>Ga0065711_1036627_pt1 | contig 20780 bp, 13 predicted proteins | sample Hoacrofraction12_FD_59098 | JGI IMG/M metagenome (GOLD analysis project Ga0065711, IMG submission 59098) | Hoatzin crop microbial communities from Cojedes, Venezuela - Epithelial fraction 12 v2 (version 2) | ecosystem: Host-associated > Birds > Digestive system > Esophagus > Crop | place...
CCACAGAGCTGCTCTCCAGCAGGTCTGCTCCAAGCCTGTACTGATGCATGGGGTTGTTCCTCCCCAGGTGCAGGACCCTGCACTTGCCCTTGTTGAACCTCATCAGGTTCCTCTGTGCCCAACTTTCCAGCCTGTCCAGGTCATGCTGAATGGCAGCAAGAGGTGACAGAAGGGAGAGGGCAGGGATGTGCATGTGGGATGCGGGATGTGGAGAGGCCACCTCTGTTGGAAACAGCTTGCATTTAGATTGGATTATGCATGTCATGAACCTACACACTTCGTTATGCTGGATTTAGCTTCCAGGCCACTCTTCGTCATCACAGGTTACAGCGTCCCTCCCAAAGGCCACTCCACAAACTGTGCCCCAGCACACTATCACCTCCAGGACTTCTACTCTCTTTATGTAGCCCATAAGCTGGATGGCAGGGTTTCTGCACGTCAGCCCCACTAGCTCATGCCCAGCTGGGGAACCCTGGAGCTGTGAAAGACCCTTCCAACCCTGCCTTCGTGTACTCAGGGATGCAGTAGTCAAGGGAAGCCGTAGGCTTGGGGTCTGTCTGTGTTAGAGCACAGCAAACATGCCTGACCATGGGGAGGAGTAACCCAACTGGATGACATGCTGCTGCTGCCCATCGGTCAGCAGCTGGCACAGTTTCAGGCAAACATGTTCAGCATCTCATCTGCAAGCTGTGACTAAATACTGGGCAGCACAAAAACTCACAGCCAGGTAAATTAACAGAGAACAACAATTAGCTCCTGCTTACGTGGCTTGCCAAACTGTAGCCGGTTTCATGTCCTCAGGTGAGTGCAAACATGATACCAGTTCCTAATACAACACAAGACTTCAGAAAAAGACTTAAAACCAGCACCGTGGGGACCACAACTTCTGCTGCCTAAGAGGATGAACTAATCAAATTGCACAAGAGGAAGCGGGTGGCAGGTCTCAACTTTCACCTCTGGTGAGCTTCTGCAATTTTTCCAGGCAGGGTGTTGGTCCCGTTGAGAAGCGTCACCTCCTGTAGATTCACATAGCAGAAGTGCTTACAGGAACTTTTAGGAAGTAACCATAGAGCGCATACATTGTTCTCAGCCCGAAGTCATCTGAAGAGCCTTGCTTCTCCTTTTTCTTTACATCTGTGCAAGGCCATTGCGCAGGGCCTGGTACCATTGTCCCAGTTCAGTAAAACTCACGAGCATGCCCATAGCTTTATCCAGCTGCGTTAGGCTGCAGTTCCATCACTGGCTGGGTGAACCTAAAGTCAGTGGCACACTGGTCCTCTCCTTTCCCTTGCACAAGCTGTGTGTCCCCATCTCGCTGCCTTGCATCGACGGTGGCATTTATCTGACCCCTGGAGCCGAGTGGAGCTCCAGACTCCAATCTGGCAGAAAACTAACTCCACAAGAAAAGTGAATATTTTTTTGGTGGTTCAAACTACCATAAAACCACGCTTATAAAACCGTAACTGATCTGAACCTCCATAAGACAATTTCAAAAGGCAAGTCACTGTAAATTTAGGCTCCTCTTGCATTTATAATTCTGCAAGTTGTTTCAGAACCATAGACAATGATATTTTGGAAATCATGAGTAACTAAAGACCTTCTTCTCCAGAAAGTCTTTCTTTCCTGACTCTTGAGGAAAAAAAAATGCAACTCTGTTTCTAGCAAATTCTTCTTTCAAGCATTTCCAGAAGACAAAAATCTTGCAAGATTGGGGGGGAGGGAGAAAGAAAATGAAAAAAAAAGTATAATTTTAGTTGAAGAAGCAAAAATCTTGAATAATTTCTCATAGTCTTTTACTGGAATCCAATAAGCACATTACCAAATTACACTGTATATTTTACTAGGCTAAGTTATCTTTGTGTGTATTAGAGGCACAGCATGAAGAAAAACAATAAAAAATATTAACCTCCTTTGTATAACTCAGTAGAGTTATAAAATATCTAATTGAATAAACTACATTTGACATGAACAAATGGCGACATTTCCATGTTATGTTGTCTTTTTGGCTTCCTGACAAAGAAAAGCGTAAGGAACCATGATTTTTGTTTCCTAAGGGCAAGTTCTTCTGTTTTTATAAATTCAGCAATCAATACTAAAGTATGAGCATAAGCACTTTTAATTTATGAACTGTGTATTTTGAGCGAGTTTAATAGTTTAATCTTACACATGTTGTTATAAGAGTGTTTATTTTTGTTGTACTGCATAAGGCTGCTTAATGGAAAATATTGCATTAAAGCATAAAAGCAGCCATATATGTAGAAAAACAGAAAAGGAATAATTAAGACACAGTGAAATTAATACTGTGCAGATTTCTTGTAAGCAGAAGAGTACCATTAACTTGAGGGAAAGCACAACCCCAAACTGGGAGCCTGCAGCCATGTCACCTGTAGGCAGAAGACCATCAGAAGAGGTGAAGATCCCCTCAGTGGCTAGCGCTCAGATGAACAGGCTTCTTCCTCCCTGGCAAGCACTTTGCACTTTTCTTTCTCTGTTGAGGAACAGAGCTCAGCACTGTTGAATTTCAACATTTGGCTTAGGTGCAGTTTTGTACCCAATTCCCAACTCTGACAAAGTGGCCTCTTCAGCACATGCCCTCCAGAGCACCGCTCCAGCACCTGTGTTTGAACTGACAAGTGGATCTACCAGTTTATGTGAAGCTGGGAGCCAGACAGGAGGTTTCACAGGTGTTGGTTTAAGCTGACCTAGAAAGGATTTACTGACAATAACACTTGTCTGCAAAAATATCGCTCCTATTCATCTCAGCGAATAAGGAGTGGACTTTTATAAGGCTAGCTGCAGAGTGAATCACTGCTGTCCATTATTCACAGCTGAAATATAGTGTGGCCTGCTGTTAGTGTCGGGGAGTGGATGGCTTTGCCCACCAAGACCACATTCAGACCTGATAAGGATTCTCACAACGTGTATTTATCATATGAAGAGCAGGCTCTTTCACTTTGTAATACTGATGTTAGTCGCAGGTGGGCTGCTGGTTGCCATGCAGATGATAATGTTCCAGGGAGTTTCAGTTAATAGTAAATGGAAAGTGGTTCAATCTGCATGTCTCTCTAGAAATGGCACAAGAACCATTTTGAGAATCAATATTGATAATACTCTAAATGCGAAGGAAAAAATAAACATGGACAGCAACAAGGAGCGCGTTACACAGTGACTCCAATAGCTGGTAAAAGACTACAGTGTCACGAAAGAGGAAAAGCAGGAAATTTTTAAGAGAGCAAAAATCAAATTTAACCTATCCACCTTCGCCAAAAGTAACATCAGAGCCAATTCTCCATACCTGTGTTCTAATTAAGACCATGTGTTAATTAGCAGAACGTCTATATGCAGCCACAAACTTTACTTGCCAAATCCACGTACCAGTGTAGGTGAGCACCACGTGCAGGCAGAGCACACATGAAGACCAGGCAGACCGAGGCCAGCTGAGCTGCAGGTCATGTCCTAGCAGTGTCCAGGGGCCGCGAAGAGACCTCTCGCCACCTTTGGCAAGGGAACACAGGGCCGAGGCCAGCCCCTGCTTGCATTATTGGATGTGGGGTTTTTTGTTCTGGAATTTTGCCTAAGGAAATGTAAAGAGCCAAAGCAGCAGGTGAGGAGGTTTGTTTTGTATTTCTCCCAACCCACATCACACATGAAAAAAACCTGCTATTCACTCGCCCAGCTGCTTTAAGCTAGGTTGAAGAGCTCACGACCACATGTGGGATCAAACAGCTCACGTGGCTCTTACCTTTCTCAGAGGAGTCTAACTTCTCAACCTGGTTGTGCAGTCAATAATTCATGGAGAATCGAATCATCTGAAGAACAATTTCTACACCAGCCAGACTGACCTCCCTCTCTGATAGCCTGCTGTGTTCTCTCAGTGCTGGCTTTCTTACTTCTATTTATGGAGGAAATATAAGATTTTCAGGAAAGCATATGTACAGTATTTTTCTTAGCTCATCTTATATTACCAGTAGCCTGATTTCTGTGAAGTATTCAGCTAAAATAGATTTAATCAACTCATCCAAACAGAGGATCATTCGAATGAAGGCATGGCATCGAAGACCAGACAAGTGTGGAGTCCTACACACCCTCTGTAGGCGCGTCTCATCATACGAGCAGCATTCTCGTTTATCTAATTAAACATGAGACAGTGTGCATGTGTGTATGCACAAGAAAATAAAAAACTTTTACTATGTTCTGAAAAAATATAGCGCAAGCAAACCCCATAGCAGACAGAACTAGGAAAGACACCGTGTGTCTGGTTTGTATTTGAACCGAGGGAAAGGCATTTTTCACTTAGCTCCTCGATGATTGCCCTCAGCGTTCATCCCAGCGGAGCCCACATTCTGTCCTAAACTTGTCAGTGAAGGAGAGCATTGAGATTTTGGACACAGGTGAAAGGTAGAACATGTTCAAGAACACCGAAGAACTGGCAATTCTGGGGCAAATCCCAATTCAGGGCTAGTGGTAAGCCACAGCGATTCCACTGACCTAGATGCGGCCCCTCTCCTTCGGCTCGGGCTGGAGCCAGGCAGCCTACTCACTTCCTGACGAGCAGGGCAGCATCTTCATTACCTGTGTGTAAACAGAAGAGAGGGACATCAGAAACTAACCTGGAATGCAGAACCAATTTGTGCATCACTTAGTAGAATGAAGGAAAACACTACATGAGTAATCAGAGTCCTCAAGGAAGGGAAAACAGAACAACACTGGCAAAGCTCAAGTGAGATACAAATGCGAGTGCTTGTGTGTTCCTTCGTCGCAGCCTCAGCTCTCCAGCCTGCTTACGCAGGCTTGCCCCTTGGTATGGCAGGCAACTTTCCTGCAGTGAGAGGAGAAAAATTGTATGCGCAGTTCAATAGCTCATGATTTAATACCCGAGAAAGTAGTTTAATTTTTAATTTTTTTTAATAGTTTGCTGTTTCAGCTGGACCCAGATCATTTTTTTGAAATGACTGTCACAAGTTTACCTTCTCTAATAACAGTGAAGTGATTATGGATGCAAATTATCACATTATAGTTGTTGCCATTAAAATAAACTGCAATATTATAAGCACAAAAATAAAGAGCCTGCTGCAAAGGAAGATGCAGCAGCCACAGCTTTAAGGAGGTGCTTTTTTGGTAATAAATGATGAACCAATTCCTCCAAACCTCCTGAACTATGGGAGGTAATACAGCAGCCCTGTTTTGCATTTTTATAGAACTGTGCATAATGTTTCAAATCACTTCAGGAGCAGAGTGCCTTATACTTGATGGGTTGAGGTGAAGTGGTAGTTTTGTCATACTGGGAACGCAAGTGGGACCTGCTGAAGAGTCCCTGCGTTACAGCCTGTTTGTCTCATGCTGAAATACAATCCCAGGAGCACATAGTTGCTGAAAAAACCCATCTCTTTTGTAGCAATGATATGCATGAGCATGACTAAGATACCTTATAGCAGACCCATCCTTTCAGAAACTCCCCTTAGGCAGGAGGATTTCTCCACTGGCTGTATCATTTCAGCCTGCAGCCATGTGATACCACAGAAAGCTGTAAGGGGGCCAAAGTCTGATGTGATCTAGGGATCCATTTTAAAGGGAGAAAAGAAAAAAAAAAAAAATCAGTGTGGCGTAGTTATTCTTGCATGGTCAAGGCAAAAAACACGTGGTCAAAAAACCTCCTCACTTGCAGTGAATTAACTACAGATTTTGAGAAAAGCCATCTCGTACTCTTGCTCAGAGGATCCAACAGATCATCAATGACACTGGACCCGACTGGCTCGTATGAGCCCCAGCCTCATGCACGCCAGGCTGCCCCACCAGAGATGCTGCCACATCAGTGAAGAAGACCATATTGGCTGCAGAGAAACCCTGACACCCTGACACCCATATGTGCTGGTTTGCTTCTTGAGAAGCCCGACTCCAGGGCACGGGGGAGTCGGGAGCTGTGGGTGCAGCTACTGTCCTGCGCTACATGTTCACAGAGAGAAACAGGCGTCTGGCCCTTCCAAAAAGCGTGTCTGTGCCAGGGAGGGGACAGTGGAGCAAGAGACGACACAAGCCCACCACTCTCACCACAAAACATGTTCCCTCAATTAACAGACAAGAGACACAAACAAGGTTGCAATAAAGCCCCTCAACTTTTTATTTTCTAAGCTGCTTTTCCAGCCCCTCCAGAAGAATCAGAGGATCAGGCTTGTAGCAGCTCCCATGCTCGTCCCTGCCTTGCTTGAACCCACCCTTGCTGACTGGGATTCTGCCTCAGCTGGGCAAGGCTGCAAGTCACCAGCCCTGGCAGCTGCCTGTGCCCTACCTGCGCGGGTGCTGGGCTGCTGGCCAGCCCTGGGGAACCAGCCAGCCATCCCTGAGGGAAACCAGCCATCCAGCCCCAGGGGAACCAGCTCCCCAGGTGGCACCAGGGCAGAGCCAGCAGGCCAGGGTCAACCCGCCCGCCATGCCCGTCAGCGGGCACCGGGAGCCAGGCAGGGAGCATCAGGGGACGCAGGGCAGGTGGAGGGCACTGCCAGAGCCCACCCTCCATCTGCTCTGCGGGCACACGCAGACAAACTTAGCTTTTGTAGTCTCAGGCCGATTCATGTCACAAACAGTCAATTAGCTTTTTAAAAGTTAAATAAACAAACAGAGCAGGAGATTATAAGTGATTAACTGAAGGGCAGGAAACATGAGAAGCTTGGTTTGCTAGAAAGAAAAGCTCTTGTACTAAGATCTCCAGTAATTAGCAGCAACAAGACCCACAGAAATTTATGAGGGAAAAAAAATATTGAACCCTTCCTGTTTAAATGTTCTCTTTTCCCATGTTTTGCTTGGAAGACTAGCTTAAAATACAAACACAGACTGGGTCTCAAATACAGAATAGATTCATGTTCTGCAAAAGTCATATACTCGGATTGCAAATCAAATGAACATGGATCAATGCAAGCTGTTTTTTTTTCTTTTCCCCTCAAACTGCGTATTTTGTTAACAACTATCAGACTGACAGCTCGATACTTTCCTCCAAGCACCTGGAATGCAAGATGGTTACTGCTGGAAAATGCTTCGGGTCCTCCTCAGAACCCAACTGTAGACTGAAGCTGCTAGAGAGTAAAAGAAAGACTTCCTTCCCCGTTACTGAGCGGTGTGATGTGGTAAGAATTTAGCAATTTCAGCTCAGCGATGGCTTACGTGAGCTGTTTATCAGTCTGCAGCGGAGCTGCTGTTGACTGTGCAGCAGCCTACCTGGCTTCACTGTACCAGTTCCAAAGTGTTCTCCACCCGGCTCCTGGAGCAGCACAGTCTCCCTGATTCGCTTAATGAGATCCCCAGGCAGAGCTGAAACCCTGACCTAGATTTCAATGGCTCTCCAAGCTGTGTTTATGCATCTTCAGCATGGCTGTGTTTACTCTTTTAAATTGCAGATAAACTGCAAATTAAAGAGAACCCTGGGGTTTTTTGTGGGGTTTTTTTGTTTTTTTTTTCTGTTTAAGTGCATTCATATCTGCTTCACTGTCCTGGCTTTGTCTTTCTTTGGCTTTGTTAGATATTTCGGGAGAAACTTGAATCAAAATTAAGACTTGCTCAGATTGATAGTAAGCCCTAGCATACACTTGGAAAGACAGCACTAGCAGCTCAGCAGTAATTTCATTGGGAAGGAGGATGGCAGGTCTGATCCTGACTGAACACATACAGCTCGTTAGTGTCGGGTTATTATTCTGCATTACGGTGTGGGAAGATCCCAGGTGCAATTACAGCTCCAGGATACAGGTCTCTGCGCATGGTTAAGGACGGTGCTTAAACTCCAATACAAAGGTGAAGGAGAGGAATATTATTCCATTTCCCTGACAGTAATTGCAAAAAACCCAGGGTGAGTCTGCATATCAATCCAAAGCAACACAGAGAACCAGAGGTGGCTCTCAGGAGCTATTTAGCCTGACAGCTCTGGAAGTCCCACCAGCAGCGTTGCTGGGGTGTCCAGCCCCTCTCCCATGCAGGGCTATCACTTAGGTGTTTTGACCTAACTTCCAGAAATCCTCAGCAGCGGTCAGGCTTTTCCCCAGCTGGGATCAGTGGCAGCAGGATTAGACCACTGCAGAGGATTCTGAAAAATCCTCAAATACAGAGCAGCCCTCCTTCTGCTTCCAAAGACAATCATGGATTTTGGGAAGAAAAAACCCCAAAGTTTGACCACCTTCCATCACAGCACGTGATTGCTGTTTCTCTGCGTGCAGATCCTCGCCACAGAAGCTGGTGACTTTATTAGCAACCATTAACATCTCGTGGGAAACGAGCAGAGCAGGGGAGTCCCAAATTTCCTTTGCTAGCTTACCACCACTGGAAAGCCTGGAGCCCTTTTTCCAGGCTAGAGCCATGGACACAGGAGACGGTATTTGGCTCCTCAAGCAGTGATCTTGTTGGTGTTTAAAACCTGCCTGTGGACACACTGGAGGTCCCTGGCTGGGGCCACTCTGGAGCTGGGTGGGTGCAAGCAGCAGGCACATGCTCTTTGGAGCCTGCTGAAGCCTTGCTCAAATTAAAAAGCAAACGAGTGGGTGACAATTAAAGCATTGCATATATTTGCCTAAATATATCCCTCCTACAGTCTCACCCCACTTATTTCAGCACAGTGCTGAACTGCCATTAATTTACACTTACCGGAAAAGAGAAGGCATTATAACATTTTTCTTCTTTACATAAATATTTTCTATTTTAGTGCCTGACATTGTGGGCTTCCTTTGCAGCCCAGCCAGACACCCCAGCAAAGGTTGACAGTATTTGCAATGGTAAAAATACATTTTCAAAACAATTTTTAGAAAGCCTTGTCAGTGTTTGGATACCTACAGGGCCGTGAAAGTCCAGCTGCCCTCAGAAGAGCTGAGACCCAAGGGGAGCTTCCCAGCAGCCAGGCCTGCGATTGCGCTGGTCGGAGGCACAGGTCTCCGCTGCAGGCGTAGGTGGGAGTGGGAGCCGGTGAGGAGCTCTGCCCTGCTCAGCCCGTCAGTTTGCACCCTGATTCATCTTGCTGAGAAAAAAAAAAACAAACAGGGCTGAGAGGTGGAGAAGAGTGGCAGAATCAGGGCTCTTCCTGTGCTCAGGGCTTGAAGAAGTTTTAAGACTGAGAAGGGAAGGCAGCTCTGTTTTGAACACATGGGAAACTGGAGATAAAGTCTGAACAGCCTTCTTCAAATGAAGAACCTCCTTTTCACCTCTGCTTTTGCTTTGTGTCAGTAACCACAGCCCTTGCCCTTTGCCTGCTCTTTGTGCGCAACAACAGAGACCCCACAAAGGCTGAGTTCTGCCCCATCCTGCGCCCAGTGCCTTAAGGAGCCATGCCTGTTCCCCGGGGATGAATCCTGGAATAAAGCCCTGCGCTGTGTGATGGGAGGCAAGAGAAGTGACATTCAGGTGAGCAGGAGGTCCCGCTCCCGTCCCTGCTGTGGGCTGCACCCTCCCGAGCAGCCCCGTGGTGGGGATCTGGTAACCACACGGCAGGACAGACCCCTCTCTCATCTGGCCGAAAGCCAGCCCACCACAAAATGCTTCAGAGCGATGCTGGCAGGGATGGGGAGCAAGCAGAGCCAGCCCACCCCCTCCTGTCCCAACACGCAGCTCTTACAGACGACGTAAATCCTGAAAGCACTCCCCACTGCATGAAATTCTGTCAGCCTGCTGTGAAGCCACCTCCTCGTCGGCACGGTTCTTCCACCCGAGATGAGGTCCACCACTCAGGCGAAGGCTGGCCAAAAGAAGAGCAGCAAAGCTTCGTCCAGGAAGGGACATTAGCTTTTCTTTCAACTGTTCAGTGAGAAAAGTTTGGAAACTGGTCCCCATAATGAGGTGGGTATTACATTTCTGTTGTTCTGCAAAGGCTTGTGAAGGCCAGACACCGCCTGGCACGGCACTGCCCACAGTGGCAGTTCCAGCTAGCGACCGGGGCCGTTTCTGCTCTGATCATTTTCCCCACAGATACATTCATGAAACTGCCTCTACTCAAAGCTGGTTGCTGGCGCTCCTCGTGCAGCCTGAACGCTGCCCTGCCATTCTCAGTTGGAGCTTTTGATAACCGGTTTGCAGGATGAAGTCGCTCTCTCTCGAGCACTTACATCAGTAGCCTCTTCTGTTCATTGTTAATCTGCAAAACACAACTGTAAAATAATACCATTGGTTAAATGAGAAAATCTATTTTTTTCTAGCCACCCTGATGGCACTATCATGCTCTGTTATGATGGCCATGACCGTGTACACCACAGCGCCCATTAAATATCCCTGTTTGCCTCTCCACTGGTGTGACCTGCTGGTGAGGCCGTTTGGTGCGTCACCTACCCTGTCTCACTCTCTCAGCTCCAGTCTGTTTCTCTGCTCCTCCATATGGCACAAACCAGGGCTGTGATGCTGATTAGAAGAGCTTTAAAATTTATCTTGTTCAATTTACATCTTCAAAGGTCTCCGAAAAATGTAAATCTGTATTTTAGGGGGAAAAAAGTTAACTTCTGAAACAGCTACCGTTTAAGCACATGCGACACAAGGCAAGGAAACGGCGGGCCAGACTCACCAGTGAGGTGTGGGAATTCATCTTTCCTCTTCTGGCGAGTGGCTGGGGCGGTCACTGGAGGTGCAGCGGGCACGACACCGGGCTTGGTCGTGACTGTGGGCATGGTCCAAGTGAGGCACCAGGCTGCAGCAAGGGGCCTGGGCAGCTCTGGCAGGAGCGGTGGTTCCTCGGGTGGTATGAGAGAGGAGGGAAAGGCTGGTGAGATGAAGTGCCAGGGGATGCCCGAGCGCAGGATGAGCCCACCTGGCTGTGGCGAGGGCAAGGCTGGAGGACTCCCCTACCCATTTGAGATTTTCATGCCTGCCAGGGGATGTGAATGCGTTGCGGGATGATGACTTGACTGCATGTTGTGATGTGTCCTTGGGAAGATAAGCGACCTGTATAAATACAGATTAATACAGTCAAAAAGAGTTGGATGCTTAAATCAGTAGCTTTTAGAGCAGACGGCTGCTGCAGGACCCCATTGCCTTAAAAAGGGGGGGATAGGGCTGCAGGAAAGAAAAGGCCATTTGCTGCCTGTGTGTTCCCATCAAACACACACATGCCATTTATTTACTTATTTTGGAATGGTGCTGGAGAACCACGAGGTCAATAATGGACCAAAATGAGCTAAAACTGCCGACGATGGCTTAGCTGTATTTAATTAAAACTCCAGTACATGCACAGTGTTAGGGAGGTGTGCCCGTGGAGTGGTGCACAGTGCTCCGGCAACCTCCGCACAAAGGGCCTTCTTGCACCCCAGCACCTCTTCCAGGGGGAAACCTCTGTTCTGGGAGCCATCCCCACACTGGGAACTGTCCCTCAACCGGGAGCCTTCCCTCGGCGGTCAGTGGCCAGTCCCCCATCCCGGCAGGGCTGCACGCCCTTGCTGGTCCTGGCAAGTCCACTGGAGGGGAGCTCAGCCTTCAAATTAGAGACATCTAGGAAAAGTAATATGAATAAACAACAAACTACCAACCAGCAGCATTTGCAGATGCCCTAAAGGTGATACGGGATCTTTTATGTTCTTCTAAATTAGATTCACAGAAATTCATTCGGTGATGCCAATACTGCAGGCCCAGGAGCGCTAAATCATCCTTTATGGGCACATAAATACGTGTTTCATTCTCTGTCACATTTGGTATCAGCAATGATTTCACACACAGCTGTAGATCAGCTCCCTTTTGATCACAATCTGCCACCCTTTTCTAGCCATTGAGATTTATAGCAACATTAATAGTTCAAAAATAATAGTGTTTACTGTGTACTAGATGTCAATAAATTAGGAGGAAGCAACAGTTCCTAACAAAGACTCCAGAAAGCAACAAAGCTGGACTGAATGTCAGCTTTTTCACCCCGATTAACACATCCTTGTCTATTGGCAGAAAGTTTCCATTGCAGCTGTGAGAAAATAATTCCATGGATTATGTCACATCGATTCAAAGTGAAATTCAAAGCCAAAGAGAAAGCAGAAAAGCATTCCCTATGTTCTTACAGAAAATATCACTGCTTCAATTAGGTGCTACAGATGCTTGGAGTAAACATATTTTCCACTGGTTTTCTTAGAAACATACCCACTTAAATCTCCAATATTCTTCTACATGTTCATTTTTCATCCCAGTTTAATACCACGCCTCTGGGTGTTAGTGGTTAAGGGGATACTGCCAAGCAATGCAAGCCAAGAAAAGCTGGGATAAGAAGGGAAAATATGGCCTTTATATAGTAAATAAACTTTTCAGTCTTAATATTACGGCTGCTGTCAGCATAACTCAGAGGGAGGGGGGGAAATAACCCAGTGCTAGTTGTACCTTTCATTTCTTGGACCATATGAATGTCCAGTTCTCCAGTTTTCAATCTGCTCCCTATCCAATGGAAATAATGCACACAGCTGAGCATTCAAACCTCTAATAAATCTCATCTTTGTGCAGAATCACTGGGATTCAGAGTGAAAACAAAACTAGATAAGATTTTTCAATGTGTCAGCAAATACTGACCTTTTTCCCTGTAAAAACTTGAGTTCTAGGGAATCTACATATACTGTTGATATAATAAGAACATAGCTGAGACCTTGAGCATATGTAAGTAGTATGTGTGAACTGTATTAAATACCTGTAACACCTGTGTGGATCTCCTCAAAACAGTAAGAAAAGCTAGCAGCCTTATTGCCAGAATAAACTGGGAGCATCCCAGATATGAACAGTCTGGAAGATAAAAACCTCCTTACGTGCAAAAGTCCCTCCCAAGAGTGCTGGTGGTCGTGGTAGCCCAGAGGTGGGAATGCCGATGGAGACGCACCTTCCTCCCCAGCTGCAGCTTCACCTTCCCATGGCACCTGCAATGGGAAGCTGGAACCTTGGCTTGCCTGCTCTCTGTTAGAGATGACCCAGCTTCTTAGTCCTTGCAGTGCTCATCTTGGTCCTACTTACAGAGCCAAGTCCACCTGAACATGCCACACCATTGTCCATGTACACCAGCAGGAAGTTTTCACCCTGAGTTATTTTCAGGTGTAGCCTTCCCTTACAGAAGCGTGGGCAGGGGAGAAGAAGGGAACAAATCACTGGGATTATAGGTTTTATAAATGCAGTTTACTTTAGAGCTAAAAAATCCTGGCAGATGGTGCCCAACATCTGGGAGAATGTTGATGCCCAGATATAAAATTTGTTTTCTTTATTTCTCTTTATTGGGACCCTATTTGGTTACAGTGTGTTATAATAAGATCTATTTCCTAGGCTTGTCTCTTAAATTTAAATCTCAAAGCAAAGTTTATAAACATTACAACCTGTCAGTTATGACCGTAGCGCAGGGCTGAATTCAGATCAGTGAAGGCACGCATAAATATGTCACGTAGAAGTATATCTGCAACACTTTACCAAATAAACCTCTAAGAATTTTTGTGTAAGAGAGATGTCTGAGAAGCAACAAAAAAACAGATTATATTAGCATACCCCGTGAAAACAAATAGTTTGACCTTGTAGCAATAGAGGTAGGAACATCTCCATTAATCATGTAAAACCCCCCAGATGATGAAGGTTCGCCGTTTGGGGGGCAGGACCCATCTCTCTCCGTTCCCCTTTGACAGCAGCAGGCACAGCAGGGAGCAGAGCCATGGTGAGGGCACCGAAGCCCTGCGCTAACCCTGCGGCCCGGCCGTGCCCAGCCACAGGCCCTGCCGCGGTCCCCGGGGAGCAGCGAGGCAGGCTGCCCAGCCCCGGGGCCGCTCCCAGCTGCCCAGCGAGGGTCCCGCTGGGGACCAGGCCTGAGGGTGATGCTGGGCTCCCGCCTGGAAAGCCTTGCCCTCCCCGGCGCCTCGGGGCTCGCTGGGGTGCAGCGGCATGGCACGCTTCCCGCCCGGCCCTGGCCCTGTCCTGTCATCAGCCCTGGTTTTGGCATAGGTGGGGAAATCTGGGTTTCCCTCTGCTGACTGCCACTGTGACTCCCCCTGGACCCCCCCAGGGATGTCGTGCAGGTTTTGCTTTTCATCAACCACGCAGGAAAACCACAGGTCCTCTCTGTTTAGGATAGCAGGTCAAGTCTGTTCCCAGCTGAAATATTGCAGGAGAAAACAACAACCAAAAAGAAGGACAGCTTCTCCCCGGCCCCAGGGCTGCACCAAGAGCCCTCCACTCCAGCTTGCCAGGGCCTGAGGGAAGGCAGTAGTTCTGTTTAGCTGGCTAAATTAGCAGCTAGGGTAGAAAGGGCTATCTACAACAACTGTACACCTGAAAAGCCTAGGAAATATGCCCATCAGAGGCATGGGAGCAAGACACCTGGAGACCCAGCTCTTTTAAAGTCTGAATCTCTGCTTGACATCCCTCTCTTCTGCCATAAACACAGGTGAGAGCAGACAGGCGAGAGGAGGATGCTGGTAAACACAACCTGCCGTAGAGCCTGTGGGTGGTCCAGCTGGTATCAGATGCTTAGATGGGATGGGAATATTTGCTTCAAACCAAGTCAAATCTAGTTGTAACAGTTTGTTTGCACAGCCCAAGCCCCTTCACAGTGCATTAAGCAGTTATTGCGCCAACATCTCACCTCCCTTGCCACTACATCCAGCTCCCAAGGTCGCTGTGGAGGGACAGCACCGCTCCTGCGCACAGGCTGCCCAAGACGGTGCTCATCGTGGAGAGGCTCCAGGTTTCTTCCCTGCCAGTGCAGATCATGGTGTGCCCTGCAGGCTCTTCTCCCCAGTCCCCAGCCTGGCTCCTGGGCTGGCTCAGACACCTCCGCCTGCCTCGCCTGAAAAAAAAAAACAAGCCCCAAAACCCCAAATCAATCCCCAAAAGCAAAGATAATGAACCACCTTGCATAAAGTGCTAGCAGGTGAGCTGCGGTAGTCTGAGGGCACTCTGCCAGCAGAGCCCTGGCTTTATTATCAGCACATGGGAGGAATAACCAGTACAGGTGCAGGGCTGACCTGCTGGGAAGCAGCTCTGTGGAGAGGGACCTGAGAGTCCTCGGAACGACAAGCTAACCATGAGCCAGCAGTGTGCCCTTGCTGCCAAGAAGGCCAACGGGATCCTGGGGTGCATGAAGAGGAGTGTGGCCAGCAGGTCGAGGGAGGTTCTCCTCCCCCTCTATTCTGCCCTAGTGGGGCCCCATCTGGAGTACTGTGTCCAGTTCTGGGCTCCTCAGTTCCAGAAAGATGAGGAACTACTGGAAAGAGTCCAGAGGAGGACTGCAAAGATGATGAGGGGACTGGAGCATCTCTCCTACGAGGAAAGGCTGAGGGAAACTGGGCTTGTTCAGCCTGGAAAAGAGAAGGCTGAGAGGGGACCTTATAAATGCCAATAAATATCTGAAGGGTGGGTGTCAGGAGGATGGGGCCAGACTCTTTTCAGTGGTGCCCAGCGACAGGACAAGGGGCAACGGGCACAAACTGAAGCATAGGAAGTTCCAGGTGAACATGAGGAAGAACTTCTTCACTCTGATGGTGATGGAGCCCTGGAACAGGCTGCCCAGGGAGGCTGTAGAGTCTCCTTCTCTGGAGATACCCGAAACCCGCCTGGACGAAGTCCTGTGCAGCCTGGTCTAGGTGACCCTGCTTTGGCAGGGGGGTTGGACTAGATGATCCACAGAGGTCCCTTCCAACCCCTGCCATTCAGTGATCTCGGTGAATGACAAGTGCAGAACTACTGAAAGCTGGGAGCTGACAGTAGCATAGCATCCAACAGGCTTCATCCACTTGTAAGACCCCTTCTTGGTGTCTTACAATTACAGGTTTACAGAGATCAATACACAGAGAGAACACCCTTCTAGTAACCAGTGGCACCTTGTGTCAGGGGCATCTTTCCATGAGCCCTTGTACAAGGAAGTTACAAATTCCTCTAGTTAAGCAAAAACAAACTCTGTGGAGGGGCATGTATTTTACTGTGAAGTAATACTGGAAAAAAAGGACAGAGTCATTCTTGGCCCCACTCTTACGAAAAAGTAAGTTTCTGCCTTGTGTTACTGGCAGCAGGTTGAGCTTTTCTTGAAAACCTGTCACCTGGTAACAGAGCAGCACTCTCCCCACTGTGGCATCTGTCTTACTGTCCACTCAGAAACTTTGCTGGGGATTCCCAGCATCAGGTCCTGACAATCCCAGCAGCCAGGTTTGGTGGAGAAATCTGCAGCCACCCAGTCGCATGTCGGTGTCCTCGCAGGGGCACTGCTGTTCCAGAGGATGATGCAAGCTGCAATAACCTAAACGAGATTTTTTTACCTTCCATCCCCAGAATGGGACATTTCTCTCCAGTGAGATCAGGTGATCTCCAGAAACTTTCCGTAACTTTTGGCCAACTAAATAGTTGCATGTGAGGAAAACAGAGAAAAGAGCCCAAATTCGCTTTTGCAAACAGCATGGCTGACTAGATAAAATGAGAGTGCTTCTAATAGCAGAAACATGTTTTCTTTGGCCTATGTGCAACCTAAAGCTTTCCAGGTGCTCAAACTAGTTGTACAGATCTAGAGAGGCGTTAATTAGCTAACAGGCACAAAAGGAGGCCTGAGGAAATGAGTCCTCCTTCCTCCTATTCAGTGCATGGGTACGGCCAACCCTGGCTCTTGGATCACAGTGGGATTTTTCATCTGCTCTGAAAACCCAAGTTTTATTTTTCCCTTTATTTCCTTCCTACTAAAGACCTGCTTGGTGCACAAAGCCTTGAAGTTTATCCATGCTCTCTTATCAGGAGTGCAGCTTTGGGTGAGCCCAGTTTGAAGCCAGCTGCTCAGGCACCGAAGACGGACACTTGCCCTCAGAAGTGCAGCTGGAGCCCACCAAAAACAGCTTCGTGTTTCAGTTCTTTACCTGGTTGTTAGAAGGGGTGCGTGGAGTAGAACTGCTCATTTCTCGACACCGGGTAAACACAGCCTGCCAGGAAGCAGGGAAGATGCCACAGGGTCTAATGTACCAGTGGCCTTGCCAAGGTGCAGCATCTGTCCCCAAGCAGCGAGATGATCTCCTTCCCTGCTACACTGCCTGTGCACCCAGACCCTGGGGACCATGGACTGTTGATCCCAGTCATCCCTCTGGCCTTGCTGATGAGAAATACAAGCAATTCATCTCCTGCCTAAATTTACAGCGACTGCTTCCTGTCGGGACAATTGAAATGCCCCAAGGACTGTCCTGGGAGATGAACAGCTATAACGATTTCCAGAAGCCAGTGACGGTGCATGCTGTTCCCCGGGCAGATGACTCAGTGAATTCATCTTGTCGTGGTGTTTTGCTCTCAACCTCGGACACCAGAGCCCCCCAAAGTACCTTTTGCCTCAGCTTTTGCCACACAGCATCCTGCTTTTACAGCCGGCATGAGGCAGACGCTGCCAGGAAGGAGCGGGGAGCTAATTCTTGCTGCCCAGCGGAGTGAGAAGCACTCCCCCTACAAATATCGACAGTAAGTTGGTGTTGGCTTCTGCCAGGCTTTTACCATCACCACCGTCAGCCTTGTAGTGGGTGTTTCCCGACTATCACATTGAGTGCTGGCTGCATTTTTTCACAACAGTTTGTACAAGTTGGGACTACTTTAATTTAGCTGATTACAAAAAAGAGAAAAAACCCAATCAATCAAAAATGATCCAGATGAGTCTTTCCTTATGCTCATTTTTTTTAGGCTCCATCGAGCAATATTTTCTCCACAATTAACTAGGGTGGAAACAATGTAGATTTGAGAAGGAGCCCTTACATCAAGCTAAGACATACTGCAAAAGACAGGCTTTGCGAAGGAAAGGAGCTAAAGTAGGGCAGAATAAAACAGGCAAAAGGGACATGTGTTCCTCATCTATCATACTATCATATAATTTTATAAGATGCTGTAAGTGAAGTTAGTTTTGAGAGCTGGCTGCAACTGGTCTTCCTAAGGAATTTTCAAGAGAAATCTGTAGGGTTTCAGCCTTATATTAATCTTCTGTACAGAAACTTAGTTTATTTGCCATGCAAAAGTATGTTTGTACTCAGCACTTCATTTCTGTTCAAACCTCCAAGTGGGGCATGAGTGGGGTGATGCTGGGAGCCTTCTGTTTGCCCACTGGATCAAGTCTGGTTTATCTGTTATAACCCAGGGGTACGATTCCTACTAAGGCAAAATAACCCAACTATGTGCTGTTCTGCAGCTCCTCCGAGCTGTAGGGAACACCTTCCACAGTCGTTTCAGAACACCTCAGTGCTGCAAAGCCCCCAGTGAATCCTCGCAAAGCCTACAGCCAGCAGAAAAACAGTCAAGAAGAACTACAGGAAAACAACAAAGAGTCATTTCATACTTTTAGCACTAGGCAGAAAATCTCCATCTTTACTTGCTGCCCAGCAGCAGCCCTGTGACACAGAGAAGAAGGTGGGATGCTACACCTTTCCAAGCAAGCCAGTGATGTTCTGGTTCCTACACTCTTCCAACCCAAAGTTCAGCACTTGCTTCTCACTTCCCCCGTGCCCCTATTGCCCAACCACGCAGCCCTGTGATGCCGGGCAAATGCTTTCCGCCTCGACCGGGGACTGCAGCCAGCCAAGAGCCCCAGGCAAGCCCCTTCTCGTGGGGGTGTGCGCACAGATGCTGATTAAATACAGCCTATTGCTGTTATGCTCTGCAAGGTGGAAACACTCTGCACAAGGTGAAGTCACAGCCGATGCTGTTGCCTTAACCAGTGTGCCGAACTGCTATGTCTTTCAAATGCATTTATTCACTCTTCATTTAAAATACTAGTGCTTTCTTTATGGCAGAGTTGATGACAGAAGGAAAATCTGCCCTGGCCATTTTTCTTGCAGTCCTTCCAAAATATTTTGGCTCAGCCTTCGACTGTCTCTAGGGCCACTGTGTATCTGCACTATCAAGCCTGACTTACCAGACCTTAAGTTTGGCCATGGAAGAGAGTTCAAGAATCGCTGTTTTCTCCCATTTGAAACTCCATTTGGCTTTATCCTAAACTGGAACACAAAAGGTCATGTTTTTGCAGCCTCCCATGAAGCGTGGGAGTTCAGAGCATTCTTGGCTCGAACATTTCTTGTGGGGAATCAACCACATGAACCTGCTCCGGTGAGCGGCCATGGAGCTGGGTTCAGAGGCCCCACGCTCCTTACTGCACGGGCGCGACGAGCTCCTGACAGAGCACCTACGCACAGCAAGTCACAGTCACAGGACAGCAATGAGCTGCTGTGGTTTGGCCAGAATGCTGGCATGGGGCCACTGTTGTAAGAGCAGACAAGTATCAACTGTTCATCAATGTTTCCCAGAGGAAATGTCTCCTCCTGATTTCCTTGGTGGAGAATTGAATTCCCCTGCTTTCCCAAATCAAGTGTTAGATTCTTCTTTTTTTAAAAAAAGAAACACTACATTTTACTGAAACTGTGTATTTCTCTCAGGAAATAGCAAAGGTAACCTCCCAACCAGTTCAGCTTAAGCAATATTCTGTACTGCGTCTGCCACCAAGAGACACAGGCTTCCCATTCGAGAGGTGTCTTCCCAGCCTTGTGCACGACACCATGTTGCCTTATTATCATTAGGGCTTCAACTGAGAAAGCGCACAGGAACCCTATTAAACAAGCACGTGAGTATTTTGCTATAGCCAAGGACCACATTTGGAACATGAAAGGTACAGAAGTTTCTCAGAATTTGCGCTAAAACTTGTGAACAAAAATAAAATAGTGAGTTTTGCTGCTTATTTAGTTCAGTCACAAGAGACCAGATGTTTTCAAGCTGCTAGATAGAGAGCTCAACAGCAAGTTCAGTTCAGTGTCAGCTGGGAGTCTGAAATACAGCTGGTACGGACAGAAGTGCTATGTAAAAGAAGATCTCGTTTTTCTAAATTAGGCAATGGCTTACACACAAATACCTGCCACAGTTACGAGCAGATCTTTTGGAAGGATGGAAGGCAAAGGGAAGGAGATGTGGTGCTTGTTCAGATAGTACAGATGGCCCTTTTAATGAATTAATAGACTTGTAAGAAGGATCTAATTAAAAGGCTGTTGATACAACAGCAGTTTACAAAACCTGTAAGCTGGAAAAAACCTGAACGTTTGACAGGTATTATGATGACTTCCAGATATCAGTGATGGAAGCTGAGTCATGGATGTTTTGGGCAAAAAAAAGGTTCTTGCCAATAACTCCTCTGGGAAGCCAGGGCCTGTATACATCTATAAATCTACTTTGTTTTGCTGCAGATCTTGTCCTGCCAGGTGCATGGAGAGGCAATTGCCAAACCTGTAACCAGCCAGAACACAACACGTATTTTCAAAGAAAGGTGATTTTAGAAGAAGTAACAAGGGAGAACACAGTAAGTATCTCCTTTGGAGCAGACTGCAGCAATGCCATAAAGCCTGGAAGTTGGACTTTGCACTAAGAGCAAGATCTTTGATATATAAAAGCATAACACAGCAGAAAGCAAAACCCTCACAGACCCGTACTCTTAGCAGTCATGTGTGGTAAAACCCGGGCTAGCTCCAGCATAGCACACTAAGGCTGCTCAGCCTGACTCTCTAGTACATTTCCATGACTTACCCCTAAAAACCGAACGTGCAGAACATCGGCTTTGCCATGCATCAGTTGTACTTATTAAAAAACTCCCCGTAACACATACAGATACCATCTTCTGTCATGGCCTAAAAACCACTTTAAACAACAGTTTTCTCAAAAATCAAACAAAAATTTATATTGAGCTGAAAGATGATGACAGACTTCAGTGGGATTAAGCAATTTCTCTCAGCATTTTTGTGGGTTTAACTAAACCCAGAGATTACAAGCAGGAAGGAAAGAACCACCCCCAGATTTTCCATTTTCAAAAAAAAAAAAAAAAAAAAATCCTGAGGAAAGATTCTGAA
>Ga0065711_1036631_pt1 | contig 20780 bp, 15 predicted proteins | sample Hoacrofraction12_FD_59098 | JGI IMG/M metagenome (GOLD analysis project Ga0065711, IMG submission 59098) | Hoatzin crop microbial communities from Cojedes, Venezuela - Epithelial fraction 12 v2 (version 2) | ecosystem: Host-associated > Birds > Digestive system > Esophagus > Crop | place...
TCTCTGGAGATATTCAAGACCCACCTGGACAAGGTCCTGTGCAGCTTGCTGTAGGTGACCCTGCTTCGGCAGGAGGGTTGGACTAGATGGCCCACAGAGGTCCCTTCCAACCCCTACTATTCTGTGATTCTGTGATTCTGTGACTGATTTTTCTTCCTTTGATTTGTTTAATTATTTTTGAAACCGCGTATCTATATATTTCACAACTACATGAAATGCATCTAAATGTTCTTTCAGTTGGAGCTTGTTTTTTAGAAAAGTTTGCACCTATATTTAGCAGTCTGTAATGGTTCTTTGTGTAATGATATTTCCAATATATTTTATGTGTTCAAAAATATTTATGCCTATTTTGTGTATAGAATTTCAGAAATAAATTCTTATGCCTACTCTCTCCCTGGCCCAATGAATGATGGGGTCAACTCTAAGGTTTCTGGCAAGGCCAGACCTGCAAAACCCAGTTCTGCAGTGACATGCAGGTAGTGCTGTGTGAGGCGGGGTGACCCATACAATAATATAAACACCCTCTTTGTTGTTTTCTCATTAATAAATGTAATAGCGTAGATAGAGCAGACCCCTAGAACCTCCACTTACTGTGTAGAACTCCCATCAGGAACAGAGAAGGAAAATGGACTTCCATCTCTTAAATGCTGAATTAATTCATTGGCTGCTATTCTGATGAAAGTACTTTGGCACCCATTTTTCATATGCCCTACGTCTGCTTATGTGTGCAGAAAACCCACTCAGCTGATCTTGAAAGCCTTCGGGTACAATTCCATCTGAAATAGTTTTATAAAATATGAGGTGCATTGAATGAAACATTTCTCTAGTCATCACATTTGAAGATACATGATGGTCTGTTATCTCCAAGCTTTAAAGAAAACGTCGTTTGAATGGTGTTGCCTCCTACTCTAGCTGAAAACTCATTTGAGTATTTTTGGCAAGGCATATATGGGTAATTTTAAGCTCTTCCCTGTTCTTCCCAATGTGAATTACAGCTGAAATGCCTTTTTGACTTTTAGACTTCTCAGAATTTCTGCATGTCTGTGTTTGCAATAAGAACAGAAGTACGGAATGTTTTGAAATTTAAATGTAAAATAGAAGATTGTAAGATAATAGCTTTAAAAGCATTTTGCTCTCAAATGAGAGCATTCTATTCACAATATATGTTATTAAGTTAGTTCTTATTGGAAGACTTCTGCTGCAGAAATCTCAGATGTTAAACCTCATCAGAAGTTACTTATGTAGCCAGGAGCTTCATTGTCTTCTATATTTTCTTCTTTTCTCTTCAGATTAATTAGGTGTGAGCCACTCTTCGACAAATAATTTCTTATTTACACATTTTTAAAATAGATACTCATGGGAGATTGTCTGTCTACCTTTTGAGTGGATACCTGAGACTTACACCAGTCCTATAAATAATATTTATGGCAACCTTTATGATTACTAAATCTTATGCTATAGAAAAGCTGATTTTTTTTTCTTCTAAATTGTCTCCATTGTAACTGATTTAAAACTTTGGTGCACCTGACAGAGATCATTTAATTTCCAAACATTTTGATTCTCTGCGGCATGTTAGAACAACGTGTACGAATCTATGTACCATGGGCAGCTAAATAAAACCCTGCAGCAGAAATCCAGGGTATGTTTTAAAAACATGACAGAACTGACCATTTCTTGTAGGTTTTTGAATACCAAAGCAGTCTCACATGAGGAGGATAATTCTGGGCATCCAAAAAGTAAATGCTACAGACACCTCCATATAGCTTCCTGATCATCGTCATGGCAAATCTGATACCGGCGTGGTGAATTACAACTTGAAATGTACATCAGTAGAGCTTCATTTTGCAGACTGTTCAGGTGGGCCCTCACTGGGGGTGGGGGAGAGATCATATAAATATTAGCTGTGTAATACTTGCTACTGTCTGAGGCTGGCTGCTTTTTGACTCCTTCAGAAATGCTTTCTTGCATCTGAAATTTATTAAGGTTTTTTTCCTCAGAACTACTCCAGGTTTGTGCATTGCACCAGGATTTAGGTTTTTTTCTTCCTGTTCTGTTGTCCTGCAAATTCTATATTTAAAGGCTTCCTTTATTCCTTCCTTCCTATGGAAAAGATCTATGTGATCTTTAAATATGGCTTAGAGTTACCTTATCAGGTACACAGAGCATTTTTATAAAGATGTGCTGGGCAGGCAGGATGCTAACATCATCTGTGGGAGTCTAGAATTATTAAACACTCTTTCCTTATGTATGTTTTACCCAAATATTGGTGTTTACGACTGTTCTATGTGGAATTACTTAACTGTCTTAACGCACCCAATTGGGCAAATGTCTACTCAATATTTTTCTTTAAATAATGGCTCTGAGCCCAGCAATTCTGAGCTCACAGCAATGCTGGGCTACTTCGACTCCTGGCCGCTGAAAGATAACTACTCCTACCCATCCCTCTAAAATTCTTTGAAGATCATGGAAGAAGATATTCACCATATATAAATTGTCAGAATTATTATAATTTAAGTCATGAAGGGAAGAAGATTGTCCCTTACAATTCAACTTAAACCTCAACTCTAGCTCTCAGAAATGAGGAATTACCAGCCATGCTTTGTCATCGTTTCACCACTCTACTGCCTACAGAAAAGTGCCTTCATTTGCATTTTACTGAAGGCACACTGGTACAAGATTTCACTAGAAGAAAGAAAATGTTAATTCTGAATTAAGAAAAATGTGTATCAATTTATTAAATATGCGTTATGGTAGAATCAGCTTAACTGGTATGCCCAGCATTTGTATTGTCAGTATACTGTGCTACCAAATAATAATGAGACCCACTGATGGCGTCTGCACGTGAACTAGAAAAACGGCCTGTTTCTTGAATTTCATTAGTGGTAAATTACCGGTCATTAGCATATACATTATACTGCACAGCAGTTTGGGCAGTCCAGAAGAAATAAGTCTGTGTTAACATATCGTTCTGCTTATTAATTTTACTGATTGTGAGTGAATGAGGGTAATTTTCCACATCTTCCTCATCAAGAGACAACTGTGACCTTTGTGAGCAGCGAAGATTTGAGTTTCCATGAATGCAACTGAAAATACACATAATTAGTGATTTCCCTGTGGAAAAGGTCACCATGGTCTTTAAACCTGGCTTACAGCTATATTAAAAGGTGCAGGAGAGGTTCTCCTTTTATAAAGGCAGAGTAGGCAGGGCTTAAGTATCTCCTAAGGGAGTCCACACCTCAGGGCTTCCACAGGTTCAGCAACTCTCTCGATCCTCTCACTCCCTGGTGCCAGCCCCAATCCTCTCGCCTGGAGTGACCTGACACCACGCCGATCCACTTACCAGAAGAGCAGCTCCCTGAGATGGGGAAGGAGGGAGATACCTGTGTTCATTTACTTGGGGCAAGCAAACTAACTCAGTTGGGACAAAAAATGACTCTGAAATCTCTCAGAAGGAGTGGGAGCTTAGGCAAGAGCTCCACAAACTTAGCGGGAAAGGATGTCTGGCTGTCATCTAACCCATCTCCCTGTTCAGAGCAGGGCCAACTTCAAAGCCAGTTCAGGCTGCTTGGGGACATGTCAGCTGAGTTTGGAACATCTCCAAGGATGGAGACCACACCACCGCTCTGGTCCACTGTTGCACAACCCTCTCTGTGCAAAGTATTTTCCGTATGTCTTGTCAGCGTTTTCCCTTCCTCAAGCTGTAGCTGTTGCCTCTTGTGTGTTTGCCATGCACCCCTGAAAAAGACAATGTTGTTTCGTCTCCTCTACAACCCCTCTTCAAGTAGTAGAACTACATCTTCCTTGAGCCTCTTCTCCAGGCTGAACAAACCTGGTCCCCTTGGCCTCTCCTTTCTATATTGCTATTTCGCTGTAGAGTAGTTTATGTTATTTAACACTTTATAACTTCTTTATTTGTACTTTATTTTATTTGTAACATTACTGAGAATAGTTATTTATTACTGTTACATTACTTTGCAATTTTCTGTTTTCTATTTTAAATGTCATATCAACATAATTTCATAAAAACTATTTATGCTTATCTTTACAGAAAATACACCCAAGGCAACTGAAAAGTAGTTATCATTGAATAAAATTCAGTAAGGAATAATCTATTTAAATTTCCCTTGATCATGGAATGTCTCCTGCCCTGTGTGTTTAGATCTTACTGGGACAATGCCCTGGGTTACAACTTTAAATTGAGAATATTAAATTAGAATAACTGTACTAAAATGAGAATGAAAAAGAATTCAAGACTTTTTTTATTTCAGTCACTAAGATCTAATTCTTCAGACTGTAGGATGCAGTCAGAACAAAGTCAGAAGAAAATCATAATTTCAACAGAAGCCAGATCCAGAGATGCTCACTGTGTTGACTTCACACAAATGCAGCTTTTACAGCTTCCTCATTCTAAGAGTGAGCAAAGGCGTAACATGCCAAACTATTAAATAGATTCAACTTCAATTTTAGAGTGTGGCACAAACTTTACAAGTTTATCAAAGTATTGTGTTTGGAATAAATTACATGTTTAAATTCTGCCTATAACTGGAGCAGCGGCAATCTTTACTAACCACTTGCAGTACTGACATAAGGGCAATGAAATAAAATAGTCAGCTATGGGTGATTAGAGAATATTGACACACATTTCTAATAGCATCCATCAGAATAGCACAAGAGTCTATCACTCTACTGGGATTATTGAAAAAGTAATATACTCTTATTGCAATAATAGTATGTACAAAATTCATGCATGGATAAAAAGTAACTCCTATTTAACTGTCATGAAGTGCACCGTGCAGCTTAGAGCCAAGAAACTGTGTTTTGGCCGTGTTTTATATCAGCAAGTAGCAGGGATACCTGTAAAGCCACTGCTCCTGGGAGAAGGTTGTAAGAATACAAGGAAAACATCAAAGCTGTTGGTGGTTTTGATGGGTATCGACAGGAGAATGGCTAGGTTAAATATTTCTTTTTCTGCTGTGAAGCTATTTCTGTACATTTTTACAATTAAAGGCATGGATATTAACTTAATTAAGGCTTGTGGGGTTTTTTTTGAAGTTCAGACTATTTAACACATCTTCTCTGCTATCAGCAAAACTTTCAGCGTTGTCTCTTTCTGGCTTAGTAGGTAGAAGACTTCCATAAAAAAAGATCAAAGCAGTTCCCAAGAGTTTTCATTACTTTGATAAGGAGCTTGGAGGAAAGGGGTGAATCTCTACAATAGCCTTGCACAACAGCTCAGAATTCATGCCTTGCAGCTTTTTAAATTTATCTGCATTTGACTTGACTTGCACTGATAGTCATGATCTTAAATAAATTTTTTTAGATAGAAAATCCTATGAAATGAAATTCCAAAACTTTATTTAAAAATGTCCATAGATAAAATTAGCTGTTTATTCGTAGGGTCCTCTCTGCCTCATAGCAGGGTGCAACTGGTGACATATTTAGCTCTATCACCAGCATTTCTCTCTTCATCTGAGTTTACATATGAACAGTTGAGTACATGGATTTATTCAGACACAAAGGATCCAGACTCCGGTTCTAACCACTGGCAAATCTATCTTGTCAGAAATTAGGGAATGATGAAAAAACAACCCAAGGAATTTAGGCCAAGTCATCCATGGTAAAAAGAAAAAATGTTCCAGATCGTTCTTTTTAGTGATTTACAGACTGTGTTTGATCAGTTTTATAGCTATTTTAGCTAGAAAAAGTAGATGAGAAACAACTATTCCTGCAAAAAGGAACAGTTTTTAAAAGCCTAGTGCAGGTGGAGCTTAGTAACAAGTTCATCTATTGCTCTGATATTTTGATGTTAGTATTTTTTACCCCTTTGTTGAATTCTGATTACTCAAAAAGGATTGACTGAAAAATTTCCACCAAAATTTTAACTTGATAAATCTTTGAAATTTAAACAACACAAAAATGCATTGAAAGCATCTGCTTTGCTCCACTTTTTTCTATTTTTTACTGAAAAACATTTGAAAATTCTTTGGAGATCAGTCAAGATGTATGAAACCTTGAAATTATTGCTATTTATTTTTTAGAATGAAAAATGCAACTATTTCTTGACCAGAAGAATTTTATTTTGTTCTTCTTTTGGCCCAACAATTCACGCATTTTTTGCTGGAACATAGCCAACATCTGCCCAGAAGGGTAGCATGTTTTTTTTCTCCATTCGATTTCTTATTCTTCAGGCTGGGCACTGGCAGTGCAGAGCATGTAATGCCTAATCTGTAGGCAGCCACATATTTTCTTGGTTTTCTGGCTCAGTCTTTCCATTTCTCTCCTCTGTGAAAAGCATAAATTTACAGCAAATCTTTTAGCCCTCATTGCCCTCCATGGTAGTAACTTCTGACATTCATGCAAGTGGTGCCTAGCCACTGAAGGTACCTGAAGATCGCTGATAGGATGTGCAAACACATCATTAACACAAGAAAGACAAATCCTGAGTCTGCAGTTTGCTTGACTAGCTGGATGATAAATATTCTGAGAGCATGTTTTCTGATGTGGAATTCAGAAAGTACTCTTCAGAAAACTCTCATTTTCATCTATGATCTTTTAATCAGTATCTTATATAGTCTAAATAATTATGAGAATCAAACCCCCTACTCGCTGTAACAGAAGGAGATACAATATATGTCCAATTAAACTAGTGCAACAGTGTTAACTCTCATTAAAAGATAGCCTGAAGCAATCAAGTGTACAGGAAGAATTAACTGTGTGCAGTTAAGAAATACCTGAGGTTGCAGTATTTCTGTCAGTTGGCTTGCAGTATCAAGCATTAGTCACTGCATGCTGCAGTACGTACCACTGCTGCTCTGTGTGTCTTGAACTGCACCTGTCTGCCTTCAGTGTTTTATGTAATCTTCATCCTGAACTGATTTCTACTTCTTTATAAAGAACAATAAAATTAACAGCTCTTTTTTGTTCTGGCTTTTCATTTCCAATGGAATCTGGATATTTTGTTCACTTTAAAACACCAAGCTGGGAGGTGGCTAAGGTATTTTAGACTGATGCTGACCTGAAAAAAACTTAGTGATTAATGCAAGGAACAAATGGACTGGATTCAAAGCCAGTGCCTGAAATTAATACTCAGGATAAACTGACTATTACCTGCCTTAAGTTATTGCAAAAGGTACCTTTGTAAGAACTGCAATTGCAAAGAGAACAAGACTAGATTTGGAGTAAACTGTTAAATTCTAATCACGCAAAAGGTAGTGCCTGCCAATTTAACACACATTTTGAGAAAAGAAAAAAAAACAATTTAAAACCTCATTTTTTCTCAAATAGGATGTTAGTTGTGGAACTGTATTGTTGACATAGGCTTGTCTAGCAGCCTTTCAGTGATTAAAGGGGGCTTATAAGAAAGATGGGGCCAAATTTTTAGCAGGGCCTGTTGCAACAGGACAAGGGGTAATGGTTTTAAACTAAAAGAGGGTAGATTTACACTGGATACACAGCAGAAATTTTTTACAATGAGGGTGCTGAAACACTGGCACGGATTGCCCAGAGAGGTGGTAGATGCCCCATCCCTGGAAACATTCAAGGCCAGGTTGGACAGGGCTCTGAGCAACCTGATCTGGTTGAAGACGTCCCTGCTCATTTCAGGGGGGTTGGACTAGAGGACCTTTACAGGTCTCTTCCAACTGAAACTATTCTATGATTCTAGTGTTTTTTAAAGTTATTTTGTTTTGCAATATATTTCACATAATCGCTACTGTTACTCAAATATGCAACTAAAAAAATCTAGATATTCTGGTTTATAATGGGTGTCAACCCTCCAGAGTGCAGTGATTTACATAATTACTAGAAATGCACCATCAGTAACTAAATTGCATGTCCCTGTGTTACTATTTCAGCTCCTGTAATCTTCTCTTCTACTTTGACTGGCTCCTATTTTGAGACTATTCAAGAAGCTTTCCAGTAGTAATAAGGCTGCATTGACTTCACTTAGCTTTGGGCTTTGTTTGAGCAAAGCAGAAAAATTAATGATTTAATAGTAGCGATGAATTAGACAATCTCTGTGTGTCAGTCACTGAATCCAGCATCTTGCTGTTGCACACCACGCACTCCCCTTTCTATGTTTTTGCAAACAATGTGTAAAAAGCAGTTCAGGTTTTTTGGCTTCCAAATGCTTACTAGACTATTCCAGAACTTGATTGCTCTATTGAATAATAATTCACTTTCATTTCTGTCCTAAAATTAATACATTTATGTTTTGCATATTTAAATGCTGTGTATAAACCAGTCATGGTTACCGCTGCTTAAGTGGTGTCTGCTAGTTCACCAAGCCTGGTCCCAAACTATCACAGACAGGTCATTTGGTGTCCTTCATAAAATAGTTGCAAAGGAGGGAAGAAAGTCCCTCCAAAGCAAAGAACACGAGAATTCACAGAGTCTGAAAAGGAGAAATTTTGCAGTGTCCCATCCTTCATTTCCTTTGTTTGCCTGACATTCCTTTGCGTGGAAGTCTGCAGTGCTTTTGCCTCCAAAAGAACTGTACCACTGTATTTACAGGAGGACTGTGCACTCAGAGGTCATCTCTCTCTTCATTCAATTTTGAAAATATTTACATTAACTATTCTAGCCAAAGCACTTTCTGGCTTTCATCTACAGAAGAAAGATCTTGCCATACTTTTGAGGAAGAAAAGAGATGTAAGGAAATGGAATGAGAACAATGAAATAAGGATGATGAGAAGATGACAGAGGAACGGATTAAGGGAGGATCTTCAATATTTGTTTAAAAAATTTCCTACTGATCTGACAGTCCTTCTTGGTTATTTTGATGTCCCCTTTACTTTAGATTTTAATTTCTCATTTTGCTGTTCATAAATGGTTTCTATTGGCTGTACAAAAATCTTACCCAAGGCCATCCAGGAGGTTGCTGTTGCATTATAGTTATTGGATTTGTACTTCAGGTATAAAGTTATATAGGGTCAAGTTCCACTCAATGGATCAAAGTTTCTTCTTATAAGCACTGTTAACTATAAAAGCCAGTATATGTTTACCTTTTTTTTTTTTAATAAAATCTTTTGCATTATTTCCTCTTGAAATTAAGATATATGATCTAATAACTGTAATCAATATAACCTAAGAAAAAGCTTAGATACGAAGCTTTTTGTTGCTGGAGGTCGGATCACTTTTACAACATGTATGGTGGTCACTTTTGAGACAGCTCACAGGGTGGCCTCCATTTGCAAGGACAAAGAACCACTACATGGGCACTTGATGCCGCTCCCCCGAGGAAGCATCTCTGCCGGGCTCCGTTGCTCTCAGCGATTCCCAGTTCCCACCATTTTGCTGATGTGCCAATGCAAAAAGTATGAACTTTAGTTGTTACTCCAGCAAGTTAAGAACTGGTATTCTGTACATCAAGACCATCATCAGCTCCATGATAGACTAATGCATTTAGGTGAGACTCAAGCCAACAGCCACTGAAATTGCGGAGGAGGAAGCATGTCCCACGCTGAACCCTCTTGGCACAGTCACTTGGCCACCAGCCAGCCGTGGTTAGCCTTTCACCAACACTGCAGTACAAACTGCCCTGGGGAACAGGGGGGTTAAAATAATCTGAAATGGTCCCTGCTTCCCCCCAGGCTGCCAGGCTTCACTGTGCGGGTACCAGCGGCGGTGCCCGTGGGGACACACAGGGAACAGTCCTGGCGGGAAAATGGCCCTATGCTGTTGGCAAAAGGGAAGGCAGGAGAGGGGAGCAAGCACGCTCCAGCTGGTGGAAAAAAGTGAACTTCAAATGGGTGCTATGACTTCGATAAAAGGCACGGTCGGATGGGTGTAAGCCATTGCCAGCTTTTTGTCTGAGAGACAGTTCCTTGGGAAAAATCCTTTGGAAAGCTCAGAGCTATTCAAGTACCTTAAGTGGAGTTTGGTGCCATAGAGACCCACCTGGTTTCCAGCTGCTGCCTGAGAAGGATGTCTCCTTTTGCCCCTGGGTGTCCCAGAGGTCCCCTGTGCTATTTGTCAGGCCTGTGCAAACATCTTGGACATCCTTGAATAACCCACATTTTCTAAACTATCACTAGATGCCTATGTTTAAACCCCTGAATACTTCTATACTGTCAACTCCATTTCATATGAAAACGACATTTTTGGTGATTAAATGAACTTTTGCTAGTTTACTGAGTACAGAATAGTTCACCACCACCTGCAGGTTACATTTGCAATAAACTATAGCAATACCAGAAATAAAAATAACTGAGCAAAACCTGTTCTTACTGAATAGCTGACAAATATCAACAATTTTATGGCTTGATAACTTAAGGAAGACATGGTTTTTAGTCTGCAAGTTTTTGATTTTCAGTATTCACAAGTCAGTAGAACCAAGATGTCAAGCACCTTAAAAAACCTGGTCTATTTTTATCTACCTACATCATTACTCAGTGGCAGATTTTATTTTCCATGCTGCAGTTGCGAAGTTTCTCTTCATTGTATTTGTATGTGACTGCAAGCTATGGAATGGGATAAAAATGCAGCTTGCTGAAAGTGTTATGCTTATTTGGGTAATAAAAAGGTTGAGACTAATTGTTTTATTTAAATATGCTTCTGTCTTTTATTACAAAAGATGTCAGGAAAAAAGGCTTCAAGGAACAAGCCTTCCAGACTGGAAGACTGGAGAAAAGCTCGGTTCAGGAAAGCTGTGCTTTCAGACTACAGAGGGCAATAAAGTACACAGAAATTGTGCTGCAATTACCTTGCAGGAGTCAGTTATCTGCTAATCTGTTGGGTTAAAAATATCTACAGATGGAAATAATTTGGAGTGATGGGGACAATTTTGTTAACCTAGATTTAAATCCAGGAGTCTGTAGCTCAGCCAAATTCCAGCTGCTCTTGGTGGGAAATCTTTCTGACTAAAGGCTGAACGGCTTGGGGATATTTGTAAACAAAACCCAAGTTATTTGTTAACGCATGTGATTTTCAAAACTGATGATGAATTTAAAAAAACCCAAAACAATATGAAGTCAAGTCTATTTCATGTGTAGAAGCTAATTCGTGCACACTTGTGTACTAAATGTACAAAAGTCAAATAATGCCACACACTTTGATGTTATCAAACTTAGATTAATGTATGCCAAAAAAGTAAAGTATATTAAACTCTACATTTTAGGGTTTTTTTAATTTCTAGTTCTGTTTATATCTGGAATAAGGAGGGTTTATTGATTAGAGTTTTAGATTTTTCAGACATGTTGATCCGCTGTTCAGCTTTTTGTTGAAGACTGACACATCTTCCTTCTCCAGGGTTTCCTTGGAAACTGAAGCTGAACAATTTGTCTGGGGCTCGAAATCCGCAGCTGCCTCTCATGCAAAGTACTTACTGAGTGCGGGCAACTTGAATTGGTAGGAAAGCATGGATTTTTTATAGGAAGGACTGAGTGTGATTGTTTTTCTGACTCTAAACAGGATAAATAAAATGAATGAAGTCCCAAGTTGCTCCTTTTTCCCCCCAGATGTTTAAGACTGAATGAGCTGCCTACCTGAACTGCCATGCACTCCAAGAAAGTTTAGCAGAGACCGACAGTTAGAGGCACTGAGTTTTCTCCAATCCATGAAAAGTCAGAGGGGGTGGAAAGCTTCCGGCAACCCTGAGGACTGGGTCTGTAATCAGCCCCATGCTCTGCGGAGTGGAGTTCAGGTTCAATCTGAGAAGTTTTTACTTTGGTTTTTAATGGGAGAATTTGGTCCTTGGAAATTTAGTCCTGACCATTGGAAACTGACTCAGCCACTGTAGATACACCGTGTCTTTGTAGCTCTCAAAGTGTAGGTCTTAATTTCTGGGTTTTTTTTCTATGTATGAATTTTCCAACTAGATGATGGCTTAGAATACAGTAATAAATGCTCCCATTACTCAGTGACAATTCAAGGGAGTAGGTGGCTGCAGTGGCAGAGCAATGACAAAGTTTTATTTTGCACTAGGAGGGGACACCCAAGCCTTGCTCTGCGTACATGCCAAGGGCCATTCGTAACCAGACCACCCATTTCCGACTCCCTGCTTGTTTGAGCTGTGGCATCAACTTGAGCTAGGAGCTACATCACATCTAGCGTGTGTCACTGGCAATGAACATCGTTTATCCATGCTATCTCTAACTAGCTTTTGCTGCACCTCCAGCTCTGATTTTGGTGAATATATTCCAGATTTTAGACTTTAGTAAAAGCATGGACTATTTAAGGTGGAAATTTTATTATTTGCACTCCAGTAGCGCAGATTTATCAGGTAATCAGGTCACATAACCTATCTCTTTCCTTAGAACTGAGTTCCTGTTGCAAATAGTCCCAAGTTTGAATTGAGAATTTAATTTCCATACAAAGCTGTAGTTGCTGGGCATATCCTTGGTAGAAATCTCTATTTGAGAATATTTGAGGACACATTTCTGTTTGACTGTGTTCACACACTGTGTCTACTAATTGGAATTAAAAGTAGTATTTCCAGTGTTAGCCTTGCTCTAGTTCTGCCACCTCTAACAGTCAATTGAGATATTCCTGAAAGAGAGAAAACCCATTAAGCTTGAACTTTCAGGAAAATAAAATTCAAAGGAATTGTGGTTTCATTTTTTTCAGATCGGTTCTTCAAGCAGACAAATGAAACACTTATTAATATTCCAGATTTTCTTATCCATTTTCTAGTCAGGCCAATGCTTACTTCTTACCACTTTGATTAGTCTACTGGGACTCCTCCTCTGTAATTAACTTCTGAAGTAATTCTTAAACGCTGTGGTTTATTTGCTTCCAGTAGTTATCAGAAGACATGTCCTGCCCTTTAGCAGCAGTTTATACACATGGCTAATTTTTTTTTCTAAATCATGCATAGCTAGAATAAACTAATGTGTTGCTTTTTAGTGTCCAGCTCAATGAGGCAGTGAGTCAGCATACGTTCACTTCATTAGGAGTGGAAAGTGCAAAGCATGAATGGGGAGACATTCAGCTTACTGGCTCAAGCTCTAAATAAATAAGCTACACTTTCAGGTTTTTATTTTGGCAGTTCATGTAAAATGTATGAGTACCACACTCTTGCAAACACCTGAATGCCAAATAGAACAGCTTCGCTAGAGAAGCACAGCTTTCTCCCCATTGATCTCTCCATTGACTGACTCAAAAAGATCAGGTTATTTTTCCCCCACAGCATCTCACTGAATACTTTTGCTGAAATTTCTGTTGTTGACAGCTTGCCTAACCAGTGAATAGCCTTGTGGTGCGGATCTGAGATTGCATCTGGAGGATCTACGTTCACCTCATTCCCTGGTTTGTGCTTTCCCTCACCTTTTGAAGCTGTTGCACTTTGTCAAAATATTTGTTCAGCCAGGGAAAAGGAGCATGTTACCCAATGACTTGATGCACTTTTGATCAGACATCTAGTTGGCATGTGATATGAACGAGCAGGTCTGAACATGCCAGCAGGTCTGACCATAATGAATTGAGTGCCAAGTGGACTGGCCAACCAGTATGTCCTGCAGCATGGCTGCATCTCCCATCAGATGGATGGATGGAGAAACCGAGTTTCTCCTCCTGAGAATCATCTCCCTCCAACAGCCCTAACACCTCCTCTTTGCTGACTCTCTGAGCGTGACTTTTGTTTAAAATGCCTGAAATGGAAATGAAACCTTGTTCTCAGTCAGGATGTTTCACTCAGCCCAAATTTCTATGTCTTCTGCTGTTGCTATCAGGAATACTTTCAAGCGATTTGCGTTGGCCAGTTATATTTTGGGAGTCAGTACCTGGGATGCACAGCCACTACCTACAGGATAGTTTTATAATGAGAGTACTGGGGTTCAGCTTCGCGGAACACAGGGAGAGATGTTACAGCCCTTTTTAATCTTTTTAAACTATCCTGGAATCTACATTTAACAATAACATAAATATAACTCCCCAGTACGTCTCAGGATGACTCTTGCCTACCTAATTTAATGGTAGTCATTAATATAGTTTAAGTCATTAGCATCTTTTACTATCATGTTTTCTACTTCCAAAATTTGGATTATTTTTTTCAAATGCAGACTACTTCCATATGTTGATATGCTGATAATGCTTACCCGCATTTTGGTATTAGTAACTTTATCTAGATAAGAAAAAATATTGGATACATGTTCAAATAAACACAATATACAATATAAGGAAAATTTCACAGTTTTTACTTACTTTCTTTGTTTTGTCCATTGCCTTCAGTATGCTTATGTTTAAGTCTTCCAAGACAGATAGAACATTTTCATACTCTCCTAAGTGCTGGGAAAAATATTCTAAAAGAAGAAGAAAACCCACATCACCTATTAATGACCTGAAAAATCTATATTTCATTAAATATGAATTTTATCAAGTCCGAATTCAGTTATGGTATTATTAGCTAACTAAATATATAAAATGAACAAAAGTCACAATATTTCAAATTTTTTATTATTTTTCCTCAAAATCATTCCTGGAGTACTTGAAATACCAAAATCAGTGCTTCAAAACATTTTCATTCAATAAATGAGTTGCCAAATTGACAAAAACATAAAATATAGGTTTGAGAGCTGAAACAGACCTATTTTTAAAATATCAAAATTTGGTTTCTAAACTGGATTTTCAGCCTAATAGTCTACTTTACAGTTACTAGCAGGAATGAAGTTTTCATGTGTATGTACTAAATCTGATTATATTGATGCAAAAATTAATAATTCTGGTAAAGCCCTTAGAGGAGATAAGATCAAGCGGGGGCTGCTGTGAGTTGGGTTCAGCTAAGACCAGTTGTTTCTCGCTGAGAAACGAAGAGGCCACGAGCTGGCCAGATAAGCTTCTAGTCCCAGGTACTGTGATTATATTTTCAACAAATATGATGCGTGCAAAATACTTTTAAAAAAAGCCATGAAAATAACGTAAGTTGCAGGACGTCCTTGTGTAGCTGCTCAGAGCAAAGGACATTTTAAAAACAGGACATTGTAAAATCAGGGGGCATAACTCAATTAGGAGGATTATAGCGAGAGTAGGAGACAAACGTGAGAAATCATGACCCGAGTTCGCATTTGGTCCATGTGACAAAATACAATACAGGGAGGCACAGGAAGGAAAAAGTGTGAAAGAAAGAAAGAACATTATATTAAAGCTAGAGACTGTGTTAGACAAGTAATTTAGAAATCAAATCATTTGCAAGAGCATGAAGAATAACATCTAAATGGCAGACAGGAAGAACAAGATTAAGAGCTTTTTGAAATAAATAGCAATACTTTGAGGCTTTTAAGAAGTCAGCATGAGCTTCTCAGGGGAGTAATGAAAGCAGAAGGTTTCAGGAACACTGCAACATAACCTGGCGTGGCTGAGGGGTTGAATGAAATGATTTAGAATGAGAACGTATTGTGAACTAGTATCCTGGAAGCGAAGCTCCATTTCTGAGGAGAACTGAGATAGCTCAGGAAGAGCTGTATAATCATCAGCTTAAACATGTGCGGTGTAAACTCAGTACCAGATTCACAGATGAGAAACACCCCAGTGGCAGCCTATGAAAGACTTAAAAAGCAGCTGAAGCAGCCCATATTTAATGAAAACAGAGAGCAAACAGAGCCAGTGCTGGGCTGAGACCCTCCTCAGCTCTCCAGCCAGCCAGAGGTAGCTAGCAGGGTCAGGGGCCAAGCAAACCTGTAAGCCTCCAGCACAAGATCAACACCAGTAAATCCCTTGGAGAACAAAGCCCCCTGTCTTCCCCAGCTAGTTTGATATAATTTTGGCCAGATTCTCAACCAGCAGAAACTGTCACAGCCCAGTTCACTTCAGCAGAGTCTCTTGTTGTATATTTATAAACCACAGGCTAAGGTGCTTCTTAGAGGGTTCTTGGCAATGGGTAGACTTACTCTGTGGGTGACCAAGCAAGCAAGCAAGAATTCAACTTGACAGTATTTTCAGCTTTTCTAGGTCTTCAACATTACTGACTATTGGAAAGTTTATCAGGCTACCATCTTTCTCTCAGAAATAGGCGATTTTCAACAAGCAGAACTGTTTTTTCTTGGCATTTTGTGGGAGGACTTAAAGAAATTTTCTGTGAATTGTTTTCTGCTTCAAGCAGTGCTCCTAAATCAGGTACTGTAAGATCAGCTAGAGAGCAAACAGGGTTTTGGGGAAATGACTCACAGGTCAGAAAGCGGCACAGCAATGGGTAACGAGGCCAAACTTCAGGCCTTGCAGGAGTGTTGTTTTGTGATGAAGGGTGACAGAACTTGTCAAACTGCTGTTCTTACTGGATCAAGTTAGAGCAAAGTAAGGAACTTTCCTCCAGTGGGATATTAAAATGACAATATTTTTCAAAATTGCCAAAACACTCATACCTTTGAAAGTGATGAACTAGCTAGAAAAAAAATCTCACATGAAATGGAAATAAGATACAAGTTATATATCTTTACATCAGAACAGATCTGGAAGCTCAGAGAATTTGAAGTATTGATTAGGAAAAATATTTTTGAAGTAATTTCTGCATGTAATGGGTGACAGAGTCTGAAAAGATTATAAGCCATCTGCATGCTCCTAGAAGTTCTTTCAATGGAAATTATTTTCTGTTCGAGCTACAAAGATTAAAGAGAAAAAAAATCATATCACATGGTATGTTCATTTGCACAGGGCTGCCGCAGGCACAGATTATGTTTTTGGCCAAAAAGGAACTTACCGGAGAGCTCTTCTGTGTCAAGATTGCTGGAAAGATAAGAGGATAGAAGATTAGCGAGCTTAGTAATGCTTTCTGTTGGATTGGTGAATACTAGGACTCAAAGATTAGGCTGACTGGGATATGAAGCCTCCCTGCCGGGGCTGTAGCAGGAGGTGTGAGTGCCTGGCCCTTGCTGGCCTTGCTCTGCTGCCTTAGGGAGGCTTGTCCCAAGCCGAAGGCTGTAGCTGGCTGCAGGTGAAGCCTCCCTTCCCCATTGTGTTCCCACTGGCACCTTCCTACTCACCGACAACCCCCTCTGAAGTTCCCCACCTAGCCTTTGTGCATCATGGTGGAGCGTCACTGCTCCTCAGGCTTTATGTACTTGGTCCTAATGCTGGGAGAAATCCATCTAAACACCAGAAACTCTTTTTTTTTCCACCTTTCTGCCTGCATTCCGCTTCTGGGGCTGTCATGCTGGATAACATGGCTCAGAGAGCTCAGCCCTCTGTGCTAAATGAGGGAAAATGCAATAGATTTCTCCTGTTTGCACTCCTCACCAGGAGAGACAGTACAGCAGGAGGATAAAACCGGACATAACCCATCAGCATGCATAATTTCTAAGTCTTTCTGGCCATACACAGTCTTTTAGCAGTACTAACTTCAGCAAAATTAGTGACATGAAAAAAAATAGCTGTATTGATGTATTCCCATGCCAACATTATATAAATACATGTGTATGCAAGTATTCTACACAATTCAAAACTGTCCATTTCCAACCGATTTCATCTTGATCAACTCTTAAGCAATAATTTTTTCTCTGAGTCTTTAACAGTGAAAAGATAAACCATTTGACCTACAGCTCAATTCTGAAATTTAGCATATTGACTTTCTTCCAAGGAGGAGAAGAAACTGATTATTAAGGAAACTTAAAAGCATGAATGCCCTTTTTGAATCTTGCTGAGGGGTGAAGATTGAATGGCTGATTGCACTTAGGATTTTTTCACTTATCTTTTTAATGGGCTTTTTTTTATTGACCTTTTAATAAAATGATGACACAGTATTATCTTGAAGTCACTTTCACCAATGCTAACTTCCATACATCTGGCTTTTATTTCACGAGAGAGAAGCAGACAGAAATTGCAAGATCCTGGCTTGTCACAAACTTGCATACTCAGGGCTATAAAAACTTGCGAACACTTTTAATTGATGATGTAAATGAGATTTTCCCACAACTTTTATTAACTGAAGGTGACCTTATCTACATTTGAAGAGACCAGGTTGGATGGCTGAAACTGAGTCTTGAATCTGATTTTTCCAATCACCTTGGTGGCAGGTGTAATGAAACTCATAGTCTGTAAGAACTGGTGCTAAAGCTGAGAAACTTAACTCTTCTGTCAACAAGCTATGGGATGGGAAAAAGTGTCAGCGACTCATTAAGGCAGTTCACCACAGATCACGATGACGTCAGTGATCAAGCGTGTCCGATCAACCACTTGTGTACTTCAGCAGTCATTTTTGGAACAGTCCAGATGTTCACTCCTTGAATGTAAACTGAAACCCTGAAAGCTGAAAATTGCCTGAGTCAAAAAGCAATGACTGAATATGATGATGTTAAGTGACAAGAGCTTGCTGTTATGATGCCTACCTTTTGTTCATTGTCCCTGCATTTTCTCCCCCTTCACATCATCTGCCCTAATCCCTTCTCTTTGTAAAAGGCATTTCTGCATTTCTTAATGTACAGCTTGATAACTGTGTTTAAAACAGCCTTTGACATTGTTAGCCAGTCAAATTCTCTCTCCCTTTTCAAGTTTCTTGTTAAAGTCCACTCTGGTCCTTGTTCTTCTGCAGTATCCTCAGCAGTGTGGTAGCGATATAGTAAGGGAGGGGCTCAGAGGCTTTCAGCATTGCTGTCATCAGGACATCACTGTTAGTCCTATTGATGGAAGTGATGCAGCTGCAAATGAACTACAAGTAAAAATGGAAAACTATCTGCGAGATGAACTCATTTTCAGATAGAATTGAACACCTGCGTAAACGAGAAAATGATTGTCCAAAGTGATTTGTTCAGCAGCATTCAGGAAGCCTGTGACAGAACACAGAAATGACATAAAAAGTGTGGATTTCAGTCTAGAATACTCATAGTATTTCCTTCTCTATTATAAATACCCTCTGAGGCTCCATTGTTCTTGGCATCCTAGTTGAAGGGGATGCTGTTCTAGGCAGGGAAACTATAATTTTGAGTCACCAATGATTTCATTCTCTCAGAAATAATAACATGGTGCTTCAAACAGTCATGAACAAACCTAGAAATTAGTTTTTCTGTATACAAACAATTTTGAGCTCCCTGCAGGATGCTACAGAAGCAATTAAAGAAGTTTGGAACATATTCAGTAGTACAGGAGCGAGGTGCACACCAGAGGGCTGTTTCTGCAACTCAATACTCAGGTTTATAGTGGGCACCTGTTCATAGAATCATAGAATCACAAAATGCTTTGGGTTGGAAGGAACCTTTAGAGGTCATCTAGCCTAACTTCCCTGCAATGAACAGGGACATCAACTAGACCAGGTTGCTCAGAGCTCTGTCCAACCTGGCCTTGAATGTTTCCAGGGATGGGGCATCTACCACCTCTCTGGGCAACCAGTGCCAGTGTTTCACCACGCTCACTGTAAAAAATTTCTTCCTTATATCTAGTCTAAATCTACCCTCTCTTAGTTCAAAGCCATTGATCCTTGTCCTATCACAACAAGCCCTGATGAAAATATTTTCCCCCTCTTTCCTGTAGGCCCCCTTCAGGTACTGAAAGGCTGCTATAAGGTCTTCCCGCAGCCTTCTCTTCTCCAGGCTGAACAAGCCCAAGTCTCTCAGCCTTTCCTTGTAGCAGAGGTGTTCCAGCCCTCCCATGATTTTTGTGGCCTCCTCTGGACCCGCTCCAACAGGTCCATGTCCTTCTTGTGCTGGGGGCTCCAGAGCTGGACGCAGGACTCCAAGTGGGCTCTCACCAGAGTGGAGTAGCAGGGCGGAATCACCTTCCTTGACCTGCTGGCCATGTTTCTCTTGATGCAGCCCAGGATACAGTTCACCATTTCAGTGGGTATGTATGCGAAGGATGCTTCTGCTTAGACCTATAATCTGGCAATGCTGAACATGTTATCTGCAGTATTTGCTGGATGACTCACATCCAGGCGCCAGCACTCCACTCCTGATAAGCACCTGAAGCATAGGGTGCAGCCAAACGCATTCACGTCATGTCAGCACGATCGTTCTTTAATCTTCTGCTCTCAGTTTGCTTTCTGACTACTAAATGCAGTCCTTCTACATGTCTGACTTTGGGTCTAAAATGTTCCCTACCTAATAACATGAGCTGTTTTTAAAGGACTATTACAAATATGCCACTGAACAGTCCAGATCACTGCAAAGTTGATCATACCTGTTGCTTAGTGAGAGAAACATTAGTAAATTCACCCAAATGAACTGTGGCAAAAGTGCCTATTTGTGGTACTTCTGGAAGTGGTCCAAACCATAGGAGTGCAAAGCAGCTGTGATCATGCTCTAGTTCTGCCCACCACAGTCAGCTGTGGACTGGGGCCAGCCAGGGAGGAGGGAAGGTCAAAGCTATTCTACTCCACCCGCTGACCTGACACGTAGCACCCTCTGGGACGAAAGGCACTTCTAGGCAAAGGTACCCTCAGAGAATATGCATATTATCACTGCACCACAAGAAGAGGCAATGACATTTCTTCAGTACAGAGACTATATATAAACTATGGACTCTGGCATCTAAGGCAGTTCTTTTACTGAAGAATCCAATACTATATGAAACACTTTATGAACTAACTTAATTTAGGAAATTCATTGCCATGCCTATCATAGCTGGGGAAAGATAATGCTTTCTTCTTCAGATGTCTCCTCATTTACAGATATGAGAAGGATCAGCTCAGAGGGCCAACCGTGTCCTGGGCTGCATCAAGAGAAGCATGGCCAGCAGGTCGAGAGAGGTGATTCTGCCCCTCTAGTCTGCTCTGGTGAGACCTCACCTGGAGTAGTGCATTCAGCTCTGGAGCCCTCAGCACAAGAAGGACATGGAACTGTTGGAGCGGGTCCAAAGGAGGGCTACAAAAATGATCCGAGGGCTGGAGCACCTCTCCTATGAGGACAGGCTGAGAGAGTTGGGCT
>Ga0065711_1036632_pt1 | contig 20778 bp, 16 predicted proteins | sample Hoacrofraction12_FD_59098 | JGI IMG/M metagenome (GOLD analysis project Ga0065711, IMG submission 59098) | Hoatzin crop microbial communities from Cojedes, Venezuela - Epithelial fraction 12 v2 (version 2) | ecosystem: Host-associated > Birds > Digestive system > Esophagus > Crop | place...
AACATGAGCCAGCAGTGTGCCCAGGTGGCCAAGAAGGCCAACGGCATCCTGGCTTGTATCAGCAATAGTGTGGCCAGCAGGAGTAGGGAGGTGATCGTGCCCCTGTACTTGGCACTGGTGAGGCCACATCTCAAATACTGTGTTCAGTTTTGGGCCCCTCACTACACGAAGGACATTGAGGGGCTGGAGTGTGTCCAGAGAAGAGCAGCAAGGCTGGTGAAGTGTCTGGAGAACAAGTCTTATGAGGAGCGGCTGAGGGAGCTGGGGCTCTTTAGTCTGGAGAAGAGGAGGCTGAGGGGGGACCTTATTGCTCTCTACAACTACCTGAAAGGAGGTTGTAGTGAGGCAGGTGTTGGTCTCTTCTCCGAAGTAACTAGCGATAGGATGAGAGGAAGTAGCCTCAAGTTGCATCAGAGGAGGTTTAGATTGGATATTAGGAAAAATTTCTTCATTGAAAGCGTGGTCAGGCATTGGAACAGGCTGCCCAGGGAGGTGGTGGAGTCACCATCCCTGGAGGTGTTCAAAAAACATGTGGATATGGCACTTCAGGACATGGTTTAGCAGACATGGTGGTGTTGGTTTGATGGTTGGACTTGATGATCTTAGAGGTCTTTTCCAACCTTAATGATTCTTGATGATTCTGTGAAATGTCTTTTTTTTTTTTTTATAAAAAGAGCAGGTGTCGCTCTCACGTTCATGTCAAACCACTTCACCCACTAAGGGAAACCATACTAAATGGGAGTTTCATATAATGAATCTGTCTTCATTTTTCTGTTTCAAAATATAGCTGCTTTTTTTTAGGTTTATATGTAAAATTTATATTCTAATGGAAAAAAGTTAAATAATTAAAGAAACATGTTCTGCACTTTTCCTAGCCTGTACCAGCAGCAAGAATTAAAGAACTTACATAAATGAAAACAATCTCAGTTGTACCAGGAAGAGGAGAAAACTTGAAATTGTCTCTCTAAAAACTTGAGGTACACATTCAACAAAGACCACTTGTTATATGGTTCATAAATTGTTTTTGGAAGATCTTTAAACTCCCAAGGGTGTCTACAGTTTCTGTAGTCAGAACTGAGTGCTATTTTAAGACATAACTATGAGGCAATTGTAAAACTGATGTAGTTCTCTGTTCGGTACGCAAATACAGTTTATTAAATTCTTAAAATACAACATGAATCTGTTTTCCTGTGGGCCTCTTAGATGGTACCGTAAGGATTATTATATGTTTTTAATTATATATAATTATTAAGGACCACTTCCTAAGGCCAAAACCCCTTCCCATCATCACTGCTGCTGTACTAATTGTGTGATTTACAGACGAAAGGATGAACCGGTTATGGGACAAACAAAAAGGCATCATGAAGGAGACAGGACAGAAATGTTGCAGTTTGATATTCTCTGTATGGTTTGTCATGGTTTCTCCCACCGCAGAGCAGAACCTACCCTGACAGGCCATCAGAGGCATTACTCAGGAAGGTTAGAGATGGCGAGTAGATGAGAAGTTCCCTCCCTCTCAGGGATGCTACTCTGACAGCTCGCTCTCCCGTTAGTCTCACTGCCAGCAGCATTTCCATGAGAAAACGCTGGTTTGGCTGACTGCATCAATTCCACCGAAACCGCCGAGAGAACCCACAGTGGGCGGCCAGCCCCGCCAGCCTGCAGCCTGCCTGCCTCCATGCGGTCCTGGTGCCAGGCCAGCTCCTTAGCTGCCCAGTGCTTTCAAACTTCAGTTCCTCTGAAAATTTTGTATTACTGAACTAAAATCAAAAAAGTCTTGCACCATGTGGAAATAGAAAATTTTCAACAGGACAAAGGAATCTTTCTCTTACATTTCCATTTCTAACTATTGCATTTGAGATGTTTAATTGTTTGGAAGAGCAAGACCTGAACTGGATAACAAGTATCAGGATGCCTAGCTACTTGGCAAACAACAGGAATTTGAACATCATCACAGCAATAAGACCGGTGATAATTCTCTAAATCACCAGCAAACTATTAGGTGAAAACCACTGTATCATAGGTACACAACAAGATTTACGACAAGCTGTGTATTAAAAAAAGGCATGCCAGTTATTCTAAGAGAAATTAAGCTATTCAGGTTTACTGTTTTGAGAATGTTTTGTCCATCCTCTGGTGGATTTAGACTTACTAAACCGAAAATTGAGTTCCTCCACTACTTACACTCTGTGGATTCTTTTATTTTTCTTAATTCCTTTGGCTGTTACGTTGTCATCTGAAACAGCATCTCCCAACTGCCTCACTGAGACTAAATGAATTTATTATATAATCTCATCTCCTGTTCCAAAAAATTCAAGATCAATCTCAAAGAGCAGTCCTCTGAACTTGGCAGACTCTCGTGTGGGAAAGTCTTTAAACAAAAACAAATTTGTTTATGTACTGGGAGAAGGAGCTCCGAAAGAAGATAATGCGCGCCGTGAGCCAACAGTGCCCTCAGCAGCGGAGCTGGGGCGGCTCTCACAGTGCCGGCGCTGCTGTAGGGCTGCAGCCCCTCCATCAGCCCCTCCCAGCCCCCCAAGACACCCCCCCAGCTCTCCTCGGGCAGTGGGGACCAGAGGGTGGCTCCTGCATTGAGGGCAATATGGTCTGAGCATACAACGGGCAGCCACGAGCGCCTGGACGGTGAAATGGTTTCACACAAAGTCACTTCGAATCTGGGGACTCCAGGGACATTTATTTGGGACTTTGTTTTTCCATAATTAATTGAAGTACGTAGCACCACTGGCTTCCTGTGAGAGTTAATCACAAACCTTGAGATTTTTTTCACTTGCAGTCTAATCCCTGTTCTAACAGGCTACACAGTCAAATTTTGTGGATGGAGAAAAAGCCTACACCTACTCAGGGTGCCAGCCCAAGACCAATCCCCCAGTCAATTTCCATGTAAGTGGTGTTTAAGGACTTTCAGAGTGTGTCTGTATGATCCACTCCGCTGAATTAGTTAGTCCTAGGGATTTAGATTATATAGGTATTTTCCCAAATATGCACATTGTTACCTTTTTTGGAGAGAAGATTAAAGAAGCATGCCAAAAGCATGTCCTTGCTCTGAGAGCAGAGTCTGCAAGTTTTGTTTCGGAGACTGAGCTGAAGCTGTGTGCGAAGCCAGCAATGTGTGTGAAGGACAGGGACGATGCATTTGTACATTGATGGCATGTCTGAGAAAAGATGACCGTGTCCTGTGCTAGCCCGTGGAACCTTTCATACTGAAACCATAATGACTGGGTTCCCACTGCTGTGTTGCAGCACAGACCACCAATAGACGCACCATGCACATACCTACTCAGTGAGGTAAAAAGTAGGGCTGCCCGAGGCAGTTTTTCTTACTTGGGTCAGGCAAGCGGTGTCAGCAGGCAGTGAGGGGTTCGCTAGCCACATAAAAGCTGCTTCTGCTTCATGCATGCAGGTGTCAAAATGCACTGCAGTTTCAGGGCCAAGTAGCTGTCTCATGTATGCACGTGTGATTGCACAGTAGAGATCTCCTCTGTCCGACGGGGTATGTTTTCTAGCTGACCAGCAATGGTAGAGGCATAATTTCTGAATGGCATGATTGTGAGAGCTTAGCATAAGTAAGAATTCTAAGAATCTAAACCAAAATGGTCAAACCAGTGAAAATTTTTATCTCCGGGAACCACAGGTGAATATTTTCCAAAAAGCCGTATCTTCTTTGGTTAGATTTGGCTCCAGTCTTGACTGGTCTTCAGTCATGAGAGAAGCTGATCTCCTAGAAGCGCTACACCATCTTGAAGCATGGGCTTGCCTGGTGAAAGACCTGCATGTGGCTGGCCCTTTGTGTCGCTTGATGATCCCATGTACATTTTGGTGAGAAAACACGTAACTTTAATGTGAGCAAAGTACAGGTGCCCCCCAAATCTAGTTATCCATTAACACAGAGGTCCTGGAGCTTTGGAAGGAATCCAATCCAACTGCAAAGGCAATTCCCTAAATATGAATCCATCAGAGATAAAAGTGGAGCTGATGAGCAGTGGAAGGTATGAAAGAAGGGGAAGCTCCACCAACATCTCCTTTCTTGGAAGAAAGCAGTGCCTAAGAAACTCCATTTTATCTATGTCCAGACAACCATAACCAAGTTCAGGTGCTATGAACGTGACACAGAGGAATGAAACAGGCAGGCTGCCTTGACAGAAGCTTTCAAAATATCCAGGAGTTTTCCAAGCCTTTCAGTGTGACTAGTCACACAGATACTTTCCAGATTGCCCCTGCATGAATGCTCCAGAGCCATGATCTCACAAGAAGCCAACATACGCATGTGCTAGGATCTGTTGAACAACATCACCTGAGGATGGTGTCTCTGCAGGGAAGGAGATACTGTAATTAAGGAACAAATAAAGCTGATACGTGAGACTGCCACAGAAGAAAGGCCCAGTGATACCTTGTGTAGTCAGTTGACCAACGTACAGAACTTGCACCGTCACATGGAAACTAAGGGAGAGGATGGAAATCACAGTGCACCTTGAAGTCCTTGCTCAGGCTATGTTTTTCGAGGGGAGCTGTGCCAGGCGATGTGGCAGGATGGAGCCCTTACCCTAACGTGCTGCCTTTCACCACAAAGCATATTTGGTTTGTGCTCCAGGCAGAATAAAATGGAGCCTAGTTTCCTGTTAAATACCAGTGCTTACCATCCCTCATGTGCCAAACCCTCCGACCTGTGGGTTTTGGTACAGTCACACTCTCGGCACACTTCACAGCTATGGGACCAGCATGGCTGGGGCCACGTCCAGTGCCAGGCACAGAAAGGGAAAAAAAGTTTCTTTCCTGTGGAGCGAGGGGAAACCCAGCAGAGGGATTACGAGGGTGTGAGTCACCATGTGCCTTCTACATGACTCCAGGGACAGGGCGGCCTCTTGTTCCAGGGCTGGGGCAAAGTTACGGCTTCGCCTGTTATTATTGTTAGTCACAACCCCAGCTATACAAAGTCCAGCAGAAACCACACTTGTAAATGCCTCAACCTGAAATGTAAAATAAACACTGGGAAAAGAGCTGCTACTTACTTTATCTGAATATACCCTGAGGCCAGATCTGCTTCCACTGAAGTCAAGTCCAGTTTTGCCATCAGCGGCAGGGGAAGCGAGATCCAGCCCTTTATTTGGGAAGATATTAATAATCAAATTGCAGTTTTAATTTGTCACCGAGACAGGGGTGTGATAAGACATTTTGGCTGCTGCTATAAGTAGCTCTGAGGATTGTCAGGGGTTGTTGTAGGTGCTAAAGACTTTGTGACATCCTGGCACGGCGAGGAAGGGACTCTGTGACTCTGGCATACGTCCTTGGTACAGGGAGGTGAAGAAATCCCTCTGGTCCTGCTCCGAACACCAAGGAGGGGTATAGCTGGGCCTGAGAAGCTGCAGAAGGAGTGGGCATAGAAAAACAGGAAAGCTGGAAGCTACGGATCAGCTCCATATCAGCAATCTTATCAATATTTTCAGTGACTCATCCATGGCTTTTTCCTCTCTGAGGTTTTTATGACATATTCACTTCCTTTGTTACCATATAAAGATGGGGAATTTAAGCAGAAAAGGTGGAAAAGCGCTAAGTTAAGGCAGTTGGATAAACATGAATGTTTTTAGCTTTAGCAAACTGCGAGGTCAAATCCTCCCACACTCATGAACTTCCCCAAAGTCATGGACTTCATGGTGGTATATGCTGGATTGTGTTGACAGAATGGATGATGCTTGCACTAGATGGTAATTTCCAGAAAACTATGCATGTGTGACAAGCACGTTCAAATGCACCATCTCATCCACTGTGCGTCTAGCATAGTTTTAGTTGCTGTGGTGTCACAGGTAAAGCAACACTAGCATTTTGAGTTGTTACTAGACCTCACCTGGGGAGCAGGGCCATTCTCCTGCACAGAGGAAGAGAAAAGAGGGAGAAGGGTACTGTTGCATTTCCAGGTTTCAACTCAATAGGTGCTTGGGACAAACTCTGGGAGGCATCCAGAGTTGGAAGCACAGAGTCACTCCCAAGAACACAGTTTAGACGCAGCCTGTATATCTTTTAGCACATTGCATATATTGAAAGTGAAGACTGGTCAGCTTTGTGATTGACTCCAGATAGAGTCAGCCTAAGTTTAGCCAGACTTATTAGCTCTAACTCAGCCCTGGCTTTGCCAGATACAACCTGCCGTTTGCACAATCTCTTAGGTATTTATGCACTCTGCTCCAAGAGGGTGTATTAGCTAATGTGCAACCCAAGGTATGTTTGCAACACTGCAACCACAAGGATAAATTTTGCTGGAGCCGGGGCATACTTAGGTGTTGCCACACAGAGTGCGCTAAAGCTTTGGACTCGATCCTAGAAAACTGTGCTTGAGCTCATGAGTACAGATGGACCCCCCCTGCACAGTGCCAGCAAAGTGTCAGGGCCTCTGCGGCACAGTTAATCCACAACCTGGATAAACTGCTCATGGATAATTGAGAATTCATTGCACACCCATCTAGCACCTCTCTTTTATGGGAGGATATACACTTGTCTGTAAAAGTACTTGTAAACGTGAATTCTACCATTACAAACAGTCACAGTTTATACACATTTCCTTGTTGTTTGGGGTTTTTTTTAATTGTAATATGAATCATGCCTTTTACTACATTCTACAGTACAAACTCCAAACACTGTAGGAGCAGAAGATTTAACCAGAAGAGCTGAGTTTGCAGTGCAGGGCTGGTCACACCCGGGCATGTAAGCAGAGGGATACAAATCACAGCTCTTCAAAATCTAATCTAGGGAAAGAAACTCCAGTTAATTGAAAGCTTAATTTTCTGCCCTTGGGCACTGTCCTCCCAATCTCACATGTCATTTAGCTGTCAGATTTTCCTACTGGGACCTGTACGGGTATGTGATGTCACATTCTGTGACTGTCCACTGAGAAACAATGCACTGTGTATAAAAATATAAAATTAACAGCCTCAGAGGTAAAGGCTCTCCTCCGTTGTCCATCCAATGGCTTTGAAGTAGTCTCGGTGTCGGAATTCTTCCAGTGTATCAGCTGTGGAAAATAAAGCCACAAACGGTTTGAAACCTTCAGTGCTCATCCACCGAGCCAATGGAGTCTGTGCCTGCAGCCCCTGGGTTTCCGTGGTCCAGCACTTTCAAAGTTGGTGACCTTGACTCCTTAGCTTGCATCTACAGCAGCTGGGATTGCTAATCCCTGTCCATGCAAGGAATAAAAAAACCCACCCAACCTACTTTCCAAGTTCAGAAAATATGAGGGGGTTCTGCCCAATATGGCTGGGTGACCAAATCTCTCACAAGACAGGGCACTAGGTCATCGCGACACAGCTGTAGCCCCTCTTGACGTCTCTCTTGCAGCTATGGGACTCCAGCAGTTCTTGTAAGGACCAGGAAATTCTCACTGCAATGATGACATTGCATGGGTGACTTCTTTGATGAGCTTTTTATGATCTACTTTGCAGTCAGTATCAACCTGACTGAGGATTATTTGCCCATAGCTCAAGTACACACCTTTTATGGCTGAAAAAAAGACACTATGCATCCTGGCTAATGGGTTGAACTGGGAACAAAGTGCCAGTAACAGGAATGTGTCATTTAAAAAAAAAATTAAAGATAAAGCAAATTTTCAACGACGTTGTGAAGGCGTCCGTGGTTGTATCCCTTGATATAGCTGTGAAAGGGGGCTGAAAATGGAGAGGGGGGGAGCAAGAGGGTGTCTTATGCAATCAACAGCATTTAAGCCGTTATCCTCAGCCTCCTCAGTTTTCTGCTTCTTTTTCTTTTCTGTAAAGATTTGCTTATATACCCATGGCTTCTTGCAGTGAGGACAAAGTAAGGGGAGAAGATATAAGCCAACTCTCCTTGAGTACAAGTTGTTAGGAGAAGCTCAGAAACAGATCGGCAGTGGTGACAGCTGAGGGCATGCCACCACCTGTTTGCAGCAAGATGGTGGTTTTAGTTCCTTCTGTTTACTCTCATCACTGTTCTCATCCCCACAGAAAAAATAAAAATGTCTTTGTTATTTACAGTCTGCACTGAGGGCAGTCATCAAGGTTGATTGTGGGTTTATGGTTGCCAGCCAGCCTCCCTGCTCCAGCAGGTGCCAGGCACCCTGAATTACTCCCATCACGCCCTGCTTGGTGGGGCAGTGAGTAAGCTGATGAATTCTGCTTATTTCGTCTGCGAGGCAACTGCCTCCCCCACTCCACAAGGAACATCCCACGTATAATAAAGGTTTATAGTCAATCAGAGCAAGACTTCAAACTCATTCCTTCCAGATTCATTCATGATGAGGGCGGGGATGCTAGACTGCTCAGCAATGTTTAACTCAACAAATACTAAAATCTCCAGAGCAATGGCCCTTTATCAACCCTGCTTTCTTTAGATACAGAATCAAAGAGCTAGCAAGCGTGTCCTGTCAGCTTATGGCTACCAGAACTGAAACTGAATGCTAGGTATTTAGTAAAACCCATGCAAGGAAATACATGCTGTATGTTTAAAAGAATTACCCTGGCCACCTAACAAACATGGGAGACTAAGGGGCAGGCATATCACAACAAAGTCCAAGTACCACTCTGTGATATATAAAGAGAATTGCAATGTAAAAGACATAGGAAGTGCTTGTCAGGAGTAGCATGTTGAGTTTTGGGTGTTACACTTAAACAAAAATGTGGAACAACTCTGGAGAGTGCAGAAACAAAATGGCCAGAGATCCTGAAAACGTAGATCAGCAAAGGAGAGCTGCATGAACTGAGGGGATAAAAAGAGGATCGTGAAGGAGACAAAAAAGGGCAACAATTTTCAAATACATACATAAAGAAGCTGCAAAGAGGAAGGGAATATTACATCACTTTACTAGATACAAGTAATGGGCTTAAACTGTCACCAAGAAGATTCAAACTGGACATGAGGTAGGATAGTGACAATGAGAACAGACTGCTGGGAGAATCTGTAAGGTCTTACTCATTAGAGATCTCTCAAGTTAGACAACTTCTGTCAGCAAACTTCACAGCTCTGCAAAAGAGGAGTGTACCATCAGCCAAGGTTTCAGGTGACAACCTTAGTTTTCAACCAAAATAAAATAGCACACAGCATAGCTACTGCAGGATTCTAGTCGGGGGGATGGCACAGAGTGCAGCAAAGTAACAACTAGTAGACAATTCTCTCAACTGCTCCCACCTTAACAGGAAAGCAAGGTGTCTTTTACCCCCAAAGTTGGGTTTTGATTAGCTGTATACCATATAGCACTTCGCCCACGAGAATAGCCTCACGTGTCCCACCCCACAAGGTGAGGAGGTGTCCAGGGGCGTGTTAAAGAGAATGTTGTTTTAATACATCAAACTCAAACATATGTATCTTGCAGATCTGAACCATTAAGCTGCAATAAAAGCCATTATTGCCTATTACTGGCTGCAGGTAAAAAGGAATATTTTATTTCTTCAAACCAAATGGCAGAGAAGACTGTCTTATTACATCTGAGCAAGATCAAGGACTCTCCATGGCAGAGGATCATTTCCCATGTCCTCCAAAGAGGACTTGCATGCCTTAATGTCAATGCCAACAGTCAGGCAAACCTTTGCACTATCCTAGAGAGCACAGCTGGCGTCTGCGGTATGATTAATTTCTCCAAGTGCGTCTTTGGAGATCACAAGCAGCAGGCCGAACAGGTTACAGACCCGTGTTAAAGTCGCAAGTTCTGGATAGAAAAGGAGCGTACAAAACTGAAACAAAATTTTTCATAAACATTTTCTGAATTTCCTACTTTTGACTACTCCCAGAAGTACTAGAGAGCAAGAAGTGGCATGGCTCCCTCTGGTATGTAGTCTCCAGGATTTTGTAAACTGGAAAGTCCCACCAGGCGAACAGGGATTCAAACAACCCACATAAAAGGAAATCTGTGGAGTGGGGGAGGGGGTCTGTTCTACTGTTTTCTATGTTTCTACTGGAAAACTGATTCACAGCTTCTGAAAATAAATTTTCAGGGGAATTGTTGACAATTTTGTTTTTGTAGCCCAGAAATAACTGGCCTCCATGTTTTCCCCTTCCTGAAATTGACCTTTCTTTTCTTCTAAAACACTTCCACATATTTGATATAAAAACCCCATGAATCATGAATAACATCATGGTTTGGACTAGGCCCCAGCACATTTTCCATCTCAATACTGATTAATGATACACATTAGACATAATTGAAAAACACTGACTTGGTTTACTAATAATTCTGAAGTTCTGAAATTTGGGCTTCTGGCATGGAATACAAAGAGGGCCTTGAAGATGTGCTGAGAGACAATCACCTACCCCAAAACTGCCAAGAGTCAAGGCAACTGGACTGGGATGTAAGAGACACTCATATTTCAAAAACCTTACCTGCACCAGGTTTCTTGAGATCTTAAACCTGTTTCTGTCAACTCCCAGGAGAGGGCCCTACAACTTGAGTTGTACTCTTCATCAAAAAGTTCTCGAAACATACACAAGTCTGCAAAATACTTTGAGCTGCCTGAATCAAGACTTTTTTTCAGTGGGGAAGGGTGTCATTAGAAAATTAATTTGATTCCAGTGGGAATCTCTTCACTACAAAAAGACACGCAAACCAGATTGTCTGGTGAATTCATGAAATGGGAAAATATCACTCAACACCTATCGGCAAACCATCGAAACAATTCCCTTAACATAAGCTAGACTTGCATCAGGCTCTTCATTGTGTTCCTGGAGGGCCACACAGGAAGGGGTCAGGCACGAATGAAAAATTTGCTTGTAGATTTAGGGAGCTTTGTGCCAGGAGCAGCAGCATGTGGTATCAGGTCTCTAAACAACAAACGTGCTCAGCGCCATGCAGGCTTGCAAGATGAAAGACTTCTTAGGTACTTTCTCATTTATATGCTTTCAATTTTTACAGTGTGCTTTAAAGTTGCAGTTTACAACTAATGGAAAGAAAAAAAAAATTAATTTCTTTGGAAATTGGCAGCCATGCAAGAAGGAGAAAGCATTGCCTGCCCCACCTTGCGTCGCTTCGTACCTGGCTCTGGGAAGAGCCTGGCTCATTCCAAAGAGAAGAGTCAGCGAGCACAGCGTTACCCAGCAGAGTTATCCAGGCTGAGCCTGGGAGAGCGGCGCTGCCCGACATGGACCTCAAAAGTGAGAAATGCTGCTGTGGGGTTTTTTTTTCAAGACAGCCCCAGAGTTTGTTAATTTTCATTTGCAGAGCATCGGGAAACCATTTCTGCCAAACTAATCAGCAGTTATCATCAATGTTGAGGGATACCTCTAGACTCCTTTGGACTTGGCACCCTCCAGACTGGTTTGTCAGATCCCATAAATTTAAAAGAAATTTTTTTAAAAAGTAAAATAAAATAATGCCCTGCTGAACTTTTCTGTTTTGCTGTTCTTGTAACATATATGAAACAGATCTGACAGGAGAGTTTCCTTCAGCTCATATCTCAGCAGTAAGTAGGGGTATGAGGTTTTTCCTTTCTTTTTTTCAACAACCTTTACTAAAAATAACTCCTTTAAGACTGTGGAAGGAGATTTCCAGCCGTGTAAGTTCAGATGTGCCTGCGTTCATTCAGAAGGTTGATCTGGATTTAATATGCACAGCCCTGTCAATACCATGTTAAGCCCTCTGGCACCAGAGGGTCCAGGCAGTCTCTCTGTATTGCATCTCAACCCCAAGCATCAAGAGGGACGTAATCCATCACATCAGCTCTTGAACCAAAACTGCTGCAATTATATGCTCTCAAAATGGGCCCATTAACCTATCAAAAAGCATTTGAGAAGGGGTGTAATGTTGTCAGTTATTGTTCACGGGGGAGGAGTGAAGATAATTCTTATCTTGCAAATAGATTCATGTAAAACTGATTGCAGTTTGTGTTGCTCTAATTGATTTAGCCCGTTTTCTGTTCTATGAAAATTCCAGGGTAGGGTGTTCACACACAAAGGATAATGGCATTTCCCAAGAGTGGATTAGAGGGAGAGCCTGTGCCTGGCCCACCACAGGAGCACAAAATCGAGTCACCCACAAAGAGGAGAGCACGTTCCCAGGGAGGACAATAAACGCGAAAGGAGATGAAAAAAGTGGCAAAGGCAGTGGCAAAGGCAGTGCTGTCCATTATCAACAGCAACAGATATGGTAATGTTAATATTCACATCTCACTTAGGTGCTTCCATGCATCAACAGCTGGTTATCGATACCTTGAGCTAAGCTGCTCCCACAGCATGTTTTGTTTCCACTAAGTGAGGCTGGAGACTCCAATAGCCTCTAATAACCTAGTCATCCTCTTCACAAAAAGGATGACTCCCTGGCAGTCAGAACAGCTCTCCACTGGGAAGAAGCTGCTACAAGTAAGACCAGCGGTTTGCTAAGGTTCACTGAAACGAACGACTCCAAATCAGATAAGCCTGGTTACAAAAAGTTCAGAAACATTTCTGTGCTGTTTATAAAGTGGGAAGTACGCCCCGTGAGCCCCGACTTTGGTGGAGATCTGGAAGAAGAGATAATTGCGATGGTGACACTCCATACACTCCCTGAGTGCTCAAGACAGTGAGAGTCCACATAACGTAAATCCCCAACGTGACGAGATAGGGAGCCTTCAGAGAAAAACCCTCTTTAATCAGGGACAACAGCCCTCCTAAATTAGCCACCCAAAAGAAGTGCCTGCAGTTAAGCAATGTGCATACCTGTCATGTGGACCTTCCCAGGTAAGCCAGGGCTCTCACAAGTTTTGCCAGTGCTGGCTCTGGGATGACCAGAGCACTGATGGGCCTGGGCCACCCTTCCCCAAAAGGTGCAGGAGAAGAGCTGTCCTGCACAAAGCCAAGGGACGGCACAGCCTTTTCCATGTTCCCTACACAGCAGAGAGTCCCAAGGAGAGCTCTGCCCCCTCGCCAACATGACCCCAAGTTGCAACAGACCCTCAACATCTTTGTGTCCCACAGCAAAAATGTCTTCTCCATGAGGTTGTTTTGGACATCCCAGCTGAGCATCCTGGAAATGGAGAAGACACATTCAGGTCCCTCTGGCTTTCTCTCCATTGGCACATGATACTGCACAACCTCTTCCCAGGTGACAACCCTGCCTCTGCCATGACCAGCTACAAGAAGAGAGTACAGGACACAACCTACACTCTCAAAAACAAGGTCCTGTCCCTTCTTGTGACTGCCCCCAAATCAAATCTCCTGGTGACTCATTTTTTTTCGTTGCTGAAAATACTCATCGCTGATTTCATTTCATTCTGATGACTTACACGCTTCAGAGAGGCTGCTGCTCCAAAAATAATAGGAGAGATTCCACCTCTAACATTTGCAGTCTTGCAAGCCATTTCCTCATTTCAAACACTGGAGCAGTAAAAATGCATTAATCTTGTACTTTCCCCCAAAAGCAGCTTGTACTGACCACTGCTGGAGGCCTCCTGGACTGCTGGAGGGCAGATCAGATCGGACCTATCGGGGCAAGACTCATCTCCATCCCTCTATCACTACGTCCTGCCTTGCTCATGTTGCAGCCATGGAGGACTGCATTTTACTTTTTTTTTTTTTTAATTCTAGCAAAATATATAAAAAAAATGCCTTCCCTAAGATATTTCCATTTGCTGTGGAGAAGGGCTAGGAAGACACATATTTGGAAAACGAAAGCTGGGAATCTCTTTAAATTCATCGTTCCCCCAGATGAGTGCGGCCGGTGGCTGCAGACTGCATGGAGCCTAAAGGCCAGCTCTGTACAAAAGGGCAGAGGCAGTTCCTGTATGCGCTCCGTAACAGCATGACACATCGCAGGGCTTTTGGACAAAGGGATGTATTTTTTACATGAAATTGTTCCTTAGTTGTATATTTCTTTGTCTTGTTCCCATGGGAATAGTGGTATCAGGCCAAGAAAGAAAGACTCGTTTAAGTTTCTCCATGTAAATAGGTCTGCTGTTAGTACTTCTTCCTGAATAGAGAGGCTGACAGGTAGAGGCAGTACTGAAACTTTCACGATACTGAAGAAGGTTACCTGAAATCCAAATGCTTTTAAACACACACAAATACACACTGTATTGAGAGCCCCCCTTTCTAAAATGGGGGGAGGTTGCAGGTAAGATATACTTTGGTAGTTCCTCTCTGTCCTATAAACTGAATCGATAAGATTTAAGCTAACATTTCATCTTGACATTGCTAATACATGTGTGTGAGCATTCAGTTTACACTTTCAATGTGGTCTGTCAGATTAGATCTGTATACCTGCTACCGAATAACAAGGGTACTATTGATTTTTCGTTATTTTCAAGTATTTGTTTTCTTCAGCTAAGCACATTCTATTTGTTTTGGCACAGGTAACAGAGGAACCAAGGCAAGAGACTTAATTTCTTTTCAGAAAGATTTAAGACTTGACAGGCATCAGAGCTTTGTCAAGCTGTTTGTTCCCATGGTGGTCTGTAACAGGGTATTGTCCTGCTTATCACTGTGTTCATTGTTCAGTCCCTTAATTTTTTATCTAAATTTACAGTGCAGAGTACATGCAGAGGTGGTGTGCAGGGTATGCAGTGACAGTTTTCTTCCAGAAAGACTTGCAAAGTACCTGAGAGGTGGGTGCTTTGTGACCCTGTGGCTCAGTTCTGAGGCTCCGTCAGGCACCCACCAGGCACCCTCCATCTGGAGTGCCATCCTGCTTTATACTGCAAATGCACCTACAGCAAAGTGCAGAAGCAATTTATAAAATTATTTATACTCTGTAGGAATTTACCTATGTCAGTTGCCAGGTGGATTTAAAAAAAAATATCCCAAACTTGTTTGTTGTTTTCTGATAAAACCCATGACTTGACAATTAAATCTTCTTCCAACAGCAAGTACCAGCAGGCGATGTGGTTGCTTTCCAGCTGGATGGGAGCAGGCAAGCTCTGCCCGTGCCAGGCCGTTTGGGGCTCGCTGTGCCCAGTGGCAGTGGGGACCACCCAAAGGCTACAGCAGCCTGGTCCTCTGTGTCCTGCTCTGCCTATTACTCTAATGGCAATATTGCCTATGGGTATGCCTTTAGACGCTACTGGTGACCCCATGAGTATTGTATATTGTATATTCAGAATTAAGCATAAACTGAGAACACCATACATTGTGTGCGTGTATATATATATATAAATATATATGTTTGCAAAGTCTGAAATGGGCTGCCTGTTTTCTGGCTCCTCGGCGCGTACGTGCAGTGCTGTGCTCCTATACTGGCACCTAGTGGGGAGCGGATGGGTGATGGGCGAGCGAAGGGAGTCGGCTGCACAGACACGCACGCTCAACCCTACGAAATACCTGCGACTCTTGTTTTTTCCTGGTTCTTCAAAAGCTCCTCTGGCACATTGCAGTTTTATCAGGCTTCATGCTCATTGATGCTCTTCCAGCCTTCCCCCTCTGTCAGGTAGGAGCTCCCGTCGCAGCTCACATCCCTCTTGCTGGAAAGCCTTGGCCATGCCAAGCCTTCTGCTCCTTGCCTGTGCACCCATCCTCTGGGTCCACACCCTTCTCCGTACGAGCTGGGATCCCAACCTGTGATCCTCTCCTCCAGCGCTTTCCTGCTGGATGCCCCCGCAGCAACCCTTCCACGTTTCCTCCTCCGGGTCCCCCTGCCTTGACCTGGGCCTGACAGGTCTCTCAGGAAAGCCGGCGACCACTGGTGTTGCTTCCTGCCTTGTAGCTCGTGCTCCTGCCTTGGCCTCGGAGGAAGGGGCTGCCTCTTACCCGGTGAAAGACTTCCTCCACCAATTCCCATCGCCCTCAAGAATCTCATGTCCCACAGTTGTCCCGTTTTAGCTGAAACAGCAAAAGGCTCAACCTACCACTTCTCTCAAGGTCCACCCTGTGTCACCACAGTATTTGAAAGGAAACACTGAAAAGACATGACGTTCTTGCCAAAAAGCATTTATCTTCTTCTTACCATCTGTACAAAAAGGACAAGTCTCCCGCGGAGCCTCCAAGGTTGGTCTCAAATACTGTGATCCAAATGAGACCTCCTGGGCAGCCCAGTGATACCAGAATAATCTTACTGATTACAGTTAGATAAATCACTCCTCCGGTTTGTTTCTTTTGCTGCAGTCCCACTGAGCCCTGGCTTATATCACAGCAGCTCAGGTGAGTATTTTTCAAGCTTTTAAGGCAGCAAGGGTGTATTTTCAAGCTCAGTTGCTTCCAGCTAGGAATTGGACGATGGGTGGTTGAGATGAACTACCAGTCCTACAGGAGAGCTGATCACCAGACTGTTGTGCTTCCTATGCATGGCAACACACACACACCACTGTGTTGCTTCTAAGTGTGACAAGGGGCAACAGAACTACCTGCCGGATCCCTACAGTTATTTCTTGTCCCACCAAGGCTTTCCTAAACTCTCACCCAAACTACAAGTCTAGTGAGAGTGTGTGATCTTTCCTTTGCTTTACCTATTCATTTTCCATTGTGGGTGAAGGCTTTGCTTCCATCTTGAAGGAAACCTATTGTTTGTGATGTTGTTAAATAGCCCTCTATACCATATGGCCTGTAACTGTGATTTACAACCCGTTTCTAGCTGCACCATGCTTCAGCTGACTTTTCTGTTGAGCAGTTGATGTGAACGCTAAACCTATTCAAGGCTAGCAGCATTTCTGTGATTCATTCAACTTGAGGAAACACTGGGAATTTATTAGGATGTTTTTACAGTCGCGGAAATTGCTATGGGACTCTGTCACTAACAAAAGAACAGAAATGGTTCACAATTTTATTGCACACTTTCATATGCATTAGGTAATGTAGGCCTTTGTCATCTATTCAGTCTTTAAGTCAAACTCTCTCCTTGGCTGAGACTCTGTGAGACTTCCAGGTCTTACAATTTTATCACAACTTCCCTAATACTTGTTGCTTTGCTTAAAGCTCCAGCTCTTGGAGTCACTTGATTTGGATACCTGAGGACCTCAGTTTTATGAAGAAACTAAAAAATAACTGTCCCTTGCAATTATGAAAAGTGGCAACAAAACATCAAATGTAAAGTTGCTCACGTGCCAGACACCAAATAAAAGCTAGATCTTTGCTTTAAGTTTCAGGACGTTTTCACACCACTGATTTTGGCTTATGAATTCTGAATCCCTGTGTGCTGTTGGGGATGGCTATCTGGAAGAAAAGGGAAGGAGACAAGAAGCCATTTACGGTTCTTTTTTCCTCTGCTTGCAATAGCCGTGAGCCACCTTAGCACACCAGCTGAAATCAGGCGGTGGTCGGTAAGTTTGGCCTAATTTTATCCTTTCAGCCTCACTCCTCGCCTGCCTTCAGAAGCAGCCGTCAGCAGAGCCGGTTACTCTGACCTCACCGCAATGCGCAACACGGGACTCCTCTCCCCAGATGGGTGCCAGTGCAGCCATAGCCAAGAGACAACAAGTCTTGAGATTAAGGTAGAAATTTTGTTCATAGTTTGGAAAAGAAGAACCAGAATGATTTACATAGATGGCTGCACCCAAGCCACAGAGAATACTGTGGCCCCAGGGCAGTACCTGGAACTCAACCACACGGTCTTTCACCCTTATCTCTGTTTCTGCCCTGACAGCACTGTGCTGGGTATCAATCACACCAGCGTCAAAGACCCTGTGGCTCCTGACACCCAAGGACAGGTGTAGGGAGCTGTGGACAGTGGCCATGCTGCAGGAGACACGGCACAGCAGGACGGCTCATGCTTTGCCGTTGATGAAGCCCCAGGTCTACTCCACCAAATGTCGCAGCGAGGAGGTTGTCCTCATATTTTGCTGGCGAAGGAAGAGGGGATCCTATCCCCACCTTCCCCTTCTCACTCCCACCAGGAGCTGATCCACACCAGGGTATTCCTCCCAAGATCACACACCGAGAAGACACGCTGTGCTTTGCTTCACATGTATAGAGTAGAATACGCTACTTCAGTTGGAAGGGACCTACAACAATCATCTAGTCCAAATGCCTGGCCAATACGCAGCTGACCAAGTTAAAGGATGTTATTAAGGGCATTCTCCAAATGCCTCTCAAACACTGACAGGCTTATGGTGAGTGCAGCACCATGAATTTGCTCTCCATACAGTGGGGTTCATTTAAGCACTGCAGGTAGCTAGGGAGGAGAACGCGAAGCAGCGTTAGCAGACACAGCCGGGAATTGCATCACTTCTAACACCAACTCAACCAAGTGCTCAGAAGAAAGGTGCAAAGCACATGTCAGTTCTGGTAAGGGCATCCGTTCTGGTGACTGGTCTTTTTCCAAACTACTCATAGTGGTGCTACGAGTGCCAGTTGCACTTTTGTTAAAGCAAAAAATTCTTCTAGAGCAGTGCATAGTAGGATGCAGCCTTGGCCCAAAGCACTTGCTGTAATTTAATGCAAGCTATAACAACTTAGTGTTACACCAAAGGGATGGAGCAGCAGAGATAACGGGATCATACCTTGGCTAGTTATGTCTTGAGCTTCATGGCTGTGAAACCTTCAGGCTGGGATTTTCAAACAGCCTTAGGCAGCTGGACTGACAATGGACCAAGAAGAAAAGGTATTACACTGTTTTTCATTTAGCATTTGTACAATATTGTATTGGGTCTGGCTGAGATGGAGTTAATTTTCCCCATAACAGCCCTCACAGTGCTGTGCTTTGTATTGGTAGCTAGGGAGGTGTTGCTAACCCACCAGTGTTTTGGCTACTGCTGAGCAGGGCTAGCACAGCAGCAAGGCTGTCTCTCCAACAATCCCCTCTCACCAGTAGGCTGGGGTGGTCAAGGTCTTGGGAGAGGACACAGTCAGGACAGCTTACCCAAACTGACCAAAGGGATATTCGGTACCAGGGGCAGAGGGGGGGTGGGGGCATTTGTTATTACGACATTTGTCTTCCGGAGCAACCACTATGCATACTGAAGCCCTACTTCCTGGGAAGTGGACGGACATCACCTGCTGATGGGAAGCAGAGAATAAATCTTTCATTTGCTTCCGTGCACATCCTTTTCTTTTGCTTTATTAAGCTGTCTTTATCTTGATCCAAAAGTTTCTTCCATTTTGTTTTCTCCCCTGACCCCATACTGCTAAGGAAGGGAGCGATAGAGTGGCTTCATGGTCACCTGGCATCCAGCCAAGGTCAGCCCAGCACAAATATCCTTAACCTTCTGAACCCTTTACTCACACCTGTGAGTGCTTACTCCAACAGCGAGTCATGTTGTGTCCTGTAAAAAGAAGCCTGGTTTTTAAAGATGTGTGGTTTAGTTTCCAAATAGCATAAAATCTTCTTAGTTGCTGATAGAGGCCACAGTCAAACAAAAAGATTGATAGATTGGAGCTCAAAGAAAAAAATGGCCTTTAGGGATACCAAACATATTTGTTCACACAGCGTTCAGTTATGAAGACTTCATTATGTACCAGTTTAAGTTTAAACATACCAAATGTTCTTGAGTCAGCAACATATGCAGGGCTGCCTTGTTCCAGTAGATGTTTTTCCCACCTTTATGATGGATTTTTTTATAATAAAGAATGATCAATAACCATGACAGGGTTTCCTCAGTGGACAGACATCCCAGCATGCCATGAAGTTGTCTCTCCTGAGAAGTATTTCCACAGGCTTGAGGGAAATCACAAACTACTTAGGAGGAATGGGATTCACAAAGGTCTCCTGGCCAGCTGCACCACTGCTTGTGAGCAGGTCCAGGAGGACAGCTAATGATGTGAGAGCCCACCAAGGAAAGGCAGCAGCAGAGCACCTTGCCCACTTGTGAACAGATGGGAGAGAGAGAGGAAGGAATCAGAAGATACAGGGGAAGAGTGGAGAACTCTGGAGGAGTTAAAATTCCTCATGCCTTCTAAACACTGGCTTTGGGAATACACCCTGTGTAGGTATATTGCTTAGCATATAACAATATTTCTGTCCAAAGCTTATGGTGGCAGTCATCAAATAAATCAAATGAAATTAAAAAAAAAAAAACAAAAACGTGCAGCCTTGAAAAGCCTCTGCTGGGGAGCTGCACCAGTTAAAGCATTTAACATCCCTTACCAATACTGCTATGCTGTTAGTGAGTGTGCCCCACCATTGGCAGTGGCACGTGCCAAAGGCTGGCCAAGGTCTCAACAAGTGGGTACAATGCAAGAGCTGGTCTAGGCTGGGGTAGCCACAACTTTTAAGACTCATCAGTCTGCCTCTCAGATTTTGGAAGTAGAGAGGGTTTTGTATTTTATACATATATATACACACACATGTATACATATATATGTATAAATAGTCCAGAATTGCCTAGTGGCTGGGAAGCGGATTGCGCTCACGCCAGTGAGCACTCAGCCAACAGAAGTCCAGCAGAGACAAGTATCAAAAGAAGAGAGGAGTCATGCCTCTGTACAGATCAAGTTTACAGTGAAAATGGGCCACTCTGAACCACGAAGCCCAACTCGTCGTGTACAACAGCCTTTTTAGGTGGAGAACAGCGCTTGTTGGCAGTCCCTTCCACCAACTGCCTCCATGCTTTGCCCGTTGGGGGTCCCCACTGTTCCCTTTGGGTAAGTGTCCGTGTCCACCTCTCTTCACAGCTGATCACTCCTCTCACATGCACAGCATCAGCTCACTGACAAGATAATCAAACCAAATGGCTTGTATTGGGAGGCGGTTTAGTCATCTTTTTTAAAGAAAGCACATAACCAGTATCCAAAGAAGCAGCCTGCTTTTCAAGAACTACTAAGCACCCTGTATATGTCTTGTAGTATATACACATATATATCTATACACCCTGCGTATATCCTGTTTGATTTTAGGGGAGCTGTAGGTTGCTCCTCACTGTCGCAAATCAGGTCCTGGAGTACCTAAGAATGTATTTGGAAAACTAACTTCAGGCT
>Ga0065711_1036633_pt1 | contig 20777 bp, 15 predicted proteins | sample Hoacrofraction12_FD_59098 | JGI IMG/M metagenome (GOLD analysis project Ga0065711, IMG submission 59098) | Hoatzin crop microbial communities from Cojedes, Venezuela - Epithelial fraction 12 v2 (version 2) | ecosystem: Host-associated > Birds > Digestive system > Esophagus > Crop | place...
AAGCCCAGTTCCCTCAACCTCTCCTCGTAGGGGAGATGCTCCAGTCCCCTCACCATCCTTGTAGCCCTCCGCTGGACTCTCTCCAGTAGCTCTTCATCTTTCTTGAACTGGGGAGCCCAGAACTGGACACTGCCTGCTTAAACGGTCAGTGGGTTAAGTTAAACGGTCAGTGGGTGAAAAACAGGAACGGAGCTGGGAACAGATACCAGAATTCAGAATTCCCTGCTGCGGAGAGAGTAGACAAATTACTACTCCACACAAACTTCTTTCTTCTTCCTGTAAGTGAGATTGGGAATTTCACCCTTCAACCTTGAATGGCATTAACTAAGGAGGTAAGGCAAAACTCCTTCCAGTTGCCTCAGTTCCCTAGTGACTAGGTCTACATAGCTGCAAGCTGACAGTGCTCAGTACTGAGGATGTACTAGATGCCATAGTGAGTCATGTCCTTCTTATTCCCTGGGTTTGAACTCTTAAATCCAAACATAACATGCTTGAATTCCACTTTGGAAGAAAGACACTTAAAAGTTAAGCCAATGAGGCATTGCATTTGGCTCAAAATATCTACTTGCCCTAAATCTTTGGTTATGTCTCTTCATCCATTAATTTGTCCACAAAAAACTAGAGTTGTAAAGTAATATTAATGTGCCATCTTGCAAAAAGCTTGTCAGTTTTTAAATGGTATTGAAATTGCAACAAGACTCACGGTGGACACTGATCACACCATATCTACTAAAGACTGTTACGTGGAATTATAGCAAGAAGGATGTCACATAATTGCTGCTCACTGACAAGAAAATTCTACCCTATCACATGTGGATAGAAGAGCAGAAAGAGAGAATGCGCTGGAATGTAGGTGGAAGCTTTCATCTACTTAAATTCTCTAAACACCAGAATGAACAAAGTATGAAAGGCAAGTGACTAGAAGTAAAGGGAACAATGCAAGATTCCTGATTTCATTTTTAAACAGAAAAATATTTTAAAACTTTCTTGAAAACCAACTGTGAAAATTCATGTAGTGTTGCTGAATTGCCACTTTAAGTCATGTGACAAATTCTCTGGTATTTTTTGCCATATTTCTATAAAACACAAAGAAACTACTTAAGTTCTCAAATGCATTATCCAGAGATGTTTATATAACAAATGTATTTTCCAGATAAGAATTTGCAAAAACTCCAAAAAATCCAAAACAAAACCCAACCCCCAAACCAAAAAACAAAATAAAACAAAAACCCTGAAGAAACACAAACCTTTTCCATTTAGAATTTATTAGAAATAGTCTAGAAGAGTTTGTTTTGATCTTACTACCAAATCATACTTAGCTTTTATTAGGCATACAAAAAAATAACCTACCAGAGAGTGATGAAAAAGTTAATAGAGCTGTCTATCTTTCAGATATTGCTATGCCTTAGCAACTCTCCAGTCACCGATGTATTGCCAGTGTAGGCTGCTCCACAGTTTTAAACAGTATCATTTTAGACAACAAGAAAAAAGGACAAAAAGACTGGAAGAAATTTCTAGGTCATCCAGTCTATCCTCTTTCTCAAGGCTTAACCAGATGACTGGATCTCATTCTGGACTGATATTTACGTAATTTATTAAATTTTAGAGGCCACTCCTGTGATAGCTCCATGATGTGCCCAATTTATGTTGTTACGTACTTCTTTTATCTTGAGAATAGGATGCCATCCAGAGGGACCTGGACAAGCTTGAGAAGGGGGCCTGTGAGAATCTCTTGAGGTTCAACAAGGCCAAGTGCAGGGTCCTGAACGTGGGTCAGGGCAACCCTAGTATCAATACAGGCTGGGGGATGAAGTGATTGAAAGCAGCCCTGCTGAGAAGGACTTGGGGGTACTGGTGGACGAAAAGCTGGACAGGAGTTGGCAATGTGCACTCGCAGCCCAGAAGGCCAACCGTATCCTGGGCTGCATCACAAGCAGCGTGGCCAGCAGGTCGAGGGAGAGGATTCTGCCCCTCTGCTCTGTTCTGGTGAGACCCCACCTGGAGTCCTGCATCCAGCTCTGGAGCCCTCAGCAGAGGACAGACATTAACCTGTTGGAGCGGGTCCAGAGGAGGCCACAGAAACGATCCAAGGGCTGGAACACCTCTGCTGTGAGGAAAGGCTGAGAGAGTTGGGGCTGTTCAGCCTTGAGACGAGAAGGCTCAATGGAGACCCTATTGCGGCCTTTCAGTACTTAAAGGGGGCTTATAAGAATGATGGGAACAAACTTTTTAGCAGGGCCTGATGCAACAGGACAAGGGGTGATGATTTTTAAAGAGGGTAAATTTAGACTGGATATTAGGAAGAAATTTTTTACAATGAGGGTTGTGAAACACTGGAGCAGGTTGCCTGGACAGGTGGTCGATTCCCCATGCCTGGAAACATTCAAGGCCAGGTTGGATGGTGTTCTGAGCAACCTGATCTAGTTGGAGATGTGCCTGCTCATTGCAGAGGGATTGGACTAGATGACCTTTAAATATCTCTTCCAACCCAAACCACTCTATGATTCTATGATCTTATGATTCTATGATCCTTATTATCAGGAAGTTTTGCATAAGGTTTTATGTGAATCTTCCCAAGCACAGCCTAAGCCTACTGTTTCTTCTTTCATCCACCTATTGTCTTATTTAGAAAATTTGAAGGCTATTGCCATGTTTCCCTTTCAAAGACTGATCATAGTGAACTCGAAGTTCTGACCAGGATTCGACAAACAGCAATAAACTGAGGAACCATGGTGAACTAATCACTAAAATGGAGCATAGTGTTACAGGTAGGCAATCTAATGAGACAGGTTAGAGCACTGTCCTTGGTGTGAAATACACCAATGAGTCAAGAAAATGAGAACTCTGTCCCCAGAATACAATCCAAACAAAGGGGTTTGTTGACTACAGGAGTATAGGGCTTACTATGTTTCAATTCCCTACCTCTACCACTGTTGTCTTGGCCGCTTTGCACATGGGTTGGTTGAAGTTTCTTGCAGTTTTCCTGCAAAAGAAAATAAAATTAATAAATATTGAAACCTGCAATAGTACAAGAAAAGACTTTTCAGAGATAAGCTACAAGTATCTCTGTAATATAAACGTCATAGATCTTTTCGCCAAAGGAAAGTCCTTTGCTAGAGGACTAATAAAAAAACAGGAGGGAGAAAAAGGTATTATGGAATTGTGTAGGATGCATACGAAATTAAATCATATTTTGCTGCATTAGAAAATATTTATTACAGCTCTTATGACTTTAAATCAGCACACTGTTTAATTGAAATTGGGTATGCTACTGATATCTTCATTTATTAGACCCAAGAGAAGCAGCAAGCTGGGCTTTGTACAATGTACCTTCCCATTATTTCACTGCACATAGAATGAAATTAATCTCTACAGGGGGGCCAGCACAGGGCTTAACAACCTCTCAAGTCCAACATCTGCCTTCATAATTCAGACTAGGACTTGGGATAGCACTTTGCACAGTAGTAAATTTAATCCAATTCTCCTGATTAAAAAAGCTGCGCTAGTCTTGGCATTCACTGCAAGACCCTGGCATTCATCCTAAGTATTCCCACGCAGTATTTCTGTAACAAGGAAAAAGAACCCCTAGGGAATAAAAGTAAAACGTGACACATATAACCATACTGGGCTCTGCACTGAGATCCTGCCAGGCACAAAGAAAACCAAAGTGACCTGTGTCAGCCCCTCTCTATGTTCTTCAGAAAGCTAACAAAACTATGTGGCATAATATTTAAGAAAAATAATGTTGATTTTAGTGGGGTTCCACTGATAGCTTCTCATCATTTTTCTCTTTTAAAAGGCAGAATTCTTGAAAAATTTTCATCAAAATGCATGAAACTAGGGATCTAAACAAGTCAAAACCTCCCTTCCTCCCGTCCCCTTTCCACAGAAGCTTTTTTTTTTTTTTCTGACCATCCTCATTTTCCAACGCCCTCTCCTCCTTTCTTCAACCTTTTGTGCGATGACCATGCCTAGGGCTATAGACATGTTGAACTTTAGGATGCTGCTGCCACCTCGTGGCTTTAGGGGAGGGAGGGAATCGAAATGGCCAAGTCTGGAGACCACCATGCAATTTTAACTGGATTTCTAGTGCAGAGATCTACAGAATTAAAGCTACACCCAAAGACACATATCTTGGGGAAATCCTGTTTTATTGGCAATATACAGCAGCTGTGAACCCTCTAACAGAGGCTGTAGAAGGGACAATATCTTTTGTCCCTGCGTCTCTGTTGTGGCTGTGTAAACACAAAAGGACGTAAGGAGATATCATAAAGAAAACAAATAAACAAAAAAACAAACAAACTTGAATTTATATTCTTCTCTTAGTGCATGAATACAATACTAGCTAGCAGTGACTTAGGCAAAAGAACCCAAGTAGAACATGAGAAGAAAAACAGAGTTAAAAAAGCTGAATTAAAATAGCAGGGGAATGCAAACAGATGGAGGAAGGCAGATGTGGAAACAAGGAATTCAGTATTTCAACCCAAGCTACTACTTTTCTGAGGCAGAGACTATCTCAAGATCATAATGGCTGCTCTGCCAGTAAAAGAAACTGATAGAAAATCATTTTTACATATGGGAAAAAGCTACAAGAAAACATTTCAATGTCAAATGAAGTAAAGTTAATGAGCTTGATTCCAACTCTACTTATCAAAGCTCAACAATTTAGGATGTTCTTGGATTAACAACGTTGTTTGAGAAGCAGCAGTCTTTTACAAGACTGAAAGCCTTAATTCTAAAGCACTTCTCATCCAGAAGAAGAGAAAACAGAAACACTGCTTATTTTTCAGCACAGAATAATATTCAGGTTTTTGGAGTAGGAAATCCAGAAACTAGCTAGCCAAGTTTGCATTTTTATTTTAATAAAGCTTTCTGGACATCTAGACTCAGCAACGTCTACAAAGTCCACTGTTCCAATAATGGATTCCTAAGTTGACCCAAAGGCATGATAACAGCTTTTCTCCCAAAGGCATAAGATCATGAAATAGTTCATAGTAGGCTAAACCAACAAACTACATCCACTACATACCTAATGGTGCAGAGGTGAAGGGACATCTCAGATATAAGCTGAATTTATATACTGCAGAACCACTTGAAGCATGAAGAGATGACCTGACATCACTGTCTGTGACAGCAGGGGCCCCGACTCAGGTTACCCCTTCAACATCCCTGTTCCTTTGACAAGCGTGTACTTTCATCTGCACCAAACCACACCTTTGCTTGTAAAGTGAAAATGTATTGGAGTGCAACAACTCCAAAGCAGAACAGTACCAGATGAAAATGGCCGGGGGGGAGGACCCAAAGGAGCTAGAATATCCACAAAAGCAGTGGCACTCCCTGCTGTTGTCCCTAATGAGCAAAGCTCCAAGGAGCTTAAGACCTGGAGATGCTCTGTTCTGCTAAGCAGAACCAGTACCAGCATCAGACTAACAAAGCAAAATGCCCATTCCTTACATTTGAGGGAGTCTTGGATTATTTGTCTTGGCAACGGTGCACTATACCTAAGTATTATTAACTACTGGGCCAGACACAGGTCTTGTTAGGCAAGAGCTGTGGTGCAGAATAGCCTACTCAGCATACAGATGCCTGGAAGCAAAGGAGCGACAGCATGCTGTATGGAACAGAAGAGCTAGGCGACATGATGTATCATGTAGAAAACCCTGCCTAAAAAATTGCTTTCTAAAGGAGCTGCTGCCATTCTGGATCCCCAAGAAAACAGCATAGCTTCATGTATGAGAATAGACAAAAATCTCTTGCTGGCCTGACAAGTACATTCTCTAGATTCAAAAAAGCTCTTAGCTTGAGGGTGATTAACTGTTTGGCAGACACTTCATTCCTATAGGTTCCACAGATACCAGAGTTGTAGGACACACATTACGAACAGTACCACACTGCTGTGACAGCAGTGGCAGATGTGAGTAAACACAGAGCTTGTGTCTATCTAGGCATGTTTCAGCAAACAAAAACAGAAGTCACATAATAAAAAAAAAAAGTATAGAAAGGTCACACTGGCAGTGAATACATACTCAGTATGTAGCAAGATGTCAAAAATACATCTTCCTTTTTATCCTGTAGATCACAGAAATATTGCTGTTATATTCTTATCTATTACAATTTTCTCCTCTGTTGTCTCCCGCAGGCTATGAGATGAGCCTATGCAGGCCACAAGGTAATCTGTGTCTCGACAAAAACCAGAATGAATCACTGCTTATCATGAGAAAATTCTTTTAAGCTAGCAATATTCTACATGGAACAAAACACTGGATGATGATCTTTCCATCTTTGATTGGGTTGTGTGAATGTGGAAGACAGATGAAGGCTTCTGAAAGGAACAGGAGGGAGAGGGAAAGGCACAAAAAGAGACCACGGGACATAAAGGAAGAAGGGAAAAAGGGCGAACGCAGCCAGTCTGTTTCTGTGGAAAGGATTTTTCATAGGTAAGTAAGAATCAGTAGATAGACATGGGATAAAAGCAGAGACAGTAGAGACTCCAGATCTAACCAAGATAAGCCCAAGGCAGAAGACTGTTTCCTATACTCCCTATCCCAGATCCTAAGGAAAGCAGTTGAGCAGCCATCAAATTCATGTGCACGCACACAAGAAAGTTCAGTTTTCAATCAGAAACCGTCTTGCCAGAGGGCAAGACAGGATGTAAAAAGTTGGGTAAAATAAAAAAGTATTTCTTAATTTTCAAGTATTTTACCTTGATACTGTTATTATATTTATAAGATAGATAAAAATTTATGTAAATACAGCTGTACATAAACATATATACACAAAATAGCACTAGTTTATTGGTATTATTTTATCTGTAAAATCTTCAGTTGCTTTTTCAAATCCTTGTTTGTTTTGATACATACAAAGACAGACTGCAGCATTCAGCATCCTCTTGTAGTAAACTACAACTGATTACCATAACACTTACCTTTTCATCTGGTAGCCGTAAAACAAACAAATGAAAACCAGACGTTAACATAAGCAAACCTCTCCTACTTCAGTTCTGGACAAACCAGAGCACAAATACAGCAACTCAAACACTACAAAAGATGTTTAAATTCCTGTGATGCCTCTCCCTACATTACTGAGATCAAATCGACTTTAAACACACTTTTCTGGGGATGGAATCAAGTTTTCCCCATCACTAACTGGCCAGAAGACTGACTCAGTTCCCTTCTCTTCTGACATCCATAAGCCTGCACTTCTTGGGACAGCCTTCAGTTGTACAAGGAAAAGGACCCAAACATGAAAATTGAAATGAACAGAATGTCACAACATTCCTCCCCTCCACAGTCATCATAATGACTTTGGTCTGCTATGTCTCATTTTTAACTACTAATGTTTTATTTCACAGCTATGTTTGAATTCTCAAAAGTCATTAGAAAAAGCAATTACATTTTGTTTTTTATAGCAGTATAATTTGTCAGTAGGGAAAGGCAATACGAAGAAAGTGAAACCAGTAAAACATTCTTTTGCTATCACACAAGAGACAGGATTCTCCTTCTCTTTCATGATACAAACCATTAAAAAAATCTTTTCCCACTGGTAAACAAGTCTTACCTGAAAATGATGTTTCCTGCACGATCAGCCTTCCATGCCTTCACAAGAGCAAAATCTCCTGTAATTGACTTCTCCAGAATAAAGTGACGGCCGTCAAACTCTCGCACCTACAGAGAAAAGTACACTATTGAGATGCAGGTTTCTTCAAACAGATGTCCCATGTAATAGTTATTTTATGGGTTTAACTTTACAGACTGTTATATTTTGACTTCTTTTCATACTACATAGTTTTATCTGAAAAACTGTAGCTCAACTGTAGAACACCAGAGAAGCACAGAAAGGCTGTAAACCCCAGTTTTATCGTAGTGTCTCTGTTTAGCAAAACAGAACAAGAATCAGATCCATGTTCCTGTTGCTCCACCTACTGGAATTACACATGCTTTTTCCTGCACATCTACCAGCTAACAAAAAACTAAAAAGTGCTAAACCAGAACCACTGAAAAAGTTCGTAATCACTGTCTACTACCAGAAACCTCAAATCTACAACGAAGTGGATTTGAGACAGAGTACTCCAATCACATCATCTGACAGGTTGAATTTCATCTGGTTTTCTCAGCATTTATGGTCAATATTTGTAATGTTATTGTGCCTGAAGCCAGAATATGTAACTGACAAAGAGCTAGCATTTTAATCCTATATAGAAACATGAAACAGCATTTCTCTTAACAACATAGAAGGTTAGAGCATACACAACTACTATTTGAGAGCGATTTAAAATGTCTGAGGTGGGGGGAAGTATAACAAACGTGCATCAGAAGTTAGGTTTTCACTCCTGTAAAAGGACATCTGAGCTTTTATCAAATGACACTTACATTCAAAATGGATTTGGAGAATGGATTTGATTAAATCATGTGAGCCAGGTTATTAGCTCCCCAAAAGACTGAGAAGAGTAAGACAGACTTTTCTACAGATGTTAAAAGTAGAAGAAAACTGTTATCAAAATTGTAAGTTCTTTAATAAACAAAATATTCCTTCAAATGGTAAAACATCTGAAGGACATATTCAGTAAGAAAAATATGGAAAAAAACAGACTAGGTTAGTGATTAGCTACTGAAAATAGCCATGTATAAAACACACTAAAACCACGGTGGGGCAAAAATTAGCTTTACCCCAGAGACATTCCTGAGGTAGTATTTAATGCCATTTTCAGCCTAATTGGAACATACAGCATTATCCCCATGCATTTCTTCAAGGACAGTTATGGCACTGAGAAATCTCTTCCCTTCTCCAAATTCTATATGCAATTTCAGTACGAAGCCCTTGTTTCTCACCTGGAAGCCAAACTCTTTTTAGTCCTTTGCAATCTCAAATACTCAGACTAAATTGCATTTCAACTGTTCACAAATGCATTTCCTGAAAGTTTGTGCCACTTGAGCTCTTCCCTGTTTAACAGGAAAACATCCAATCTCTTCTAATGCTACAGCTTCACATAAAGCTGCACGGCTACTTATTCCACACCACAGTATTTAAGGAGAACCTGCCCCACTAATAGAAGGTTGTTCTCAATCTGTTCCATGCACTGCAGTGGTCTGATACAAGCTTTTGTTTGAATACACAGGAAACCTGGTCAGAGAACTGTCACATGAAGAGTAACTCTGTGAGGCAGGTTTTCACTTGGACCTGTTCTTGATGCTAAGCCACCCTAAAGCTGTAAAAACTTTTCTAACAACACATCAAAGAGGACAGAAATGAGTAGTGGGAGGAAAACTAACATGTCTTGTACCACAGCCATCCTGTTAATCCAATATACCAAGGTTAAACTTGGCCAGGAGGTGCTTAAACTACTGATTATATTGGAAACATGTAAGAAATTCGTATTTCAAAGCAAAAGGCTTCCTAATAACAAACTGACATCTTACCTCTCTTGGCTGGCTGGCAATGGCAATGGTGCCATCAGTGTTGTATTTGATAGGCGCACCCCCTTCCTGCACCAATGTCCCATAGCCGGTACTGGTGTAAAACGCTGGGATTCCTGCTCCTCCTGCTCTAATACGTTCAGCGAGCGTACCCTATGGGAAAACACATTTAAGAAACAGTGATTTGGGAACAACAAATCAAACTTTGATGAATGGCTTGCATGAACTTATTTTTATACCCTGTCATTTGCAGCTCTTCCTTCCGAATTCAGCAGACCGTCACATCTACTTCTTCCTCCCTTTGTGGGACTAGTACTGGGTATGGCAAGAAATGCTTCACATACGGCCATAAATGGCTCAGGAGCACACCATCACACAATTCCCTGTCACCTCCCAAGCTCCAGCACTTTGCTGTGCCTCCTCTCCTTCATCTTGTTTCCCAATCCATTACTCTGAGTACAGAGTTCTTTTTCTCATTCCCACCTGACTACATACGCTAGAAGGCTTTTCTTTTGTATTTGCCAGAAGGTTTCTCTTTCTTAACAGTCCTACATATTTATCTTTTATTCTCCAGCATCTTAAGAAAAACTTCATACCTCACTCCAAATTGAAACAGCCACACACAGCAGATTAAGAAAGGAAGATCAAGTCTGGCGATCTTGGTTGCTTGTGCTAAGAATACCAAGAAGCTGACAGAACAGTATTTCTACTCTATTTGACCATCTCATCTGCATTCTGCTCAATGTCCAGCTGTACCACGGATATTAACAGCCCACATTTCTCATCAGCCTTAATTATGGACTTATGGCCAAAGACATGTCTGCCTGCTTTTCATTCCTTTCCCAATTTTTTTTTTATATTTTTCTTGATTGAAAGCAAGACAAGACTGTCATGGTCAATTATCTAGCTTGATGGCGTTCAAAGCATAGGTTGCACTTTCCCCAGTTACCCTGCAAGAAACACAATGCCTTCCAGTAGATTTACAAAATGGTAGCAAGAGGTGGATGCAAACCACGTGATGACACAATGCCCTGTGTTCCAAACAGCCTTAGCATTTGAAGATCTCACCACGACCTCTCCCTTACCATGCAACAAGGACACAACAGTTCCCCATATTGGCTAAAGTCATACCAAACTTCAAGAGATTTTCCAAAGGGCTATTTTATCTTGACACAAGCATTTCAAATCCCTGCATCTCCCAGCAAGTCACTAACTCATCTTACTGTTTACCATTACACACTGCAGACCCCATTTTTTCATGCTGGATCTACATAACTTGTCTGTGCAGTCCACAAAGTCAATTACACATCTAAAGGAGTTCAAGGTCTTCTAGATAAAAGCACTGAATATTAAGTAGGAAGAAAGAAAAAAATGAATTGTGAGGTGATAGAAAGGTAAGATTTGCAACTTTTGAAATATGAGAAGTGGCAAATGCCTGGTTATTTCCGTGTCAGCTGACTGGGTATAAAAGAAGCTTTTCTGCCTATCTCTGGGATTCTAAGAGACATTACCAAGAGATGGAGCTCAAGACTCTCTTCTCCATAAAAACTTAAGACAATTGCTTTTCCCAGAGACTTAAATCAATAGCTGTTTAAAGCCCAAAGCTTATGTGTCACGTTTGGAAATGCCACACACTAACATGCTGTAGGTTTGAAAAGTAGAGTAATTTCACAGAACTGGATGTCAATAGAATGTAACTGCTACTCATGACTGTAGGATTTCATTGCATTCAGGCTACTTGGGTAGCTAGGCAGTGCTAAAATAGTTAAAACTATGGTGCTAAAAAGTAAAGTTGTAAATATTGGCTCATAACACTATGTAGAGATTAATTTAGTTAAGATTTAATGAACAAGGCCAAGACACATCTCACGAAGAACTGAAATCTCCTAATTTGATTCTTGCCCACTAGATGGCAGGCACTGAACACACAATATCCTCAAAAGCACACAGGCGCTGCCACCAACACCGGCATTCAGCAACTCCCTGGCGTTTTTTCTCCTTACATGGGCCACAGGAGTGAGCATACTTCGTGGGGTTTTTCCCTACAGTCTGGGAGGAACTACCAAAAATCAAGCACTGTGCGATAAAATATACATATATATACACTTGAAATAAATATAATGTAACAAACCATAAAAGGAATCCACACAATATGACCAGTCAGTTTTTAACAGGCCAGTTGCAGCCTACAGCCCACAGTCCTAACATAGCAAGTGCCATCTGTCTTCACTGCACATCTGCACACAAGCTAAACATTTGGACTGCAAAGTAACTTTATCAGAGCTCTTCAGCATTATTCTATGCAGTATTTTAGATTAAAAGAAATCACTAGTCTCATAGAGACGCTCCTTACCTGAGGTGTAAGCTCAACTTCAAGCTCGCCAGCTAAATACTGGCGTTCAAATTCTGCATTCTCTCCAACATATGATGACACCATGCGTTTTATCTGCTTAGTCTGAAGCAGAAGACCAAGTCCAAAATTGTCAACACTGTGTACAAAAAGCCAGACAATACTTAGCATTTAAAATACAGTTTTGTTGTATTCAAAGCACTTGATAAACTTTAACGACATAACAAGATAGGACAAAGTTATCTCCCCTATCCTTTAGGCATAAGAAATTTGAGACAAAAATCAACTTCCAGTTTTTAGGAGGGAGAACATCAAAGCTACAGTTAGAATTTAGGAGTTCAGTGCTCAGACCTCATCTCTTTCAAGGCACTGAATACATGCAAAACTTTATTTTAAAGACATATCACATGCAACAGCTACAAATACCAGCTTAACAAATGGTGTTATTTTATATATCTGTTCCTTTGAAAAGCCTTGCTAAAGGTACATTCACTTTTATAGTGCTGGTTTGCATACAAGGCAAGAGAATATTTGTATTTAAATTTTCTTATTACAGTAAGTAATTCATTTTCTTATTAAGAAACTCCCTACTCCAGCAAAAGGTAGTAACACTGCAGTCAAGATTTTCCTGTCTGTGTCATAATACCAGCTTAAACTGAATGCCAAAGATAACACAACATTTTTCTTGTGCCAGTGTTTCTAAATTCTGATATCCTAAAGACATTACTCTCTAATAGTCTTCGGTATTTTCGAGATATTGGTCACCCTACAGTGTGTACTGATGGGACAAGAACATATTTCAGGAGTTACTGTAATAAAAGGATCTGTAAAAAAAAGCTATTTCAATTTGAAAAAACATAAGGTTAAAATAGAAAACTGGAAATAAACAGAGATGATATCCCAAAGGTATGTTTTCTTCACATTTACAACATATTATGCAGAATATTGGCAGACTGGTAGATGTGTGTGAAGCTTCTCTACATTTATGCTGGTTTCTGCAACATACAAGTGGACAATTCAGACCTTCCAGTCCCACTATGGGAAAGACGCCATGATCCGGAAGCACCTCACAAGAAGTCACACATATTTGCCACTTGTTGTTTCAGTTCAGTATTACTTCATTATCCACACAATGGCTTGAGATTTCAGGATGAGAAATATTGAAAAATGCTAAAAGAATCCTTTAAGAAACCAAACCCAGTATGCTGTAATTAACATGCACCTGTGCTAAAATATATGCATCCTACTGGAAACACCACTCCAGAAGTGCTCAAAAAAGGTTGTCTGTATTTTCTAATTCTACTAATTGCTTTAATGGAGTATATCACTTTCCTGTATAAATCTTACCCTCTTGGTACTCTTACACCACAATGTCTACAACACTGTTTCCTTCTTTAGGTACTGTCAGAAATGAACTCATTCCACTAGTGACCGGATGGAGAAAGTAATGCATCAGACTGCTTTCCTTTTATTCTCCCTCCTTACACCTTACCCAAATGATCAGTAAGTACATCCCCTAACCCTGGCTTTATAAGCTATGGTGATGGGGAAAAAATGTAAAGGGGACATGTATAACTACTGTAATATAAATCTATACTGATGATACAAAAAAATACTAACCTAAAAAAAAGGAAAAAAACAAGAACTTAGAAATCAAGATATGATGCTGAGTGAGCTGAGAGGTATTTGTTTTGCACAATAAATCAGTGTAGATTAGAGGAAAGAACCCACTGAGCCACAACCAAACCTCACTAAATGTACATTAGTACTCCACCACCTTAGGATCCATGTCAGACATCCCAGCTGCAACCTCCTGGCATGCTTTCAAAAGGCCAGATTCAAAAAGTTTGCTTTGATACAGTACTCGTTTTCAAACATAAAACTGGTAATGACGAACCCACTTTTACAACAGCACCACAGTCCTCTTCCTTCCAGTGCTGATGTACAGTAGCATGTGCTGCGTGCGAAGGGAGAGGGGCTGAGCAGAGCAGTACCAGCGCCAGCTCTTCACCTCCTGCTACAATACTCACAACAGCTGCATGGACAGACATGCAGTCAGAAAGACCTTTCATCTGCATGCACAACGATGTCTGTTTTAAAGCTAGAACTATTTTAAGAAGATAGCCCACTTCTATGCATAGTCAAGCATTTTGGAAACTGCGTGACAGGAAGTGAAACCAGCTTCTCTGATCTAGTTGTCTGAATTTATCCCATGTTCTCTACATGTAAAGAACTTCACTCCGCAAAGCTTTCTCCAATCCCCAACTTTGATCTATTAAAAAAAAATTAAAAAATAAAAACCTGATGCAATGTTAAAAGTGTTGCAGTGCCAAAGTCTCAAGAATAAAATGTGTGCTGCCTGGAAACAACCTATATTTCTAACTTGCCACAGAAAAAATTTCCAGCAGTTTGAAACTAAAAGAGCTGGGAATAGAACAGAAAGAGGAGTCTTGTGCGCAAAGGGATTAAAAAAAAGAACAAAAATACAAATGCCAGAATTTCACGTATGGTGTTACTCAAAGCAGGACAATCCTTCTCACAAGAAAACCATCAAACCCTGACCTCTTGCTATAACAGGTAATAGGCAAATGCAACAGAGCTAGAAGTTAAACAAAACTGTGCAATGCTTTGTAGTGCAAGAACCAGCAGGGGCAGCTTGAACTGCTAAAAAACCAGTTTGCTACTCTGCATATCATTCAGGTGGTTAACACTGTGCTTATCATTGCAAAATTTGCAAGCTATCAAATGGAAACTAGCAGACACAAGCTTTCTGCATGCAGACACAAAATTCTGAGTGCACGTTCACATGAGAAAGGGATGGCAACAGTGGGTCAGCAACAGATTTGTAATGGTTAAATAAATATCTGCCTCATTTCACCAAGATCTGTAAACCTTCCTCCTAGTCTCAGAAGCTGGACTGAAGCACATTGTCCTTAACAGCATTCTGCATATCGTCCTGCAGGATCCCATATGGATACCCTTGATTCCCTCATCCACTACAGGAAGGTATCCTCCCTGAAAAAAAACTTTGTAGTTACAAATTTCCCTACAGAAATTAAACAGAAAATCGCAAAAAAATATTCTCTGCCACACTCATCCCAAGTTGTTCCTCACTTCTTAAGTCATTCTTTGTCCTCACCTCACAGGCAATCAATTCATTAAAAAATAAAATGCCATGAAGATCAGTCACTGAGCACACAGGTCATACAACCTTCTTTCCCTAGCACAATGAGTAAAGGAATTTTACCTTCAGCAGGTCATGCACTAAGAGGTTCTGCCTGCCTGATAACACAAAACTACTTCAATGCCCAGCCACATTTCATCTTCGGAGCAGCATCACAAAATCCAATTGCTGTTACTCATCTTCTATGTTTATTTAACATACAAATTTTTTAAAAGAAATATAGTACTATCCATCTTTTTTAAAGATTATATCTGCATTCCAGTTTCCAGCTGAAATAACCCTTTTGCTTTCCATGCATATCAGTTTTCTTTATCTCCCTCCAAAAACTCATTTTGAGCACTTCAGCATATTTTACTTTTCCTATGTTTTTTTCTTATATTTGAATGTCCTAAGAAACCAACATTTCACATGGCAGTGAAAATGCTGTTCTCGCTCCTATTCTCCCTACTCTTTGCTCTTTAATTGACACCTCTATCCCAAAATAAAAATAAAAAACTACTTCTGCTTCATGGAAATTTCTTTTAATATAATATTTCAACACAACATTTTTTATGTCACTTACTTGTTCTCCTTTTTCATATTTTGCTGCTTTCTTGGTTGTTTTGTTTTAGGCACAAAAGCCTGTTCAAACTTTACAGCTTAAGTCATGTTTATAATGTAAATGTTACCCCTAAAATACCTGTCTTGAAGGCAATGCCCTTTCTATCAAACAGTAACCATAAAAAGAAAAAAAGATCCTTTACTGAGTGCATGGGAAGAATACATTCTGTACACCTCTTAAAAGGTGGGTTCAGTCCTTTAAAAATTTAAACAAAGGTGAGTGCAACAAAAATGTGTTGTCCTAGATAGGAAGGAAAAAGGCATAGTGGAAGTTGATACAGTTGTTCTGTAGGCTGGCAGTTGTTCTGTAGAGGGGAAGTACACACTAATGCTAGACAAAGAATGTGTTCTTTTGTTTCAAAATTGTTAAGTTCTGTAGCAGTTTTCCCATTCCATATTAGGATGAAATCTGAATCAACAGAATACATGAAACACAGATAGGAAAGATCTAACTTGGCACTCATCAAGAATGCAGGTGACGCAAGTTCCCCATACTACAGATACAGATGAGAAAATGCAATGACAATTAAGTAGATCTGGTTGTTCAGCAACACATTCCTTCATATTGTTTTTTCCCCTCTCAGACCTATGAAACCTTCCTGTCAAAAACTAACGTCACACTTTTCTAATAAAAAAATTAGTGAAAGACTACTCCCAGCCAGGTCTAGCTCACGTATCTGCAGCGCACTGGAAGCAGCCAGAGGCAACGTGCCAGTGTCGCACCCCCAATGATCGGTATTGCAGGTCTCAAAACTTTTCTCTTGGGCAGCTCAAGCAAAACACACTCCACAGCACCGCAGGGCAGAGGTGTCCCGGGTTCGGCCGGGAGAGGGTTACCTTTCACCAGAAGCCGGGTGGGGACATGGCCGGTCAGGCTGACCCAGGCCACCGGGTATTCAACACCATGCGATGTCAGACCGGGTCAGGGGAGGAACAGCGGCTGTGGTGGTGATGCTATGCGCTCCCTCGCACTTGTCATTATCGTTGTTGTAATTACTGTTCGCTTCCCCTGCTGCCCTGTCAAACCGCCCTCATCCCGACCCACGAGGTTTGCCTTTTTCTTCCCATTCTGCCCCCCACCCCGCAGGGGGAGGGCTGATGGAGTGGTCTCTTGGCCCTTTGTCGTCGACCGGGGCCAAGCTGTGACAGGAGGTATTACCAAAATTTCCAAGCTGACAAAATCTTCACACATTAACAAGCCCTGCACAGCCTGATGGAGTAGGGAATAGAAAATTGTATTCTTATGCAGAAAAAAAAGGAGACTTAGAATGTCACACTACTCTCGCAAGACACACAAGATGGCTTTTGGGTTGGGTGTTTTTTTTTTTAGTAAAAGGAGATAATAACACTCCCCTCTCTCTCTCTGACTTTGTAAAGACATTTATAGGTGTCTAAGGAAAGCGGAGGTGGTCAGGACAGACTGGCTGCCCTTACTGGGAATGCCGGAAACCGCTGGTAAGCAGCACCAATTAGTATGAGGGCTTCATTCCACATCTCTTAAAGGTAAGTCTTCCCCTGTACTTGTTCAAAGGTTCTCAAGGACCTGTGGTGCATATTCCTGGGAGACCCCGCCACGACCAGGAGTCACTGGTTATGAAAGATTAACATGAATATTTGAGTTTTGGAGAAATAAAACATGTTGACCAAAGAGGAGCTAACACGATGCCCTACCTGACCTGTCTCCTCTCGTAATTTGGGGACTAGAAGAATGGGAGGACAGCTACACCATTCCTGAAGACAGAGGATTGAGAAAGAAACACATGTAGTAAGAATCCTGTGGCAAGGCTCCACCTCAGGCAGAAACCAGTTTCTGGCAGCCTGCTGTTGCTGCAAAAAAGCATATTTATGGATGGTCCTACTCCTGGAGAATGCTTTATGTAAAGGCACTAGTCAGCTTCTGAAGAGACATGAGCAGTTGCTCTATGCATTTGGCAGGTCCAAGCGTTGCATAACTATGCATGAAGCTTGATAACAAATGGACCTGTTCCAGAGCTAGAAATTTTCCTGGCAAGAGGCTTGGAGTGGGAGAGGGAAACAACTTCCTGTATCATTCTCCCCTTAAAAGAGGTTTCATCTCGTCTGTTTTACTTTGTTACATCAGCTTTTTAGTCCTCAAAAGCATCTGCTCCAAGATACATGCAATTAACTTCTCCCGACAGGTCCACATTTTCTAGAGAAGTCCACATATGCTCTCCAGCTAAAAGGAATGCATCAATCACCACCTGTTTGGCACGTCTTAGTAACACAGCCTTAAGCTTTCAGGCTCAGAGGGAAAAGAGCATTTGCCAGAAGACGCCAAACAAAAATGCAGGCACACCAAGAATAAAATATATGTGGACAATCACTCACATAACAGTTCTCGATGACTCATCGTCCCCAGTCATCTAGGTAGCTCTTAACAGTAGGACTATGACCCATAATAATCCCCCATGTGTTACCCTGGAAGATTACGAAGGAGCTAGCTCAGATGATATTCTGTTTCTCCTCCTTTTCTGCCCCCCACTTCCAGCAGAGTACACAGAAGCAGGGCTAGATGAGGTTTGGGAGTCAGCTAACAAGGAGAGGAAAACACATGCGCCTCATAGGAAGGTAAATCAGACAGAGGCATAATGTTGAATGCCCTGTTGATTCTTGAGCCATCATCTTCAGCCACCTTTTTTCTTTCCTTTTTTCTAGGACATTTTCCCATCCATCCTAATTGGAACCGCTTAAAAGAAAGCAGAAAAGAGAGGTAGAAGGTCTCTGAGGGAAGGCGACCAAGAAAAGAGAAGGAAGAGAGAAGTATGGATGCTGCCATATGCTAAGACAGTCCTGGTCAGGAGAAGGAAGAAGTAGGACAGAAAACAGGGCAGTGGGTCACAGCTCCCAGAAACCACAGGAACTGTCTCACCACCTTTTCAGCCCATGGCAAAGGACGAAATAAACTGCACTTAATCCCTCTCAGCTCAGCAGCCTGGGACTTCTTCCACCTTGAGGGGAGAAAAACTTCAACTTTTAAAATTTACCATATTTTTCCTTCATAGTGAAGTTATATGGTATAGACTCAATCCGATAAATACTTGAATTTCAGCATGAATGCATCATACTTCAAAAGTCTCCTGGCTGAAAGCTAGGTTTAACTTCTACTGTCACTTTTCTAAACCCAAGCTGACACAGCTCCTAGACCGTGCTGACTTCTGTATCTGTTTTGTCTTCCTTGTTTGTAATGACAACCAGAAAGTCATCTGCACAGCTGATTTCTCAATAGTTCCATGTAGTGCAGAGTTCAGTACAATTCACCCTGTCAAAAGCCTAAATAACCTCCACACTAAAATTAGCAAGATGACCTGGTCAGATTTTCAGGGATTTGCAGTTCACAGAGCGTCACCAATTTAAGAGCTGTAATAAAGCATCTGATACGTTTCTTTACAAAGAGTGGAGATGATTACAGAAAAAACAACTAAATTGCTTCAAATAATAAACTTAACACTAAAAATATCCTATATGCCTTGCCTCATTATTTTGGCAACTTGCCACGCACAGGATTTTACCTAACTTCACTCTTATCTCTCCACCAAGAGAGATAAACACCATTGGTGACCTTGTATTTCACTTCTGAAAGTATATTTAATTTGGAATATTTGAAGAATTTCTTATGCATATACAAAAATGACACAGACAGTATAAAATACTCTGAGCATCACCCTGTTCATCTTTGTGTACATACAAGCTTTTTTCCCAGTCCCTCACAGACCTTTTCAGTTACATTTTAGCTCTCTGAGCCAACGAATTGCTAAATTCATGCCATTAAAACCACTTGACACCTTATTCCATGTGAAAAACCTTCTCAACTTTCTGTGAATTTGGAATGCAACTTCCACCTGATGGTATTTTAAAACCTATTTTTAAATCTATTTTTAACACAGATAAATAATATAAATACATATGTAAGTGTATATAACATACTTATGTATATAACAGCAATAACAAGGATGGAATTAAGCCATAGGAGTTATATATGCGAGAACAAACCAGGAGTCTGTGGCAAAAATGGCAGACATTTTGTTTATAACAGAAACATACAATTTAAAGCAATGGCTGAAAAATTAGATAACCTTAAACATTTATCAATCCTGCCTTAAATTTGAAATATTTAATTGCTGAGAACATAAAAATACCTTTTGTGCTTTAGAATATGGGGTGCAGCAAATTTACCATTTCATCTCACATCATAAAGTAGTGTCTGATCTAGAGATTTGGCAACTGCAAATAGTCCATTAGGAAAACAAGGGTATTAAGTTCAACGGAACTAAGTAACAGCGCACTCAGGCATCAGGACCAACAGTTCACATGTGTATCTCCAGGCTATTTTCTGCTTACTAATGCACAACATTGTAACATAAAAATAACTTCTTCAAAAAGAGCACAGAGACCAAAGGTTTGAAAAGCTGATAATGGCTTTTAAGCAGCCAGTCTGAATCTGCGATAATCTGACAGCATGCTATCAATCTCCTTTTAGATGATCACCCTAGTGATTAGTAATTAAGACATTAACTATGACTTCTCTATTTTTACTGTAAGTGAAACGCTACTGTTCAACACTATTGCATTGAAAAAGAATGCATATTTACATCTCAAAAGCAAAGCCCAGAGCGAAGAAGCTCATTTGATACAATCCTCAGACCAAATGTGCAGCGACTACAAGTAAGGGACTTCATTTCCACCAAGCACAAATTCAGCCTACTGAGGTGGCAGAGTCAGACACTTTTGTTCTATCTCAGAATGTGATTACACCCAAACTTAGTTACCAATTTCATTAAGCAAAATTAATTAAAAAGAATAATTTGGTGCAAATTTCCTAAACTTTCATTTTAAATATTTGGCTGTGTTGACAAGACAGCGTTTGTGGACAAAGGGCAGGCAACTGACATCGTCTGCCTGGACTTGTGCAAGGCATTCGACACTGTCCCGCATGATGTCCTTGTCTCTAAATTGGAAGGACATGGATCTGACAGATGGACCACTCGCTGGATAAGGAACTGGCTCGACGGACACACACACAGAGTTACAGTCAACGGCTCGATGTCCAGGTGGAGACCAGTGACGAGTGGTGTGCCTCAGGGGTCGGTACTGGGGCTGGTGCTGTTTAATATCTTTGTCGGTGACATGGACAGTGGGACTGAGTGCACCCTCAGCAAGTTTGCCGACATCACCAAACTGTGTGATGTGGTTGACACGCTGGAGGGAAGGG
>Ga0065711_1036630_pt1 | contig 20776 bp, 7 predicted proteins | sample Hoacrofraction12_FD_59098 | JGI IMG/M metagenome (GOLD analysis project Ga0065711, IMG submission 59098) | Hoatzin crop microbial communities from Cojedes, Venezuela - Epithelial fraction 12 v2 (version 2) | ecosystem: Host-associated > Birds > Digestive system > Esophagus > Crop | place...
GGGACCTGGGTGTCCTGGTGGACGACAGGTTAACCATGAGCCAGCAGTGTGCCCTGGCTGCCAAGAAGGCCAATGGCATCCTGGGGTGCATCAAGAAGAGTGTGGCCAGCAGGACGAGGGAGGTTCTCCTCCCCCTCTACCCTGCCCTAGTGAGGCCTCATCTGGAGTATTGTGTCCAGTTCTGGGCTCCCCAGTTCAAGAAAGATGAAGAGCTACTGGAGAGAGTCCAGAGGAGGGCTACGAGGATGGTGAGGGGACTGGAGCATCTCTCCTATGAGGAAAGGCTGAAGGAACTGGGCTTGTTCAGCCTGAAGAAGAGAAGGCTGAGAGGGGACCTAATAAATGCTTATAAATATCTGAAGGGTGGGTGTCAGGAGGATGGGGCCAGACTCTTTTCTGTGGTGCCCAGTGACAGGGCAAGGGGCAATGGGCACAAACTGAGGCACAGGAAGTTCCGTCTGAACATGAAGAAGAACTTCTTCCCTCTGAGGGTGACGGAGCCCTGGAACAGGCTGCCCAGGGAGGTTGAGGAGTCTCCCTCTCTGGAGATATTCAAGACCCACCTGGCCACGGTCCTGTGCAGCCTGCTGTAGGTGACCCTGCTTGGGCAGGGGGGTTGGACTGGGTGACCCCCAGAAGTCCCTTCCAACCCCTACCATTCTGTGATTCTGTGATTCAGATCACAAACGCCAACTCCAGAGGACACCAAGACAAGCATTGTGTCACCTCACCTTGTCAGTTTAAATGCATTAGAAGTTGAGAGGTTAACCCTGTACCAGCAGGGTTTATGCCACATTGGGTATTGAGTGTTGTTGCTGTCTTGCTTTGTGCATGATCGTGTGTGCGATGAATCCAGATCAACACTAAAGACAAGCAGCTTCTTAAAGCAGTGATCATACCACGAATAACAATACTGAGCCTGATGTTAGATTTTTATTGTTTTTGGAAGTAACTCTACAGTTTTAATGCTATTCAAATTCTGCTTTGTGTGTGGTGCTTGCTTTGCTGGTACCAGGTATGACTGCTGAGAAAGAGAGAAATTTTGTGAGATGCTCCTGAAAACAGACTTCCACACACAGAGTTTTCTTCCGTTCAGTGTTATTCATATAGCAATACCTTCTGCTTTCTTCGATTTGTATCCACACAATTTTTTTCTAAATCTCAAGTTGCAGTGGTTTTGCCGTCCCCTCTCTTCCCCCGGAATCAGAGGTTTGCGGTTAATAGCTTCCTGAATACACAACCTGCCTCATATGCTTTGCAAATTAAAGGGAACATCCCACGGAAATAAAATATAAGTCTAACAAAAACATAAAGCACACTACAGAATAGGGTAATATCCAGATGTGTGATACTGGACTAAATTCTTGTCTTCTTTGGACTTCATACTGTGGAAATCCGAGTGCTAAAGGGTGATCATGGGAAAAGTGCTACCAGCTTTTGTCGTCATAATAAGCTAGTCTTTTCAATATAGTCTGGTCGCTCATTCACTTTATAGCTACAGTTTTCTATTCAGTTTGATCAGCCACTTGGAATTCCCAAGTGTCAGCTGCACAGTTTAAAAACTGCTTTCCAAAGGATAATTATGCAGACCTATTTTAAGATTCTTAAGTACCTGCTTTTAGAAGCAGAATTGCGGATTTAGGCACCCATCTTAAAAATGTAGCCTGCAGCAGTGCATTGCTATCCAGACTCCAAACTTGGACATTGAACTAAAAGTACGACACTGGGCACTTGTCCTCTGTCAGTGTATGTCCATGGCTTGCTTGTTGCCAAAGAGAGAAGAGCTTACACACTTCCATAAGATAACACCTCCACAAGAACTAGAATAAGGTAGTACCAGCCCTCAAAGTGATGGTTTGGTGAGAAAGCTATCCCACTGCCTTCAGTTTGCTATCTCGTCTTGGGCTGTAGTCATCCAAGGGTTTGTCAATGTTTACTAGACAAATCCTTGGGAAATCAGGTTAGTACTAATTAGAAGCACCTTGGGGTTAGCAGATCCTTCTGCACTGGCTGCAAGCACCAGGCAAACCTACAAGGAAGAGAGCAAAGTCTGTTGTAGGAAACCCGGATGTTTGGGATTTGACTAGAGCTTTGGAGCTTTTTGTAACTCCTAGAAGAAAACATGTTGCTGATTTCAGAGCGTCTCTGGCCTCAGTTCATAGACTTAGTTGTCCTCTAGGATTTCCCCCAGACTGGAGTGACCGATTTTCACTGGGCATCATCTTCAGAATGAGTTGTCATTGAGGTTTTCCTTAGCTGTAGAAATATACAGATTATCCCTCTAGGGTCATCGCATATCTTAAAGATTATCTTTCAGTTTGGCTTTAGGTCTGCTGGACACAAGTGAACCTCTCTGAAGCTAGCTACACTTTTTCTGTACCCTACTCAACTCACTTGTGTGTTTTTTCTCCACCTTCACCTGTTCACCTAAGACTGCTGTTCCCAACTCTTTGGTCACTCAGCTCAAAAGCAGAATGGATCCTCCTCCCACTCTCCTCATGGTCTTCTGTCATCCCAAGGTCCTTTTTGCACGCCTTCCTTTGCAAATTCTTTGGAGGTTGCATAGTTTTCTTGCTGTTCACATTTTCAAGACTATCATAACACTTCATAGTTTTTCTATGGTGAGTTGTGTTCAATATTCATAACATTCTTTCAAAACTTATGACTCCCATCGTCCCAGAGAAATAAAGCGTGTCCTACTGATTTTATATATGGCATACTTGGTTGGCATTTTGAGCTTTTTAAAGGGGATTTTGCTCCTTAAAGTTCCCTCCCCTTGGGGGTATCATTATGTATGGCTCCTGACGTCAAGGAAGGCACAACTAATCACTAAATGGCAAGATAGTGTACAATTCTTTCAGATGCATTTACTAAGATTTCTAGAAGAAAGCCTTAATATCACTAGTCTTAGGAGCATCCTTACCTATAACGTTCCCTTTAAAGGCATCCTCATAATTTAACTGGTCTCATTATAGGACCAATTGTTGCCCAGGCTAACTGGTTTTAAATGTCTGTTTGATTCATCAGACATTTAAAACCAGTTAGCACTGCTGCCTAAAGAAACAGTCCCACTTTTGCTCTGTGTCTTCTGTTGACCCTTTTTCTGTGGCCTTGACACTGACTAGGGAGCAAAACTGGCTTAAAACCAACCCATTAAAGAAAAAGAATGGGTATTTTTTTCAGATTCCCAAGCCATTTCACCTGGCTGCAGTAAGACGCATCCTAGCAAAAGGGAGGAGTGGTGCAGGAGATCAGATCTGTTACTTTCAGTGCTGTCTTATGTCAGCCTGAAGCATTTGCTGAACTGCAACTTAAGTGAAAATATTTGTAAAAACACTTCTCGTCTCATCGCGTTTCGATGCTCCCCTGCCTTTCTAGCTGCCGTGCTTTAGCTTGAAAGCTCTCTGGGGCAGGGACCATCTTTTTGTTTTGTGACTATACAGAGACTAGCGCAACGGTACCGTTGTCCTTGGGGCTTCTAGATATGCAACAGCAATAGCCACAGTAATCCAAATGTTGTGCAGGTCAGTGGGCTGTTGGGTTAAAGCAGATATTGACCTCCATGCTGTTTCCAACTCTGTCTCCAGCTGCGTCAGAGAGGTCGTGTCATCTGTCTGTGTCTGTATTTCAGCTGCAAGAACTTCAGGGCAGGGACTGGTCCATGCCATGGTTAGTATAAGGGGTTCACAACCTTGTCTGTAAAGTGTCTTTAAATTGTTCTCTTCTGGTATCCAACTGTTCAGACAAGTCAGTGAGTGCGCTTGGCCCAGCTGCTACTTTGAGTGGGACATGTTCTTTGTTTTTCGAGACCATAAACCCTCTCCAGATATTTGCACACGTTGACCACACTGTTCTTGGCTGCAAGGTTTGGGGCTGCACAGTTTTATCGTATGATAGTTTCTGGTGCAGATTTGCAGGGCTCCATACTGAAGTCTTGCAGCTGATGAATCGCGTAAGAACAAGTAAGATTTTCCTTTCTTTCCAGACTGGAAATCTCCCTTCCTTTCTCCAAATGTGTCTTGATATTTTAGCCTAATGGCTGCTATTATTAATAAAGACCAATCAGAGATTTTAATTTGAAGCCCAAACACACATGTCATTACACCTCCATAGCAACGTTCTCTGATAGAACCATTGCTTCCCTTGGAGGACATCTATCTCAACTCAGAAAATGTGTGCAAATCTTTTCCTCCAAACCACAGTTGAAACTCAGGTGACAGCTATAACTGCATGATTTTTAGTTTCTTTAATTATTTTTCATCCTGTATTTGTTGGATATCATAATGGTTGAAGATGTCATTGAAACATCAATGCAGCACTTTGCACTTTTTCTGCACTGGTGGAAACCCGGTGGAATTCCCACTGCAGCGGCAGATTTCTGGTTCCCTGCTGGAAGAGCCTGCAAATTGCACAAATTCTCACGCTGCCTGGTTCTTTCAAATCTGATGTTGCTTCGGTGTGTTTTTCCTATGGCATCCCCTAATTCGGACAGTGCAGAACCAGATGTTTCCTTTTATGTCGCTACCGATCACAGGAAAGAAAAAACAAAAGTAATGTGCAAAAAACTTGGCAAGTGACAGCCTGAGTGCAGAATTTTGTACTGCTGAGGCTGTGAGCCTTGTATTAAACTAGTTCCAAAACAGGATGTTGCAGTGCATGTCTAATATCCCTTTTCTACCACACCCCAGAGCAATTTCTGTTGCTGAGCTATGAATTGCATTAAAAAGCAGCAATCAGATCTCACAAAGAAATCTACTTCAACAAGCAGCAAACAGCGGTTTCATCCATTTTACTGTAAGAGATGGACACAGAGGTGTTTCACTTTGAGACACTGTGCAGCGAGAGCCCCCCTCCCAGTGCCCTGACAGTTGTGTTACTGCAGCGACAGAAACAGTCATCCTGTTTGCTAGTCATATCCAAAACTAGCAGGCTTGCATAGTGGATTTAGCCTTTGCTAATTGCTGGTCTTTTAATCTAAATAGAGCCAGGATAAAAATCAGATCTTAATCTGGTCAGTCATACGGCGATTCGTGCCATCCTTGACTGTCAGCTTTTGCTCCCTGGAGTGAATATGCCGTCGTTCATTCCGCAACAATCTCAGACAGTCTCAATTTTGGGATATAGTTATCATCAAAGTTTTTAGGGGTTGATTAACATTGTCTCTTGATCTGTGGGATGCCACAATTTGTGTAGCTTAGGGAAAAGCACTTAAGAAAACCTCTGTAGTTTGCACTTTTTCTAACAACAGGCTGCTATTTATTATTGGCAAGAACAGAGCACGGGCTTTAGAATTTAAGCAAAAAAGACCTCTGGCAATGAGGAAATGAGCCTAGACATTTTTCATGAATGGGGCAGAGCTGCTTAACTCTGACTGGCTTGTTTTCTTTTCTTCCTATTCACATCACTCAAGTCCCACCTTCCTGCCTTAAAAGGCATCTCGTTCCCTGGCAGCAAGACAAGTATCTGTTTGATGTCAGCACCCTTTTATTTGCTTAAAAGCATCGTTTTTTCAAGCCTGTAAATTGAAAATGACTACCGCGTCGAGAACTAGCCAATTTCCAGCACTCTCTGCAGAACTAGTCTGCTTTCACGTTTGAGAGATATCATTAATTTTCTAATGAATAATGAGATCAGAGAGCTTGCATGCTGTATTATGTGTAGGAAAATGCTTATGTAAATCAGTATGGCTGTGGTAGCTTCCCAGGGGAACTTTAAAGCTTATCATATCATTAAATCTGATAACAATTCATTTTTTTTAAAGTAATGCAAGAAAAAAATAAAGGTCTATTCACTGCTTATTTGTAATAATATGTTTATAATATGAAAGAGAAAGGAAGGCTACTGGATCGTATATGAGAAAATGCAACCAGAAATTCCTTAGGCTTTGCAAGCTGCACCCTGTATTGAGGGAAAAAGCAGCCCATATATTTACATAGCTGGACCTTGTGAAATACATTGAATGCAATAAAAACATTGTCATAGTCCAATGTTAGGGTTTGATGTGGATTTCACTTTTCCAGGCTCCCTGGAGCGGATTCCAAAGCTCTTCTAGCACACCAGTTCCAATGACCTTAGAGGCACCTTCCTCATATTCCCCTTCTTCTGCCTTCCCTTGTTAATAATGAGCTCAATGAAATTAAAGGAAAATGTCCACCTTCCTTTTGACTTGGTTTTAGCATCTTAGTGGCAGGGATGCTTTTTGATTTCTACCAGGGCTGAAGACATGGAGATACCATTTTTCCAGGGGGACCGAGACCTGCTCCATGGATTCTAGTCATCATGTTTCCCACCTAGAAAACTTCTAATTAATCTTCCTGTTTCTTTCTTCTGCCTGTGCTGAACATAGAGAGCATTTAATTTGCCACTACCATTAACCCTGGAAGTTACAGTATATATTGTGATAACATCACCAGTTCCTCCACAAAGACAAAAGTCTCAATGTCACTTTTTTTTCTTGGGTTGAACTCGTACAGAAATATGCCTATTCTTGTCTGTAATGCTTGGGTGCCTCGAACAGACCTGCCAGGGTGTCAGGTAGCCATTCTTCTCTGTATCTGTGGGGAGAGGTGTCTCATGGGACAGGAGCCTCATGTGTTACCTAGCAGAGGAGGGTAGTGGTTGGAGTAGTTGTGGCTGCCTGCAAATATGCTGCTAAAAACCCAAACCTGGAGATTTTAAAAGGGCCTGTGGAAGATACTCGTAGAAATTTAGTGCTTAACAGCCCTTTATACCTTTTAGAATATCCTCCATTATACTTCTTTCTCAATATGTAGTCATAAATTTTCCCCTAACATAGTGCAGTTGCTGCATCTCCCATTCATAAAGCCAGAGCTGAGCCTTAGGAGATGAGACATGTTCTTGCCACTGTATCTATGTTAGGTAATCAGCCATGACTCGCTGAATAATGACTAATAATCTTTTGCACTTTGTAGCTCTTTCTCCCCTGAATCTTGCAGCATTTTGCAAGAAAAAAGAGTTGCTACTTCCAAGGAATGCAAAGATGGATTTAGGAGGATGTGCTTTCCATTATCCCAACCTGATGAGACGCATCCTCTTGCTTCACATTGTGGAGGATTGCAGTGTCGTCCACCATTCACAAGAAGCATTCATGTGAGTACCACTGAGAGCCAGGGGAGCACAGGGTAGGTAGATATGTGCTGACAGGAAGACAGGACATCCCGCTTTTTATCCTAGACTGTCCCCTTCCATGTCAAATATTAGCTACATGTTTTTCCAAATTTGTTAGAGGGGAGGAAGAATGCCTCTGTTCCTCGGGGATGATGGACTGAAATTGGCCCGGATTCAGGAAAAAAACGTCTATTCAGCACAGCACTTAAACTGAGACATAAGTGCCAGCCTGAACAGGGGCAGAGTTAAGCTTCTATTTAAATGCTTTCCCGAACAGGGGTCATTAGCACTAGCTCTCTCACTGAACAATGGATTATTACTAATGGAAGCAGCTAGCATTCAGATAGGCATCCAAACTTTTTGGTGCTTTCTTTAACTTAGCTATTTTCTGCTGCTACTTGTAGGCCAGTTGGCTGCTGCACACTTACAGACCTGGAGAAGAGAAGGCTCCCAGCAATCTGCCAAGAGAGCCATTCAACTCTGAAGTGCAGGTTTGGAGGGCAATGGCATGAGGTGGAGAATCGAAAGCGGTGTGAGACAGGTGGAGACTCTTTGAACTCAAGGAGTAATGAACGTCTTTTTCTGTTGAAAACTTGTTCAACTTATTATCAAGTAGCAATACTAGAAAAAATTACAAAACAATACAAATAAATATTTTGGCTGATTTGAAAACAGATCTGATTTTTTCAATGTCTTATCAGAAAACTAATCAGTTTTTGTTCTGCAAGCAGCATAAATATTTGAATGCTGCCTGTCAAACTGTGAGTAAAATGTATTTATCCACAAAAATACACAGCTTTACAAAACCATATGGAGTAATTAAAAACTCTTTTCAGACATTTTTCCCCTCCCCAGTATAAAATTTTGGATGTACTCTTCATACATGGATCATCCACAGACGTTTTACTTGAGTAAACTTCAACCGTATTTGCTATATGATGTCTTCTGCTCTCCATTTTATGAGGTAATGAGGGAGCAGAAGCAAAATGATCACCAGTGAGAGACCAACTGCACGTACAGATTCTGTGCACATTTAACTCTGTGTACAGCAGGCTTATTTCCTATGGAAGTTCTGGCATATATCATAAGCCTCCATTTACTGCACACCAGTTTTCTTATTTCAGCTAAATCTAGCTATAGTGGGAGACTGTGGCCTTCAGGAAGGAGATGACAGTAGGGACCGTGCCAGGCAGGGCTTTAAAAGCCTCAGGTGGGACTCCGTGCCCAATACAGAGAATGATGGGACAAAGTAATGTGTCTGGAAATGTGTATAGGTCATTAATTTGATTTTTGCATCACCTGGAGCCTTCTCACTGCCTTTATTCAACATAGAGAGTCAAGCTGGGTAGGCCGCTTTGGCGAGCCCCTAGCCTCACTACTGCGCTGTGGCAAGACTAGAAGCGAAGGGTAGTGAGGTAGCACCACCTCTGCCCTTAAGGCTGCTCCTCTGATCATCTTTTATCTGCACAGAAATAGGAAAAATAGTGTGTTCAGTCTTATCTCTTCTTGAAATAGCTTTTTTGAATACATTTCTGGGCACTCAAAGGGGAAGAAGCTATTTGCCACATAGATTTACCAAAGGTGAACTGGGCTCAACCAAACTGATTACCCTCAATCATAAAATGACTAGGTTAATGGGTGAGAGAAAAGGGGTGTATGTCATCTACCTCCACTTTAACAAGGCTTTTGACACTGTCTGCTACTGTGTTCTTGTGTTCAAGTTGGGATGTCATGATCTGGATGGTTAAAAAGCTGGTTGGATGATAGAGCTCAAAGGGTAGTGACTAGCGGGTGTCATTCTACCTGGAGGTGCAAAACAGACTCTGTACACATCTGTAATAGGTCTTGTTTAACATTTTTATGGTGGATTGCTTAGAAGTTTGCGGATGTCCTCAAACTGGTGGCATCAGTAAATATGTCGCAGGGCAGGGCTGCCATTCAGAGAGACCTAGGCGGGCTGAAGGAATAGGACAACAGGAATCTTGCAAGATTCAAGGACAAATGCATAATTTTGCAACTGGGAAAGAACAATCCCTGGCAAGGGTACAGGCTGGGAACTGGCTGGCCGGGGAGCAACTCTGTTGAAAATGACCTGGATGTCTTGGTAGAGGGCAAGCTGAACGTGAGCCAGGAGTGTGCCCTAGCAAGAAAATACACTGACAGCATCCTGGGAGGTATTAGCAGCAGAATGGCCAGTATGTTGAGAGAAGTGATTATCTCCCTCTGCAAGCACTTTCTAGACCATAACAAGCATGCAGCATTCAGCAGTTGGACCCCCAGTAGAAGACAGACATTGATAAAGTGGAGAGAGTTCAGCAGAGGGACAACAGCAGAGAGACTGGAGCATGTACCTCATGCAGAGTTACAGCGGGAGTGGAACTTTTTCAGCCTTGACAAGGGTAGGCTTCAGTTATTAAGAGGTTGGAGCCAGGCTCTTCACAGTGGTGCATGTTAAGAGAACTAGAGACAATGAACATAAACTGACAGAAAAAAGGTTCTGACTAGATACAGGAAAAAGTTTTTTCATCACGAGTTCATCCAAGAGCTGAAACAGGTTGTCCATAGAAGGCTGTGAAATTTTAATCTATGGAAGTTTTCAAGACCTGATCAGATAAAGCCCTGAACAACATGGTCTGATCTCATGCTCAAAGCAGTTACCCCTTCTTTGGGCAGGAGACTGTACTAGAGGACCATCTGAGGTCCCTTCCTAAACTCAGTTTTCCTATGACACTGTCCTACAACCTGGACCCATCATGTTTTTCCTTCTCTATTCCTGTCTTCACTGTCCTGCAGTCCCCTGTCAGATCTCAGAGCTGTCTTCCACTAAGAGTGAGTTCAGTACCCAGAACTGCACATATGGGCAGAGGGAGGAGAAAAAAGGTGAAAGAGAGGCAATCACCGCAGAAACATGTCGGCAACCACTCAGAGTAACAATCCAGAACTCCCTGAGGTGCTCCAAGCACAGAGGATCCCCTCAGAAAGGGAGATTTGTGCTAATGAGTGCGTAAAGCACTTTTGCTCACCTTGGAAGACCAGTGGATGGAGAAAGACGTCTGATGAACTCAGGCTAACCTTCCATTTTAACATGGTCTACATTTGGTGAGTGACAGAGGCAATGGAAAAGGCACTGAGAAAAGAGGTTACATTTGGGAAATTTCTGTAGATCATCTTGTCTGAGGGTGTTCCTTTTGCAGAGCTGAAGAACAGAAACACAGGGCAGAGGCCAGTTCATGTGATCCCTGGAGCTCTTGTCATTACTGATGAGCAGTTAAGGGGAAGAGACGAGGTGCTCGCACCACTTGGTGTAAAGCCACGGAGTGCACCCTCAGCTTCAAGGCTGCTGGTGTGAGTTTTCTGCATTCAATCAGCAGCAGAGCTCTGCATCACCCAGTCCTGGGACGGAGACTGGAGCTCCCAGGCATTTCCTGGCTATCGATGAAGAGATTGGCTTTCTTGGATGTCCTAGAGCATGGATGACAAAACAGCGAGCATGACAGAACCCAAGAGGGAGGACGTTGTCTGGCTACCTCAGCAGCAATGTAAGGAGGGATGGCTTGAGGGCAACTGGTCTGACCCATGGGGTGGTAGTCACCTGTGCTTTCCTTTTCATTTTCTCTTCTGTATGTTGCACCTTCTGCTGCCTTCCCAGGATCAGCTGTTTGAACGCCTCCAGGCTCCTTGGGGGTGACTAGGGAAATACGGCTGTAACTCAAGGGTAGTTTTTTTCATTTCCCAGTGTTCTTGGGAGGAGTTGTTATGAGTTTGAAAAGTTTGTGGTTTTTTTTTTTGTGCAGTCAGACAAAATTTCCATAAGAATTGTTGGACTCAGCTGCCTTACTGTCACACAATGCGGCAGGAAGCTTATGCTTATATGACAGAAGAGCAGGAAGAATGGGAGTACTGGCCTGCAAATGAAACATTTCTGAATTACATTTAGATGTATGTTCTTTGTGGTAGTGCATTTGAACTGAACACAAGAAATACACAATGCATAAAGAGAATCAGGTTAAACATTTTCTTGATATTTGGATTTTAGGTAGGTATCAATCACTATGAAAAATAATGCTCTATCTACTTGTATCTACTTGGAATAAAGGTTATCTTTCCTGTAGGAGGGGATTTACCTCAGGGTCAGAAACGGTCGCTTGTCAGGATTAGGTTTAATTGATGGATTTGACAAAATACTCAAAGTAGTGACTGACGCGTGTAACCAGTTTGCCTTTACATTGCAAATTTTAAAGTTTTTAAGGGAGCATGGACCTTGGAATAAGAGTTATTCTAATAGCAGTGAAAATATAAAGAAAATTGAGCTCTGCATTGCGAAGGTCTTCAATGCGGTATGAAAGGACAACAATTCTTCAAACTCTTTTCTGAACACTCAGATTTCTGAATTTAATAAGTCAGTTCTAATGTTACCTCAAGGACCCGGTTCCGCTCTTGAGCTTATGTTGATCCATAAACAGTTCTTCTGCAGATCTCCACGTGAAGAAAGGTACCACTCGATGTGTTGGAAGAACAGTGCTAGCGCCCAACTTCCATGTTGATTCATCAGTGACATAAAATTGCATCTAGGGGTTTGCAAGACTACTGAATTATTCAGTGTGCAAAGCTCTTTTGTAGAATTGCATGAGTAACATCATTTTGATTGCTGAAATCAGTCACTGTTGTAGAACTACGATGGTGTTCTTCCTAGCACACTCTAACTGTTGCAAGCAATGTCTACTTCTAAATCACATTGCATGCCCAAGAAATAGTCATGAATTTCACCCAAGTGCTTGAATAGCTAGAAATGTTATGACCTTAACATACCACTTATCTGGTGTTACAAACCAGCTGATGTTCATATGCAAGCTAGCTCTAATTGCTGGAAGAGGACAAGAAATGACTGGCATTTAATTTTGGCATGCATTTTCACATTTAGCAAATGACATCAGCTTCAGCAGACTGCCCGTGAATCAATCAAGTGCTGTCATTATTCATTCATAAAGCTGGACAGTCACACCCTGCCTCACGAGCAGGAACATGGCTGAGAAATACTGACAAGGACACGCCACAAAAATAACCACCTAATCTTTTGCGGTGCCTCTTTCAAGGCACAGGGAATGTACCTGCTGTGTTGATATATATTGACGGAAAATACCCAGAACGAGCCACGTGTTTTGTCTCTAATGAAGCCAGATATATGTTCCCATCTCTTTTTAAAAAGTATCTAGAGGTACTGGATTAATATTTTTTGGGGTATGTTTTATAATTATTTGAAACCTTTACTTTTTTGTGAGGTACATTTCTTGCTTTAGTGAAGGATGACTATAAAGGAAGTGTCTGGTGGTCTGCAGAAGTTACCAAGATTCGTCCAGTATCCGTGCAAGCGGTCCAAGCTGTAAAGAAAAGACGTGCTGATGGGTGGAAAAAAAAGAGACCTGCCACTGAATGTAGAGGTGGTGAAAACGCCTAATTTGGGCTGTGGGGATTAGCTTTGAGCTGCCATTTGGCCAGATTTAGAGCAAAGATGTGAAACTGCTTCTGCCACATCCCGCAGCCCAGAGCAGAATCTCTCTTGCTTCCTGCTCCAAGTTGCTCTGCTTCTCCATGTAAGTAACTGAGTATCTGTTGGGACAGGAGACGAGAAAGAAATTTGCTAGCAGGTGGCATAGGACACTCACCCTATTTCTAAGGTCAGGATTTCTTGACTTGGAGGCATTTCCTTGGAGATGTGTGGTTTGGATGAGATGGCTGCTCCTACTGACCAGTTCCCAGCTACCTTCAGGCAGGTGGGGCCCCAGTTAAAGGGAAACCACAGGAGAGCAGGAGCGGCAGCGCAGAGGCAGAAGCTTGGGAGCTGGCTATGCAGGAAGGCTGGAGAGCTGCGAGCTGGAGAAGTGGGAGCAGAAGACCCTGAAAGGGAGACGAGCCCTCCCTGCAGCTGGCAGGGGACCAGCCACAGCTGTAAGCAGAAGAACACAGGGCCCCAGCCCGCAGGCAAGACACTGGGATGGAAGCATCCCAACAGGATGCCTGTTTTATTGCTCTTATATGGTCTGCCCACAGGGGCCGGGCTGGAAGGGCTGTTTTGTTCCTTCTCTGTAACCCTTGCAGAAGTTGCGTCCAGGGTAGTTGCAGCATTTTGTTCTGGCTTCTCTAGCAAAGCCACTCTTTGCTGATTCATTGAAAACTATGGGTGTTGGTGCAAACCCAGTGAGGCCTGCAGCCTGTAATATGCTTCTGGATCTCTTGGTGCTTGCACCCATGTCAGAGATCTCCCCAAATTAGTACAGGGTGGCAAAGGACTGCTATGCTGCAACACATGTGGCAGCATCTTCTGGTGGGGTGGGTTGCACTAGCAACATTCTGAGTGCACGTGAGAGACCGACAGAGTTTGAATGGGCACTGCTTCCAGTTTCTGAGGACCCCTCCCAAACCCTGCTCTGCTCTAACTTTGAGTTCTTATTTCCCTGCTTACTCTTTGCGCCAGTAGTCTTCACTTAGTATATGTTTTCAAGCATTTCTCTGCAACTGAGGGATAGAATACTACTATTTTTTAATGCAAGAGATGAGATTCACACTGGTTTACAGCACCCCAACTGAGGGATAGAATACTACTATTTTTAATGCAAGAGCTGAGATTCACACTGGTTTACAGCACCCCAGGAGCTCAAGATGAAAATTCAGTAAACACTGCTATGAGATTTGCAAGCATATGGTGGGAAGCAGTAGTGTGTTGTGTTCTTCTTCTGGATGTGAATCAAGGACCTCTGCATATAGGTATTATGTAGATGCTACCAAATGAGTATGCCTTTCTCCTCCCACAGAGACAGATAGAAACTGAAGGTACCTGGCTTTTCGTAGAAGGCAGTCAGCACATCCTAATAGCAAGCACCAAATTTTCTTCTATGCAACCTATTTTTTCCTCCTACTGCAGCCTGTTTCCTCGTGTGTTTAGGTATTTATATCTTTAGCTGCAGATGGTTAAATGATTGTTTAATGTTTTGATCGTACAGAGGCCTAAATTAGGTCAAATACCTGTGTTGCTAGTTACAGTCCAGATTTGTAGCAACTGCCTTTAAGATGTTTCTGTCCGAAAAACCATCCTTCTAGAGGCTGCCTTGCCAAGAGCGACAAACTCCTCCTGCCCTGTAGTCTGAGGGCTTTATAGTTAAAAGCGTCCTGTACTAAACAGCATGATCATTGTCCACGCTGTCTCATTCTGGGCTTTTCCTGACTTCATGGGCAGGATGTATCGCTGTTGTTTGTCCCTAATGCCACATTTGGAACAGCAGTCAAGCAGCTGTCTGGAGCAGAGAGTTAAGAACATGGGGATCGTGGCTGGGAATAAAACTTTAATTTGCCCTGTGTGAGAAACATGGGAAATAGCTAATCCTAGCTCCGTCTGCCCCCACAGCAACTCCACTGACACAAATAGATGTGGGGTATTGCATTAAAGCATTACATCATCGGGACAAACCCTAATGGGCTTATTTATGGCCAAAGCAAAGCGAGACGAAGCCAGATTCTGATCTCTGCTTACCTGGTGTAAATTGGGAGTAACTGCAGAGATAAACTGACATAACCAAGACTACAGTCTGGCCTCTTTGTTTGTAGCTGTTTTTGGAAGCAGCTGGCTTTTAGAAATTAAGGATGTCACATAAATCACTGGTAACAAAGTGGTTCTGGCCTTCAGCCTCTAGCAGCTTCTGACCATCTATCTCTGTAAAAGCGATGGTTCTCCATGCAGCTGTTTTGTGTCCAGAGGCTTTCAGTCGAACGGAGTGGACAATCCTACATCTCCTACAGCCTCAAGGAAGCAATGATATTTGTGTAGCACAGGAAATCAGGAAGAAGCAGCTTGTGAAGTGCCACCCGATCAGAGATGGGACTCTAATAATGGAAGTCTGCTGAGCACGAAGCAGCCATATCTCATCTGCTTAGTTCTGGAGGGAGAATGGTGTTGGGCAATATGTAGCCCTGATAACAAAGTAGATCCTTCAGTGAGATACGGCCTGTTCATGAGCACAGGCACAATTCTCTGAATGCAGCCAAGGCAGAGTAGAGTAACTACAGAGGTGTGAGTAAATACGTCTCACCCATTCTTAAGCAACTTGAGAGGACGAACGGAGAGTGATTTGTTGCTCTCATGTTAAATGTGGCTTTTATTTTAAAATGCCGTGATATCCTACACGCAACGTAACCTGAGGCTGCGTTGATTTTGGATGTGTGTATCCCAGGATGATGATCATGGGGGTCCTACCCTCTGCTTTCTCAGTTCCAAGGCTGGGGGCAGTTTATTCGACTAAACAACTAGTTACCTATCTGAAGAAGAGTAGAAGGATATGAGGGTATTTAGAGTGAGGCTACACTGGGCAGAAGGCCATTTTTATGCCCAGATACTGCTCTTACAGATCAGCTAGTCCAAGGTGAATACAGCCTTCATTTTTCAGTAGTACATTTGAGGAATAGTTTAACCGATAATTTTTTTTCTGTTGGAATTGCTAAAAGATGATGTCTACCTTGGGCCAGATCATTTTCAAATGATAAAAATTGCTGTAGACCCACCAGCATCAGTTTGCACTGGCTGAAGGTCTTGCTCACACCTTCATTGACCTTAAATTGTAGAGACTTCCAGGTTACTGTTACTGGGCTGCAACTTTTGTCTCCTTCGATATATTTCTTATATGGAAAGTTTATTCTCTTCTCTGGAGTCTCAGGACTCTCATCAGTGGTTGTAATGTTTATACTAGAGAAGACCAAGTCTGATTTGTCCAAAGGAAAGCTAGGAGACAATTTGGTTAGTGGTACCAACATGGGCAAAAAGTCCTGCCAGCCAAAAAACCCCACCTCTAAACCACGTTACGAGCAGCTGAGTAGAGACAATCTCATTAAGAGAGACTAGGTTCATCACTTCGGTATTTAATGGTATTCCAGTTTGAAAATAGGCAGACAAGTTTTTTGTATGCATTATGCAAAAATCTCCAGGTACAAATTCTTAATTGTTTACTTTAATGATTCTCCATGTATTCCCAGTCTCCAGAGGTGACTGCTACATTCTCTGTTTTAGAAAGGTGCCTTTCAAATATGTAAAGCATTCATCTGAATACAAGATGTGAAGATAAATGCAATTAGCACCGGCAAGGAGTGTCTAACACAGCAGCTTGAGAGGCCATGTGGTGAAGGTGTCAGCATTTGCAGAAATAAAAGCTAAGGTTCTGAGTATGTGGGGTCAGCAGCAGCCTATTAGTGTAGGCTGCAGAAAGGTTCTCTGTTAGTTAGGGTGGTCTGAAGACAGACTTGGAAAGAAACCTGTGCCACCTTCCTGGTTTGCAAGTTCATCTCCCTGCACTTGTCCGTTGTCTTTGGAAGTGTCTCTCACAAATACTGGGATATCCTGATGTTGCTCTGTTCATTAACCAGCTGGGGTGGCTGCTCTGCCTAAAGCATAGTTGGGGCTTTTTGTCAGGAGGGAGTACCTGGCAGGCTTTGCGAAGGACGATAAATGATTCCTTCCTAATGCGAGAGCAGCAGGAGACAGGCATGCTGGCGGAAGGCAGTGCTGCTGCAACAGAGGGAAGAAGTTGCTGACACCCAAAGAAACGAGAGAGGGTGTGATAAGAAAGAAAAATATTTTGAAAAATTTTGTTTGCAAGTGGGGGCAGAATGGCTGTTAGAAAACCGGGGCATTAAACATTTTTCCTTTTCTCTAAGAAAATAATTTCCAAAGGGTGGAGCTGTAAAATACCTCAGTATTATAGTTAGCATTTCATTAAAATATTGTTGTAGGACAGAGGTCTCTGCACATGAAATCTCTCCTGTCTCCCTAGGTCTCAGGCAAATTCTGGCTTCTTCATTAAAGGGATCAAAATTCGTCCCAGAGTAGATGGCAGTTGTAGCTTAAGCTTTAAAATGCTTCCAGCTTCACGTGAAAGAGTTGCAATTTTTCTTAGGAGGGAAAGGGACCATGAAACTTTCCATGGAGAGAAGGAAGAGCATGAGGAGGAGCCCTGTGTCTCCCATGCATAAGGGTTCTTATGTGAAGGGTATGAAGTCTGCCTGGGAATTGCTCAGGGGTTGGTGTTGCTTACCCCCTTTCTGGGAGGGTGAGGGACCAGGCACTGTGGGCAGGATGCTCCTACAGTGGAGGACACATGCAGAAAGCTCCATGTAAGAAGTCATTAAGGGGGTCATCTTCTGGAAAAAGGGGCTATTGTTTCAGAGAGGGATGTGTGAGGGGCACAGAACAGCTCTCCAAGCAGGCTCCAGTCTTTGTCTCTGTGCCAAGCTTTCTGCTTCTGCAGTCTCAGCTGTCCCCAGCTCTGCGCTCCAAATCCCCATCTGCAAACATCCTGGTGGGATGAGAAGGTCTGCAGGGCAGGAGCTGCGTCTTGTTATGCATCTAGCACTGGGAAACCCTGCATTTGCCGGGCTCCTGGGCATTATTGTAAGGTGGATAGTAAATAAGAGTATTGACATGATTGTTTTTTAAAGCAGCAGCTTGGCAGACTACAGAAGAAAAATGTACAGATAAAGCGACCTTGCGATTTTGAAAGCGAGACCTATTATTTGTTTTGAAACACGTTGCCTGTGTGACCCTGCTAGTTCTGCAGACACGTCCTGCCTGGAAATGCCAAAACAGGTTGTACGCTATATTTTTAACCAAGTTAAGGTTTTGTTGAAATAAAGAATATCAATCAAAGGCTGTTAGGCCAGAAGGCCGCATTCCTTTGGCTGTTGTTGATTTCACCAGTATCTTTTGTCTGCAAGCCCGTGCTGACAGGGCATCAGAGTCGAACTCCTGGGGTGAGTGGGGATGAGTGAGCGGAGCCACATGTATCTGCATCCCTGTCAAACTGGTGTCATCGGAGGTCGAGTTCTCAAGCTCCAGAAAGGACCCTCCAGCGCCCAGTGATTAGTCAAGGGGAGAGCCAGACACCCTTCACAGCACAGAAACAACATTATACGAAGCGTGACAAGGAGAAGTGGAATATAATACATGGGGGTGTGAGAGGGAGGTGCCGTTCATGGCTCTGGTAAAACGGGAGGGGACACAACCCTGCGCCTGCCCCAAATCCTCCTCTTCGTCACAGGGAATGGGCTACACGAGTCTGAGGTGTCAGGACTTTCTGACCATCATGCGGAGGTCCCTGAAGTGTATGTGCTGGTCTTGGTCAACTGCAGCTTTTTCTTTGTGCCAAGGCTGGATGAATTTGACGCTGGGATTCAAGCCCACATGTAATTGTGGCTCATGTCTGTATAGTAAAACAGAGCCGGGTGATTTTTCTCTCCTCTTGGTGGAAAATGGGAATTTTACTGAGAAAATGCCAGGTTTATTGTCTAGAAACTGTTCACAAATTTAAATGGTATTTGCTGAAAAGTTGTTCAGAGAAAAAAAAATCAAGATACACTGACCAAGCCGAAAGATAAATATATGTGCCCCGTTTTACCTATTAGCAGCCAGCATGTGGGAGAGACAAGTTCAAGCCTCTCCTTTTCCTGAGGTGATGTGATCCTAAATCACTTTCCATTGTAATTTCATATTTGAGGTACTTTGGTTGGTGGTGTTCACGGTTGCTCCTATGGAAGTCATCTTGCTCTGTCAGGAACTTAAACATTTACCAAGCTGGGGGGCTGGGGCGGGGAAGGGGAGTCGGGGGTGAGTAAAAGTGACCTCCAGCCTGACCTGAGGACACTTACCAAAGAGAGGGAGCATCTGAGTCCCAGGCTCTGATCTCCTGCGTGTTTGTTTAGGCAAAGAGGACGCAGGTCAGCAAAGGGGTTGAGAGTAGCTTTCACTCCTCCTCTCCCGGCGAAAGCACTGAGGCGGTGGAGGCACTGCCCTGCCATGCGAGTCTTCTGAGGCAAAAGGGGGGGTCTAAACCTCAGGCAACTTCCCCAAGCAGCCCCATCAATTAGTACTGGAAAATGGGGGACACAACTAATTTCCCTCCCCAGAGTCAGTTTTTCACTGTTCTTTTTTAATCTATTTTTCTTGGGGCTTTTTGGCTGGAAAGTGAGATCGTCCTGTTTCAAGTCTGGAGTGCTTCATACAATGCAACTTGAAGTGGTTTGTTTCAGAGTGGAAAAAAAAGAACTACCAAATCATTATCTGAAATAAATCAGTCCTGCTCCTTGCCTCGGCTAGGAGAGACGAAAGGAATTTAAAGTCACCATTTGTCTAGAGGTCACCCAGCTTCTTCAGCCTGTAAATACCTTTGGGGATGTTTCAGCTAAAGCTGAGGAGGAATTGGGTGGCTCAGGAGGAGAGGATCTGCCAGGGAAAGGTGGGATCTCACAGCTCCCTGGGAGGGGCTTTCCCTTGGGTCTCTCTTGCTGCAGTCGCTCCATCCAGGACCCTAGAAACCATTAACCATTCCCAAGGTTTTGTCAAAACTTTGGCACTTTGATAAAAACTTTTGGTTTTGGGACATTATAAATTCTGATTTTTTAAAGTAACTTTTTATAAGTTACTGTTAATAGTAATACTACCACTTTCCATATTTTTCATTCTAAAATGTTAATTGAGGAAGTCAGAATTTTAAAAAGTTGTCCAGAGTCGCAGAGATCAATGCCAGAGGCACGAACACAAGTCAGTGTCAGCTACATCTTGCTCTGCTGTGCTGCACAATGGACTACCCTCAAGGCAACAGTTTGGTTTTAGCAGCTGAGAAGCTCTTTATTTTGTGAATTTTTCTTTCTGCAGTTATCCATGACTTTTCACATTTCCGTGTTATTCATGGGGTTGTGCGGATGTGGCATGTTAAAGTACTTCTGTAAAGCACCTTTTCATGCAAACCACATGAAATAATCAAGACCAGAGGAATTTCAGAAATATACTAATGCAGAAATTCAGAAATATGATACATCTCTTTGACTGCAAGTAGCAACAATAAAACTTTAAAATTTTGGGAGAAGGGATGAAATATCTTTTGTCTGCACTCAAATTAAAAATACATAAATAAAATAAGATCTAGGAACACTATTTTCCAGCACAGACTTTGTGGGCTCAACTTTGTTTTATGGATGTGGTGTCCCTGCATATCTCCACTGATTTTGCAGGAGCTTCTGCTGGCTTACACTATAATAAACACCAGCAATAACACCTTGATGACCACCCTACAACATGTCTCTTTCTTTTCCCCTTGTTATGCTTGCTCACTGTTTGGTGCTACCAGACAACGTGCTTTTCCTCGGTTTTCGTGTCTTTTGTCTTGTTTGTGATGTCCTTTTCCCTGACTTTGACAAAATGATTCCCTTGGCTGTGCTTGATTGCCATTTATGAAGCATCATTGGAAGAGGGGGCACAGAGGAAGGAACCCCACGGGGTCCTCCCTTGCTCTGATCTCTGGGAGGAGGCAGGCAGGAGCTGCCCAGGCTCTGTCACCAGCTGAGCACTTAGAGAAAGCAGCTGAGGCAGAGACTGAGGGAAGCTGGTGATGTCCCTAGTCCCCTTCTTGAAGTTTTCCCTGCATGCTCTGTTTCAGCCCTTGCTGCCACCTCTTTTCCTTAGACTTTCTATCTGCTTGGAGGCACTGCAGAAATATGAAAATCCACACCAAGAAGAATCACAGAATCACAGAATAGTAGGGGTTGGAAGGGACCTCTGTGGGTCATCTAGTCCAACCCCCCTGCCGAAGCAGGGTCACCTACAGTAGGCTGCACA
>Ga0065711_1036634_pt1 | contig 20776 bp, 12 predicted proteins | sample Hoacrofraction12_FD_59098 | JGI IMG/M metagenome (GOLD analysis project Ga0065711, IMG submission 59098) | Hoatzin crop microbial communities from Cojedes, Venezuela - Epithelial fraction 12 v2 (version 2) | ecosystem: Host-associated > Birds > Digestive system > Esophagus > Crop | place...
CCGTCTGAACATGAGGAAGAGCTTCTTCCCTCTGAGGGTGACGGAGCACTGGAACAGGCTGCCCAGGGAGGTTGTGGAGTCTCCTTCTCTGGAGATATTCAAGACCCGCCGGGACAAGGTCCTCTACAGCCTACTGTAGGTGACCCTGCTTCAGCAGGAAAGTTGGACTGGATGACCCACAGAGGTCCCTTCCAACCCCTACCGTTCTGTGATTCTGTGAAGGTCTTGTTTATCAGTTAAATGTTCATCACCATTTTCCATCTCATTTCTTCATTTTTAATTTAGACCCTAACAGAAAGTGTTATACTTTTGAGACTAAGGCTGAAATGCAGAAATCTACAATAAAGCATGGGACAGCTAGAGGGAGGACCCATGACTGCAGACAAAGCAAGTGCTGACAATATGGCCTTGAGTGTACTGTCTGTATTGTGTTATGGTTTGACTGCATGGTACAAAGCAGTATCACTGTCTATATTCACAGACTGCCTGTACAGCAGGATATTTTCGTTTCCTAACTAACAAATATTAGTGCAAGGAGCTTCCTGCAAAATAAACCTGAACTTTTAAGGAATGCAAAGCGGTAATTTTTTCCCATATTAACCAATGACACCTTTTACATTAAGATTACTCTGACAGTTTTAAATTGCATTTTCCTTTACTTGTGACCTACAGAAATATCTTCTAAGGGCAGAGTTCACCATTTATTTGTTTTCTTTATAAAAAAAATTGTTTGGCTACATTGGTACGTCAGGTCTTCAAATACAAACATAAATATTTCTCTCTATTTAGGCAAATCTTAATATACTCTTGTTCATGTAAATAAAGAATGGCATAAATTTACACTTTTAAGTTCTCATTCACAATTGGCTGCTTGCGCTGATTGAAAGAAAGGGCAAGTAAACAAGTAATAAGTATTTTAAAACTGTTTCATGAGTGCTTCAAAGCAGTATTGGCTAATGCCGTAAATTATTATACAATTTGGTTGCTAATGTTTGTAGACAAAGCTTTCCTTGTAGAAACAATCCAATGCCAGATACTTGACTTCACATCCTGTTGAGAGATTTCAAGAGGATTTTGCAAAATAGAACGTAATTTAGAATACCAGATACAAGTGTAGGGGCTACTATAGATGCAGAAAGAAAGTATCCTTGGGATTAGTTCTTTCATATGTTTGAATAATTTTAAATACAGGAATTATACAATTAATTCAAAGCCCAGCAGCTACGTTAGGCATATCTACCCTAATGGCAGTACACAACAATTATTGTAAATATTTTAAATTATTGGGGTATGTGTTGCTTCATTCTGGCTTCATTTGTCAATTTGAGTGCTAGATAAACCATTGTGTATTAAAAGAAGCAAAAAAATCTGATCTGCAATTTTGGTTAAAGTTCAAACTACCAAATTCTGTCAATGTCTTCCCCAAAGTAAGACTGCATAGAGTGAAAACCCTCTGCTGTGGCCAGCTCCAGTGCCTTTTGTGACACTGTCTTCCACGTTAGTGGGAAGTGCATTTATTCCATCTCTTAATTCAGTTATTGCATCTCTTAATTCAGTCTTGTATTGCTGCTTATTGAATTGCAAAAGGCTGTTTTAGACTTCCTTCTTTTCCCCTTCCTCAGGATCAGTACTCTACCTAAGAGGAGTGCTTGCATGCTCCAGGAAACCTTAGAATTGTTGTGGGGTAAAAGACTGATGACCTGAAATACTAGAAATGTCAGGGAAGTGCAAATGAAATTAAATTCTGCCTGTTTCTATCCTCTAAAAAAACTGAAGATAAATTAGGTGAGGTTATTAATACCGTTAAAACAGGGTCTCTTTTCCTAATTAAGGTATCTTAGACAGTATCTAGGATACAGCTGTGAGATTTTAGACTCCTTCATTACATGTGATACACTACTACATCAGTGGAAGAGTTAAATTACCTGAAGCTTTGTTGTTTCCTATTTTTTCCTACATTTAGACTATTAACATATCAAGGGAGATCTGGCTAGGGAGAGCTGATGGCTGAAGCTGGTAGGGAATGGGCTTTGCCTCAGCTGCCAGAACATCAGATAGTTGTCAGGTTTTTGTTTTCTCCTTTAGGGACTTATTTAATAAAACCGCATTGACAGTGGGTGGTCTAGTATCTTGTAAAATGTGCTGCATTTTGGTATGGTGTAAAAGGGAGTTGTAATGAATCAAACTTAATTGCATTTCCTTTTGTGTCAGCCACAACAGGATTTTTTTAGGGAGGAAAGTAATGGCATTTTTCCCCTTCGCGACCTCTTCTTCACCCAAAAAACCTCTTTATTCCAAAATATCTTCAGGCATTGACTACACATGTTACCACTGTTCTAGTAAGAAGAGGCTAGTTTAGTTACAGGAGGCCTCAAACTAACAGGAAGATAGTCCAGGACTAGGAGACATTATCAAAATGGCTTCTGTTGAACCTTGTAGTCAACCTGGATTTTGAATGGTGTGGTGTGGCTCTAATTCAATACAGACAAGGGTACAAAGCAAATTAGGTGGATTGTTTAGAGCAAAACTAACTGAAAGGCAACATTTCCATTAAGTTTATCACAATGCTTTCTTTCTGCGATGGGTTTTCAAGCAACTGTTAACAGCCACTGTGAGGTTAAAATAGCTCATCATTTTATCAAGATTATTGAGGGTATGACTGAAGACATAATAGTCTGGTGGAGCTTTTTGTCACAATTTAATGGTATATTGATCTTGCAAGTGAACAATCATGACCTTCAACTGCTTACGGATGCTTTCAAGGGGAAAAGGCTTAAGGAGGCTATTCCTGGGGAACTGGGTATGGTGCGCCATGACGCATCTGTATGGGTGTAAGGAGGCCATCCTGAACAGCATGGCAACTTGAGAAATGCTTCCCTAAGTAATGACACGTATAAGGGACAGATCACGGAAGATTCATGACCAGCCGTTATTATCACAGGCAATCAATAAGGCAATCATGAGTATCGTTAGCAGACAGCATAGTCAAGTCTTTGGCTGTTTAACATCTATGTTTAGAGGTGTCTTTGCTCAGAGAGCAGCGAATGTCAAGGCAGGATTGCTAACTAATCAGGCAAACCTATGGAGTCACGTTTCAGTGGCATCACATAGATAGCAATTTGGAGGGAAGTGACTATGGCCCAGAATTACACCGAAGTCTTTTAGGTGCTGTGCTATCAACGCACTCTCTCAGTATGTGATTGGTAGATTTCTTCCTTCTGATTTTATTTCTTTTCCCCAGCTATTCTCAACACAAATTGAAAATAATGGTAGCCAGAAGAATCAGATAACCATTCAAAAGTTCAGAAAAGTCTCACAAATCCTACCTTGGAAAATAGTAGCCTCTCCTTTGACATGCTCAGTCCTTACGTACAGAGATTAGGAGTGTGGATCTTGACATAATGGCAAAGATATATATAAAAACAAAAGAATATCAAATCACATAACTACCTTAATTAATCTACATATATTTTGGGTGAATAAAAATGTATATCCAGAAAGGAACTCTGACTCTAGTTTCACATTTGTGAATTTTGCACATTATGGATGGAAAACCTATATTTTCTGTTGTCTGATAGTTTAATATGTCTTCAGCTGAAAAGAGTTTTCTGCCAAAGTAGAATGCTCCACTCATTTTCCTCTTAGTAAAATCTTGTAAATGCCTCTTGTCGTTCATTGCATTGCCTAACATTGCAGCATCCAGCATGCTGAGTGACAGGCTTACTGGAAAAGTACTCTCTTGTCTGTTTTGACAAAGGCACATGCTAGTAGGCATTTTGAGTCTGTCAAAAAAAGTTGGATATTTAATTATTGATATACTTAGACACTACAATCCTGTATCCTAATACAGTTGAAGTGATTTTTACCGTCAGCCTTGCCTTAAGTGAATTGCTCAATTGAGCAAGGAGCTGTAATGACCTTTAAAATCCCCCTGTATACTTTATTGACTAAAATGCACCGAAAACAAGGCGGTGCAGTAAACCATATTGAGTGTACTTTATATGGGGGGGAAGAAACAATTTGTCTCAAATCTAGTAAATAGCCAATAAAAATTCACCTTGCCTCTATATTGTCCTAGGAGAGGCAATCTCATTTACATTTATTAGAAGTAATGATGTAGTGTCCTGCAGATAATTAACACAATAAAATGCTGCTAATTTCACAATGTCATTATAAAATTTGCCAGTTTAAATTAGAAAGTGATTAACCCTCTGAGTGAGGCAATGACATTTCCATTCCCAGTCTGCGAATTAAATTTGCAAGATATTTTTTCACTTTGAAAGTTCATCTGTCTCTCCAGTGATGTTATCCTTTACTTTTCTACCCTCTCATTCTGTCCAGTGAGGAAATCAGTTGGCTAAAGAATCTAAATCCATTACTATTTCACACTGCTAAGCCAAGGTTTTACCACAGGCACAGAGCTGTTAAGTTACTAGAGGATAAAGTCTATCTTAAAAGAAAAAAGAGCTAATAATCCCTGATAAGCAGAGATCCACTGAGTAATGAACTTCTTGTTGGTGCATGTAAGAGAGGAAGGCTCTGGCATTAATGAGGTGTCTCCAGAAAGAGCTTCATTTCATGTAGTGACAGCAAATCCTTAATCTTTTGCCTGGACACTACTTTATTCATTTATTGTATGTATCTCTTCCACAACCTGCTTTAATTAACACATTAAAACAGAAATAAATTCATTAAAAGAATAGATTTATTGCACAGCAATTTAAATATTCTAGCTCAAGTGAAATCCTCTTAAAGAATGTTTAATGAAGGAACAAAATCAAAAAAGAATGCAAACTCAGGTTAATGATAGAAGTGTCCAACCCATTAAAACCACTATTAATTAAATAAATACATGAATGTACAAGGCTGCTAAAAACACAGTTGGTTAACCACACCCCCTAAAAAAATTCAAGATACAAGCATAAATTAGCAATGTACAAAGACTATACTTTAAAATGGAGGGAGTATTTCCAAGGAATCTAAGTTTAATTGGCAAATCCTGTTAACTAATAATGAGATTTGGGCTTAAACACTGCTAAAATTTAATTAGAAATAAAATCCTAAATAGTATCCTGTAGATTTACCATATGTTCCGTATGTTCAGGGTTATTCTTGTTACAAGGAAATACCTCCACTGGAAAACTCGTTTCAGCAGACAACGAAGGAAAAGATTAACACAGTACAATTCTCCGTATCAACTTTGACTTTCTGTTAGAGCATTCCCAAAATTACATCTATGCTTAGAGTGCAGTGACCATGTGTAGACTTTGACAAGGCCTATGATTACTGTTTCACCAATAGGTACCAAATTACTTCGATGCCTTTGCAGTATCTCATTGAATCCTGTTCTAGGTCAAGCCTGAGCTACCGTCAACACTCAGGGAGCAGAAACTCATCTTCGGTCGTGTAAGTCAGTGTGAAACAGCCCACTAGATTGAGGTGACAGCCGTCTACACTCCAGTGAAGAATGTGGGCCAGACTCAGAATCAGAAGGTTTGATTTTCCTGCAGAGGAATAGATACTATATGGCAGATTCAAAGTAAAGGTGATAATAATTTTTGTTATTGTCTAGATTTGTCTCTTCAAAAGATTTTTTTAAACAAAACAGTGATGAGGCATTTACTTAATGTAGCTACATAAAAAGTTGTTGTTCCTATACACAGTAGACATATAAAAATTTGGATTCTTAAATACATTTTATGTAAGTCAAATATAGACATTTCCCATTTAACTTCATGAAATAACAGTGCCTCACGGATTTAAAGAACTGGAGGAAAATGGTAGCTATTTCCCTGAACTATCTACAGATACCAAATCCAGGCCTTATGAATTCCTGTGCTCCAACAAATTCACTCATGGAACCAGCTGCAGCTGCAGTAACTGCAATAGAACTGAAGTCCTGAAACCGGAGAGGAGACCAGGTTCAGGTAGTCCGGAGGAAAATTTGAATACCACACACAAAGGGGCTCAGTGACTAATTCTGGTTTGCCATGAAAAAGATGCCAGTGCAGAGACTCCTTTTTAAGGAAGCATCTCAACCACTCTGACAGTTTCAGGTCAGCAACCTCTCTACAGAAGACACCTGACCAGCTTGCATTTAGGGGACAGGCAGGTTCAGAAAAGGAACTAGGCCACCTGGCCCTCTTGACTGGGAACAGTCCTCAACTTCTTTCAGCTGTAGATTTTGCGTAGCTAACCTCTTTCCTTTCTACACCAAGCCATTTTTTCCTCCCCAGAGAAACACAGGTCTGACCTTGTCCTACACAAAGCCCGTTCCTCAGTTTGTGATCACGCCTTTCTGACATCTGCACTAGATTTACTTACAGACCAGGGGTGGCTGCTCTCCTGGCCCACCCTGGCAGCTCGTTTCCTCGGGTAAGACTTAGTCCCACCTCTGCATTGGCCCAAGACTACCTCTGTAGAGGAAGGAATTCTCCTACAGCAATTCTTCAGCCCAACCACTTCACTGTTCATGTAAAGATAGATTTATCGAAAAAAACACTTTATACTTCCCTAAATTTCTTAGGCAGAAAAAAAAAATCTGCTGTTGTTTGTTTTGTTTTATTTTAACTTATGAAATACCTGTTTTAATATTGCAAATTAAAACACAAGTTTGAATGCCATCATATACAAAAGAAGGGGGGGGGGGACAGTAAAAATAAACTTTCCACATAATTATCAAGTGTATGAAAGACAGATGTTAAAGCAGAGAACCGACAGCAGCTGCTAAGGTAGATCTGAATGAGTATTCAAGAGCACTATGAATGTAAGTGATACAAAATTTTTCTTCACAAATATTATTGCCATTAATCTTTCTAAAAAACCTGATAATATTTGTTTCTTCTTCATGTACGAATGTTTTCATATTATTGCACAAAGCTTATGGGTAACACCTGTGCATTTACCATTGCAAAACAGTTTGTATTACATTTGTCTTTGCATATTCATGCCTTCCCAAAACACTCATTTTTCGGGGACTGCAATTTTTTACATTTTTTATCTCTGCCTGAAAGTAAGTACTTTTTAAAGCCCCCTAAAGCTATTTTTTAGTTGAATGTGGTTGAAAAATAATAATTCACTCCCTCATTTAAAACCATGACTGCTTTCTTTTTTAATATGGAGCAAAAATACACAGGTTTGATGCCTGAAGTCTGAAACCTGACATTTGCCTGGAGAATGAAACTGTACATTCTCTTGCTATAGCAAACAATAACTGTGAAACACCTGACATGAGACCAACTGATATCACTGAGACAAGTGGATGAGCATTTGGGTCCTTGAGATCCTGCACTGGAGTGGAGAAGAAGCAGCAAAATCCCCAGTGAAATTCTCCAGCTCTGCGTAGGTTCAGAGTGAGCTGCAGCTACCCAAAATTTGCTAAGGCCGTAGTCTGACAAATAATGCAAGTCATCACTACTGCTGAAAGAAGTAGCCTAAAATGCTCTCTTTTCTTGGCCACTTCTCCCTGTCTCACTGGATAGCAAGCCAGATCACTGGTTGAAAAATAATGATTTGTTATTACTAGATTAATTTTCTGCTCACATTCAGGGGAAGAGAAAGTAGCCACGGTGAGGAGGAAGATGGGATTTCAGAGACAGCATCAACGTAGTTCGATCAATGCATTCATGAAGTTACAACTTGATTTCAGTAGACCACTTATCCATGAAACGCATATTGAAGAAACTGCATTTGGTATTTTTAAATTATTTAAAGCAGTCTGAACTTTGTTATTTCAGCTAGGGCTGTCCTGCATGCAGCTGTAATTTTGACTGATGTCTTTTAATTTATATTCTTTCACCCATACAATGGTTTTTAAACTTCTCTTTCTCACCAAAAATCTTTTGCTTCCTGAGTTCAGGAAGAACTCTGTTCCGAGTTTTGCTATGAAGCCTTAAAAATGGATAAATATGAGTAATCTTAAAATGTATTATCAGTTAAAAATGTCTAAAAAGTCTGATCAAGACTTTAAAACCTGGATACCAGACAACAAGACTCCAAAACCTTAGTTTGGGCACCTCGGTAGTTGCTTTCATATTTGAAAGTGCTATTCAGCAGCTCCTCGAGAAATCACGGGGAAAATGGATGGTGCAGACCTATTTCTGGATGCATATTATTTGTTGGTTTTGTCATACAGAGGTTTTATGGATCGAGTGTAATGTGTATGGAGATTTCATAAGGTATACTTTTACTCTTTTGTAAAAGGATCTAAAGCCTGAGAAAATGAAATTTTATATTTTACAGTGAAACTGTAAAATAAGAAAAACTGTTTTTGATAGAAGTAGTGTAAAACTCCAATTATTGGATGCAATATATAAAGAATTAGAATTTCGGTCTCACTTCAGTTCATGTGTCTATAAAGCTTATATAGTCAGGCTCTCTTTTTGTACTTTAATGTTTCAGCTTCTGTCTGCAGATGCTAAAATTAAACAAAATTGCTCGGATAACACCTCAGACACAATACCATGGATTTTCTGGGCAGGACTATCATCAGATAATAAGGTTTGGCTGTTATAATTTAGAAATACTCGTGCCAGCTACCAAAATTAGATGGAATGTTGGTTATTCATTCTCAGGAAGGAGTGCACATGAGCTAAGTGATATCACTGGTGTTCAATTCAGAGTGCCTTAAGGCAAAACTTTGCATCTGGGTTCCATACAAACTAGAGTCTGCTATGGGGCTGGGGCTATCCCATCATTTTCTAAAACACACATTTCGCCTATACCTTCATCCCATTGCTTATTCACCTGCCCTGTGGGCAACTTGTGAACACACCAGTAAGCTGTACAAAAAGGTACAACCTCCCCTTGTGTCAGCCTTTGCCTTAGAACTGTTGTCCAGGGAAATTTTCTTCTCCTGTTAAGGGCAAAATTGATGAGATGTCAGCTGTGAGGATCTCCTGTCTTGTACATGTCTGATGTGGTAAGGAGAACCACCAAGGAAATAGAAGAATTGGTATCTGCCCTCCTTGTCCCCTGAGGCCCTGCAGGGTAAAATGGCCTTTGCTTCTCTCCTCCCATTGGCTCTATATGCTGTAGGTTACAACTGAAGCATAGCCCAGTCTTTCCATCGCATTGCTCTGGCAAGAAAGACTATGCAGTCTTCCACGATCAGGACTGACTATTGCAGGATATGAAGCAGGGACCGGCAGAGCTCACCATGAGCCGCTCACCTTCTGCACCAGGATGTCACCTCCTTGCACTGCCTTATTCGGGGTAGCTGACAAGGGTCAGACTGTGTGCTTATCTTCCCCTGTAGTTCCTGCGGACATTAAGGATATCCTCTGCTCTGGACTGCCAGTTTCCTGGTGACCTTACCAAATGCTGTGCCTGCTTCTGTCACAGGAGATGTCTTCTGTCCTCCCACTTGTATGTGTCTTTCTACAGCACTGTTTATAACATAGAATTGGAGGGCAGGAGGCTGTCAGGACAGCCACTGAGTAGTTTCACAAAACAGAATGAAAACTGAAATTGTTTTCAGATTGTCACCTTTTTGGGTAAGTATGCTGCTGTCTAACTACTGGCAGATAAACAAAAGAATAGTATCTTAAGAACTATAAATAAAGCTCTTTTCACCACTTCTAAGTCAATTCAAAATAAAATATTATATGAATTTACAAAAAAAGTCTTTGTCTATTAAAGCTTCAGTCCTATCTTTTTTCTGAGATTTCTTAAACACTCGGAGCTTTTTTGCAAATGAAGGTGCAAGCGAACTTAGGCAGCCACATGCCCCCACAAAGTGGTAGTTTACATCTGTATTTCACCCAGCCATGCTCACTTCCCTATGAGGAAATAAGTACACTTATCCTCATTTTAATAGAAAAAGGGTTTAGTGCAGAAATAAATGAAAGCTATAATCCAAGGTTGGCTTTAATGTGTAAAATGGAATTTAGATAAAATTTAGGTATCCAAGAATCAGTGCCTTAAATCTTACCTCCTATCTGCAAATGTCTACAGGTGTTCAAGACACTTCCGTAGAGAAATTTCCAAATGTCCTTCAGCATATACTTGGAATTGCTTTTGCCATGGACTTCAGGACAATTTCTCCACCCCAAAGTTTGTTCAGAATTTTCAAACTAAGCGTTCTTCAAAAAGAATGTTCTCAGAAAAGCCTCATTCAATAGGTAGCTTTTTCAGTATTCTTCTTTTGCTTCTAAAATAGTGACTTCAGGAATACTGCTGTAGCTACTGTCTTGTTAAACAGTACCTACAGGTAAACAAGGTGATATTACGCACCTGTAGAAAAGCATACTTAGATTTAGGATGAGGATAAGTTCAGTCAGATGACTTGATTTTTGAAATGCCTCCTCTTCTTGAAAGGATTCAAATATCTCTACTATTGACAAGGCTGACACAATTATCATGATGCCCTTCACACATGTACAGTTGTGGACATTATGGCATTTGGGGGAAAAAGAAAAAGACATTTTACTTAGGCAGAAGAGAATAATCACAGCTCTGCAACCTGGGAAATCTTTTCCTCTTAAAGAGAAGTCTGCATAAATATTTTGAAACGAGCGGAGGTATATCTACACTATATCATCACATTGTGAACTCAACCTTTAATGACTTAATTCTGATTTGTTTCCAGGTAAGACATTAAACCGTCAGATACAGCATAATTGCTGCAAAGCTGTTAAATGAACACAGGAGGAATACTTCCTTTTGACACAGATAGCTCTTTGCAGCAGTTCATGAAGATCTCACATTTTCTGCTTTGTTCATTGAAGTTGGTCTTCTCATTTTGTAAAGAACATGATGACACTTGGCAAACATCCATGAAAAGTGTTAGGGGTAACTTTTCTAATATATTATTCCTTAATGCTAATGAAAATATCATTCATCTATGTTGTGAACTGTACCTTATAATTAGTTAAGAAGACCTCAGCAGTGCGTGCTGAAGCAGGTGAACCCATAGCAAAAACCTTTGGCTTTTTACTTGCTTTGCCTACTCCATTATGGGAAGAAATAAAATGCTTATACCGAAGTCAGTAAATACTGCATGCCAGTCCCTTCATTAGTGATTTCTAAAGGGTTTGTTCGCTGTGTCTTTCCTCTTTTCTTACATTTACTAACAAAGGAGTAAAATGTAGACTCTGAAATACCATAGCTATTATTTTCCTGCCATTGCCAATGAGATTTTTATATTAAAATGGTGGAGACTGGTAACTGTGGATCTAATACTGTCAAAAAATCCAGTTAAGCAGCCAGCACAAACTGGGGGTGCTCAGCAATACTTACAAAAGCACACAGTGCTTTCTGTATTTGGACACCAATGTCAGCTTTCATAAAGACAGCTAACTTAAATACTGCAATATATTAGTTTCCTATCTTAGCAAATTCCATTCCTCCATAACCATGATGCCTCATGTTGTTGTGATGTTTGTTGCTTCCCAGTCTGAGAAATTTAGGGTCCAAATAGATCTCAGAATTCATGTGTGATTTCACAGTATATCATTCTGTTCAGTTTCTATTACTCTAAATAGGCACCAAACCTGTGAACAGAGAATGAGACAGTGAATAGCAGGTACTTTGCTGCTACCTCATGTATCAGCTGGCATGAACTGCCAGTCTATGATGTGTCACCACAATTCTACTTTTTGTCATCACCAGAAGACAAGCACTTCTTGTGTCTTTTTCTAAATTCATAGCATGCATTCCATGTCTTGAACACCTAGGCTCATCTTTTAATTACTCTAACATTAAAATTAAACTTGACTTTAAGCTCAGTTACAAGAGAGCTAACATTTGTAAATTTCTTGCAGAGTATTTAAAGCAGTACAGTTTGTTTAAAAATAAAGAGGGTTCTGTAGGGACTAAAATGAATTAGCTAAACAGGAAATTATGTGTTAGTTATCACAAAGGCATTTACCAGTAGTTCAGTACTTCATTTAAATGTAAAATCATACTGGATTTATTGATTTTGTATCAATATATTAGACATTTCATTTCTTCAGGAAGGTAAGAGTTTGTTCCAAAGGACTTCTCATTTGAATAAACAAAATATTGGTGGTAGGTGACATGTTGCAAAGAAGTTTTGACTGGCCTGTGAAGTCAAGCATCCACTTCTAGTTCACCTGTGCTTTATCTTTTATTTTGTTAATACTTTATGCTTCTTTTTTTCCTTGATGACTGTATAAGGTGTGAGTGTAAAGGTGTTATTATTCTTATTAGCATTTTGAAAGAAAGAAATTTTAAAAGAGGCTGGAAGAAGAGATGGCTTTTAAGGTGCACAGTGCTATAAAACTCTTGAGCAAGCACTTCACTTTAGAGATCATTGTGTTTAGTAAATAGGACCATTCACAGGTCAGTTTTCTGTGCTTTGCTCAATCAGGGTTAAAGCTTTAATTCTGTTAAATAGCATTTGTGCATTGGGTTGTTACAAAAAAAGAAAACTAATAAATTTGTATTCTTATGAAAATGTATCTTAGCCTCCTAAACATATTCTAAGAATGGGAAATACAGAAGCATAGACTATTAAGTAGCAATATATAATACAGCTAGATTATATCTGAAGTACATAGCACAAATTAGAAGAAACACTGACATCTGAATATAACACGTGCCACCCGCTGTGAATAACAGTGGATTAAGTATTAGCTTCAGAGCCCACAAAGCTAAGAGTTTACAGCTTGTGGGCTCCTGAATGCTACTCTTCACTTTTATGTTTGCTCACCTGTTAATTTCAAATTAGTCAGAACCTGCCCAGCCACAGAATCATTACTGAAGACCTCATTTTGCTCAGGGGAAGTCAATATATTTTTGCTATTACTTCAGTCACTGCATGTTCAAAACCTTAAACTGTAGCAATTTTGAATATTCAGTTACGTATGGGAGCATTTTTACTAAAGAACAAGAAGGAATTTTTTAAGGATTAACATTATTCAGGCACTGCATACTATGGGGTCCATGAAGTCTGAACTAATTCTTGCTCTGATGAGCTCCTAAAGATGTCCACCTCTAAAGGCAAGCAGGTGTACAACATGGTGAGCATAGCAAAAGAGAAAGCGGGAAAATCAAAGCACAGGTTACTGTCTTCATGTCAGGTGTATTAGGGGAAGTGAAAATCTTTGTGAATGCAATGGTGTAGTAACAGACAATATCTCTTGAGCACACGCAGAGCCAGAGAGATGGGTTGAGAAAAACACACAGATAAAAAAGAAAGTCACTGAAACCTATTCCACACTCATAAAAGAGCAACACCTCCACCTGTAACCAATCACACTTTAGCAGCCAAGTGGCCAAAATCAGTAAAAAATTATAAGAAAAAAAGAAATAAAAAACCATACCAAACTAGAAATGAAATGAAACCCATGAATATGACTATCAGACAGTATTTTATAAGTGAGCTAGGAAAAAGAAGCGTTCACCTCCAGCATCTGGAAAAAAAAATAAAGCAGGAAGTGAATGGAATATATGAAGAGCTCACGAGCCTATGATAAGTCATGGGTTTCCATTTCGGCAGCTGGCATGAGATCCAGAGAAAGATTAGTGTTTGCTATTCAGCAAAAGGAATTTGTGAACCTGTCTCATTGCAGATGGATGAGATCATGAGGTCAGAGCTTTGCCTTCCTGAACTAAATGTCATACTCTTCAAACTTTTTCAAGATACCACCTTGTGTTGTTTAGCCCATTACCTGCAGTATTCTCTTCAGTTACCATTTTATCAGCAACGAAGGCTAGCACCTTAAATCAAAAGCAACAGAGAAAGAACAATTTCATTAATTCCTTGAATGCTTCTTCTACACAAAAACATGTTTCCTTAATATATGTTTCAAGAAATGGATTTGACAAGACAGCATTTGCTGCAAAGCTCAAATTGTCATGAAATTTACATTATAAAGGTTGACAATATGATCATTATATTTAAAACCTCTTGAACAAGATCCTTTTCGTACTGATGTCAATGACTTGAATTCAAGTAGTGTTATGGCCCATCCTGAAGTTCTGTAGGGGTATTTCCAAAGAAAATCAATCTCTTCTGATGTGATCTATTCTCTTGTGGCACTCCCAAAATTCATACTGCAGGAGTTAAGAGTAGGATTTCTTTTTACTTTACCGTATTTTTACAAAGGCCTTTTCATAAGCGTGAAGAAAATTAAACCAATGCCAATGATGGCCAGAAGTATTTATTTGCAAATACGTGATAGCGCTAGTATAAACTCTGCCATTTCTTCAGACACAGTCTTGGACTGGCCCGTGTGAATAAGAAAAGCATTTTGTCTACCTATGACATTGGCAGTTGTACAGAAATAAATGAACATTGAAACGATGACAAAACATGGAAAACTTACTCATTTTATATTTCCACAAAGTTTCCAGTTTTTCTCGGTTTAGTGTCTGTCTTGTAGTATTTGGTGATTTTCTTAAGATTTCAAGTCTGGAATCGTGAATTTATGAGAAGCTCCAATAGTATTTTGTTCTCTATTAAAAAAAAGAGGAAAGCAAAAGGGAGATACTAGCTCTCACAGCACATGGCTATTTTCAACTGTATGAGCTATCATTTCACAAAGAGTCAAAACCCAGAAGTCCATAACACCTGTTGGGTTTTTTTTCCCACATAAAGCATAAGGCACTTCTGGATCCATCCCATTATTTTTCCCATCCATGAATACATAATTGTTTGTAAGACTGGCTTTAAACTTAAAAATAGACCTGTGCTGTTCTGAGCTCAGTAGGTCTTTCTGTAACAAATAGCAAACTCTGAAAATAGCTATAGCAGAAATTTGTCCAAGCAAGAGCTGAAGACCAGTATAACAGAAGGTGTGTAGTTAGCATAACTTAATCAATCACTTTCTTCAAGATAACTATAATAACAAGAAACAACTGGTTTTCAAAGAATTAGAAACTTAGTGAAGATCTTCCATTAAATTCTAGTAGAGAAAACACATTCCTTAGCAAATCAGGAATGTTCAAAAAAAGGTGAAACCTTTTATGCGCCATCCAAAATTAAAAGAAAATATATGTTGAAAAGATTACTACTCTAAGTAAAGTCAGTCAAGCACCCTGAAATAATATAGATGAATATGACAAAATTATTAACACATACTAATATCTGGAAGTAATTAAAAGAGTGATATTAAAGGAGAAAAAAAACATCCAAACCAAAATGACAAAACCCCACACATCCTGACCTCCATTAACCATTGAACCAAATAAGCTGTTAATTACAAAAAGATGAATACCCCTGGAGATACCTGCACGCACAGACAGTCAATAGGATGTGACAACTTCCAACAAAAAGAAGAAACATTTGAGCTGAGCAGAGGATTATACATGAGGACTGGAGGATTACAAGACAAAACATTTCTGAATCTTGTAAACAGAAACGGCAGCATGCCAGCTGGGGAAAGTATGGTGTGAGAAATACAGTTGTAACGAATTAATCCCTATGAAAACAGTCAGATAAAAGTCCTCCACTATCTTGGACTAATTTTGCAGCCCATCTTGAGGGAAAAGATGGTGTTCTGCTGCTTTTGAGATGTGCAGTTTCAAAAGTCTGTTATCTAATCTTTGCTGTAACAATTAACCTCTTGCCACTGAATGTACCATTTCTCTATATCAGGACATTAGAGAAGCTGCTATGCAGATACATCTCACTTTTTGCTGAAGTTGTACCATAGTTTTGCTAGTCTTAACGCAATAATCCCCATTTTATTCTGACACAAAGCTTCCTGCAAGGATTTTGCCAATAAACACTTCTTTTATTTCTCATCATGGTATGCCTTGTGACATGTGATACCATCACGGTCAGTCCACTTGTATCTGCATTCCTTTTCCTTTGTTTTCCGATAAATATCTCTACAATTTGCTTTTTGAGACTTCTCCGAAGCCATATCAACCTCTTATAGCCACATACCTCAGCTGAGCTCAGTAACTCACATCCTGCTAATCAAGAGGTTCTCTGCAAGGTCTCCAAGGTCCAGGGTAGTCTGTTGTTATTCCTTCTTCTCTTTTTTTTTTTATAATTAAAAGGAGCTGTTCTGTTATTTTATCACTTCCAACTCCAGTACTATGGCAGTATACAGACATACTTCAAATATTAATGAAAATGTGAAATTAAAATTTTCCTTAATCAGTCTTATGTGAAAACTTGGGATGAATATTCAGATTCAATGCTTAAGACTGTTTGGATCTGTCCAGCAGAATCCCTTCCTACTGACAATCCATTCTCTGTCTCTTTGAGAAAGCAGAGAGGACTTTGAATGCCTTGTTATTCCAATTACCCAGGACCCAGAAATGGGGGATAGATGTACACCCATCATGATTAAGCTCATCAGCGTAATTCCCCAGATTTGAGTCTGCCAATGATAGAAGATTTTTAACTGAGAGTAATTTGTTGTGCTTTTGATTGTTTGGATATTGCGTAATGAAGTATAATCTGTTTCTTAGGAGCCAAACAAGAAGAGGGTCGGTTGCTATAGAATTCCCCATTCTGCCTCATCAATTCCTCATTTCCCAAAGAAGAAGACCCACCACAGTATTTATTATCAATCTATGAATTTATGCCTTTGCTTTAATTCTTGTTTTAGCCTGAAAATTCATGTGTACTTACAGCAGGCATCATGTCATTCTTTAGGATTCCACATTTTTCAATTGTAGTCTCTGTCCTCCTGTCTTGTTGCCCTCCTCTAATAACTTCTATACCCTTCTGTCAAATATAATTGAAACTGGTCAACACAATTGAGTCTCCAGGCACTTAAGTTTCTACAGGTGTCATGAAATTTGGCATCTGGATGGAGAGAGAGATCCTGTCATCTCCTGAGGGAATGGATGAAGCATAGGCAAAATTTTTCTCTTTTGATTTTCCAGCCAGCCAGCACACACACATCCTAAACAGCCACAGTAGGTGCTGCCTTTGCCAAGCTCTGGATTTAGACTCTTCACAGAAACTTGGTAGGAATTTAACTTACCTTAGCCAAGACATCAGTAATCACCTCCTACCTCTCAATTTCCCTGAGTACCACGGAGCTGGTTCGCTCAGAGACACAGATGCACGATGTTGCCAAGGAGCTGACAAAAAGACTTGGTCGTCTCTGAAAATCAGAAAAGGCAGGCACCCAGATTCTCCAGTGTGCAAAATACCCGTACCCCTCTCCTCCCACCTAACAAAGAGGTGAGGACACACCTTGTATTGACCTCATGTGACCAACTCCCCTGTTTAAACTTCTTAAGAACCATGTGCCCCATTCCATTTGCAAAGGCTAAAAACTGCTGATCATTTGTTCTGTGGTCTCTTGTCTTTCTTTCATGCATGGTCTCCACTTCTTAGTAGAAAAACACCCCTGCTTTTTTATCGCACTTCAAATTTGGAAACCACTACTAGCCGCATTAAACTGAGTTAAGCCACACATCATTTGTCTCGCACACTGAACGCTGATTTACTAGAGCCTGACCTGCTGTGTTTATTTAAAAGTTCTTGTAATGATCAACCTGAATTTTGCTCCTGCCTCCCAATACATCTAAAAAATCATTAGCTGATGGTTCGCTAAACATGTGACTTGTTTCAACACTTCTTTCAGCACACTTTATATTTAATGTACTGCTTTTAGAAGTGTATTTTTCCTACACTGTTCTATACACGATGAGGTCAGGTCAATGAACAGATGAAGCCTCTTTTTTTTTTCCCCCCTGAGTCAGTAATACTGAATGTATTGTTTGTGAAAGGTTTAGAGCCGATAGCAGAAATAGAGGTAACACTAATCTGGCCTTTTGCTGTCAGAGCAACTTGATTCTGAATTCATTGCGTGGGGGTGAGACCACCATCTCCTGGGTAATAAGTCAATCCTATCTTTCTGTTCATTGAGCCCATAGACTTCCTTCGCCACTTTAATTCCACTTGAACTATAATAACCTCCTGGTTGGCAGCTGCTATTGATAAATCACAAGAGAAACTGGCAAATCGACAATGGAGGTGGACAAGCAAGTGTGAATAACAGAAAAAATTCATATGAAGTGTGATCAATAACTAACGTTGTTGGGAAAAAGACCCAAAAAGCATTGCTTTTTTCCCAACTTCAGTCAGATAAGGACATTCTAAAAGCAGTGAGGCTGCTTAAATAACGTTACTATTTTACCTCAGGCAGAATTTTTCAATCAACTGTCAGTTAATTAAATATGAAACAACCCAAATTACATTAACCAATCCCTGCTTTCACTCAAATTTACAGACATCTTCATAATACTTTGTTCTTCTGCCTCTTTGTGGAGTTTTGTGCTTCACTAGTTGAGCAGCTCTCAGGAACCTGCTCTGGAGGATAACTGCTCTGTTCAGTGAGTTCCTGAATTATAATAGTCACACTGCCAGGAATGAAACCATTGATGGTTACTTATTTATTGGAGGAAAAATGAAACTTGCAACTTGTCCACAACTGGAACACATAACTATCTATGAGCATTACAAGCCGTCCTCACTGTCACTTCATTTTAAGTGTCCCACTGCATTCTATACGCTGTGTCTTTTCCCCAGTGGTCCTGATTTTGAAAAACTCGCAGGTCTGTATAACTTCGTTTATGCAAACAATCTAACTGAAACCAGAAGGACTATATGCAGGTAATGAAAATACACATGGTTTGTATGCCCTTGAGAGACAAAGGACTTTATGATCTCTTCAGGGGTGAATTTCACCTTGTAAAATGCTCCTGGCTTTCATAACTCCAGGATTTCACGAAGCTGGGTAAGGAACTTGTTTACAATTGATAAAGTTCATCAGAATTTGGCAATTGCTTCTGTGAAATGTATTCCTTATGATAACAACAAAAAACTAAAAACTGTGCTTAAAAAATAAAAGAACCTTGAATTATTATTAGAAAAGCAAAACAGATTAGCTGGTTGATATTTTTTATTTAAATTTAAATTTAAATTTAAGATGGATGTTTCTCCTAGTGAAAAGGTACATACAATTCATTAGAAAGAAAATTATTTGAGTTCTTGTTTTCTTTTTTTCTTTAGCACACCTTGGAAAACAAATACTTTTTAAATACCTGCATTTGGTTTTGAAAAGAACATTTCCCACAATCTGTGCTGATTAACTTCCCCATTGCCATAAGCCATTATATTTACTAGTTGAAAATCTGCTGTGATAGTCAAGTGAACTACACAGTTCACTATGACTGTGCAGTTGTCAGTGTTCATTTTTACTCTGGCTTAACATCCTTCTTCAATCACTCTGAAAGTTTTGTACTTTGTACTTGCTAGCCATCTACATTTTTTTCTTTTTTTTTTTTCCCTTCCTTTCTTTTCCAGTAAAGGGTATGGGAAATTCTGGTCATGACAATTTAATGGATTCTCAGGTGTAACAGCCCACACAATGATCGTAGCACTGGTTTAACACAGGGGATTACGGTTTCAATCCCTGCCCCATCCCAGCTTTTATGGGAGTGTTTGAAAAAGTTCAGCTGCAGCTCTGTGCCTGCATTTGTCATGCATTAAAGGAATAAAATGTTTGGGTTTTACCTCCCTCGATCTCATAGGTAACCATTTCATTCAGGAACACGAGATGCTGTCATGGAGGCCGCCTACATGCGGTAAATAGTGTCTCAGAGTGCTGCCTCGGTTGTGACAGGAAGAAGACTTGGCACTGGAGCCACATGGGACCAATGGCACATGGCATGGCACGACATGCCAGGGTAGCCCCTGGAGGTTAAAAATACAAAGCAGGTTGTATTGAGAAAAAAAGAAAAAGAGGAATGGAATAATTTCACTGCACTAAGAAAATGAGAACTACTTAATATGTTGGTGGGCATCCCTGGAATGGATTTTTAATCAACAACAGTTCTCATTTACTGGAAGAGTGAGCCTATGAATAGACTAATACTAAAGAGTGACATTATGGGCCATTCGTCTGCTTAAGTCATCTGAAAATTTCTGCCACCAGTGAAAGATTGTTATTGATTTTCAGGCTGTCTTTGTTAAATACCTGATACACTATACCACTCTCTTATTCCCTTCTCCCTCCGTTGTCACTGATATTAAAATGAAACCCACCTATTATCAAATCAATCATGCCTGATAAAACTACTCAGTGTAAGGTGATGTGCATCATGTTTACCCACTGGGACTGAAAGGTGGGATTTCAATCATTCAGGAAATATACATTTTATTTATTTATTTATTGCTTTTGGTAAGCTGAGAACTACTGCAGTAATTAATTACAGTTCTTTAACAGATGCTATATGAGGGAGGAGCAGTTGTATTGTGGTTGAGATGCTGAACTGAGGCTCAAGATTTGTCGTTTATGTTTCTGGTTTTGGCAAAGGCTTCCTGTGTAACCCAGGATAAATGATTCATCTCTCTGGACTACAGTTCTGGTAATAAAAAATTAGCTACAAATTTTCTGTAATTTAATAGCAAAAGACAAAACCACTTTTCTTAGGTAGGTGGCTATGCAGACAGATAAGGAATGAGGAAGTTGGAGAAGCCGTGGTTCAAGAGAGAGGCTTTGTCATAGAAAAGAAATAGAAAAATGTTCGTAAAGAATAGAGTTTTGCTAGTTTACAGTGAAGGAATACAAATTATAACTCACACATTTCCTGCTGTGAACACTGAAAATCACTGCATTGTCCAGTTCCTAGGTCTTGTTTCTCTTCTGCTGTCAAGAATACAGAAGTGCAGCATTTCTTCCAGCTATCCCCAGTCCCCTACAACACTGGATTGCTCCAGATAGTCTGAGCTTCAGACTAAAATCTACAAAGAAACATCCACTTCTCTTCTCTTCTCTTCTCTTCTCTTCTCTTCTCTTCTCTTCTCTTCTCTTCTCTTCTCTTCTCTTCTCTTCTC
>Ga0065711_1005267_pt1 | contig 20773 bp, 14 predicted proteins | sample Hoacrofraction12_FD_59098 | JGI IMG/M metagenome (GOLD analysis project Ga0065711, IMG submission 59098) | Hoatzin crop microbial communities from Cojedes, Venezuela - Epithelial fraction 12 v2 (version 2) | ecosystem: Host-associated > Birds > Digestive system > Esophagus > Crop | place...
GCACCGCGCCAGCGCCGGGAGCGCGCCGGCGGACGGGGCCTCGTCACGCGGCCGCGGGGCGGCCAAGGCCAAGCGGAAACGCCGCTCCCGCGGCGGCCGGAACCGTGCCGACCATATTTGGCGTTTCCTCCGCGCCTTTTATGGCACTTCCGAAGCCCAAAAAAGGCGTTTCCTGCTCAGGCGTACTTGGGGGTGCGCCATGGAGCGGCTGGGTGCTCGCCGCGGAGCTGACCCTCTCCCCTTCCCGCCCTGGGGGTTCCCTGGCGTACCCCTCGCTGGGGCCAGGCACGGGCCCCGCACTCGCCACGGGCGGCCCGCCGGGCGGCTCCGGGCAAGGGAAGTCTCTGCTCCGCCCAGGGCCGAGCGGCGGGCCCGGGGCCTTTCGGACGTCCGCTCGCGGCGCGGCCCCGGGCAGCAGCGCCTGGCCTCTGCGGTCTGAGTGCTCGCGCTCCTAGGCACCGTCGGAGGGCGGGTGGGCAGGCCGGCCGGCCTCTAACGTCTCCTCGTTGCCGTTACGGTTTCTTTAACAGGGACTGAGTCGCTCTGTCTACGCGCCTCCAAAATAGGTAGGATGCAGTTTAACCTGGGGAGTACTGAAGAGTCCAGTGCCCTTGTCCACCCAAGTTTTTGCTCTGTAGAGCCTTTCCATAAGCAGCTGCTCACGTGGGGAAGTGTGGACAATCTTTGCCTAGGTGGTCGTTTTGTGCTTTAATTACACTAGAAAAATGGATTCTTCATTTTTCTTTCCCTGTAGAAATAAGGACATAAAGATTAGCCCGGGCATACTTAAAGAGCCTAGTATCCCCTGTGATATGCCGTGTAGCCTGTTGCATTGTGTCCTGTTTTGTTCTGGAAATGCTGCTGGAGAAACCATATAAAACTGGTGAAACACAGCTGTGAAAGCTATTTCTGTTGTGACTGTGAATTGCTCTTACCAAGTAGGTTATGGGCCCTGGCTGACTGAAGAGATGAGACTTAACAAGGAGAATAGAGAGCTGTAAGCGGAGACTTTGGAGTGGAGCGGTATGCGATCATGGTAATTTCTTTTCTCTGGGGCTTTCACTGCTATTTAGCTGGGCCACAGGGACTGATTTTGTGCATCTGAGCAAGACCGCAAGTAACCCCAAGAAAAATAACTTTGTAGACTCTAAACTGGTAGCTGGGAACTGAAGGTGATCTGAGCTGCAGTAAATGCCCTGAGAGGAGCTGCTCCTAAGCACACCCTCACCGTTGTGGAGTTTGGCTAAAGCTGGGTGGAGTGGTTGAAGGCTGGCTCATGAAGAACGTCTTTGGCCCCTTCTAAAGCAAACTGTTAAATAGGGCTAGGGTATTTGTTGACCTTTTTGGTATAAGTGGCTGTTCCGTTCAAGATTTTTCAATTTGTGGCCCAGTAGACTCTAGAATTCTCGAGAGTTATGAGTGAAGATAATATATTTATGAAGAGGGCTTGGCTGTGTGATTCTTGAGCTAAACATTCCATGTTTTTACCTGTGTACACTATCTGAATGTGCCCCTAATAGGTATTAGCTAGAACTAGAAGGAAGTTTACATGTTTTAAAGTGCATTGGGACTCTAGGATGAAATATGAGCTATCACTAAAGCACAAGAACTTTTTAAATAGTGAAGTTGTTCTGCTATAATCAAAGTGACTTTGTTCTTAAAAATCCAGCCTTGACAGATAGACTTTAATGATTTATGGTCTTGACTTGATTAATGAAACTTTCTCCTCTTAAATAACAGAGGCTGATGCTTATACACAGTGTCTAGCACTTTTCAGGCTTCAATTTCTGATCACTCTTAGGCACTGCCATAATGGAAATGATGGATGGTTAGGCAGAAGTATTTTGAACATGCGCGTTTCACTTCATTTACTACAAAAAGCATTATTAAAGCATGCTTCTTGAACTTTTTTTAAATAAGCATTATCTTTTTTTTGTGAGCTTTTCATACTACTTTTTTTTTGTATTTCCAAACACAAATGATTTATGATATACAACAATGCTACCAGTAAAAATGTCAGTAGTTAAAAGTTCTGCTATCCAGTGTCTTCTGTAAAGCTGACCTGAGTAATATGACCTGACTTCTGTTAACCTGACTACTGTGATTCGAAGATCCAGTAATCACCTAGCAGTACAATGTGTACTGTTAAGCAGGTATCCTTTATTATGTTGCCAGGCATGCGGGGGATCTCTCCTCCAAACGTGGACGTCAAACACCCTTTTCATTCCAAGTTAAATACAATCACAATATACATGTCCATTATATTTCTGAGAAGTGCTTATCATATTCGTGTTTTTTTCGATAACTAATTAGCATATGTTAATGTCTTTCGTGCATGTCTCTTGGTGCCTCTGGGTGGTGGTTGGGGGTCTTCAGATGAAGGCTCGTACTCTTCATCACAGTGTCCACAGGTAGACCTTCGTTTCTGCGCAAACTCAGTTCTAAGATCACATATACCATGTCTTTTGAGGTTGTTTTGTTCCGGTCTTCTTGTCCTCTTGGTGCCTCTTTATCTCTGTAGCTCAGCGCATCTGCCCTCCCAAGGCCAAACTGTCTGGAGTGGAATTATTTGGGAGTCTCTTATCCTACAGCTATCCCAATTATCCACTGAGAACCAGGACTTGCTTTGGTTTTAATTAATCTGTTGTGCAATGGTTCTGATGACTTAAAGTGATAACTTATATCTACATTTGCTACATCTACTACATTTGCTGCGTTCACAGATACTGATCCCTCTTTTTCTTTTAAGGACTGTAGCTTACATATATTTGAAACAGAGGTTAGTACAACAGTTACAGCATTAGGCTATTATGTATGCAAGAATACAAACTGTAATAACAAAAACTACTAACAAGTAGAAAATATCATTAAAACTACTTTGTTATAGTTTCACGTTTCTTATGATCCCTTCTATCAACTGTGATAGTGGGCTTCCCCTGTAACAAGAAAACTGTTGATCAGAAATAGACTTGCGAACATCAGAGTTGGAGGGACAGGGAGACAGAAGTTTGATTTGATCTTCAAAAGGTGGTGAATGCCTTCAGCTTATTGTGAAGATGCAGTTAAAACTTTTAAGCAGCTGAGCATTACTTGTTATCTGGCGGTAGCTATTCTTTAATCTGACAAGTTTAGTTGGTGATAGCTTTAGAAGATCTTGAAAACCTATTACATAATGAACATCTAAAATGTGTTTATCCCAATTGCTGCACTCCTGTGACTGCACACATGTGGGTAGCCCTCAGGCTATCTGCCTGAATATGCCCAGCTGTGTAGTAAGTCACTGAGTTGCCTGGTGCATTCTGACATGTAGCATTCTGTGGGCTGAGAGTGTTAAGTGGAACTATGCTTTAAGGTTTGTCTGCATATACAGCAATTCTAGTCACAGCAGCCTTGGGGAACCCTCAAAATACTGTAAACACACCTTAGTAAAACCTAAACATCAGTCAGAGAAGCGTGATTAAACAAATGCTCTGGAGTGAATGAGTTTAGTTTTAGCACTTTTAATAGCTTTGACTACATTTGTCTTAATACCTCAAAGAACACTGGAGTGTAAGGAAATGAAGAGACAGACTTGATGAGTAAATCTTACTACAAATTTCCTAGAACAAAATGTCAACAATGGTTCTTAGAATACTGTCTCAAAGATTTCCTCTTAATTGCTTCCTAATTAGCTGGAGAACTGGACTTGGAAATATCTTTGCATATAGTTGGAAATCTGACACAAAGTTGAAGAGAATGTGCAGCAGCAGCATTGGGATCTGAAGATACTTGTGATTAAAGGTCTTGGCCATGATTCTTAAGTTCTGTTTTTTGTGTAAATAAGCTTGACAATTATAAGAAACTCCAGGTGCATTCAAAGGAACTGGGAAGTAGCTGTGAGGCATTGAATTTAGTGGCAGAAGCTGTCCACAGATCTCATGTTTTTCCTCAAGGAGGAGGCCATTTTTAGACAAAACCAGACCACCTGAGGTGTAACTGTGGTTGTAATATGCCAGAGATATCTGGGGCCATAAAGTGAACACATGATGATCTTTTTTAGAAAGCATGCCTACATTAAAATACAGTAGTTGATAAGCAGGGAAACATTGATGGTGTTTGTTAAAAGAACTGTCATACTCAGTCAAAAGAAGTTCAGTTTCTGGTCCATTGACCAAGGTAGCCCTGGACTATTCTTCTGGTGATTGTGGCCAATAAATTTAGTGAGCTAGAGCCCATGTCTTCACACATTTCATCTAACTTTGTCCAAGTGATTTATTAAGCTTTACAAAGTTTTAGCATTCACAGTATCTGATGGAAAAGTGAATTTTAGCATATCCAGGTGTTGCATGAAAAGGGGGGGGGGTGTTTAAACTTGCTACTTCGTAACTTCATTGAATGCCTCTTAAGGCTTCTGTTATAGAAGATGGTGAATAATATCACTTCCACGATAGCTGCAGCACTCTGTCACTCCTTTCCCAGTTTGCTCACTTTCTGGTTGGAGAAGCAGAGTCTGTTTCATACAACAGCTGATTTGTATCTCATATTATCCTTTTCTGTACTTTTTGTCATACTGTTCTCTCATTTCTGAGAGACAGAGGCCTGCACCATACACTATGTTCAAGATGGAGGAGCAATGTGGATTAATTGTGATGTTAATTTTTCTTCCCTCCTATGTTTTCTCTTCCTTTATAAGTATTTCTAAACCTTCTATTTGGCTTTTGAACAATGAGCTTTTAGACCTATTAATCATCGAGATTTTTTTTGGGGGGGTCATAACAGTTCTCTTGGAGACTATTATACAATGTATAATGTTCAAACTTTGAAATCCCATCGCCTGTGCCTGTTTGGGGGGGTTTTTTGCATTATCCACACTGAAATTCATCTGCAGCTTTCCTGTTTGTTCCCACAATATTGTTAACCCCTTCAGCAACTCTGTAGGGGCATTTTTTTTTAACTACACAGAAGGACAGTGTTAGAAATCTCTGTCGCCTCACTATTCACCTGACTTTTTAAAATCCTCCAATAGACTTCAGATACTAGTGTCTGTATGCTGCCACCTTATGTTTAGAAACAAAAGCAACTTGGATATAGTTACTAGGAAATACCTATGTTAATAATGCTTAAGTGACCTTGTAACTGTAGGTCTAGTCTTGAGTATGAAAACAATCATGTCAAGTTACATAGTTTTGGTTCCTTTGCTTTCCTTCAGGAATGTGAGACTAAGGCTCTTGGTTGTTTTTGGGGTTTGTTTGGTTTGTTGTGGATTGTTCGGTGGTTTTTTTTTTTTTTGCATTTGTTTGTGTGTTTTCCTTCCTCCTTTCCAGTTCCTCCCTGAACTCACAAGAGGCATAAAACTGTTTTGTTTTCTAGTTCAGGGTGCCTGGAGACAAATGCTGGAATGCATATCTTTGGGGCATAACGTAAAGAGCATGACTTATCTCTAGAAGTTTATAACTTCTGTTTTCTGACACTGCTTTTCATGGTTTATTGCTCTGTGAGTTCACAACAGCCAGAAGAGCCAAGAATACTCTGTGAGGTGCTGTGTAAACTCCGCACTTCTAGTTTCTTGTTCTAATAAGTACTAGCAAAGCTGCTTCCAGTATCTGGGAAAGGCACAAAGGAACACTAAATAATTTGCACTGTACATCGGAGTCTGGGAAGCCCATCTATCTCCAGTGGGACTAGGTAGGACAAAAAGTGCTTTTATTCTTCCTTCATCTGCACATTTGCATGCACCACCTGGGTACATCTGAGAGAGTCAAAATTGTTCAGAGCGTCTTGGAGCACTTGGCCTTATATAGGTCTTTTCATCACCTGAAAGAAGTCCAGTGGAAGAAACTTGGGTTGGAAGGGCTGTCTTTAAACAAGAGTCTGCTTTCTGGCAGCAGCGAGGATACGTGAACAGACCTGGCTATCTCTGTGTGTTTGGAAACATAATGGCAAATTGACTGCCAAATTCTTATACGGTTTCTGAAAGGTGAGAATCTAAGCCTTAGCTAGGTTTCCAGGTGCGATTTGAAGGACAACTGGAAAAAAGACTGTGAGTTAAACAAAACCATGATTGCAGATGGTGTCTCTGCCATGAGGGACACTCCCCACCACCCAGCTTTTAAATTACTCCAGACATGAAACACTGTATGATCATATCACGTTTGCTCAAACTTCCTGTGGTGCGTTGCCAGATGTTCTAGCTGTCCTGTAATGAAAGCTTATCCTGAACAATGGAATCCATTCTGGGGTATAGGAGGACAAGCCTGCATAAGGCTTAGGCACCAGCTAAACTGTTATAAACTGAAAATAGCGCTGCTGTCATTTTAGGTTATCAATTTCATCCATACCACTTAAGAATGTACCTTGGATTTGTTTGAATTCCTTCTGCTAGATGATTTAAACATTTGTGACCGATAAACTAATAACTAGTTCTGTTTCAAACAGAATTGCTGTGTGGTGAACTATACATGTCTGTGCTTACTATATACGGACAATGCTAAATAATTTAGAGTCCAGTTTCTGTGAAGAAAAATTGTAGCCAAAATCTTTATTTTTAGCTGAAAGCTATGAATTTTAATCCTAGAAGATGGAAAAGAAGGGAATTAAAACTTCAGCTTTTTTCTTTAATTTCTTTTTACACTGAGATCTAGTAGCCTCTGTATGAAGTACATGCTTATCATGCGGTGGAGAAAATATGAGGGCATTCATAGAAGCTTTTCTCCATGTTGAACTGCATGTATATATAACCATAGCTTGGCATATGATGATGAAGATTTGCTACCAGGTGAAAATTGGTAAAAAGACCAGGATGTTTTTTGGTAAGTCAGATTTTAATTTGAAGTTCTGCATTGTTTTCACATTCAAGGATAATATTCGTGGTTTTAAAGTTTGAGTTTTCTACAATTTATAGTAAATTGATCTAGTAAGTCAAAATTTGGTGTTACTGTTTGTCTTCTCCAAGCCAGCCATGATGCTTTAGAACCTTGTCATAAGACCTGAAAACTGAGGAGCTAGTATTGCTCACAGTGGTGCCACAAGAAGTCCTCCTATAGTAGCAGTGCAACAAAGTTAAAGAGAAAAGGGGGGAGGAGGCTTGAAAACAAACTGTTTTACTGTATTTTGCAGAAGGGGACAGCTCTTGAAGAGATAAAAGCTCTATATAGAGTCTTGGTCTGTGGTTATAAGCTTTGGTAGTGCTATGGTATATGGAACCCCTAGCTGTGACACAGAATGCCACTGTACAAGGTATTGTATGGAAACCTTTTAAAAAAAAAAAAGTCTGGGTACAGGCAGTAAATTTTCATCTTCCTGCTTTCACTGACAGATCTGTAGCATGGCTGGGGAAGGACTGGTTTCCTAAGGGGCCATTTTATTGGGGATGTCTTGTGATGTTGTAAAGCTGCGTGTCGTGAATCCTAATTTAGTATCCTGCTGACTATGCCAATTTGTTGCGAATCCTGATATAGGATCCTGCTGGCTATGCCAGTTTGTTGCGAGTGGGTGATTTAGATTGCTTAAAGAACCACTGTCTAAGGTATTAGCAAAAATGGTTTTAATATGATGTTATAAAAGTGTGACTTAACAAAGTTTGCCAAGGTTCACTCTATTAATTGCTACATGGAAGAAACATACAAAGGAAAATTGAGTTACAATCGACTGAGAATGATTCACGCAGAGACCAAAGATACGCAGGCTAAGAAAGACCCTTCCATTGAGTCACGAGGTTCAGAGTGGACCCCCTTCCTTTCTAACCTCCTGAAGGAGCTTAGGTGCAGCTAAGTCCTATCTTAGTCTCATACTTGGACAACGGTTTGTGTCTAATAGATTAATAGTGTTTCATTAGTATTATTTCAGCATGCTATCAGTCACTTACTGAGGATGGGTTGCGAGTAAGGGATCTCTCCGCCTTGGGCAAAGAAGGATCTCTTAGTCTCAGGTAAGGAGTCTCAAATCTTGAGAGGCATCCCTGGTCAAGAGGAGTCTCCTGGCGTGCAGTCCAGTAGCAATTCACGGAGAGCTCAAACTGGGCTTGTCCAAAGATCTTCCATTTGTAAAAGTTTTCTCTGCCTCAAGGAGCAATGTTGAGAGGCGTCCCAGCTCCAGGTGAGATCACTGCCATGCAGCCACGCTTCCTAGCAGGGAGAGCTCAAAGAGGGCTCGCTTAGGCTATCCTATTTATGGAATAAAGTGGTTGGCTTGTAATCAAATTAAATGCCATGGGAAAGGTATGCATGAGACTCCTTGTACTCACAACTTTCTTTGTTCCCTGATAAATAAATCTCCGAAAAGCCACCTGCTATTCATGTGTTAGTCACATGATCGGTGATCCAAATTCATACGCATCGATACTCACTGTGTCACTCTGCTCCTTTGTGGGTTTTCAGAGAACAGATTGAAACTAGAGGAGTTCTTGGCCTGGCTACAGCTCAGGCCTTTACCTCCTTTGCAGCCTGCACCAAACTACTGTGAGTTTGGTTTAGGGGTCGAGTGCATCTGTCACACCATGGGCAAAAATGGAGAAATATACATTCTGAGGACAATGGAACAGAAATGCATTGAGAGTTGTGTACTGGAAATTCCCTTCCTTTTCTGGTAGTGGTGTCTGGAAAATGAGGAGAGAGCCGTGTGTGGTGGGAAACAGGAGCACAGATTATTTGTCCCCTTGGGCAACTTGGAGGCTGATGTCTGAAAGTCTCTTATCTCCTGTGAGGAGAAGGACTTGGCTGATTTACCAGCTTACCGTAGTTTGTCTCTAGTTAAAATTGAGTTTTGTGTTCTGTGGCAGCCTTGCTAGTGTGCTCATAGGAGCATGTGTTAGAACAGCATGCTGTTGTAACAAAAATGAGAGTGTTCTCTGCCATACTTGGGAGAACGCTCACAAAAAGATTTTATGTTTTTTTTCTGTTCAGCAAAGGGCAATCCATATGTATGGAGGATGTTTTCTCACAGGAATTAAAGGGTTGCCCAGGCCAAACTGAGTTTTCAGATGTCCACCACAAACTAAGTTGTGCTAGGGGATGGTTCTCAGATATCGGAAAATGTGGCGGGTAGCACTGCACATACTCTTGTTTGTAATCAGCTGGGACAGAGTTTAAAGCAGTCCTCAGCCTCCCCTAAACTCAGGGGCGAGGGAGTCTGAGTTGCTCGGCATAGCTGCTGAAACGGTCCTTATTGGAGCCTCAGTACATCTCTATGATCTCATTGCTCAAGCACAGTCAGAGCATCACGTATGATGAAGTTCCCATTGGCATTTCACTTGCTGTTACCCAAGTATTTGTTTTGGGATGAAGACCTTGTCGGCCCAGTGTTGCATAGTTTTCATCGTGGAATCCCTTTGTTCATTCCCTGGCGTTGGGAGATTCTGACAGATGCTATATTTCTTTTGCACGGGCTGATGCTGAAGTTGTGCTCAGCACCTTAGAATACTGGAACTGGATTGCACAGGTTGTGTTTCTTGCAGTTTTCTCTCCATTTCTAGCAGGACAAAGCTACTGGCCATTTCTCTGTAGTTTGATAATATTGATAGCTACAGCTAGTTCCTAGATAAAACAGACCTTTTTTTATAAAACCAGTGTTAGAAATGAACTTTTTTTTCCTACATATCAGTATGACCCAAATGCTTATATGCTTTACTGCATTAGTGAAATGATTAGAATAAAAAGAGAGGGGCAATATGATTACCTTTTTCAAATCCAAAATTCATACTTTTAGTTTTGTAATTCCTTAGCACAGTGCAGATGCCACAGCATTTTTGTGAAGTAAATAATTTTCAAAGGCTGTAAACTTTCACGCGTAGCATCTTGCCAATTTCTCAAGCAAGAAGGAAGAAAGAAGGATAAAAGATGAAAGATTTATTTTTTATTTTTTTTTTTTAAACCAAAAGCCCAACACAGTGAGCCCTGGCCAAATAAGGAATTAGGAGCCAGTGACATATGAGCACCAGCAGTTGCAATAGAATTCTCTCCGGGAAGAAGTGAAGGGGACATCATTGTGCATACAATATGAACTGGATTCCAGATTTCCCTTATTATGTTAATTGCCATATTGGTTGCACTGGAGATGTCTGGAACTATTTGCATTTTCTAAATTAACACTTACTACCAGTTTTGGAATGTAACAAAAGGGATGCGGGATGGGGTTGACAAATTTGGTCATGTCTAATGAAGTTGGTCTGAAAGGCACACTTCAAATCTTAGCTCTCCAGTGTTTGCAGAGCATTTTGATTTCTGTCTGTTCAGCAGTAAGCACCTGTGACAAGAAACTGCACTCAGCTGTGACTTTTTGCCAGTCCAAATGAGGAAAACTCATCTTAGGAATGACCAAAATGAAGTGATAAATTTGTAGGCAAAAAACCCCTTCAAAACTGTGTGAATGGTATCTCTGTAAAGTGTGAATGGTTTCTACATCAGGCTTGTAATACAAGTCTATTGGGCAGCAATACTATAATTTTACAGCTGGGAAGACAGAGTTGGAATGCTGAGGTCATATAGCCATAGATTTTAGAAAGCCCAGGGTTTCTTAGATGTTTGGAAAGTCCTGCCAAAATGCAGGTATAACATCTTAGACTATTAAATACCTCTGAAAATGTGGACCCTGGGGGGAAAAAAGCTGAGTTCATAAATTACGCATGGTAAATCAAATCTGAATCTTTTTTTCTGTGAATACAGTGTCTGTTGGAGAAAACTTAATGCATGTCTTCATGTCATGAAGGAGGAGTCGGCTGACACATGAACTCAGTCTTGCTAGTGTGGTAATCTCAGGAGCATTTAGTAAACAAAACACAAAAATTTCCCAAAGGCATTCAGTCACATGGCTGGAGAAGAGTCTCTTTCATCATACCTTAGGAGTTCTCAAGATGAGGAGGTGGCTGAGTGGATTTTGACCTTGTTTTTTGAGTTCCTGTAAGGTCAGGTATTTTTATTTCAGGCAATTTCTCTGCAATTTTACCAAATGGGGTGATTTAAAGACTTTTCACTAGTCTTTTGGCCATAAAATGTAAGTATAACTGGGGAATTTTTATCAGAGTGTTTTCAATATTGAATGGAAAGCAAGTGTTTCTATCAAACTGACACAGCATATGCAAAGGACCGTGATATTTTTCAGTCATTGAATAGAAGAAGCTGCCTCCCCAAAGCACATGCCTTGTGATTTGTAGCACAGTATTGTTTCAACTGTATTTGATAATCGTAACAAGACTGAAGTAACTGTTGATAATGAGTTTAATAAAAACACACTGAGGATGCAGTGCTATTCGCAGCATGGCAAAGAAAAGATTTTAAATTGAACAGGAACAGATCCTATACTGGAATGAATAAGGTTAGTTACAAAGGAGGCACTCGGGGCAAAAATTCAGTTTGACTTAAGATAACAGGAGGCAGCTTTACAAAGGTAAAGCTTTCCAAAGCAGAGACTAATGGATTTGTTAATATATTAAAAAAAATGAATTCCTGAAGATGAAGGAAGAAGCCGAAGGAAGAAGCCAAAGGAAGGGCAAGAAAAGGGCTTTATGGAGTTAATAGTCCAAAGAGCCTGATAGTATTTCTAGATAGTGCTAAATTGTTTTGCAGATAAATAGCCTAAATCATTAGTCGGAGCCATCTCATGTAGATTCAGAGCTGCCCTTCTACAGGATTTACTAGTGGTATACATCTCTAATTCATGACCAAAACAAATGGTGGCTGAACTGAAGAATCAGTGCAAGCATTTATTTCAGCATTTTGCATGCTTTCACTAAAAAAGTATGTTGGTGGAGATAATCTATGTAACAACTGTGGGCAGTGGAAACCAAATTACAAAAAATATTTGTATGAAACACCACCTCAATTTCAGAAGATCTTAGGTTTCAATAGGGGTTAGTAAATAGAGACTAAAAGCCTGCTGAGATGCTTGTTGTTGAAGGTCTTTCAAAAGCACCTCTAAATATCAAAGGTAGGGAGCTCTGAAGGAAATTGTGAAGCACGTGTGATTTCATTTCTAGCATTTAAACCATAATATTTGGCAAGCTCAAACGATAAATTGAAAGTGATGGTCCTTCTACCTGTTTCAAGAGGAATACGAGAGGTTTTCAATGAGAGGCTGACAGAAAAACCCAGAGACGGGAGACATGAAGTCTTACATCTGGCGGGATGGAATTGCTGCAGAAGGGGATTCTGTACAAAGGAGACAGTGTCATAATAATACACAGTATTCAGGCAGACCAAACAACCAGCTATAACTTCTAGTTGAATGCAAGTCTCCCAGCACATCAGAGAAGTTGCTCTCTGTCCTTTTATGACTTTTGGTGCCAAAGGCAAGCTATTTAAGAAGAAAATCTGCTCCAGAGCAGAAAGCAGAATGTGAAAAACCCCGGACAGTCTTTATCTCTGTGAGTTCAATGGAGAAAAATATATTTTGGCAGGGTTATTCACTTCCTCCCCCGCCCCCAGAAGAATGCCTGTAAAACCCATCAGTTAACGCGAAAGAACTTGGTAGAAAGAGAATACTTGAGTGAAAGTGGTTATTGCAGTTGACGGTCTAATTTCTTTCATCTAGTGTTGTAAGGAGAGTTCTTGAGAAACTTCCACACTATGAGATCCTGAATTTAATTTTAGACAGTAGCAATAGCATTAAAATTAAATGGGCAACAGGTCGATCATAGTAAGACTAACTGCTGGTGATGAGTCCTTTCATAGTTTCATTTTCTTTTTTATTTGGGAAAGAGGAAGAATGAGCGAATCTGTGAGTCTTGGCTATTTCAACCATATAAACAGGCCCATTGTATGTTAGAATTATTTGCAGATGTGCCATTCTGTGGAGCAGGTGGGTTGTATGACACAAGTGTCCTGTATGCTCAGCATTTTTTGGAAATTATTACAAACTGCCGATGTCCATGCTTATTACGGCCTTGAGCTAATTTTTTCTCAGGTGAGGCATTCTAGGTATAATATACATACATGCATTGCAGTCCAACTTTGTGGTTGCAGTGACGTCGAGGAAAGGAGAGTGTGTTTTGACATCCTGTTTAAATGGTCCAAACGAAAAATAAGAGGATTCTGCTCCCCAAACCTGCCAGGACTACTGGCAGGTTTGGGGAGGGGTTAAGTATAAATCTCTGTCCAGTTACTATGTGTATCTTTTTTATTGTAATTGTGACTAAGTGCTGGAAGTTCCGTACCTGGTGCCTGTGGGGGCTTCAACGCACCAGTAGCTTGCTTTGCTTTTCCTGCATGGTATAATGTTTTGCAGTGATTGGGTACCCTGGGAAAATGAATTGTCCTTTAGAGTTCCTCGTTTCTTGATCGCTGATGAACTTGAGAGTTAATAGGGATTCTCTCAGTATTGCAGGGGTTGCAGTGTGACTTAGAAGTGTTTATTTCTGTCTTGAAGCACACTGATGATGTCTGAAAAATCAGTCTTTGAGGTTCAAAAGACAGCAGAGTGCACAGTGGTGTTGGAACTGGGCGCTACCAGTGGCGCTGATGGGCTCAGCTTTGGTCGGCAGCAGGTCCTCCTTGGAGCCGGCGGGAACTGGCTCTGTCCGACACAGAAGCAGCTTCTGGCATCTTCTCACAGAAGCCACCCCTGCATCCCACCCACTACCAAAACCTTGCCTATGTGTAAACCTCATACACCCGTTAAGCTGGACTGATGCTACGGGGAGTCTGAAATGTTGCCGTTGCATTTGCAGGAGCCTTTGGAAATGATCACCAGTTTTCTGTGGAAGCTGCCTGGGAAAAGGAAAGTCAGGGAACACCTTGATCTCTCCCCCTTTGTAGCTGCATCCTCCAGAAGCTGATGATGGAGGGAGGCTGTCAGTTCCAGGAGTACCCAAGGTATAACTCTTCTGCTGTCCTGAAATGTCTAAAAAGTGAGCGAGCCAGTGAGTTTCTCCAAGATGGAAAGTAAAGTCTGGAGAAATTGGCTGGGAGAAAGGCAGTCAGCTGACCTTGGCTATTTTGTGGGAATTTCACTCTTGGACATAATGTAATGCTCTGCATTGAAGAGCAGCTTAATTGGGGTACAAAATTAAAACTGATGCTTCATACACTTGTAGGGAAACTAACTAACCTTTAAGAAACTGCATCGCTTTCTGCACGGGATATTTAGCTCTGTCAGTATCACACCCTTCTGGTAGTGGTGGTAGAAAGGATGGACTTCTCTAAAAGGCTTATTTCTCAAACTGCTATCAAATTACTGTGACTGTATTAGTGGGGGGGGGGAAGAAAAAGAAATCCTGATGAGCCTGGAATGAGGCAGAGATGCCACCCAGAAACGTGTGCAAGTGACCCAGAATTAGATAATTGCATATTAATAAAATACAGTCCTTGTTTCTGAATGTGCTGGCTCCCGAAATATAAAGTCTGCCTCTCAGCAGTGTGGGCAGTATTCTCCAATCCTTTATTTTTTTCTTCTGGTTTATTGTATTTAGTTTAATATTTTTGCCTTCTAAATCAATAGTCATGTCTTCCTTCTAATGCTGGCTCTAATCTTACGCTTTCTCAGCAAAAGAGTGTTTGAAATGGTAATTCTTATGTATGACTTTGTGACTTTTGACACTGAACTGCTCCTTGTTTATCTCTGCATTGTGGCTGTTTGCATGGTTTGTCTAATAGATGTTTTCCATGCTCTCAGCTTCCTGGATCTCATGTGGTGTCACATCCAAGTTGCTATCTGCACGCATGAATTGTTACGGGACAAATTGTCATATAACACCCCGGCCTCTGTGGCCAAGATTAAAATGTGTCTGTTCAGGAATACCACATCATGGAGCATTTCTTTCTGAGTCTGTGTATGAGCATGAGCCACAAAAGCTGCCAGTGTGAGGATGGTGTATTTGTGCGTAGGAGAAGCAGGGGGTTAGTGAAGTGCTGAAGACCAGGTCCATGCCTGGTGTCTTTGGAGTTGTTTGTCATGACTTGTATAGCGATCTCTCATGGCAGCTCTTCCAGGGATTGTGCCAACACAAGAAAACATTTTCTGCTCCCAGGAACCATCTCTAGTTCTTGCATATAAATTGTAGAACTGTAGTAATTTCTAGAATGAGGCTAATGCTGGTGCACGCTAGGAGTAAAGCTCTCCTACAACAATAGGGATTTTCTCTTCCATATGGGAAGAGACATAAATCTGAGCTAGAGTGCCTTGAGAAAGGGGACAGATACAGTAATAAGGAACTGTTGTCTCTAAGGATTCCTCTTATGGCTGGAGGGAAGTTGTAGTTGATGGCTTTTGTCACCCAACACTACAAGTCCAGAGAGCTGGGTTCTTTCGGGAATCCTTGGCAGAATGATGACAGCACTAAGTTGTAGTTGCCATTAAAGCTTTTTTTTTTTTTTAACAGAACTTTATGATTAGCATAGCACAGCATTTTATGATCAGAGTAGCACAGGATTTCTACAAGCAGAATCAGTGTAGCACAATTTTATATTCCATAGCACCGCTTAGCTTACGATTTCTAACCACCTGGACCCTCTATGAATTGGGCCAAATCTTAATACCTGGCTTGCAGCATCAATATGGCAATAACTGCGTGGACTCAAAAACACATAAAAGAACAGGAGTCCCTCGCTCCATCCTCGGAGGAAGTGGATACACTGGAGGTGTTCCTGGCCACCGGAGCATCACAGGTTTTGCTGTCTAGCAGCAGTTCTGGTCCAAGTCTTGCTCAGGACCTGTAATACCTGTTTTTCTAGACAGTGCACTGCATGCTGCTGTGCTGCCCTGTCCTGTCCTGTTGCCCCCGCAAGGAGGTCATTGCAGTCCCCTTGGCCGGTGCCTGGGACGTGCAAGGATGGCGAGGAGGGGAGTCATCAGCCATGGCCATTTGCCTTATGAAATGGAGTTAGTTCTGCTAACCTTATCACCCAGGGATCAGGAGCTGGGGGTACCAGTCACAGCTGTATGCACTGTTCTGACTTGCCATTTGTTTTTTGGGAGTGATAGTTTTTTTTCAGTGCTCAGCCTCGGCCATCTTCCCTCTGTACTAAACCTGAACTATCTGTCATAGGCCCATATTTGTGCACGTTGCAATGCCAATAGCACCAGCATCTTTTAGCAGACCCTTCCAGTGTTTTGTTGAATAATGAAGCACTTCCTTCTGCTGCCTATTGAGTACTGCTCCCGACTGCTTTTCTACCCTTTCATGCAGGTTTCTTCCCATTTTCTCGTTGTCCCCTTTCTTCTACCTCATCTTTTTTCTCCCACTAACTTTGTTCCTGTGACTTGGAATGTCGCTGTAACCAGCAGGTACAAGTATTCTTAAGCAGCAACGTCAAAGGGCCAGCTGAATCCTTCCTACCGTGCCTACATGTGGTGTGCGCTGGGGAACACGCCGGGCTCTGTGGTTTGCGAGGCCAGGGGGTGAGGCACAGCCGGCCCGTAGCCTGCGCTGCCTTTTCCCTGCCTGCTTTCCCGCTGGCCAAGTGCTCACAGGCAGGGCCGTGCTATCCTCGCTGCCTTTTCGTGAGCAGAAGCAGGCTGCAGGTCAGCTCCCCCGAGCCTACACCAGAGCTGAGCGACTGACAGACAGGACACGGAGCTGCGAGAGACGCGGGGCGGGTCCTTCTGCCGCTACTCCTCGCCCCCATCGGCCACGGCCCCACGCCCGAGCGCCCCGGTGCGTTTTGGGAGGGGCTGACGAACGCGGCTGGGAGAAGCGGAGGAGAAACGGCTCCACGCGCGCTCCGTCCGCTGTTTCCACCCCAGGAGCCCTGAGTGGGCGGGACCACGGGTCCTACTCCGGTAAGAGGCGGCAGGCCGGGCCGGACCGGAACTGGCAGGCAGCCGCGGTGGCCGCGAGTTGAGGTCTCCAGTCCCGCAGGAACACAGCTGCGCCGCGCCAGAGGCTGTTTCTCCCAGGGCAGCGGGCGCCGCGGGGCTGCACCGCTCTCTCCCGCTCTGCCGGTGTCTCGGCTTGAGGCTTCCCTGGCCGCCGGGGCCGCATCCGCGCGCGTGTGAGTAGCCGGGGCTGGGGCCCGCGGGGAGCAGGGGGCGGCTCTGGGGCCAGGGAGCCCTCTCCGGGCTGGCAGCACCCTGCCGCGGCCGGGTCCGCGGGTACTTTCGCGAACTCCCGGCCGGTTTCCTGCGGCTGTGCCAGGTGCCGTCCAGCCCTGGAGTGCCCAAAACTCCAGGCTCCTGGTTGTGCTGATGCTCTGTGGGTAGACCTCCACATTTGTGCCCCTCTCGGCCCGTGTGCTTGCACTAGAGGGAAGCAGGAGTTGGTCTGGGCTGTCCTGTGAGCTGTGGAGATGTTAGGTCCCCAGCAGAGAGTCTTTCTCGATCGCTAGCTAGAAAGCAAGGAGGTGTTGCTCCAGGGCCATGCCAGAGCCATAGTTGGTGTGCAGTACCTGTCACGGAGCACTGCGTGGTCATGGCTGTTGTTGCACAGGGGTGACACCCATGTTCTCTCAGAGAGGAATGGAGCTTCACCTGTGCCATGCTGACTAAACACCCGCTGTTTTATTTTCAGGGTGTGTGGGAGGCCTCTGTTTTTGTGGCCAATGCGGTAAGCTCTTCCATCGTGGCCAGGATCAACTCGGACGTCAGCACTGGTGTGTTGGAGGCACAAGGTGGCTGGTGGCAGGTGTTCACACCCCAGCACTTGCTGGACCCTTCCTTCTGCTAAGAACAACCACACCCTGCCTCAGACGGGCCTGTTAGCATGTTCCAGTGTGGTGGGACTAGCAGCTTGGCCAGATGCTGCTCTGCTACAGACTCCAGCACTACAGACTGGAAAGAAACTGATGGGGGAAAAAAACCCCGCAAAAACCAAAGCATGACTCGAATGCTAAGTTCTCGTGAGTCAGGAACTAAGCTTAAATGGACTACGGTGGTGCTGTTGCTGCCTAGCTCAGCTTGGGGAGGGTGGTATCTTTGGGGCCAGTCCTGTTTGCAGCACAGCTGGGGTGTTTGCTGTGGCTGGGTTTAGCGGAGGGGAGCCCCCTGCCTCCCTGTGATGCTGAGCATAGCTCTCTAGTCAGACATGAGGTAATGAATTCTGTGGTTGATACGTGTTGCAGGCTTTGGATCAGAATCTGGTATTAGCCTCGGAATCACAGAATCACAGAATCACAGAATGTTAGGGGTTGGAAGGGACCTCTGTGGGTCATCTAGTCCAACCCCCTGCCGAAGCAGGGAAGCTCCTCTTCAAGGCAGAGCGTGTGTTTGGGGGCTCAAAAAAAGACTAAGTGCTGCATTTTCAGAGCTTGAAAAGGGAAGCTAAGTAATTTCTTTCTGCAGCTCAGGAAAAGATGAAGTGGTGCGTTTTTGGGGCTCGGAAATAAGCCGTTTGTTTTTTGGGCTGGGACATGGAGACTAAGCACTATGTTTTCAGGGCTCCAAAGCAGAGGATGAGCACTGCCTTTCTGAAGTTCAGAAAAATAGCAAGTTGTGCATTTTCTGCGCTTGATAATGCAGGTTGAGTCCTGCATTTCTGGGACTCAAAACGAAGTGCTGTGTTTTTGGGACTTGAAAATGGAGGCTCAGTTGGCTGTTTTCAGCCTCTAGAGCTGAAGCTCAGGGGGGGAGCTTTGGGTTGGCGGAAGACAGAGGGGAGTGGGGAAGAGGGTGTTGGGGTCTGGGCAGGAAGGGAGGGGGTTGGGCAGGGTGTGTGGGCCCCTGCTGGTGGTGGGGTCCGGTTGTGTTGGTTCCCGAAGTTAGGGAGGCTGTCGTGCACCAGACCGAATTAAATGTATGAGAGAGTCTATGTGGGAAAAAACACTTTTCACACTGTCTTTGCGCATCGAACTCTTTATTCAAGGTGTGTACAACCACTGGAATAGAATAGTTAGTCAATATTCAGACAACATACAAGTATGACAGTTTGCATTCGTGTACAAATGATGGCAATGATTGATTTACGACCTTGCCAAAAGCCCAGATTGCTTTAAATGGCTTGTAACTAGAAGGAGCATTTACTAAGCCAGAGCTGGTAACAAGAAGCAGCATCACTTCCCCAGTTGGAGCATCCATCACCAGAGCTGTATGAAGCAGGAGGATCTTGTCGCCAGAGCTGGAGCTGAAACAAACTGGAGCACCCATCAGCAGGAGCATCTCATAGCCAAAGCTGGAGCTTCAACAAGCTGGATGTGAAATTACCTCACACTGAAAACAAGGCAGAGCTACAACAAGCTGGAGTGTCCAGTAGCTAGAACTGAAATTACCTGAAACTGAAAAAATCAACAGGAACTGAAATTACCTGGGGCTTCAGTTACCCTAAGCAGTAACATGTTGGAGAGTCTGTTGACAGGAACATCTCTTATCCAGAGTGTCCAGTTGCTGGAGCTGCCATGCAGCTGGAGTGTCCATTACTAGCTGGAGCTGTAACAAGCCGTGAGGTCCATCAGCAAGGGCTGCGCTCCCAGCAGGGTTGAACAGGGGAGTGTCTGCTCCCCGTAGCCTCTGTTAGGGAGAACCGCTATTACCTGAGGCTGTAATGGGAAGGAGTGACTATTAGCAGGAACATCTCGTGACTGGAGGTGAAATTACCTGGAGCTATAACAAGCTGGGGTGTCCATTAAGCTGGATCTGTACTCCAAGGCAGGCACAGGCAGGGCTGTCCCCAGCAAGGAGCTCGGAGCAGTAGGGAGGCGAGTCATCCTTCTGCCAGCCGGGAACCTATTCTCTTTCCCCCTGGGATTAACTCCACACCACACGCCTCTGTGTGGAGGATCTCTCCTGGTCCCGTTCCCCATGGCAGAAGTGAGCTGGGGGTGACCGGGCTTTCCTGAGGCAGCCCCGCCGTGAGGGGCACGGGTGACGCGGCAGCACGAGGCAATGGCATATCCCCAATCCCTGGCAAAGGGCAGAGCAACTGGCCCTGCACAGCCCCTCTGGCAGAATCCTTCTGTCTTTTCACCGTTGGCTGGATGTGACAGAGGTTTGGTTTTTTTTGCCTCCTATTTTCCCAGTGTCACCTTCTGCGTCACGTGAAGAAAATCCTGCGTGGTTGATTCTTCTTGCTGCTCAGGTAATAACACATATGAGGCTGGAGGAGTGAGGAGAAACATTTGCGCGTTCAAGGACGCTACAAACATTCCACAACAAACCCGCATAAAAGGCAAATTTGCTGCCAGTGCTGAAAAGCTGATGAAAAATTGCAGTTAACAGAGCATGCCTTGTTCCTGAATTGGTCCCCTGGTAGTTATGAATGTTTTTCCTTTCGAGTAAAAGACTTAACTTTTAATCAGTGATAAATCGAGAGCTGCATGTTACCATCTGTCTTTAGGGTCAAGTGTTTCTCTTCTGTTTGTTCATATTGATTTTATGGGCAAGCTGGAAATAGCCTTTTATTTTTATATGTATAACTAAATTTTTAGCAATATGTGGTGTCAGTATAGTTAATTTTTGAGCACCTAGATGCCAGTAGAAATGTATTGAATGAAATATGATGGAAACTGATGTTTAAACTTGATTTTTATTCGGAGGTTTTTTTTATTTAGAGTGTTGATAGCATATTGTCCTCTGGCTTAATGCACATTCTGTTCCATGGCGCCTTCAATGTAGGATTTTTATGTTAAAAAGTTTATCCTTCCAAAAAAGGACTAGTCATTCATAGGATTGAGGTGTAGACTTGGAGAGTCTCTTAAGTCCATGATCAGAATGCTACAGTTAAAAGTTAGTTAGTTTCCTCACAAATGCGTCAGTCAATAAAATGGAGTTATGATTACTGAAACCACAAAAATGACAGCAGTCATACAGGTCAGAACTATTTCTGAACATGTATTCATCACGTGCAAATGTTATCGCGATGCAGATTATCTACACTTCATGCCCTGACAAGATAATATGCTGAGACAGGGATGAGCTCTGACACAAAAAAAAGATACAA
>Ga0065711_1036635_pt1 | contig 20772 bp, 9 predicted proteins | sample Hoacrofraction12_FD_59098 | JGI IMG/M metagenome (GOLD analysis project Ga0065711, IMG submission 59098) | Hoatzin crop microbial communities from Cojedes, Venezuela - Epithelial fraction 12 v2 (version 2) | ecosystem: Host-associated > Birds > Digestive system > Esophagus > Crop | place...
CCTTTCCTTTCCTTTCCTTTCCTTTCCTTTCCTTTCCTTTCCTTTCCTTTCCTTTCCTTTCCTTTCCTTTCCTTTCCTTTCCTTTCCTCCCCGCCTCCCTACATGTGCATATAACATTGCTCAGCAATCTAAATGCCCTTCAGGCAGAGGTGGGTTTTTTTTTTGGCTGGGGTCTGAGAAAGGATGTTTAAAAATACAGAAGAAGCGTGACTGAAAAGAAAACTCAATCCAACACCAGTATGACACAATGAAAGGAGACTAGGGAGTTGGCTTTTAGCTCATTATGTTAGCTACAGAAGATTTGCAGCTGGAACAGTTGCTCATAGCTTGATTTTTCCTGTGAAATGACAGGACTTTATATACTCTTGTAAATTGGGCAGAAGAGTGTGAGGAACATGCCACTCCAATGCCAGTTTTTTTTCTGAAGTAACCTGCAATATACCAAACTCTGGTCAAGTGAGTCCTAAGAATGTGACTTAAGAATGTGAATATAAAGGCATCTCAGCTGTCCTCTATACAGTGTTAAATGATTTTGCCAAGACTTTATTTTCAGCACTAGAAAAAATAAATAGGATGCTATTCTCCAGTAGAGCAAGAGCTTCTAGGATGTCTGTACTCTTAATTCTTTCATGCTCTGGACAGGTAACTCCCTTCCTACAGAAACTATACACCATTGCTTAATGAACGATGTTAGCTTTGCTCACCATCTGTTCTAGCAACAAAGCAAAAAAACCTATGTAGTCAGAAAATGTAGACTTGCATTAACTGTGCTCCAGATGAGTGCTTGTATTAACAGACAGGTGACAAATTATTTCATGATTTTCTAACTGGGGTACTGCCAGTAATAGTGTCAAAGAAGACACAGATCCGCTGGTTTTGGCCATTTAGCCGAGGGTAGTTCTGCTGAAGGAGAACCCAACTTTCAGCCTCAACTCTGCCATTAAAGTATCTTCATTCAGCCCTGTGGCTCAAGCGTTTTAACAGCCATCCAGCTCCAGCCAGAAAACATTCAGTTGCCCCCATCCTGCGGAACTGTTTTGCATATTTCCAATTTTTAGGTCTTTTCTAGGCTTGTTCTAGAGGGTGATTTAATTTTATAATGTGCTACTAAGCTTAAATGATAAGTGATAAGTATAGCCTGATAAACAGCATACTGACATTTAATGTATTCATCTCCACCCTGCAAGTCTAAAAACAATGATCAGTGATTAGAAAATAAGCTTGGTGTGATTTTATTTATGGAACATAGTGAATGAATCTGTTTTTCAGTGAATAATTGAAGTAATCAACTGAAATAATAGCAGAAGTACACAGTAAATAAGTCAGACCAAGTAAAATATTTGATGTTTATTCCCAAATGTCTTTCAACAAATTTCTGTCTCAGGGGTTCTATGGCATTTTCTTGTTGGCTTCTATTTTCTTTTCTGCATGTTTCTGTCCAGAATTCAAACACAGGTTTATTATAACCTCTATGGACAACTATCTGCTGTTGCTAATAGAGGTAACGATCAGTTTGCAGGATTTTCTTTTCTTATTGCCTTGCAGTATAGGAATGGCTATAAAAATAAAAAGTGACAGTTTGTAAGATTCTTTATGAAAGTGACTGACTCTTCTACTCTGCATCTTTAAACAAAATTGAGAAACAATGTGGTTGTTTTACATGTTGTCATGAAATTCATTCACCTTCAATTTAGCCACAGTAGGAATTCAGAAACCGTAAAATGAACTGCCATATGTGCCATAAGCCACTGCCAGGCATCGGTGCTAGTCTGATGAGTACGTAAGATTACTTTGAGACACTTGTACACTGAAACATATTCACTAACTCTTCAGACAGACTTTCTGTGGACCTCTGTTTCAAACAAATGAAAAAAAGCCAGAAAAATGAGCGATTTCCCTGAATGAGAAACATCCAAGTAAGGAAAACAGCATTCACTAGTACTGGCTGATCTTAAATCAGCCAAGGAATTTAAAACATGCCAAGTAATGCTGGCCAGCTTGGTTTTTAAACTCATAAGCCTTGAAAAATGACAAAACTAGAATTTAATCTGCATGTTGGTAGCCTTTAGGTTAAGTCAATTATCTGGATTGAATCTTTGCAAGTTGCTAGACGATATCACATGACTGTGCCTATCTGTATGAGCTTTCTTCCTTAATTCTTCAAGATGCACCATAAAATATTATTTGAGCTTTGTGGATTTTGCTGTCATGACCCTCAGCTAGCACGACTGCTCCTATACTTTGCTGCTGACTTTTACATCTGTTTCATCTCCTCCCAAAGTTTTCACAATTTTTCAAGCTTACCCACTGTATATAATGAGGCAAAAGCACAGAGATCCTCAAATTAGCATCAACCCAAGCTCGTATTTCCACAAGGCACTGTCCTCTGGTCAAGAAACAGCACAGCTCAGAAGCAGAGCTTGTTAGCGTAGACCCAGAGCTAACCCGTGGCACCAGTGCTTTGGGACTTCAGCTAGCATAGGCCAGATCAGAAACACAAACGATGCCAAGCACCAACGAGCCACGGTAGCTGTCAATAAATTCTAGACATAAATGTGAGCATGATTCACCTTTTCAGTGCCTTTGTCCATCTCAGTAATGTCTGCTGAGTGTCACGAAGAACGCCATGCCAGGCAAGAGGCTGGGGTGTGTTCTGCCTTAATGGTGCCAGTAGTCAGATTCCGGTGCACCAGAAATTTGTGTTTCAGTGTTCTCAAGTGGTTTGTTTTGTTGTTTTCATGTTTTACATATATATATTTATGCACAGATAAGTGTACTAAAACCTAATTTAATAACCTCAAGACTTAAAATAAACCATCTGTGGGAATGATAGGTAGCTACAAGAAAGATCGCTGTCTATTAACATTTGTCTGATATATTTGACCAGTAACCTTGTTAATACACACACTAACCCTGGAGATCTAACAACCTGCTTTTTTCTTTGCTTCGCAGTTACAAAATCTTGTTTTCAAAAATATTTTTAAACACTCAATTTTTTGTAAGCACTAACAAAACAAAGGCTGTCTCCTCTGAAGTTCAGGGCAGGAAGATATATCCAGTGGCTGCAACTGCAGCAAACACCTCAACAACAACAACAACAAAAGAAACAAAAGAAGTGCCTGGCAACTCAACTGAAGTCTTACAACACAAAGAAACATATACTGTACCTTGTATTTCTCAAAGACCAGATTTGCCTCTCTTCAGAAATTCAGAATGAGGCAGCTTCAGCAAACTTCCCCCCCATCCGTGCCCAAATCTCTTTGCATCAGGAAAAACTGAAATCTTGTTAACCTGTGCTAAACATAGCCTGTTTTAACTGGAGGGGGGCTTCTGCAGGGATAAATGCCATCTCTACAAAGCACTCTCACCTGGCTAGTAAGGTCCCCAGGTTAATAAATATAAATAATGCTTCTGATTTATGTTATAGGCAGCTGTATCAGATGAATGGCTTTAATTTTCCAAGCAAGAAAATCAGCATTTTTGTAACAAAAAATAAATTCTTTCATTGCAACTGCAACTGAGAAGGCTTAGCAAGGTTTATGTGAGCTGTGTAACAGATCCATAACCCAGAGGACCTGTGGCTGGCTCCACTGAAATATCAAAGTCCTCATGAGATACCCTCTGCAGTATTATTTTATGAGAAGAAATAATACGTCTAACTAGAAAAGCCACTTGGTTGTTCTTGTATGATCGTAGAACTAGGACCTCTCTGGTGTTTCTCTTCGTCACCAGCAAGAAAGACAATGATAAAAAAAACAACGCAACTCCAACTTGCGGGTTCTTTAATGCAATGTTCCACTAAGTTCAATTACTATACTCCCTGTGGTTGAAAGCTTAGTTTACTGTCATATATCATTCCCGAGCTAATTAGAGTCACAAATGAAAAGACTGAGTTATCAGAGAGCATAGATTCCACGTGAACTGTTTCTTTCTATTTTTTTTTGGCAGGGATCACAAGATGGTGCTATTACACATTGCCATGAAGATCAATTCTCCTCTCTCTTTAGACATTTGAATTCTTCTTTATTGCAAGAAGAAATACTGTGTTACATTAGTATGCATTTGAGATTTTGTTTTTCTCACATGGTCTTCTGTAACGACTTATCTCAGTTCCAGGTCTCGGATATAGTTTCTCAGTAAAATAAATCTGCCAGAGTCTGTCTCACGGAGTCATTTGAAGTGGAAGCAGATAGTGAAGGGTGCCAGAGGCACAGTCCTGTACAACATTAATTTGGGGCATTCTAGTTCAAAACTTGTGAATGAAAAGGCCAGTCTATTGCACATCTTTCTAATCATTGCAAGCGACAAATAATCTAAAATTAAAGTAAAGAAACCATGCTCTACAAGGGAATAGATTTGCTATATAATCTGCATAGTGAATCTGGGTTTCATTTTACTACACTGGTTTAATAGCTTATTACAGCAATCCAGCTGGTGTTCCAGGAATAGATCACTTTGCTGCTATGAGTGGGATTTTTTTTGTTCTCACATTTATCAAGTATTCTGGCCAGCTGGCAGTTTTTGCATACTTGGCTGTATACTACACCAGTCCCAATGAGTGCAAATAATCTACAAAACCTTGATGTGGGGGATTAGATGGGTTCTAAGAGGACATCTGTGAAAACAGGGGGGAAAACCTTGGAGACTTACAGGCATTTGCCAAAGGTGTGTCTACTGCTTTTCCACATGGCCGCATCTTATGTAACAACACACAGCAATGCACTAGCCTTTGGAGAGTCAGAGAAAATGAATTGAAAACACATAATTAAATTGCACAGGAATGTGATTTTCCAATATGCAGGATACCATTCGAAACCTGCCTCTTAGTCAGGAGCCTGTATGAAAACCAAATGGGGGAAAAAAAATCATATTTTCCTATTTTTACCTTCTTAGACAGGAACAGAGCTCGGAAAGTCCTGTCAAAGGTTTAACTGAAATTTAGCCATTCTGCTCTGCCAGTCCAGTAAATATCATCAACCTCTAAGAAGCATGAAAATATGAGAAGTTTTGATATACAGAGTATAAAGACAGTTTTACAAGGAGCTATAGTATAAAGAAAAAAAAAGGCAAAAAAAAAAAGTTTCAAAAAACACAGGCTGGGCTAGTAAAACAGATTAAAACAAAACTTTTTGGCTTTCTTCTGACCTTTCAGTCCTTATTCAGGACACTGAGAGGGAAGGATTTTCTACTAAGTGAATGAAATTGTAAATACGTTACTCTCACAGTCTGAACCAATGCTATGAAGGCCTAAATCACATAGTCCAAACACAGAAGCATTGTAGCTGAGTGGGATCGTGACTGAAAAGCAAATAAAACTAAACAAAGGATCATCATATTGTGACCCATCTGAGGTCTAGCAAACATCCACTTAAGACTCAGGTGCTGTTGTATGAAGGAGAAATGCAAACTGGGAAGGGAGGAATTTGGTTCACAACTGAGACTCTGAACTTAAAGGGTTTCTGTGTGGGCATGTGAGTTCACAGTATAGTCTGTAGAGTGACAGGCAGCAGAGGTAGTATACAGTTCCACTGACAACATCCACCAACAGCAGGGCAGAGTTCTCCCAATGAGGTGCCAAGCATTTCTATCTGTACCCGGGGCAATGATGCCTGGCCTCACCCTCCCATCCCAGAAGGGTCTGAAACACCTTTAGCTCCAGTGTCATACCTGCCAGCCCCAAAGGAGAGCTGCCTCCAGCCAAGGCAAGTAGTGCAATGCAATATAGCAGACCTATTGGCCTAAAGAGTTGTGCTGATAACCCAGTTATAACCTGTACACTTACCGGGGCTAAAACGCTGCTGAGCTTGAGTGATGATGTGAGGACTTCATGCACTAATGATCAAAGCTTAGTAGGAGTGATCCTGGGGCTCATGGTCTGGCTGAGTATTATTTGAAAGAAATCTTGTTCCTGCTGCTCCAAGACTGCTCCAGGATGTGAACCAAGTGTTGGGAAGGGAAAAGGGGGGAAACTATCCTCAAAAATACATCCAAATTAAAATGCTAGTGCTAGATATTCCAGGGCAGCTCAAATGGATCTAGACACCTTTGTTTAGGCAACTGAATTTTTCTCTGAATGTCTATTTTATGGTGAATTGAATTGCTCCATTGATTTTCATTGTCCAGACCTTTTCTTAATACAGCATGAACCTGGACACAAGTAGACCCCAAATGTGTCTTAGTCTGGAACTGAATTCCCATCCCCCCGCCCAGGAATGTCCAAATGTAATATTAAAAAGTATATGGCAGGAACTGAACAGGTGCTGCTACTAATTGAAGCTTGGGAGCATGTGTAACATGGATAAGGTAATTAGCAAGTTAAAATGTGTGTGATAAAAGATGATAGCCAATAGAGAAAGCATGGTATACTGTATATAGCACTGATTGCACTCCCATAAAGTACAGGCCCATAGCTTGAGTTGAGCAGTTCTACCCTACTGTGTGTCCTGTCAATAGCATTATGTTTGTCAGTCACGACACTGTTCTGAATAAAAATAACCTGGGTAAAAAGCAAGCAATGATGAGGTAACTTGTGCTGCTAGGGAGTGTTAAACACATCTCATCACTGGAAGAAATGGGTTTGGAAAGAGGCTCAATGGCTACCTTTGGATTGGGAAGAGTTGACTGGGCTTCCCGCAGGGCCGGGAGAACTCAGGTGCTGCTGGGGAGCAAAAAGACATACTCTGAAGGAAACCACCATGTTTGTGAGCACCCTGCTTGTTTGAAAGCTGTTTACATACCTTGTTTTCTCAAAAAAAAAAAAAAAAACAGAAGTAAAAACTGAATTAACTTCTTGTAATTTCCAAGGCCAGGCTCACACTGCCTGATGTCAGTCAGTCGCTGTACTCACTGCCTATGCAGTTTAATTCAACAAAAATTCTTCAGACCGGACAGGTCCAGTTTTGCTACACCATCGATCCACTGTCCAAAGAGAACAAACACCCAAATACCCGAAGAGATGCTGCCTGAAAACCTTCCCATCTCCCTCCTTTCATTCCTCCCTCCTGAGCTGCCAAACACTTGGTGTCCTTGCACCATGGCCATGGGTTCATTGGGGAGCTCAGAGTCTTCGCTGCCAGGCTCCAGTAACATCAGCTGTCACCCTGCGCGGGGCATTTCATGTGGTGTCAGTGACCTTCAGTGCAGTCTGCAGCTGTCTGAAGAGCAGGAGCTCCCTCGATGGCAGCCAGGAGCACTTGTAGCTTAGTAATTCATGCTAGATCTTAGGAGAGGTAGTGGGGAGGAGGCTGAGATACCTTTCATTCCCCTGAGCTGCACAATCTCTTGAGCAACAAGGTATATTGATATTTATTTCAGAATAAAATATGTAGACTCATTAACAGATAAGTGATAACTCTCATTTTCAGCTTTACAGAGGTGCTTGTAACACACTGGGTTATATCAGATGTCTTGCAGGATTTTTTTTCAATGTCAGATACTACCCACTGTATGGGTTGTATTGTTTAATAAAACCAATGTATATCTGAATACTTTTTACTTATTTCTTTTCTATCTTTCAGCATAGTGCAAGAGAGCATATGCACACAAAATGATAAAATTTAACCTTCTTAAAAATCTAATAAAAATTAAACTATGAAATATGATTTAAAAATCAAGTTAACGAGGAAGATACAAGTAAAGCTAATATAGGAAAGTTTAGGAATATCTTTAGAAAATAAATTGTTTCTTGTGTCCTTTTTCTGGCTTTTGGTTTTATATTGTTTTTCTTTTAACTATGAACGTCACAAATTTATATTATATTATTTTGTATTGTATTACATTATATTATATTACGTTATGTTATGTTACATTACATTTCTCCTCAGAGTCTCCACTTCAGCATAAATAATTTTGTAGTTTACTTTGGGGGGGGGGGGTAAATTTTACTTATTTAGGGAAATATAGGAAAGCCATTTTCAAATATCATTCTATTTTGATAGGCAATTTAATTTACAGAGCACTACCAGAAAGTTTAACAAATTTTAGCAGCATCATTGCTACTAACAACATAAGCTCATACCACATGCATTTTGCCTAAGTATTATTTAGGGTCGTGTTCAACTCCATATTTCTCCAAATGAAAAAGTAAATATTTGCCAGAAAAGGGAAAGGAAAAGTTCTAAAACTGTGGAATATAACCCACAAATGTTCAGCTGAAATCTTATAGATCATCTCTTCCTGGTTTTCCCAGCCTCTTGCTGTTTGGTTCAACTTATGGAGAACAAAGGCAAAATAAAGCTGAAACCAAAAATTAAATATTGATCCATGTGAAAAATTGCTTTAGCTCTGTCTGTGAAGAGAGAAGCAAGATTTTCTACCAGACAGAGGACAGGTCAATGTTGAGAATCAGCACAGGCTGCTCAGTAGAACTATTAGTTGAAATAATTGCATCTGCAGGGGATTGGGTTTAGCTATGAAGAACATAAGGATCTCTGAATTTCAGGTATATGCCTTAGAAGAGAGTATAGCTATTTTCAGCCTACCAGACGGTGATGCATAAAATGCAAAGAGAAAATAGTCTGTCTCTTTATTTTCTCCTGTTTGTGATTTTTAAGCATATTTGTATTATAATACTTATTAACAATTCTTATAAAATAGTATCATTCTGCAGAACTAGGTTAGCTTTAAAATTCTGGAGTTTAGATTTCTCTGTAGTCAGGATTGTCTTGGCAGTGGTTTGCTCTCAGTTTCTTACTGAAAGGTTATCAAACTTCATGGTATCAAGCATATCCCATTCTCGTTAGATATGAAATAGATACTATTCAGTCTGAATTACCATGAAGTTGGAGCGCTTTGGTGTGCCATGGAACAAGACAACTGAAAACAAAAATCTAGTGCAAGTGGGAAGGATAGCAAAATTGTAAGGTACAAAAGAACTTCCCCAAAAAAATACCTTGTAATATTGATAAACCAGAAAACCCTCTCTTTTTTTTACAGCCTTGGACTTCTTTACATGCTGTGTAAAACTCAAGGATAGTGTGAAAGTATGAGTACTCTCTGATAAAACAGGGACCCCTTGTAGACCTGTAAAGCTTTGACCCAGATCTAATCTTCCAGAGGCTAAAAACTTGAATGCGTCACTTTTATAGACTTGGACTATCTACAACCAGACTTTTTGTCTTTTATTTTATGGGCTAAGTAAAATAAATGCACAGTCTCTGAATAGTTTTAGCTAATGTGCTTTCAGCATTAAAAGCTTATCCTTCTTTTGCAAAACATTCACTTCCAAATATTTTGAAGCTTTCAATGGTCATGCAAAAGACAAAAGAAGATGTCTTCTACAGTACACTGTGAAGACGCTGATAGGTCTGAAGTCCCTGAAGATAGGTCAGTTAGAAAATCTGCTTATTATAAGACGTACACTGCTTAGTAAGATCTCATGGAAATACACGACTGAAAACAAGACATAATTATTTAACTTTGTCTTCATCTAGCTTGCTTTGCCAATCCTTATTTCCTTAGTCTTTTCATTTACAAGGCAAAATTCACTCACAGGACTGAATTTTCGAACAGTTTTGCCGTGGTTTCATCTGTGTCTCTTCCATTGACTTCTTAATAAGTGCTATCTGGAAAAAAATCCCAAATAGCTTTGTGAAAATGTAGCCTTCTGTAGCTTTGTCTCTCTGAGTAATGAGCGCTGTGATTGCAGAGGTGGGAGGTAAGAGACAGATAATAAGAAATTTCAACTCAAAGTATCTTTATGACACATGAAAGATGAATAGAAAATGCTTTCGTTTAGAAATTAGTTTTCATGGCTTTTAAGATGATTGATGAGATGACTTTGAACTAGATCTACCCAGCAGCGGTCACTGTGTTGTAACAGCAGAAGGCTTACAGAGTGAGTGTGTGTATCACGCACTGCAGAGCTATCTGTCCATCTCTTAAAATATATCTGAACAGCTGAAGTTATCACATTGTTAGAATACAAATACAAAATGGAATTTTGCAAAATACGGGTTTTTTTCTGTAAGGAAAGTGACCTTGTTATAAATAAAACCTGCTGCAGCATGTAGGCACCAGTTTCAGGAGGACAGGGTAGATAAAAAGTAGGCACACATGGGGAAGATGAGGGGAAAGGAAGAATCGTGAGTGCAAGGGAGGGCGTCAAACTCAGCCCTGAATCCACAAAAGCCTGATGGAAGAGACGCTCATCTGAGGCACAGCAGACCAACGTTCAAGTCTTTGGTCTTTTGGTTCAAATGGGTTTGAACTTGGATTTCCCACATTGGTTGGTTGTACTCAATCAGTCTCCCTCTGTACAAAGAAGAGCCTTGGAAGGGCAGGCCAAATCAGTCAAACCCTTATGCCCATGTGCTCCTCTGACGTGCGAGACCCTGCGGTGAGCTTTGGTCTCTGCTGGCGATTCTGAGATGATAGAAGAATCAGTCTCTGCCTTTGTCTTTTTTTATTTTTTTCTTGCCAAAAGCTTTTAGAGGTTCATCCCAGTGTGGGATAGCATTTTTTTTTTTTAATCTTGGCAACTTTCTCAGAGTGGGGGAAAGATTTTCCACTCGGTTTTGTGTGCAAGTATTTCCTTTTCCTCTCAGGATTATTAAGATCACACTGAAAGCTGAACTGCAGATCAAGACTCAGATATGTTTCAGGCCACTTTGAAATTCAGCTTAACTATTCCGATGAATATTTAGCTAAAGACCATAAGATTTGTTAGAAGTGATCCAACACTATTGTTGATTTGAACAATGAAATTTTTGTTGCTTTCCTTCTAGTCAATTCTCCTTTTAAAGCCTTGCAAATTACTTCTCTCTGTGGTTCTGCTTTTTAGTGATACAGGTTTACAGAAAGCAATACTGAAAAGAAAGGATCACGACCGGCCTCTAAATGCTGCAGTGCCACAGTCCCCATCTCCTGCATCCCTGGAGCGGGGTTGCTGACGGAGCCCTCTGCTTCCCTGCCCTCATCTGTGCAGCATTTCGGCAGTACCGGGGCTCAAGCAGCATTCCCCAGCCTCAGCCAGGGATGCTTTCCCAAGTCCTGTATTCTCAATACACGCCATGAGACAGCTAACTCAGCCTCCTGCTTAAAAGTAAGGCAATTATATTTTAATGACATCCTCAGGCAGCCAGTGCTCATCTCTATTTTTACAACTGGAAAGTTTTCCTTACGTCTAATTAGGATCTCCCTTACCGCAACTTAAACCCTGTTCTTTCTTTTCCAAAATGCTTTATTCCTTCCTATACACAGTAGCCTGGCTCTCTTTCCCAAATCCCTTCTCACAATACTTTACTTTTTTTCTTTTTCTTTGCTTATGGGTCATGTTTTCTGGACATGTCACAATAATATATATGACATCACAGGATTACGCTTTTTTCTGAATTTGGTTAGCTGCCAACAAGACAGGCAAATAGATGTGGCAAACCTTGTTTGCTTAGCACTTCTTACTCAAACAGGCTTTCTGGTCCTTTACCAACAAGCAAGCAAAGTGGCAATCTGTATCGGGATGCCAGTCCAGAGCTGGCCCTCGATGGTGAAGACCAAGAAATGCAGGAAGAGACTTTTCAGACTAAGGGAAGCAAGCAAAATACAAGGGGCACAAATTAAATCTGATTTTTTTTACCCAGAGGTGTTTTAACATGCAAGACTATAAACTGCTGACCCTTATCCCAATTTCTTTCTTGGAAAAAAAAATAATAGTTATCACTATATACAGAGGTTTAGGATAGTTCCAGCACGAGAGATGTTTTTGTGTATTTGGCATATCAAGTCTGGTCTGCATTTTGTGAATGTTAACCAGCCTAGGGGACTCTGGTTTTGATAGAATGTTCCTTCCCACCATCTTACTCATCCATTAATTTCTGTCTATTTTCCTGTACCATAATTTGGAACTAGTTCATGTGACATTCTTCCACTTCAGACACGACTATAGTACAATGATCTTAACTTCCTATCATCTGTTGAGTATTGTGCCTCCTTTTGACCTAAAACTGTTATCTAAAACTTTGAGATCTTCCACATAGGTGGAAAGGCCAGCAATGGAAGATGGTAATTTGACTGCTGGGAAGAAAGCATGATAATTTTGTACATGTACTTTAAAAATGGCGGTTGCAGCCATCTGTTTCAATGAGATATAATCCTATCACAAAGAACAGGTTGGAAGTATTTGTATTTGGCAATAAGAGTATTCCCTTGAGAGGGGTTTTTTGTTTGTTTGCTTGTTCATTTGTTTATTTTGTTTATAGGAGTAGTTGTATTTTAAACTCATGCCCTGTCTTTTACTGAATGAACTAAGAGCAAACCCTTAATAGTACCAATGGTAGCTGTCCAGTAATGTCCTTGAAGCTGGAAGAGCTGTTAGGAAGCAGCTTGTGGAAAGCATTGCTTCTTTTTTTATGCCTTATGGAATTTTCTAGCACACAGTCTGGCTCTTTTTGTTATCTGCCAGCAGATCTTTGAATGCATGACCCATACAAAAATCTACTTATAGGGTGAAAAAAACTGAGTACCATTTAGTGGTAAGCTAATTAAAAAAAAAAAACCAACCAAAAATGCTAGTGTTTGGGAAGACAGACTGTTGGGTTTGAGGTGTTTTTTTTTCTTTAAAAGGCTCTAATCATGTTTCACTTCAGCCTCAGCACCAAATAAGAAGGTGCAAGTGCAGGAATGAATATTTACAGAAAAAGTAATGGGAAGATTTCTAGAATAATTCAGACACATTTGTTCTGATAATTAACCATTAAAGAGAAATACTAGTAGCACCACAAATTAATAGCAATATAAATATTCATAATTTAAAGCCTTTTAAAACATTTTATTGTGCAGAAGATTAATTTAAATCTAACCTCATTTTTTAAATCAGTGTATTCAGTCAGGCTTAAAAATGAATATGTATAAACTGTTTATTAAATGCTGGATGTGCAGAATCAAGTGGGACATGTTTAGCCTACTGGAATGAGTTTCTGCAGCAGTCCAGGAGTTCTCACTGCCAGTGGAAAATTTGTGAAGCAATTTGGCCATTCATTTTCTCTAACAGTTAAGTCACATGAATCTGTGCAGTTACAGGCCTGGAAAACTCTGAAAATGTAGGTGTTTGTTAGATTAAAGTATTACAGGAATTACTGATCCCCTGGCCCCTTGCCCCATCGGAGCTTTATTGTGCCATGGCAGCAGAAATGTTTCACAGCAGTTATTGTAGGGGATATAGCAGGCAGTTATGCTGCGGGTTTTTCAGAGAGATTTATTGCAGTTATATTTATCGGATGAAAAGAGAGGTCTCTACTGAAGAAAAAGCCCTGCAGAGATTAGTCATGTGGATCTCCAGGAGAAACCCTCCTGGCAGCGAAGGGGCTGTGAGGTGTCCACCTCCCCCTGCCCACCTTCGCCTTGCCTGGCAGCACCGTCTCAAGCTGGCTGTTGTGCCCGACTCCCTGTGAAAACAGCAGGCTCTAGCATGTTTCCTCTGGCCAAAGGGACACATCACCTGGCCAGCGTTTTCCTCCCAACGCAGTGCTTGTGCCTCGCCCATCGCAGATTTTCAGCTGGAGAGGAAGCCGCTGCGAGTGTGGTCAAGGGACGGGGACAGCGGGAGGAACAGCCCAACCAGCGATACTTTGCAATCAGGAGAACAATCTAGCGCTATTGATCCTGGCTCCGATCTTGACTTTCATTTGGAGATTTTGAAGGCATAAAAACCCATTCTGGTACACTAATATGATTTCCTGTATATCACAGGGTACACAACTTTGTGCATTAAATCAGTTCTGAACGAAGCACTTTTATTTAGCTTGAAGTATGGCAGGCAGGAGTGAGTTCTTGGCTAAATGAGTCACTTCTAAAGAAGACATTTGGGGCTGGAGTGTCGGTGCAGCATCCCTCTCTTGCAGTGCAAGCAGTTCCTCACAAGTCCTCTTTGTCTGGTTTTACCCCAAAATACACAGATTCTTGACCTTACACCTGTGCCAAAGTAACTTTCTTTCTATCAGGTTTTTACTGAAAAATTGTGCTGATCCCAGATAAGCATGGTGAGAAGAAATAAGTTTAGTCTAACAGTTGCAGCATGCCAAATGTACTAAGAACGCCAAATCACAACTATAAAGGATTAGCATTTAAAAAATAAACCGATGTATTTCTTGGTTTCATCTTTTTAAACCTAGAATGTCATTAACATCTACAGCACAAATAATGCAGATAAATAACTTCTTCATTTTTTCTTCCATAAAATGTCATGCTTTCATCTAGTCTAAGATGGGGAGAGAAAGTGTGCATGTGTGCATATTTGGCTCTTTTATGATTTTTAAAAAATATCCTCTCAGTCAGATCTGCGAAAGTTCCTACCTGCAAAATGCACATAGGCACCTTCTAAAAACAATTTATCAACAATATTTCATTGCTGTTTATGTATTTATTGCAAAGTTATACTAAAATAATATTTTAATAAAAATTGGTTACTGTGAAAATCTGATTTTAGATAACAAATGTTAGAACTTGCTTCATGCCATTACCTCTGGGACAGGACAGAGCACTTTTAATTATCTCCTTGTGGAGAAATCTGCCTTATGAGTGTACAAATATTTCTTATAATGTAGGCAACACCTCTGCACCTGGAATCTTTCCACAGAATAATAGAAAGCAGCCTTAGAAGGGACTGCAAGAGGTCGTGAAGGAGACGACTGTCACAGGAGCAACTGTCTGTAAATCCTGCCTGACACTAGTGTGCGTCCTCTGTTCCCCAGATCTCCAGTGATATACGTCTGCTCTTCAGGCAAGATGCGGTGGAGCGCCATTTTCCCTTCACTTCTGCAGAAGAAACAAAGGTGCTGCTCTGGGTATAGTGAAAAGGAAATTTTTTTCTGGTTTCATGAAAACCATTTAAATCTATAAACCCAGCGAAATGGGAACTTGTACCCATAGTGGCATTACAAGCATATAGATCTTGGCTGGTTTGGGTGGGTGTTTTTCTGCACCGACCTGAAAAAATTCCTTCTCCAGGAGAACGTAGGTTGTGGTTCTGGGCGATCTGTTCTTTCAGCTGTAGCTCAGCCTGTTCTCTGCACTTCAAGGACTGGGGAAGCAGAAGAGCCAGAGACGGAACAGTTAAGAAGAAAATGCATGGCTGATCGGGTCTCATCCCTCCTTCCTAACGGCTGTCGTTTGCAAAGCAGGTAAAAATGGTATCGCATAGCCCAGGACTAGAGAGAATCTCCTAGGTCTGGCACCATGCCTTACCATGCAAAATAGACTGGGTTTATGCCTGTCTTTGCTCTCAGTGATCCTTGCAGCTACCCCTGGAGGCAAAACTCACTGAAACTGGTAGGCCTAGCAGCTGCACTCACAACAACTCCAGTTGTCCAAGGAAGCAGTTAAATGATGGCCAGTTTAACAAGGCAACACTGAACAGATGCTGGACCATGAATGCCGAAGAGTCTGATTTATCAAATCCATGGTAAAGTCTTGCCTGGTGGAAATTATTGCTATGGGAGAGGTAGTAGGAAGAGCTCAGCAAGCGGAAGTGGTGAAGACACAGCAAAAACAAGTTACAAACACAGGCCCAAAAAGACTGAGAGTGAGGATCTGTGGACTAAATGCTGTTGATGAACTGTAAGCAAGGAGGTTCAAGCCAGTAAACAGGAATCCCTCCAGGGCACTTTGACCAGCTTCTTGTGAAGATGGGGACCCATTGCACCTCACTGGAAGGATCATTGCCAGAAAGTAAGTTAAGCCTTTGCCTCTGCACTCTCAGTAGAAGCAGAGACTAGTCTGAGGAGGATTTTACTAATATATGTATGAGCCAGATATTTTCAAGTCCCACAGAGCTGTCATGATACAGCGTTTCCAATGATTTAACTACAGACACATGGACAAAACGTAATTTGCAGCCTTGTCATAACGAGCATTTTCCTGGCAACTACTTAAAACATGTTCATTTGATGTATACCCAGAGAACAAAATGTTCGTAAAAAAAATTCATCCACTTAGTGCATGTTAATCTACAATTGAATTAGCTACTCTTCAAAGGGCTGAAGTTCTTCTCAAACCCAGGATAATACGAAAAATAGTGATACGTTATTCTCAGAGGATCCCCAGATTTGGACACAGGTCTAACTTTCCAATTCTGCCAGGTTTTCTTTCTTGTTCTTACTTTTTCTTTTTTCCTGTAGTGATAAATCGCATGAAGAACCACGTTTTTAAAATACGAAGTGTCTCCCAAAAGATCTAAATTATATACAGTGTCTTGAATCCCTTCAGGAATAGACCTTGGTGAATCACCTACTGCAGTATAGTATAGGTGTACATGACACTTTGCCAGATTCAGCTCCTCTCCAGTACCCTCCCTATTTGGCAGAAGATTCCAGTAACACCAAAGATGTGTAAGATCAAGGCTGTATGACCTAGAGTGATATTTAAATATACCATATCTACACCAGAATGCAGACAACAATCATGTTCTTAAATTTGAATATTGTTCACAAAGAATTGCATATTTATAAAGGCATAGTTCATTTAAGCTAACTAAAAAATCTGGAATTTTATGAATTCTATAAGGTTTTGTTTATGGTATCTTTTCTAGGAAATAAAAAGGTTTCCTTTCATCAGTGGTGTTGTCAAGAACAACTAGTTATAACTGTCTAGTTTCCAGTTTACTGCATCACAGTTTATGTATTCTTCTGGTTCGTGCTGTGAAGTCAGCTGTGGAAGCGATTCATCTAACTCTAGACTTCCCTGGCAAGAGGCTGACTCTTTGTTTTGTTTGTTTTGTGAAAAGAGGGTATTTCCACAGATGATCTAATACTTGAGCTCAGCTCTGGCAACACTTGTAGCATTTGTCATTTGTCACGAGATACATCTGAGGAGTATTAGCAGTCTACTGACTTCCGTGAATGATTTTTCATCCTATTTCCATGACCTCATTTCCATGGAGACCCCTATTTCTCATTGCAAGGTTTCTCCCCCTTGTTTTCATGCCGTTACATGAGCACTGTAGAGTCGTTTCAGCCTGTGTAGTATTTAACAAGGGAATTCTGGTTCTAAAATGACTAGTCAACAATGAAAGCTCTATCTTAAAAGCCAACAAGTGTAAGGAGAAAGTGAGTAATTGCCAAAAAATCCATTTGAATTGATTTTTGCAAAGGAAATTAAGCAAACAGAATTTTAGACAGGCAATTAGAAATAGCAGAACTTTAGAAGAAAGTGGGTTACTATTCAGAATGAGACACAAATTGAAGGTAGTTTTGGTATTGTAAGTAGAGGAACATCACCTTGGTTCATTCATCATCTTGATGAGAGCTGAAACCTGCTCCTGCATGGGGGAGAGATACATGGCAGCCAGCCAACACACTCCATTCAGTGCATGAGCAATGAATTGAGAAGAGTTTTATAACACAGCAATGTTGCACATCCTCATACACTGGATAAGACCAGCTTCAGTATAGTTCAGAAAAAACTTTCTTAAAAAAAAAGCCAAAAACACACAAAAAAGAACCTCACAAAAAATCTGTTCCCTTATCTAGGACAGAGTGCCAACATCACATTAGCACCCATTAGGTGCTAAAGCAAAAAGATAGCCAAGTCATTATTGAGGAATGCATAAATAATAGAAATAGATGCTAGTACTCAAAGTGCATTCACTTAGTTTAGCTAAGCCTCCTTCAAGAACTGTGAAATAATTTCCAGAATACGGACTGCCAATTCATGAGCAAAGGTTGTAAATAAATCTGAGCCAGGGAGAGCCAAATGAATGGAAAAATCACAAAAATTGTATCTATATTTCTGTAACAAAACAGTCTGCAAAGTACTGTCCATTAGTCTTACTTCAGTGATAAGTGAGGATTTGGAGGAAATGTGAAATCTGTAATGTGAATGGAAAATGAAAAAGAAGGCACAATGTGTCTGACAATATTCATTTGTCCCAGATTAATCTTTAATAAAACAAATGCTGTTATAGACTGTTCTATCATTGGGCTTGGATTAAATTTTTGATGTGATAACCAAAAGGATATTGTATGTTCTGCTACAAAAGATTGAGTTTATTTCAACAAGTCTGAAACAGTCATGGAACTTACTAGGATGGATGCAATATGTCATGCCAACAGGGCAACTTTGAGCTGAAGCCAGTTTATCAGTGGAGTTGCTCAATGATATATCTTGGAAAAGAGGCAACTGATTCCTTAATGGCATTACCAGAAAATGTTAGTGAAATGAATGGATAACATAAAATTCAGAAACATTTTTTTGTTAATACAGACGATGTTTAGGATATCATTCAAGGAGAAATGGACTAGAATACTCTGAGTGAGAATGGCTCAATAGTGAAATAATAACATCAAATATAGGATTTGAACCTCAAGATTAACCATCATGAATAGAGAACTTGTCAGTTAAGTGCAGTGCTGAGGGGAAAAGAATTGTGTGCATCGGTTGATCACAGGATGCATATGACCACTAGTGAGATGTGGCAATGAACAGGATAAATTAAATGCCAGAGTACAGTGGGAAAACATTACCAGCACAAACAGGGAATGAAGAACAGTGCCGTACAACTCATAGTGAGACGTAATCTAGGAAACCATGCAAAGTTCTGGTTACCATCACTAGAGAAAGACAGAAGCAAATGCAGAGAGGAACATGGACAACATAAACACAAAAGCAAATATGCGTGCATATATCAATTTAGGCTGAATATCAACAGTGAGTTCCGCACACAGTGCTAACAACAGCAGTTCTGGCCAGGTAATGAGCATGGTTTCATGGTTGGACTCTGTAACACAGTTTTCTGCAACACCAGAGGACAGGATCAGCCTTTCAGAAGACCTGCCATATTCCAACTCTTAAGATTTGCCATGGTCTTCTGCTGCCTTGCGCAATTCATTTATTACCGTAAAAAGGGGAAGTAAAATATAATAGTTCTTACTCATGGGAAATTGATAGCTCAAGCTCTCAGCAAATTTTCTCTGAAATTTCCCAGAAAATATCAGCCCATAGCCATCTTAAAGAGCTGCTTCTATACTAATATTTCTAAATATAGAAAATAAATCTCTACTAATTGCAAGTCTTTTTCTCTAAGGACTTGGGTACAATGAAATTTTTTCAAAACCTGAAAATGGCATCATATGCTAAGAATATCCATTAATATTTATACAATAAATACTACATTCTGATTATGCCATACAACTGTATAATACTCAGGATTTGCACTGATATGTGAAAGAGTAATAAAAATTAAAATGATATTGCACTGAAATTTTTATTCTTTCATTAAATATCTAAACTTTCAAAATCCTTAGTTGCCGTCTTTTTTGTGTCTTCATCCAGCTCTATTTTACTCATTATCATTCTTTCAGTACTGAAATTTTCAACAATATCATACAGAGTATGTCTTTCTGTCATAAGAAAGGAAATAGAAATCCATTCAGCAGAGCTGCTGTTGTTTTTCACTTCACCTGCAGTGATACTTAGGCTATCAAACAGGGATCAATACCCGTTTCTTTGCACTAGACACTCTGTGAACAGCAGCAGAAAAGCATCTTCTTTCCTGAGAGCTCACATCATGGTATGGAGGGTGAATAAATAGGCAAAGTATGTAACGGAGGACAGTTAACAAGAGAGGCATGTCCTTACATTATTGTACTAATAATTCACTGCATTATTTCAGTAAGCTTCATCAAATCTGTTAATCTCTTTATACATTATTAGTGCTAATCAACATATTAAGAGTTCATTTTGTCCTGAAGGAAGAAGGGAATAATACGGAGGTTTAGGTTCTGCCTCCAACATGTTAGTGCAGACCTGGGAAATACACTTATTAAGGCACATTCTCACATCATACACTGACTACTTTTGCCTTACATATTTTAGCTGGAAAAGGCACCAAAAATTTGTTAATTAATATTATCAGATTAGTCAAACCACTCAGATCAAAGACAGTGTTCCTACAGCAGCAGTTGCATTTATATTATTATGGCCTTCCTGCAGTATTTTTATGCACCAATATACTCTCGAGTAGCTCTCCGTTGCCGCTCTTTGGGTGCAGGCACGTAACAGAGGCAGAAGGCTGATGGGGAGGTTTGCTCTCCTTCGGCGTAGGAGAGACATAAGAGCAGTCAGAACTTGAAAACCATCTACAAAGACTGAAAGAACTGGGGATAATTTTTCTCAGAAAGAAAAAAAAAGAAAAACAAGAGAAGGCACAATAAAACTTAAAAGGCTACCGCAGAGTCAAAAGGAATAATCTGTTCTCCACTTCCGTGATGAATTGGACAAGAAATAAGACAACTGAATTTGTACCCTGTATACTTTTCTCCCTCTTGCTGCGTTCCTCCCAACATTCAGGTTCCTGCCATCTTGCCAAGGATTTGAGTCTTGCTTGATTTACCAAATAAAGTGGAATGGGGGACAAATTTACCCTCTTAATACACACAGTCAAAGCTGCCACTGTTATACAAAGGGTGAGAGCTGGAAAAGAAGTGAAATCTGTGCTGACCCTCAGGCTACAAACTGAATGTTGCATTACTGACTATCAGCTGGGCCTCTAGGGTGACTGTATCAGATGAAACATAAACAACAGTATCCAACATGACAGAAAAGAGCATATCAGATCAGAAATTAAAAACTAAATTTGTCTGAGCAATTTACGGAGGTGGATGATTTTATTCTGGCTTGTGCTTTCAGACAAGAAAAGCCTTCACTGCATGAAATCATCGGGTGAGCCTGAGCACAGTCCTGGACTTTCACGAATATAAAACAGGTATTGTTCTACAGTATTCTTAGGGTATACAGATGCTTTGGTGGCTTTGGCAGCCTTTTTTTTTTTTTTTTTTTTTTTTT
>Ga0065711_1008810_pt1 | contig 20770 bp, 7 predicted proteins | sample Hoacrofraction12_FD_59098 | JGI IMG/M metagenome (GOLD analysis project Ga0065711, IMG submission 59098) | Hoatzin crop microbial communities from Cojedes, Venezuela - Epithelial fraction 12 v2 (version 2) | ecosystem: Host-associated > Birds > Digestive system > Esophagus > Crop | place...
CATGAGTAACTTAGCCACTGCTTACCTATTTGAACACTTGTTTCCTTTCTACCCCACATGCTGAACATGCTTTCCCTTTCTGCCCCACATACATAGAATCACAGAATGTTAGGCGTTGGAGGGGACCTCTGGGGATCATCTAGCTGAACCCCCCTGCCAAAGCAGGTTCACCTAGAGCAGGCTGCACAGGACCTCGTCCAGGCAGGTTTTGAGCTTCTCCAGAGAAGCAGACTCCACAACCCCTTTGGGCAGTCTGTTCCAGTACTCTGTCTCTCTCCAAAGTTCTTCCTCGTGTTCAGACGGAACTTCTATGCTTCAGTTTGTACCCGTTGCCCCTTGTCCTGTCGCTGGGCACCACTAAAATGAGTCTTAACCCATCCTCTTGACACCCACACTTAAGATATTTATAAGCATTTGCAAGATCCCTTCTCAGCCTTTCTTCTTCAGGCTAAACAAGCCCAGCTCCCTCAGTCTTTCCTTGTAGGAGAGATGCTCCAGTCCCCTAATCATCTTTGTAGTCCTCCTCTGGACTCCCTCCAGCAGTTCATTTTCTTGAATGGGGGAGCCCAGAACTGAATGCAGTACAGTACAGTACATCTCAAGTTCAACAGTGGTTTGGTAGGACAGCAGGGCATGCAGTTCTCATTCAGATTTTATCTGACTTAGCAAGAGAAGAAGCATGCCAATATCAAAACAGAGCCTGCAGTGAATCACTCAACAGCTGAGGCAATCCTGTGAGCTCACTGCAAATTCAGGTGGATTAAGGCTTGTTCAAAAGGAAGATGGTATAAATGGACTCTTCTATAAATAGGTAACGAGTATAAATTACTTCAATAATATTTAGGGGGAAAAAAAACAGTCTTGGTGTTGGCAGAACTTTTCTGTGATCCAAGCTGATACATACTGTGAGTAAGTAGTAGCTTGGCAGTGAATAGCCAAAGAAGTAAATCCACGTAAATGAGGCGGAATTAAATAGCTCCAGACAAAGATTCCAGTTATACTGAAGATTATTGAAACTTCCTTCAGGAGAATATTTTCACAGTGATATCTTCAAGGCTTGATTGACAAAAGAGCAGTGCCTCTTAGATTGTCCCGATCCAAAAGTCCTCTGGAGAGGTTTCCAGGGATGCTTCTGAGCAGTCGATCAGGTTCATCATTTGCATACTTCTAAACACTATGTTGAACTGGTGTCACAGACACCCTGTAGAGACAGAAGGCCAGCCATTGTACTGGAATACACTGTTCTGGTACAGCTTTTCCCATTTCACTTTCTTAAGTTTGCTTTGAGAAGTCTTGTACTTTTCTGGAAGGTGAAGCAGAGTTATGCTTATATCTGAGAGCCAGAAAACAAATTATTAAGCCATAAGCCAACTCAGTTTTAATCCTGATCTCTTGAGCATTAACCATACATGTTCACAAAATGTCCACCCCCCTACCACCTTTGCAGATAATATAATTCAGGTAGCAGTATCTGTGTCAACGATGACAGTCAATATATTCTTTCCAGTGAAGTGGAGTTGTGTTTACCTCTCAACGTCTAACAGCAGTTTCCTACCTATGCTCTACTCTCAAAGAGTAAATCTGTTGAACCAGATGCAAAGACGTCTATGCCAGGTATTTGAATCCCTTCTCCACTGTTTACAATCAAATCATTCTGCTGCCACTGTCATTACACTGTCCTTTCTACTAATCCATCCCCTACATTAAAACCCATATCCTGATCTCATATCCCATTTCAGTCATAGAATCATGAATCATAGGTTGGAAAAGACCCCTAAGATCATCAAGTCCAACCAATTAAAGGGATTTCCAGGGTACACATATACCAGGAATGCCCCTTTAAGACTTAGTGCTAAATTAGGGACTACAAGACCCTCTTAAGCTCCTCAGAGCTAGATGCCTTCATATTTAACTTTCCTTACTCTTTCTTCAGAAGGGATAAAAAAGGAAGCTAAATCCTGTATGTTACGCAACTACAATATGTTAGGGAAATAAGTGGAGCCATAGCCTGAAGATAAAAACCTTTAAAAACCCATGGTTTATTTGTTTTCCAAGTGATTGTTAGAATGTGTGGACTCCTCAAGTTGGGATGGTAGAATTTGTGAGCTGCACAAGATGTCTGGAGGTTTATATCTGAGAGACCTCTTGCTGAGTTAATCATAAAGTTACATAGTTAATGTATCTTATGCTTCAATAAGGCACAGAGGATTTTAAGAAAACCTCAGAGAATAAATATGTTTTGGAGCACTCCTGTGTTTAAATAGATGTGACTGTTTAGGAATAACAGTTCTAGTTTTCAGAAGCTGTATGACGTTTGAAAGCAGTGTCTTTTTTATAAATAAAAACCTCAAGAGCATCAACTCAAATGGGGTTATTTTTTTGGAGAGGAATATACTATGGATCTCAGATGACCCCGAGAGTTATGACATGGCCTCTTCACCTGAAGGAGATATTAATACAGCATTAAAACAAAAGCATTTTGACAAAACTCTCTTTCAACTGTCTAGAAAATCTTAGAGGTACATAGAAAATTGAAAATTATGACAAGGGATGTAAGAAGGGTGTCTAAGCTACTATTTCCAGTACTCAGAAACATGACCTAACCACAAGACTTGAAAAAATAAGGTGTGAGGACATGCTCCACCATTCCTACTGATGTTAGACACTACACAAGAAGAACAGAAAACTTAAGGGATTTTTGTCCATTTCATACAAGAAGTGTGCTTTAGGAGCCCACAAAAGAGACATGGGATCTGGAAGCCATAGATTCTAGGCTCTGGCCCAAGGACTGCTACAAGACTTCTTTCTGTCTCACAGCTACGGCATTTTTCTTGGAAGTGAGAATTTGATCTCCCTCTGGAAGATACATTTTACAGGGGAGCATTCCAACCAAAATGCTATTATAAACTGATAAGTTTACAATCATTGGACACTACTAGTACCATTATATTTTAGAGTGTATTTATTACCCAATAGGACAACTCAGCACCTTAAATTATGTGAAGGTTTTAGGCTGTGAATTTCAGCTTCACAGGCACAGTGAAGAGCATAAAACTCAGCAGAAAAGTGGACTGCAGAAACACTTCAGTATTCACCACTTGCTGGCTTAGATGTTCAATCCCATTCAATGCTGGCTGTTGTGAATTCAATTCCTTGGCACCTTACTATCTTATACATTGCTCAGGGACTATAAACACCTAGCTGTAGTTATGAATTCAACTCCACAAGGTAGACATGCCAAAATTCAGCAGATTTCTGTCAGCAAGGACAGATTTTGTAAATGTTTTCTTCATTCCAGTTTACAGCTTCTTTCCAAGAATGTTAGGTTTCCCAGATTAGGGCTCAGAAGGAAATGTCAAGGTTGATCTGAAATCAGAGATCTCTCTGCCATTTCAGCTTTAGAGATTTCTCTGCAATTTCAGTTTATAATGCAATAGAGCAAGTCAAACAGAATAACACTTTGTTCGCTTGCTTTTTGGCAGAGAAGTAACTTGAAAAGGAAATGATAAGGTCAGGCATCCTGAGCCTGTTATAACACAAATCCAGGTATTCAACTCATTCTCATGCTTAGTTTCTCTCCCCATGACCCTTTTTCCATTACTTCATTCTTCCACCTGTTTTTCATTATCTGCTTTCTCGATGCTGTCTTTTCACCATAATATTGTGTTTTTAACACAACTTGCTTTTCTAGTCTACATCTCTGATTCCCAGCCACTAAACCCTCCGCATCAAAATTTACAGGTGCAATTAATTTCTTTTTGAAACCATCTGAGGAATTCTTGAATTATCTTCTTTACTCAGATTACACCCCTCTCCAAATTAACCCTGTATTCACCCTCCAGCAAAAGGAAACTTAAAATGCATACCTAAAGAAAACTCAGGTTTCTGCCAAAGAAGATTTTCAACCTAAATTGCTTGGGTGGCACACGTGGTCAAAGGTCACAGCATGTCCTCCCAGAGCCCACTCACTTCCCCTCCCTTCAGTTGTGCTAACACTAGATGTCAGGGCAATCACTTGGCCGGTGAGTGCAGATGAATATCACAAACCATCTCAAGTGTAAGCATTGGGCTTCACTCAGTCCAGGGACCTCAGTCCTTTTTGGTGTTTCTTTTGAATTACATCTTTTCTGTGTGTTAGCTGGAGTTATGCGCTAGATCAGATAAAGAACAAATGTTTAAAACCATAAGGGAGGTTGTGACCTGAGCCACCATGTCTGTGCAAAACACAAAAAAATTAGAGTAGTCATTAACTTTAAAACATACCAGGAGGATACGTCTCAAGATTCCCTGGTTTAGAGAAGCCCCAGGGTAAATCATGAAGGTAAATGAGGAAAGTACATGGATTTTGCAACACTTAGAAAAACAAATCTTTAAAAAGAAAAAAATGCATTCAACTTTAACTACAAAAGAGGTTGTAAAGTTCTATTATGAACAACACACTAAAAATATATGGATAGAATTTCTCATTTTATAAGCACTAAAATTACGTACACAAATTTTTTTTAAGGTATTGCTATTTGGTAATATACAGCATTCACTAAGAAATAAAAAAAAAATCATTTACTACATATTTTTTTTCTTGGTTATTCAGATGTGGATGGCACCATTCCAGTGTTAGTGTCAGTCCAGAAACACAGGCGAAAGACTCTTCAAAGACCTTATGGTGTTAAATCCTACCAGTGCTGCTGCTAGTGCAGACCAGTCTCCCTCTACAGATTCTTCACTTCCAAACAGGAATTCCAATATTTAGGTAAAATCCTATTCTCTGTTAAATCTTTGTGTTCTTTAATGTAATTGAACATACTCATTTGCAGCAGATTTTTGATGGAAGTGCTTTCTCTTTATCTCATTAAATTCCACTCAATATTTTGCCAACATCTATGTTTAAAATTTGCTCTTTCCACTTTCTTAGTATTGTTCTTCAGGAAAACATCAGATCCTTGCCACAACAACATGGTGGGTTGACCCTGACTGGATGCCAGGTGCCCACCAAAGCCGCTCTCTTACTCCACTCCTCAGCTGGACGGGGAGAGAAAACATAATGAAAGGCTTGTGCGTTGAGATAAGGACAGGGAGAGATCACTCACCAGTTACCATCATGGGCAAAACAGACTCAACTTGGGGATGTTAGTTTAATTTACTGCCAATCAAAAGTCAGAGTAGGATAATGAGAAATAAAACCAAATCTTAAAAACTGCTTCCCCCTACCCTTCCCTTCTTCCCAGGCTCAACTTCACTCTCAATATTCTCTGCGTCCTCCCCCTGAGCAGCACAGGGGGACAGGGAATGGGGGTTGCAGTCAGTTCATCACATGTTGTCTCTGCCGCTCCTTCTTCCTCACACTCTGCCCCTTGCTCCAGCATGGGGTCCCTCCCACAGGAGACAGTCCTTCATGAACTGCTCCCGTGTGAGTCCATCCCATGGGGTGCAGTCCTTCAGGAACAGGCTGCTCCAGTGTGTGTCCCCCTCGAGGTCACAAGCCCTGCCAGCAAACCTGCTCCAGCATGGGCTCCTCTCTCCATAGGGCCACAGCTCCTGCCAGGAGCCTGCTCTAGCAGGGGCTTCCCACGGGATCATAGCATTCTTCAGGTGCATCCACCTTCTCTGTCGTGGGGTCCTCCCTGGGCTCCATGTGAAGATCTGCTCCACCATGGACCTCCATGGGCTGCAGGGGGACAGCGTGCCTCACCATGGTCTTCACCACAGGCTGCAGGACAATCTCTGCTCCAGTGCCTGGAGCACCTCCTCCCCCTCCTTCTTCACTGACCTTGGTGTATGCAGAGTTGGTTCTCTCACATGTTCTCACTCCTCTCTCTGGCTGCAGCTGCTGTTGCCCAGGTTTTTTTCCCCTCTTTTTAAATATGTTATCCCAGAGGTGCTACCATCGTTGCTGATGGGTTCGGCCTTGGCCAGGAATCATTGGCTCTATTGGAGATGGAGGAAGCTGCTGGCAGCTTCTCAAAGAAGCCACCCCTGTAACCTCCCCGCTACCAAAACCTTGCCACACAAACCCAGTACACAGTCATTCAAGACTAAGAATGATGCCATGGTGTCAACACAGCAGCAACAAAACTACCAATGCTGCTGACTTTGTCCTGTGGACATCCAGGAGCTTCCAAAGCTGTGAACATCCACAATGCAAAATAATATTTTTCTATCCCAGTTTATTCCCAAAGAGGTAGAAATTTGGATTGTTTGTGTGGCTATAAAACTGTCATCTCTTAAATTTCAAGCATCTGACTTGCTGAACCCAGTAATACTCTGTGAATTTAGTTGATTGTATAATACATGTGAATTTCACATACCTTAATTGTACCTTAAGTTTTTCTTCTGTTATGTTTTCTATGCTGATTTTCATCTGAGATCAAAGACTTGTGAGATCTTAGCAGGTGCCTGACAATGATAATGAAGAAAGGGGGCCAAAAATAATTCTGGGTGTACAAGAACTTGAATTGAAGAAGTGTTCAAAATGTGTTGAAAACCTAATGCACTCTGTTTATTTTTTTTAAGAAAAGTGGCATGAGTTTATGGCTTTCAATTAGCAGGCTTCAGTTCTTTGCACTCAGTTGGCAAGACAATATAATCGCAGGTCTAAATGTGCAAAATGACCCAAATACATGCTTTGAGATCAAGTAGAATTAATATGAGCTCAGAGTTGTACTTACCTGTTTTCAAAATCTATTAGCTCCTCTTTTTTAAAAAAAAAAAAAAAAAAATGACTGAAGCAACAGGCCTAGAACAAGACTTCAAATGAAAAGGTATTAAGCAATCTTTCAAATCAACCCAGGCAGCAGTTTTTCCTTTCTTTGAAGGCACAGAACAGCTTATTAATAATAAAAGAACCATATTTTGAGAGGTTTCATACTGGTAAAGTTAGGTTATTTTGTTTTGTTTTGTTTTCTTTTTAACAGTACTTATGTACAGGAGAATTGATTGGTACAGAGCACAATGCTGCAAGCTGTACCAGCTGCTCTGAACACTAAAAAGTAAAATTGTATTAATAGTATAGTAAGTGTGAATAGGTTTTGTACAAAGGTACTATTTTCAAAAAGTAGGTTAAAATTAGCATCATTTTACAAGTAATACATTTTGTTTTCATGTGAATTTTGTTTCCTTGTACTTGTTCTACTTCACAACAACATAAAAAAAGATTTATTTCAGCATAAAGAAAAAGGACTTTCTTGTGAGCTCAGCAGGAATAACTTTCCATAAAGGACAATTTGAAGAATTTTTAATCAAGAAGTTATTTTTATGTTTTCTTCAAAGGTTTTCTTTGTTTCTGTTATATATACGTATGTACATATTTATATATAAATTAAAATTATACAGATTTTCACTGAAGATTTCAACATGAAACAAACTGCTTAGAGTTTGTGAGTACAAACTGATTATTGCGTTGTTAACCATAGCTATGAAAAAAAAAAAATGCCTTCAGTGTGAAACAAATAAGAGAGCCTGAATGACCAATTAGTCGAACTGTAATACATGACAAGGAAACCTGACTTAAGATTTGCAAAATTCCACTTTTTTCATTTTAAAACCCATTAAAATCCTTTTAGGTTTAAGAGCAGAGTTCTCCTCCAGACTTCTGTTTTTCAGTTTCTGAATAGTAGCTTGGGCTTTGTTTTGCCTTTTGTATTTGTAGCCTTAAAACTGATAAAACATGCTGTTCATAGTAATAATGTTTTATATTCCTCTCAAGGGAATGAAAGACTTCTGCAAGGGGTCTCCAAGATCCTGCAAGTGGATCAAAGGAAATTCAAGCAATTGAAGCAGTCATTCTTGAGCACTCTGCTGCTTGTTCCTGCTGAAAAGGCTATATATTTTTTTCTATAGCAAACCCTTTACATTCTGTCTATCACTCTGCAGGTTATTGTGTTAACAAATAATGTAGTGTGCTTTTGGTGGTACTCTGACACTATATCACTATGCCACATGAAAAGAATTTTGTAGTACTGCAGCTGTGCCATATTTTCCCCTAAATTCACCTTTTCAAAATGGATTGCCTTTAACTACAAAGAATTCAGCTGTTGGAGATGGGTTTCCAAGGGATCTCCCTAGAGAGCAAACCCACAACTGTTTGTGCCATCATAGTTACCAGGCTGCTGGGTGGCACCTTGCTCAGCCCCACAATTTAGGAAAGGCACTGAAGAACAGCGGCAGTGGCAAAAGGAGGCTGGAAGGCTGTTGGAGCAGCAGGGTAGGTGAGAAAGCAAAGTAGAGTAAAAGAACATGTGTCTCCATCAGAAGCAGAGAACTTGTGCAATGCTGGTGCCAAGGAGTGAGGTTAGGGCTGCCCAGTGCTTGTGGACATCAGAAATGAGAAGGGTACTGCAATAGTGAAAATTCCCATTCCAAGAGTGGAGAACAGAACCTGATGAAAAATTGAACATCTGCTAAGGTGTCCGGTACAGCTCTTGAATCACAGTGGTAAATTTTTATTTTGTTTCCTCCAGAATAGGACAACATGACAGGGGAAGGTTTCTCTGGCTGCTATTACTCTTCAGGTCCTGCAGAAACAGGTAGAAGAGTGTCTGATCTTAAATCATTAATATTTCCTAAAATCTGCTGTTCCTAAACCATATTCACATATCCTTCACTCTCTGCTCACTGCTTGTCAGTCCGGAACGCTTGCTCTTTAGAGAACCTCAGAAGAAAATTCAGGAGCCGTGTGGACTTCTTCTGTCATTCAGAAACACACCATTCATAATTTTAACAAAAAATCCTGTAGATAATAGCTTAATCTGCCCTCTTCAACTTATACACTTTTTCTCTCTTTCAAGCTCCTCAAAAAATCCTTTAACTACACTATCTTTGCCCTTCACTTTAAATCTAGCCTTTAGAGCCACCACCCACTTAAATGTCTCTCAGCATAGCTGGGGAGTCTCCACTGATCTCGTTTTTGCCAAGCCCAGATCATGCCAGGGGAGACATCTGACACCATGGTTACACATCATCTAAACCAGGAAACGGGAAGAAGGAGTATGGACTGCCCATTCTGCAAATCATGCAACAATCTTTGGAAAATGCATCCTGGTCTTGAGGAACAGAGTCTACCTTCTACTGTTACCTAAAGAAAATATATCAGAATATATATACTGGCTCCAGGGACAGACGCTCTGCTGTTAATATTTTCAACACTTGAGGTTTACTAATTCAAGGATGAATTTGGCCCGCTGGTTTAAAATACAAAACTTTCCCATGCAAACACTTGTATGGACATTAAACCATCATCAAACTTTGTTGCAGAAATAATTCTTATAGTCCATGATGTAATCTGTGCTACTTTTGCTAGCCTTTGCCCCTGTGAATGAGACAGTGAAACAGATCACATAAATCAGCTAGTTTAGTTTTGCTGGTCCTCACTGGATTTGTGACAGCAAGTTGGAAAAAGCTTTCTACAGTCTATTCCAACTACCACAAGTTCATGAAAGGAAAGAAAAGTTAATAACTTACTGAGAGCATTAGACTCCCAATTCAGAAGCTGCATTAAAAATTCTATTTAAGATTTAAGAATTCTATTTAAGGTTAAACTTGCATAAAAAATTCTACTTAAAATATATTTTTCTTACTATGCCTCTAGTAAAGTAAAATCAAACAAATATTAAAGAACATATTTATACATATTTAATGTGATAAATTTTTTAATGCTGTCATTACTCATTTAGCAGAAATCTGTATTGATTTACAAATGTAATAGATTCCTCAAGAACACTATAATTTCCAGCAATGAAAAACACTCTTTGTTTACCATATCTCTCTCTACGAGGATTTAGTGTTCTTTATTAAGTCTTACCTTGTGTCTGAGTAAAGGAGAATGTTAATCAGAGATTCTTACTCTGAGAACGAATCCCAGTAAGACTTTCACCACAAAAGTTGACATTTACCCTGTTTCTTTTTTCTGCCTTTTATGCAGTTTATGTATTAAGAACTTCAGAAAGGGCATGCAGTGTAATCGAAGTTCTGTATGGAACACAAATCTTTATTTAAGTTTCTGGCCACATCTTCAAAAATAATGCATATACATCAGAAAAATACTATTTAAAAGAAGGTTACCTGGAGACTAGAGGCTCTTGATTAAAGATCAAATCAGAGCAAAGGTTCCAGTTTGATGATATCAAAGTCTCACCACTTGCTCATGAGAAAGTTGGGCCAAAAATATTTTAAATGCCACAGCATGAACAGCATTAACTCCATTTGATTTTTATCATCCTGACATTTGAGATTAATTCTCCAAATGAACCTTTCACCATCATGAGCTGCAACATTATTAGATTCAGAAAACACATTCTTCTGGTTTTATATCTGATCTGGAACAAATCCTCAAGGGACTAGCAAGGCGAAAATGTGAGGCATGATTCATGCAGAAGTCTATAAAAATACCATTTGATGAAAGCAGTACGAAGCATGATGAAGGGAAGCAGCAGTTACCAGTATTTCATGTGTATGTGTGATAAAAATCACACATTAGGTAGAAAGAGGAAGTTACCCATTCAGACGCACACATGTCATAATTTCAAAGGAAGTCATGAATGCACAGCAGTGAGACCCAAAATGACATTTTCCCTCTTACTCATTTTCTTTATAATCACACCACTCTTGGGACCATAATTGTTTCAAGGTGTGAAAACATATGTAGAAATGAATATTTTTCGAGACCATATATAAAATAATTCACATTATGCATGCTCTGTCTTTAAACTTAGGCAGATCAAAACCCCATTTCAGTGGGCTGATGGAGAATGAGAGCTATAAGCCTGGATTTCAACTGAGACCAGAAAGAGTTTGCTTACAGAGCTAGTGATTCATATTTTTTCCTGGACTGTTGCCCATTCTAGGATTTGCACACTTCTCTGGCCCCCACAGAGTATTAGCCAGATGTTCAAGAGCACATGTGTAACACACCTGTTTCATGCTGAAACATTTGGCTTTGTTAAGGCAGATAAATGGAAGGAGGTGGGGAGGAACGGTGGGAAGGAAATGAGGATTTTAGACGTTCATCATTCAGGGCCAGGCACCCTACTGGGAAACACAAACACGTCCAGAAGCAGGAGATAGTTGTTACTAGCTCCTGATACTGCACAGGGGAGCTTTGCTGTGGGACAGTCTAGCTGCCAGTTATCCCTAGGGAAGGGAGAGGCAAGGATGGTTAGTCAACACAGAGGAACAGCAGAGGTCAGGACTGAGCCGTGACTGGGGTAGCTCTTGCAAACAGGAACTCTGGGTTCCAGTACCTCTGGCACTTGGGATATATTTTTTTCCTTAACAGCAGATCAGCATAACTGTTGAGTGAGGGACTGAAATACTGCTGGCTGTGGCAATCCCTAGGCTGTTTCCTGAGTGGAAGAAAAAGTGCCATTCTTCACCAGTGGCGGAGGGCCATAGTGGAGCCTGCTATGTGTAATGGTCATGCTACAGGAACCGGGAATTCAGCCTCTAATAAAGGCTGGGAAAGCAGATGCATATTTATTTGCTGAAGTTTGGTAGTATGAGTTTAATGTTAATATGTCTTAATTAAATATACATAAAACCAGAGGGAAAGTCTGAATATAAAAGAGCAGTTAATCTGTTACAACATTGTTTAGAAAAAAGTATTCTTAATATTTAAAATACTAATTATCTACAGTATTTCCCACCCACACTAAACATTTATTTTACCAAAACGCATGACTGAATACCCAATACTCTGATCATGTCATGGAAAGTCTTGATAGGGCTGACATTCGTCAGCTCCAATTTGTTCTCTGTGGAAGAGTATCTAGAATTTCTTAAGAGCTGAAAACCTGGTTGTTTTTGATACTCTAATTACTGAATTGTTAAATTGAGTTTTTAAGAAAAATTGCCCTTGACACATCTGAAAAAAATAAGCGTGCTGGAACCCCTGTCAGTATTGTACTATCTGTAAAACAGGCACTAAGATAACACATTTTAATGCTTTTCTTGTTTAGATCACTGTAAATACCATACACATTCAGTAATCATCTTGTTTCTGCATAGGAAAAGACTCAGCTCTAGCCTGAGTCCTCAACCTTTCCTACAAGTGATAAGATTCAGACTGATTAGCTCCTAGCTTTACAAGAAGAAAGTGTCTCTTCTACAGCACGTTGGGTGGCCTATGATACCCGGTACATTGACTGCCTGGAACCCCACACAGTGTTACCAGTCAAGTCCCTGGACCAAACATGCTATTTAGAAATACATTTGCATTTTCTGGGCCTTTGCTGAGCAAGTACAAGGCATAATTTATAAACAAGATTACTCTGATCAAATAAATATCATGTTGTGGACACTCAGAACAGGAATCACAAAGTTATGAGGCTGAGATATGGCCAGGCTATTGGTGCCAAATTCCTTTTCAAAGACTGAACAACCAAGTGCCTCATCAGTGCCAAAAGTTAGTGTTGCAGGATGTTCCATGTGAAAGGAACATGGAAAATTTTTTAACTAAAAGAAAAAAAAAGGGAAAAAGGCAGGCTTTGAAAGAGAGGCTCTATGTGACTTTTTATTTATGTACTTAGTGTACGTACTTTGTTTACAGTCTCTACAAGTAATCCTGTAATTGTGAAGGGATGATTTGCCAAATTGATGTTACACATGGAGCAAAGAAAATTCTTGTCCTGCTATTCCCTCTTTTTCCTTTTGTGTCTGCCTCTCTGTAGCTGTACTCTTTCAGTCACTCAAGTATTTGTGGTTCTGTTGAAAAACATCCAGGTGGGCTATGCTGGCAGTTAGCCTGGGGAAAGGCAGACTAATGGCCCAGTGATCACTAGAAGGGCAGCTGATGAAAATTGGGACTAGCAGTCATTTGGAAGGAAATGTGTAAAAGATGGCTTTTCAGATTTTAGCAGGGTGGTTCAATGTGAAAGGAAGGAAGTGGACTGATATCTTAAAGGCCAGGGAAACTATTCATATTTGACTTTTGGGTAGGATTGTTCTTCTTTTTTAGTTGTTTAAAGTTATGCCTGAAACAAAGCCAAATGCTGCTCTTCTTTTGTGGAAAAAAATCCAAAACATAATGTTTTCATTAAATTAGACCCACTGCTCGTGTCAGTCTAATGACAGTGATATACATATTAAGTAACAAATTGAGACAATTTACTAGTATTTGTGGTTATATTACAAGCAAACTGTAAGGCTTGGTGAAATGCTGGCATGTTGATCTCCCCCAGTTAATATACAGGCTTTGATAACTTCTTGCGTGAAAATGTAAGAGAAGGGTAAGAGAAAAGACTGAAGCCTTCTGATACTCCCAAAAATCTGTATCTGCAGTACCTCCCGCCTTAACCAGTGGTCTTCTACAGGACACAAAAATGAATAGAGTGTAATTCACTTGTTAAAAGCAGAAGATCTGTATTTAGTCCTTAGCCACTAGGAAAGATACTCATGGGTGCATGTGAATAGGATGCTTATTATTTTTATACGTATCTACAGTTTTTCCAGACTCTACAGAGCCTCAGCAATACCTTCTCAACAGGGCTGACTAGAATAGCGCATAATCTGTTAAGCAATTTGTACATAAGACTTATTAGTCTCAGGCTAAAACAAACATGCTTAAGCAATGTATTAAAAAAAAAAGTAGGATGTTGCATGTAAGTGAAAAATAGAAACTGGAATTCTAAAAATCATTGGTAGTAGATCCATCTTTATGGAAGCCAGTCTATCTATTCCCACACAGCACCATGAATACTGAGCCATATAAAGCACTGAAAATCTAATCAGCAATCAAATGCCAAATAGTTAATTCCAAAGTTGCTCCCTCTGTGATGCTTACTGTACAAGTAGTTCCAGAACTAACTCACTGGAGACAAAATTAGACATTGAGATATTATCTAAAAAGATAAGGTCAAATTTAGGGACACTCACTAGCTAGGAGCTCAACAGTTAAGGAGTCAGAAGGAAAGCACGCATGAAAGACCTTGATTCATCAGGCAGTCAGCCTGTCCTGGGTTTGGCCAGGACAGGGTTAATTTTCACCGGACTCCAGGAAGTGGCACAGCCCGGGGGTGGGGGCTGACCCCACCTGGCCAAACAGAGCCCGATATTCCATACCATGTGACGTCACGCTGGGTTCCGGTGGAGGGGGCGCGCGGCGGCGGGAACTCACTCGCGGCTGGGGCGGGCGCCGGGCCGGTCCTGTTCGGGAGAGCGGCTGTCTGGGTAGTGCGGTTCATTGTTGTGTTTTCTCCTTATTTGTACCGTTGTTGTTCCTGTTTCCCTCTCTTTGCTGTTCTGTTAAACTGCCCTTATCCTGACCCACCAGTTTCTGCCTCTTTCTTTTCATTCTCCTCCGCAGGCCGGCGGGGGGAGGGGCGGCCGCGTGGCGCTTTTGTTGCCGGCCGCAGCCAAAATGAAAACACAGCCAAAACAGGGAAAACGGGGTTTATGACTAGCAATATTTTTCTTCAGACCACTTTTATTTTATCCAGCAACAGCTTACTGCAAAACACGCAGCCCATTTCTCCTTTTCAAGTGCAATTAAATTTTCTCTTATTTCCTTAGGATCAGAAAAATCTCTGCAGCTTCTGCTGCCATATTCTTTTAAGAAGAGCTTCAGTCCATTTCCACAAGGTTGGTGCTCTCAGCAGGAGGACAGACAGGCTTGATCTATAGTGAAAGTAGAATCTTCTGTTTGTCCTCCAGGCACCAACAAGAAGAGAACGACTGGTATCAGTGAAACATCAGATTCCTCTGTGAGCCTCTCAACACTGATTTTATAAGGAACATAGGCACTGGTCTCTGTGAAAGAGACAGTGTGAAATGTGCAGTGACAAACTTTCATACTTCAGAAGAAATTATAAGGAATTACTTATATGCATGATTAGGAGTTGTTTAATAATCAGATAATGAATATAAATCATATAAGAAAACCAAGGAAAATCTACTAAAATAAAAATATTACTGAAAACTTTACTAAAACTAAAGACCAAGGAATAGCAAAAGTATATCGAAACAAATAAAGAAAATATGACATGGAAAATGTATCACTATTATAAAAGCAGTGTAAAAAGTTCTATAAGAACATTAGATAAAAAAGAAAAATGGAAGCAATTATAATGAGAAAACTGAGCGATTAATGGACAGTTGAAGGAAACTTGCAATGTTTAAAGCTTTCCCTGGTTCGGTCTTCATAAAAATGCTAACTGTGACCAGATGCTTAACTTAATTATTATTAATGAGGAAATAGGAACACCAGCCTGAGAACTGAACAAGCAATTAAAGAAGTTGAATATATTCAAGTCATTAGGACTTGACAAGCATCACCCCAAAGTACTTACAGAGTTAATCAATGCAATTTAGGACCTTTCATTAAGGATACAGAAGAAATGAGGGAGTTCTGTGGAAGGTGAAAAAGTTCTGGAAAGTCAGACAACAAGCCTGAGGGGATAACAGGGACACAGGAAACTACAGAAGAATCAGCTTGTCTTTGATAGAATGATAACTGAAGCAAATTATTATATAATCAATTTGTATTCACCTAAAGACAAAACACAACCAACCTGAATTTGTCAAGAATAACTCATGTCAATGTAATTCAATTTCTTTGACAGTATAACAAGATCTGGGAAAGTAATAGATGTCAGATTCACATGACACTCATAAACGAACTGCGAAAATATGATCTGAGTAAAGCTGCTGTAAAATCTTGCCCAGAAAACTTGTTAATAGCTTGTTGGAAAATGAATAGTATATATTATATAATGCCCTTCAGAAGGCTGACCTGATATTATTCAATATATCAACCAAAAATGTAGGTGTACTTAGAAAGCTCGTGAATGACAACAACTTGTAAGGGATTTCATTTTGAAAGGCAGGATTGCAGTTCAAGTAGATCTTGAGAAAATGGAGAAGCCACATAGACAGTTCTGAATACAGAAATACACATATGACTAAACATAGGAAGGACAAATCAAATGTACAAAGAAAGGATGGAAAATAATGTATTGAGGAGGAATATTTCAGAAAGATGAAATTCTATGTCAAAAAAGGGAAGATATTACTTCTATGGACATTAATGATATATATAGCCACTCGTAAGACTTCAATGTTTATTCTGTCACTGTATTCTGGTATGGTATACTGAAATGGAGCCTACATCTAGTGTTGGTGCACCTTGTATGAGATGGATTCAACACACTGGGATGCAGAAAAGAACTCCAGACATAGACAAAGAAAGGCCAAAATATTTCCAAGATTTATGAAGAATGATTGCAGGAAAGTGGTCCATAAAAGAGGGGACTGAGGATCGAATACAGTATTAAAGAGGCAAGTAACCAGTCTTATTCAAACACACTGAATCTAGGACAAGAAATAATTGCTTTCCTTTCAAGAAGGGAAGATTTAAACTTCAGGTATAAAAAAATCTGTAATAATAGTTATGCAATGGAACAAGTTATATTGGAAGGTCTTGAAACCAACATCACAGGAGAATTTTGAAAGACATATATATATCAAAGACAATAAAAAATAGTTGTTAATTCCCATGCTCTGAGACAGAATGACTGCTAGATGTCACTTCCCCTCCACATTTCTTGGATTTCTTTAACCATATCAGATGCTGTCCAGAGTCTAAGTTTCTTAGCTTTTCAGTATGTATTTGTTAGTTTATTTTCAGACAGACAATGCCGCCATTTAGTTAACTAGCTGCCTGTGCAACCAGAGGTTATTAATAACCATTCAGAAAACCTTGTCTATTTTTCAGATAATAGTCTGTTAGTATACATGGCTAAGAAATGCTCGCCTACAGGTTAGGTAATGCTGTGTTTTAAAATTTATGAAGTGCCATAGATGTAGAAGCGACATATACATTGCACTCCTGAAGAGACTGCACTTTAACAGCTCCATTGTACAGACAACAAACAGTTTCTGAAGCTTGATTAAATTGTATTCTGTGTCTTGAGTACATCAAGAATTTCCCACTACATGCACACAACAGGCCTCCAGTTTACTTGTAAGTGCACAAATTTTTAGTGAACCATAAAAAGCATAAATTTAGCAAAGTAAAACAAAAATTTTAGCATATAACTATAAAAAAGGAAATTAAACTGTCAAAAACTATAAAAAAGTACACCCAAGATCAGCCAAAGCCAGTATATATAAAGTTAATGCTGAAACACCTTCCAGTAGAGTAACACCTAATTGTATTTTAAAAACATTTGTGTGTGGTTTAATATATTTCATGGTTTTGTCAGATTTATGTGGTCTAAATTGCCTTAGCTGAGGGTGGTCTGTAGATTTCAAGGAAATCAATGTAGGAATAAGCACTACCCTCCTTATAATTCTCCAAATCTGGATAGAACTGCTCTTGCCCCAGAGGCTACTGGTCACCATGCAGGGAAGGAACACCTCAGAAAGGTGAACATAATCTCTCAGAAAGTCTTTGTCCCTGACCAATACCGATTCCATGAGTCACATCTATCATACCTGTATCTTTACACAGAAGTCAATCACAGGGTAAATCAGACAGAAACTCTCCAAATCAGGATTTTGTGGGGCTTTGCTCTAAAGGCACTGGAATGCAGTTCCAGAGAAAACATGAATTTTACCTGGATGAATTCTAAGTGAATAGATTAATTTCACCTGAAACCCTATGAAATGCACAACCTATCTAAAAAAACCTACTTTTCCTCCTGTTTACCAGGCTGCAGACTGTGGCCTCACAGTCGTGTGCAGAGATACCATAAAAAATGATGCGATCTGATGCCATAAACAGTGCGCATCCAGGCCTCCTGGAAAAAATGGAGTGCTTCTGGGTGTTAAGGAGCTATTAATGCAAGTGTAGAGGAGATTTGCGTTTTCACCATTTGTGTGAGATTGCAAGGAGTACTGCAGGGAATAGTGAGTCTAATCTGACTTCTGTAACAGGCAGAATCTTGTTATTTCACCAGTCTTCATGGGCAAGACTTCACCCTACAAATTAGTTATTTCCGTGACCTGTATAAATATAAGTGTGCCTTCAGGTCAGTAATGCTGCGAGTAGTAGACTTATATAAAGCACTGTGCATTCATGCCTAAAACTCGCAGTCTAAACCCAGATCTAATTAGTAATAGCTAAAAGGATTTACTTCTCCAGCTTGTAAAGAAACTGGAACTGAATTTAAAAAATTAAGAGTAACAGGAGTAGTAAAAACACGAAATAAAACCCTCAGTTAATACTGTTCTTCAGGGTGCAAATCAAATAGGAAAAAAAAATCAGGAAATTAGAAACATTTGCTGCAAATTGAGTTCAGGCTTCTTTTACTTAAATCATGAATTCTATACTGAGAGATTATTTTACTCAAAGGATCACTGCCTCAAACACGGGACCGGACTGGGGCTTCTCGCTTAACAAGCACATTTAATATTTTGTTTTACTCCAGTGCTGACTTCTGGCCTGTAATCTTCCTGTGTCCTATCCTGAATATAAAAGTAATGAAGTATTTGTGTTGTATTTCTTCCCCTCTATAGCTCATCTATGTAACAGCAAGTAGCACTATCTCCAAAAAGCAAGAATAGAGTGGATTCTTTTTCACGGCTATGTACATAAAGAACAGGGATATTACAATGTAAAGTATCAGCGTAATCAGAAAATCTAGAATGCAGCACCTTGTTTACACTCGGGGTGACCATCAAGAGATTTGAAAACTTGCGGTCTACAACACAAGATTTCTGCAACTAAAATGAACTGTTACCCTGAATATACTAGGAAAATCAGCATGAGAAGTCATTCATACTTGATCTGTTGGTGTAATGTGCATTTGGTGACCACAGAGAAGGAGGCTTATGAATTTCAGATCCCTTTCCAAATTTCTCAAGATCATGTCCTCCAGGTTTCTACAAAGGAACACTAAAGACCTGGTACCTTTGCTCTAGGGAAACTGTTGTAATCAAAATGGACCAGACTTCACTCCACAGGGAGCTGCCTGACTCTTTTATCTGAATTTGTTGCTAGTACTAATAATAATAAGGAAGATTAGCCTGAGGCAGACACCTGGTGTGGAAAGTTCAAGTCCACATTCCAGCTTGAACAAAAAATTTTAAGCCATGAAAAACAGGATTTTATTGTAGGAAGAATCAGACTCTCTTAATGATCCTACCTTTTCAATACAACAAATGGAAAATCAGGTATTCAGGCTCCAGTTATTAGCAGACAAAATTTGGACCAGTTGGAAAAAAAACCCTGCTGAGTTTTCCTGTCTTTCTGTACCAAAGGTTTTATAACCAAGAAGAATGGATTCTATCTTAAATGTGAATGGGGGAAGCAGTTAGGTAAATATCTTTAGACCAAGGAATGACAAACTGATTCAGTTTAAATTGAAGGTAAAATACAACTAGTTCTACAAGAAGCTTCATAATATGAAGGGGGAAACTCTTAACAGGACATCACTAAGAAATTAGGAATTTTGTTAGTGAAGTCAGCTAAAGATCTTGGGAGGAAACACTGTTATCTCTCAAAACTCAATCTTCAAATGATCCCCAAATCATTGTTTCTTTGCTGATTAAAGTTTTGCTGAAGGGCTTTAGGCCTACATGGATTAATTTCTACCCCAGCATATTTTTGGAGGAAGGGGAATTTCTAGGAGAAATGGTAAAAAAGGGTTAACCAGTAAAGAAAGCTGGGGCCTTGTGAGGCCAGAAAGAGAAGGGATAAAGTAAGAATTTCCAAAAGCTGAACTGAGTTAGACTTTGCAAAGGAAATAAAAATGAGCAATAAAACATTATTTAACAATATATATAAATCAAGAGAGGTTGAGCTAGTAAGCAGTGCAAATAGGTTTGAGATTTAAGATTTAATAGGTAAATACCAGAAGCCAAATGAATATTTGACTTCGGGTTTTAGGAGGGTAACTATTACAAAAACAACATGGACAATAGGCAGGAGAATTGGAGAAAGGAATTAACACAATGAACTTGAGGACAAAAATCAAACCAGAACATCAGCTTACTTCTGTCACTGAATACTGAAAAACCTCAAATCTGAAGATGCAAATATGATAACAAAACTACTGGCTTCAGTGGGAACAGAAATTTTCCCCTGTCCTGTAGGAATTAAAACGAGGCATCAATATTCAGTTTATTTAGTTCAGGTCTCCAAATCACTATTAAATCATAAGACCTTTTCTTCTAACACCCGGTTGGCTCAGTGTGATGGGATGATATATTACAAACATAGATTAGAAATTCTTTATCTTTTCATGCTTTACTGAACTATGTTATTCTTGAATATAGCTTTAGGATGTGTTGAAATGAAATAAAATCAGTCTTTTGTCCTGTTTCTTATTCATGGGAATTCTATTTTAATGCCAGTATCACTAATAGTACTTGCAAAGAATTATAACAAAGAATTGTATCTGTCAACTATCAATGTCAAATGTTTTGGTTTTGAAAAGTGTTGCATTTTCAATAGATATGAATTTGCCAAACCACTTGTAACACTACCAGTCATAATATTTTGCTGGTGATCTTGATACCATGGGGACATTAACTAACCTGAGAAATTTGGAAAAAGTCACAGCTAATGCTCACTAACGGGTTTCATATTTGGAAGTGCAGAGAAGAATTACTGTATTTCAGTTCTTATTGGTGTTGACAATGAACCTTCGTGGTGAAAATAAAAATGGTAGCAAAATGAATTTTCTGCTGGAACATAACAAAGATCACAGAATCACAGAATCACAGAATCACAGAATCACAGAATGGTAGGGGTTGGAAGGGACCTCTGTGGGTCATCTAGTCCAACCCTCCTGCCGAAGCAGGGTCACCTACAGTAGACTGCACAGGACCTTGTCCAGGC
>Ga0065711_1036637_pt1 | contig 20770 bp, 10 predicted proteins | sample Hoacrofraction12_FD_59098 | JGI IMG/M metagenome (GOLD analysis project Ga0065711, IMG submission 59098) | Hoatzin crop microbial communities from Cojedes, Venezuela - Epithelial fraction 12 v2 (version 2) | ecosystem: Host-associated > Birds > Digestive system > Esophagus > Crop | place...
AGTTCTCAATCCACTTCACCGACCACTCATCCAGCCCACACTTCCTGAGCTTCCCTAGGAGGATATCATGGGAGACTGTGTCGAAAGCCTTGCTGAAGTCAAGGTAGACAACATCCACGGCTCTCCTTTCGTCTACCCAGCCAGTCATGTCATCATAGAAAGCTATTAGAAAGATACTGATATACTGAGGACAGTTTTTATTGACTGATTTATTTAATAGCAATGATCATCACAGTGCTTTGTCAAATGCTGCATAAATAAATGAGTAAAAAAAAGCATGAAGACAAAGCTAATATATGTAACATTGTTAGGAGACATTAGGAACTTGAAAAGCACAGATAAAGGTTGTAACATTGTGGAACTCGATTTCATTGAAAAATCTTGCCCCCACACCTTTTTTATGCGTTATGTGTTTCTCCCATCATCCTTAACATAATTTTGTAATAATGTAGGAGCCTTTACAGCACAGAATGGAAGAGATAAAATGCACAAAAGATCTTTTATAAAAACAAACCAAACGCCCAACTTTTCCTGAGAGACATTACACAACTTGTCTAGAACAGTCTTGTTCCACCTGTGGTTAGTTTGGTTATCAGGCAGATGGTCACAACTTGCTGATTCATTTGTCCTGGTGGAAGTGGCAGTATTTTGCTGGATTGTCTTCTCCACATGGGCTCTCTAGTATTCAGTAGCTGCATGGTCTTTATCACAATAGGTATTCCATCAAGTGACCCATGCGTGGAAGTTACAGAACCACAAAACAGTTGAAGCTGGAAGAGACCTTTTAAGGTCATTTTGTCCAACCTCCCTGCTCAAGGAGAGTCAGCTAGAAGAGGTTGCCCAGGTCCATGCCCAGATGGCTTTCAAATATTTCCAAAGAAGCTGGAGGAAGAAGAAACATGAAAACAGTCTAATGCTTTGCTTTTCCTTCTTACAGCAAGTTCGTGGGGCTTTTTCGGGGGCCAGGGCAGGAAATACTGGAAAACATCAAAACACAACTGCTCTGCTGAAAGGAAGCTTCATAGCTGTGCAGTTCAGAAAATAAACAAAAAGGTGGTACCATCTACCTTGATTCCTTTGAGATAGAAACGCAACTCATTTGGTGGCAGGTGGGATTGGTTGAAGTTTAAATAAATGTAACCATGTTTTTCTTGAAGTAGTTGAATCTTTTGAGTCTGCAGACCTGGCCTGGAAATCTAGAAGGAGAAAATCTGTCTGACAGTTCTAGCATACTGCAATCTTTTTAAGGATTTTTTTTGTCATCTAATGTTACTGTTAATTCACCACAAAATTGTCAGGATGAAAATCCTTGACTAGCTTGTGGAACAATCAAAAGGTTCCCAGTAGCTTTTACTATCAGACTCAGACCGAGTTATCACAATTGACTTTTCTGAACTTCAAAACATTAAAAAGTTGTCGGTGGAATAACTGACCTCAGCTGTAAGCTGTGTGAGCAAGACCATATGAAATAGAGTGCAGTGGAATCCTACCACTGTGCAAAATCCTCAAATCTTGACTATTACTGTCTTTTGATCCTCCGAAATGGAGACGTATAATGGAGCATGTTCTAACAAAACCTGACTGAAGACTGACATGACTAGTTTCTGTGTCACAATGTCTGGTCCACTACGAATTTTTATGAACTGTTGACCTGAAATTTAGAAAGAACACTCTCTTTTCTTCCTTGAAGAAATGGAAAAGTCTTATGCTGTTCCATATTATCAGGAAGAATGGAGCAAGATGTCAAAACCGTGTATCTTTACATCTCAAGAGCAAGACCTTATGCTTGCTTTCTGGCAATACAGACATTGTTTTCATCACTCTCTTCCCTCCTCCACAGCCCCAGGTGCAAGATTATGCTTTTCTATTTAGTTTTACTAGTACCTGTGGGTTGGTACAAACCTCTTCTGAACAGAGTACGGACTATATTTTTTATGATGATATACTCTTGTTTATTCTGTTCTTGACCATTGAAACCTAGATAAAGTCTTGATATTACCTGATGAATTAATCAGAATGATCCTGTATTTATTGGAAGCTATTGAAAGAAGTTATTGATATAAAGATATTTCATCATTCTTCGCATACCAGTCTTGTCTCTGATTTGGATGTATTGATTATTTGTACATCATTTGCTACTATGATTCCTTTGGGAGTATCAGCATTTGGTAACAGGACAGAAAGCAGGCATCTAAGTCATTTGCTATCCCTTTTGCTTCTTTACCTCAACAGACAATTTCGACATTATATTAATTATTTTTGACATTCAAAAGAAATATTCCATTGAGATTAACACCTTGGCATTCTTAGGAAGAATCTTTATATCCTTTTCTATATTCACAATATATTTTACATGAGCATCCTGGCTGCAAGCCATGGAGAATAATTTTTGCACCTTATCAGTGCAAAGAATGTTTCTCACTGTTAACTTAGCTGTTCCTGAGAGGGACTAATAACCATGGTGTCACATCTGACCACTCTGTTTCCCTGAAAAGCAGTATATTCGATGTGGCAAGAGCACTTCTTTAAGCAGCACCATTTACAAAGACCACATTTCTATTTATCCCAGGACTAAACTCGCAACAGCGTTGCATAGTGTTTTGGCCACAGGGCTGATTAATGTAACACATTCTTAACAGGGCTCCAGGCAGTGTAGGTTAATTCCCTGACACTGATTTAGTGTGTACAGTATATTTGCTCAGTGGCAGAAGCTTCTGTGTTTTGAATATTGCCACAGATTTAATTTAATTTAAAAATTTTGAGGATTTTTTTTAATTTATCAACTTCTGAGAATGTCTGAACAGTCACTTCTTTCTCTTGATACGACCTTCCTCACAGTAGGAGCAGAATGCATGATGTACATTGTTCTGCAATAGACTTTTATAATTGCTGTGTACTAGTAATTAATATTCCTGTGGCATATTTACTTTAGTACAGAGAGCGTTGGACTACGTGAATACTATCTGATTCTGTGAGTAGCCTTATTAAAAGTCATGTTTGGAAAATAAATATGTGAAACAGAGTCTTGGAATCTGACAAAATTATTATTGCTATATTGTTAATTAGGAAAATGGTAAAATCGAAACAACCTATAAAATATCTGCTGCACTGATGTCTAAACAGTTCTTATTATTTAAAAGTTCTGGTACTGCATTTTAAGTTGCAGATGCATTTACATTCAGTGATCACTGGGAATAGTATTATGGAAGATTTTGTCTTTACCAGCACTCCTTTTCTTGAGCCCTTTCTCGAGCCCTTTCTCCCTTACCCTTATTTCTGTTCAAACACCAAAATAGGATAATTTGTATAAAATTCATATTTATTTCATAGCATGTTTCATAGATTATATGTTACATCATATAATGACCTCAGATAACAAAACGGATTACAAGAAATTTTAGAAATGCAGTAGAGATTGTAAAATACTTATGATGCCAAAACATTTCTGGCATCATAGGATTTTTTCGATAAACTGAGCTTCCTTCTTTCTTAAAAAACAACTTTTGAGGATGCATGGCCTCATCTATCAGCCTCATCTTTCATTTCCTTTTTGCTTTTATCATAGTCTGGATTCATAGAAAATGTAGGAAATAATAGTTCACATTAAAACAATGGCAGAGTAGTCATCCTGGTAAAATCTGTGAGCTTTTTATACTGAAATTGTTTATTATTTCTGTGGCTATTTCTGATTTACAAAATTACAAGAACTGATCTATTATTTGAGTATTCTTGTATCTGCTTTCCAAGAAGGCATGACACATATCTGACCTTTTCTCCAAGCAGACTGTGCATATACTTGCGTAGTAGATAATTCTGGTAAAATGTTTGTAGAAAGCTAATTTCATCTTTGTGAAAATTATTTCTTTATGCATGTATGCCAGATGATACTTTCTCACAAATGTCCAGCCAAAGAAAAAGATAATATCATACCATTTCTGAGATCAATCCTAATGAAATCATTCTCACACATTTAGAAACTGAGATCAAACACTTATAAGAAGTGACTTGTGATTAATTCAGGAGGTAGATGACTTTTAAAAAATTTTGTGACATATAGTTGACAATGTATTTGGCATGTAACACTTGCTTTACAGAAATTTCCTAAGTGGTGCTAAATGTTCTTCCACATTGGTTGTTATAACTTCTCCTACCTGCACTCTTTAATTTCTACAATTTCCTCTCTGATACTTATACTCCCTTATTTCCCACCACCTCTGTTTTATTGCACTCCTCCATTACAATCCTGCATTCTCAGTCACATGCCACAACCAGCCTTGCATTTTCTCCAGCTTCATCTCTGTGTCACACAAACACTCTGACCTTCTCTTCCTTTTGAATTGACTTCATAACATCCACTCCTTAAATGACATCGACAAACAATTATAACTGAGGGGCTTTAACATCTAGAGATGCATAATTTAGCTATTTTTTAAATTATCATATAGTTCTGTACAGAATTATATATAAAGCACAGAAAACTTTGCTTTGCACTTTTCATGTGCTTTATTTAATAACTTTCTTCACATCCAAGATATAGTTATTTTCCTTTGCATTTTTTTGTTGATGATAATGTATCCTCATCTATATCCACATCTTTGGGACCTGACTATCAGCAGCTTCTGAGCTTACAAACTTAATAAAAATAAAAACATTAGCTACTGTTAGCAATTTTATTCACATCAAGTCAAAATCAAGAATGGATAGATATCCTGACAAAAGACAGCCCAGGGCTATGGCAGCCTCTCCCTTGCACTTTCGCGAAGACTTCTGAGAAGCAGCTAATGGCATGATTAATGCGAGATAGAAAATTGACAACATTTGTTGGGACTGGTTTCAGGTTGCAAACGAGGAGCCCAGCCCATGGGTTTACACCAGTTTCAGGATTCGTGCAAGGGACTCTCATGCGGGGATCCCTGCATCCTTCCATGGGGACAGGCAGCAGTGCTCAGCTGTCCTCTCCATACCAACCTGTGCTTATGTCAGAGATCCCCATGGATGCACTCATCTTCAGAACATCTGGGTAAGGTAGGGAAGCACAGTTTTGTTTATTTATTAGCCTGGAGGGTTGCATTGCACACAAAGACCTTGGCCAGGGAGGTCCTCAGCCACTATTACAAGGTCACCCAGGAAACACGAGACAGGTGGAAAACAGAGAATGGGGCGGCTGAGGGATTAAATCACCCATTATTTTTCTTTTTTTCTCCTGGTGTGAGGCAGGATGGGCTCCCTCAAACCTTGTACCGACAGGAGTGATAAGGTTTAAGTGGCGGGGGCTACAGCAGGGTGTGGTGTGGGAGGAGGCCATGGACCCACACAGGCCCAAGGCAGCTGGCTGCAGCCACCACTGATGCCAGTGGAAACAGCACTGGAAAGAAAACCTTCCTGAGCCATGACTGTGTCACTCAGAGCAGCACAGACAGACCCTGATAAGGAGTGTTTAAGGAAGGCCCCAGCTGCTGGGGCTTAAGACACACACTGGGAAGGGCATAACGTGCTAAAAGGGTAAGGGTGCCCCCGAGGGACTGAGGCCATGGGACACACACATTGGGACAGAGACACCCTGAGGTCCTGCGGCCATGGGGAAATCGTATCAGACTAGGGACATCTCTGAGAGACTGTGGCTATGGAGGACCCTGCAGCCTGTGAAAACAAGTGGACCTGGGGATGGGGGAGGACAGGTGTTCACCTCAGTGTGTGTGTGTAAATGAGTACGTCTGTTTTTCCCTCAACACCTGAACTGGCAGCTAGAGTTTTGTTTGACAGTAGATTAAATGAAATTCCCCAACTCAAGACGGCTGCTTGCAGTAGGGATGAGTGCAGCGGTGGTGGTGACAGAGTAGGGTGCAAGGGCAGGCAGCTCCTGCCAGCAGCCAGGCAGCAGCATGCACGGCGCTCGCTGAGCCAGGCTGACGCACAGGGCAGCTTGAAGACAGACTTTGTGCTGCAAAGTGAAAACACACACGAGATGGTTCAGAGCCACAGAACGCATTGCGTCCAGCCTCGTATAAAAGCTGGATCTATTCATTATGCCAGTTTAAGAAGACCAAGTCATAAACGCATATTCATCAACAAACTGCAAAACCTTGAACAAAGAGTCTGAAAAAGTTGAAGGCATGTTCCTCTGATATACTGCCATATATGTGAGCAGACATATAACTTCAGCAGAAGCGTTGGCTAGAGGCACTACTGAAGTACAGCTGCCAAGAGTGCAAAAGGAGTACAGCAGCCATTATAGGCAGGCAGTGGCATCTCTGGGACTGCAAAGACTTTCTGAAGCCTGGAAAGGCAATGATATCCACCTACTAAGTATTTAGTGTCCTGTCACATACCTCTGTATTTACCCCTGTCAGATAACCCCACATGTTCATATTGCTTGTGCTTGATGGTCATGCTGGGGCCCCAGTGGTGTAAACAAGCACAGTTAGAAGAGTAAAATTCCCCACTGGAAGTAGATCAAGGAATGTCTTTAAGACTACAACAGCACAGGAAACGCAGGGCTGTACTCTAAAAATAAATATAATTTGATTTGTTATTCTTAAACAGTTCCTTCATTCCTTCTTTCTCTCTATTCATAAATACAATGTGTTTTGCAAACACCTAGTTTAATGCTGTTGCAAAGGGAAGACTGGTTACACTGTCCGTAGCTGAGCAGAAAGTCTAGAACTGCTGAAAGCTGAATGAGCTAGACTTCCACTTAATAAATCGAGTCCAACCTATAATCTACCTACTCTTGTCACAGACTGACACTATCAGCCATGCTAAATGGGAATACATCATTATGAGCCAGGTAAATTAACTAAAATTACACACTATGTTTACAAGTGTTCTGAACTCTTTCCTGCTGAAATACCCCTAAACAACAGAGTTGGCCTTGTCCCTGCTCTGTGAAGCTAAAAAGCATCTGGCCTGTTTGTGTTCAAATAGTTTTTTTGAACAGAATGGAAATACTGTAGTAGTAAACATACTATATAGCACGGTTAAAGCCTGTATTTGGTTAATTTTTAAGTTACAAATACTAAGGGTGAAATGTCTCTCTTTTGAATCACATAAGGGAAGATCCTTCTAAAAGGATTTAATAAGAAATTGTTTTTGAAATATAACAGAATAAGGAACTTCATAGTGTTAGCACTGCACATAAACATTAAAGCTCGTTTCTTGGACTCTATAGTAAGAGCTACACAGGTGCCTCTTCATGTGTTTTTCTATATTCCACTGCAGTTTCTCATCTCTGCCTCCCTTATAAGAGTTAAGGTCCTCCCATAGCTCTGAAAAATACCCATTTACTCATATGCTATTCAAACTGACCATAGACTTGTCAAGTTGACAGGTTTTTGTCTCCCAAAGGAAAAGCACAGTTGCAGTTTCTCTCACAGTACATAAACGGGGTGCAATAAATGAAGAGAAAGTGATTCATTCTGGATGCCAGACACATGCAAGTACTAGCTTTCCTGTCCTTGTCTCCCTGCAGACAAAAGACCTCAGCACAGAGAACACAATGTTCACCCAGAACCTGCCCAGATTAGCCAATTATACAACGAGTTGACAGTGTTCCTGAAATATTTTCCTTGTGACTTTAGACCTGTTTTGGAAATACTATAGTTCCCAGAAGGCTTAAAGCAAAGAGAAACAAGTATAGTGCTTGGGTCAGAGAACAAGTGTCACTGAGCACAAATGAGATGAATGAGGTCTGTGTTAATATGGAACATGAATTTATCACTCCAGCTGAACACACAAAGGTAATATGTAAAACCACAATGTTTATTAAACCGATTACAAACAGGTGCACTTCAAAACAATATGGCTTCCACACTTTAAGGTCTCTAAGCTTACAAAAAAGCTGAGGCTCCTTCACATTTTTTTTTCTCCCTCCTCCCTTCCCCCCCTCCCCCCCACTCCATGTCTGGCTGAAAAGCAGCTGTTAAGGAGAGATGATGCAGTGTCTCTTGGGTCATATCATTTTATTAGAAGTTCTGAGCGAACAGCTTTGCCAACAAAGGATCAAAGTAACTTTTTGATAGTCCATGTTTAATTTCTATGTGGAATGTACTAAGTACAATAGAAACACTAGGTTTTGGCAGTCTCTAGCCTGTTGTCTCCTCAAATGAGTGCCTAAGAAGGTCAATTATACATCTGCTATAATGCATCCTTATTCCTAATCTGACAACTAGTAAATCAAGAATTACCACAGAAATTGTTGAAATTAACCGAATAGATGCAATATTGTTTTTAAACTAGATTATTAACATGCATGAAAACTACTCCAGTTTGAAGGTTTGGGCTTTCCTTCACTTCCTTCTTCACCTGTTGTTCCTCAGGATAAAGTGGTACAGTCAGTTCAGTGTTTGTGAGCCATGTTTTTTTAGGCTTCTTTTGCAGACCAGTTGAAGGAAGGGTAGAACAATGTCTGTTCCTGGAGCGAGCTAAACAGAGCTGAGGCAGTAGCAGCGCTGACTGGAGGTGTTACTTCACTTGTCCAGCGTCATGCTGCAATTTGTGCATCCTGATAGTTTAAGTGTCTTCCTCGCAGTGACAGAATGCTGTGGATTCATGTTCTACTGCTGATTAATCATAACCTGCAGATCCTTTCGTGCAGTACTGCCACTGAGCAGTTGCACCCGGTTCCACGTCGCAGTGACTGATTAATACTACCAAAGGACAAGAAAAATGTTCTGTAATCCTTCCCTTTTCTTTTTGTCTTTTTCTCCTGGCTATTTATCCAGTTTGTCAAGATCATTTTGCATTCTGAAGTAGCCCTCCAGCACTTACAACTGCTTGTAGCCCAGTGTCATCTTCAGATGTACTAATTATGCCCTACTCCATTATCTAGGTCATTAGTGACCGAAATAGTATGAGACTGGGAGCAGAGATTTGGGGAATCCCCTCTTTATTTTTCTCTTCTATTCTTATAGTTAGCGCTTAGTAAACGCTCAGTGAGCTCATGCAAATGTGGAATATTTTCATTAAGCTTTTTTTCCCCCACCTTATTTGCCGCAATGAAGTGATGGGGTGGCCTCGCTAAACTTTGCAGAACTGAGGTCTTGATGCTTCAGTAGCCCAAGCCTTTTGAAAGCTGTGTCCATCGCCATTCAGAAAAAGTCCTCGTACTTCTGGATCCTTGTTGCAAATAGTTTTGTTCCTCTGGCTTCTGTAATTCAGTAATGCTGGTATGATTGCCAGCTAGGCCCTTAACATACTGCTGCAAAATAAGGAAAGTTCATTAAAAAAGATCCTTGTGTTTGAAAGACTGCTCTTAAAAGCTAATGACAAGCTCTTGTTACTATCAGGAATACATTCTAAAACTTGGTTGTTTTAGGAAACTACCTATTTGTGGTAAATCTCTGCATAGCTGCTTCAAAAATTTTGGTTTATAACTGTGTTTGTAAACACTTTCCTCTTATTAAGAAATAAGCCTTTTCCCAGAGATGTAGTGGTGATGTGGTTTGTTCATTGACTTTGCTAACATTTAGCGAGCAGAACAGCAGAATCTCATTTCAGAGAATAGCTCCATAATTTCATGCACCTGCCATAAAAACAAGCAAATTGACACCCTGCCAGGAGTAGCCAGAGGAGATCTTAGAAGAGACTTCATAACGATACTATTGCCATATTGCATGCCTGTAAATAATTCATTAAGTCAGCTACCCTTTTGTTTTAAGCAAACATGAGCAGATGCCTTCCTAAATTGGATGCAGACAACAGTCTTCAGCAAAACATTGTTATAATACGACACTTAAGAAGAGTAACATTTTTCTCTTATTGATTTTTGAACCGTTATCGACTCTGATAATTCACAGTGATTACTTCTGTTGCACATTAAGTCCCTCATTGCTTTTCATCTACATGTTCCAGATTTTTTGCTGTGTGGTAGCTGTAGCATGGTGGAAAATAAAATAAATTCACAGGCAGTTAAGAGAACAGAGAAGTTTTGCAGAGGCCCAAAATGTTAGTATTAATTATTTAATGGAATACCTCTAGTTTAGCCCTTATGTCTGCTTTACATTTAGAAAATCAATGAAGAGAAATAGGCAGGTAATTAAAAGACAAGAAACAACAGTTGTGGGAGTTCAAGCAAAAGGTTAAGGCTAGTGTTTACACAGCTGATGACTCTTCAGTACTCAGCTTGTAAAATCAGGTCACACCTTTCAAAATACCATAGTTATAGTGTGTGGAAGTTTGTAAAATTCACTCTTATCTGTAACCGTGTTGTATTCTTTTTACCTCCCCAGTGGTGTGGAGGAGACTTACATGGGATTAAGAGGCAGTATTTTATGTTTTGCTGCTTCTGCTCTGAATTTTACCAACCTCTCTTCATGTCAGCATTTTTCTGTGTACAATTTCACCCAGCATGGGCTCTCCTTATGTGCATTTCCCTATACTGATTGCGTTCCAGATTTTTCTTCTCCTTTGCAAAAACTTTGAAATAGGAAATAAGCATACTGGATGTATCAAAAATTAGATGTTTCTGCAAGTTCTGAAAAGTGCAGTAAAATATCAGACTTTTGTATTATTTAACGATATTTTTTTACATGTGTTTTAACTTATTACTGTGAAATACTTGTGGCAATTTTTGCACTATTTCAGTCAATCATTAAATTATATTTCAAGTTCTACTAACTCAGCTTTACAACGAAAGTTTCTTCTCCTTTAGAAACTCTTATAAGGGCATCCAAGGGTAGATTTTCCATATATTATTTACAAATATATATCAAGGAATATTCAAGCATAATGATTTTATCAGTCTAACTGGTGTTTCAGTATGCTACAATGATATTTTACATATTGTGTAAGACAGTTATAAACCTTAAATAGTTTTTCATATGAATTACATAACTTTTATGGTACAATAAGATGTTTGGAAATGAGTTGCTTTCTAAAAAATGTTATACTTACATACTATGTGTTTGAGTTAGTCTAGTTTAGTCTAAAGCAGTCGAAGGCGGGGAGGAAACTTACAGTGAATTAGACCTTTATTTTTCTGTCCATATCTCTTATGCACATCATAATGCCTGCAGATGTCAATCCGTTTTCATTTTGGTTTGGTTTTTTCCCTTCCCTTTTCCCTCCATCCCCTGTTTTCCAGGGGACGAACTGCAAAAATGCCATTGGTGCATATCCCAAGCATCATACAGAGAAATCGTAAAATGTAATTGGGAGACTCTTAGGATCTCTTGTCTGAAGGGATTTTTAAACCCTTCTAATCTCACAGGCTCCAGCACACGATCTAGTTATTTTTGCATTAAGGTAACAGTGCTTATTGTGAATTTAAGTCAAGAGAAATAATGTATACACAGAGCTTCTAGCCTTTCTTCAGTTGTATATTATTGGCATATTCAACATATCAAAGTGTGGCATTCATTAAAAACCTTTGGGTCTAATTCACGCCTCTAACCGTGACTACTCTGAGGAACTTGTTTCTCATACATGAGTAACGATGTAGACAATGGATGCACAGGTGCAAAATCAATTTCATACTATGGTCAGGTTAAAAGCCTTAGCAAAAATAAGAAAAGCTTTTATGGTGAAAAGTCACAATGTTTTTCCAATTATTACAGATAGTGTAGATGAATTTTGATTTGTCTATAAAATCTCCACACAGAAAGGATTTACTCTCACTCATTTATTAAAAATATTCCACTAACTTAAAAATATTCCAGGAGAAAAATAATTTTTCCAGACTGGAGGACTCGATGGACTTGATCAACTGCTCAGTGATTTTGTTGAGGAGCAGGGGGGTGTGGGGAGGATTGCCTTGTAAGGTCAGTCTTATAACTTTGGGTATAATAAATGACTTAATTATTCTAACGTAGCCTGAAAGTCAGTAATTTATGTCAGATCCACAGTGTGCTGATTTTTCTGAATGGAACTGAAATCTCTTTCAGAAAGATTTACAGTGTTAATAACCTCCAGCTATTTTTAGTCACAGACAATCTTCATGGAAACACCACAGAGATTACACAGTTGTTTTTTTTTTCCCTGTGGTTACAGCCTTATATTTTAAATATAAGCTGCTGGATGAAAATAGTATTGTACATTCACACTTTGAGAATGCTCACAAGGTTGTGACTTTCTTCTTCTCTTCCTTTTGTCCCCACCCCCTTTGCTCACACATTACATGTGGAAGAAAGACTGTTACCCTCTGTCAGCCAGAACTGAACAAATGGCTTTGGGTTAAACTGATTCAATTGGGAGCTGTTCAACTTCAACTAGATTCACTTACTGTGAGCTCAGTAGATAGTCCTAAGCAGTCATCCCAGAATGCCCGCATTTAAACAAGCAGACAGACAACTAGCATATATAGATGTCCTTAAGCTGACAAACTGTTTCTTTGAAAAAGACTATTCGCACATCCCAAGTGACGAACAATAAAGAACAGGTCCTTAACCTTGCAAAGTGTTAGAAGTCTGTACGAAATCCGAACTCTGGGACATTATCCAGGGAACATGGTTTGTTTTCAATGAGATCAGTGTGTTGTCAACTGCTGCCTAAAATAGCTCTAAATAGTAACACTGTTTGAATGTGTTATCTTTGGGCATGGTTATTACCTAAACCAACCATTGTCATCAATTTTTCTCTAAATGACTTTGTCAAATTAGAGTAGAACTTTTCTAAGCAATAAATAACCTTGTGTTAAAAATTATGCAGCAGCCTTGTTTTCTGTTTTACTTCAAAGTGTCATAAAGACGAGTACCTAAAATTAAGGAAATCTTAGCAGAGAAGTTATGAACAACCCAGTTCCTTGAAACAAAATGCTGATTTTGTTTAGCACTTTCTGGTCAAATACTTCACTTTTTTTTTCATATGAAACTTAAATGGCTTTAATCTGCAGAAATCTGATTCAACCGGAACACGAACCACTATGAGAAAACTTAAATTTACAACGTACTTGCTGTTTTACCAAGCACACCATGAAAAAGTTGTGGCACCAGGACTGAATTGCAGGTATGGCAGCAACTTCATTATGTAAGATGTTTCAAGAATTCTTGGTCAATGATTTATCCAGCACAAGCCATCTTTTCCCAGTAAACTGTTCCATCATTGACTCACTTTTGATTCAATGTAATGTTGAATGTGTCACTGGAATCCACCAAATCTCCTGTTACACTTAGGTTAAAAAAATTGCAAAACAGAGTTTCCTTGACCGTCACTTTTCTTAACATGACTGTGTCAATAACACAGTGCTCTGTATGTATATTTTGTTGCTAGTGTGACTTATGTGATCTTGCTGAGTGGCTCTACAAGTAACTCTAAGAAAAGTAGACGAAAACCTTACCTCCTGGTCTAATCTAAGAATAAGGAGAAAAATTTTTCTAGTTCTTGAGAGAGATAATTTGCTGATATAGTAAAACTGCAAAACTCTGTCTTGTTTAGCTTAGGTAAAACAGTTTGAAGTTTTCTTGGTGGAACATATGAAGTACATGTATGCAATGCTATAAGTCACTGCCCTTACATCTCCTTTATACCTCTTGTGGGTTTAAAAGGAATCAAGCACTTTCCTTTCTCTGTACTTTACACACCACACAAAGCTTATGATGTGCTTTTTTTTCTGTGCCTTTTTTTTTGAAGACAAAAACATTTTTTTGTTTTGTAAGGACCAGTTGCTCAGTTCTTGTTGCAGTAAACCCATTCTTTCTTCCCAAGCCAGGTATCCCTCTGAGGCTCTGTAGCTTCAGACATCTGTCTGCCAGGTTCCAGCAGTGACCAGGGGAACTGGAGCTGACTTACTCAAATCATATTTTTTCTCAACACAACCTGCTCTAACATTTTATTATTGCAAAACTGTTATTTAGTTTCCTGAAAGCTATAGCCATCTGTGTGTTACAGAACTTACATAAGCGAAAAGACAGTCTTGTTGTGGGCTTTGGTATAATAGTGAGGCCATTTTTTGCAGAATTAGTATCTGTACTTGGAATATTTTAGATAGAAGTTGTGAGTATGCACTGAATTCTGTCACCTTACTACCCGCTAATATTTTTGATACAGATAGCTTTTGTAAATTTTTACTTGCTATGAAATGAATATGTGACACCTGTGCATAAAATCCTACTGCCCTAAAAGCATAGCTTCCCATCACAGTGGTGAATATTGGACACTTCTCTCAGGAATAAGGTTGAAGTTGGTTTAAATACATACAATAGTTTCACACTTGTGTTGACCGAGTATATTTTTTCCCTAAAAACACCCAATTTCTGCAACGGGTCACAGTCTGTCGTGTCCTGAAGACTATTTTAGGTCAATAAACAAGTAATTAGAAAGCACATGCCAAAAGGGTCTTTTTAACACTAATAGAAGAATTCTTCTTTTGGTTGCTCCTATAAACTTCGCATCAGTGCAATCATTTTGCTGGTTGAGTCATTCTTTGCTCTACACCTCCCAGTTGGCCATACTGAGTGTTTTCTACTGCATTCTTTTAGCTGGTGGAGGAAACAGCTGATGTTTATATTTTCAGCTTCTGCAGAACAATAGAGTGTTATGGTTCTCTTTCCAGGACAGAAGCCCTGCCAGGCATAAGAAGAGGAGAGTGAATACTGCATAAAAGAGTTGCCAAATTCTTTTCCTATTAACTGGCATTGTGGTACACATTAAGTCATTGAAGCAGCTGTGGTAAGAATGGTGCATGTTCCTAACCTATATTTGATTTTATTTTCCCATATCTGCAAATAGATATATGTTAAAAAATTTGGGTTTTCCTTTTGGCAGCTACAATATGTAAGTTGTCCTAAAGCAGCATTGGCTTTTTGCAAACACCTTGGAGCTCACATCTAGCACAAAATCTGCCAAAATGCATCCTCTTGTTTTTTTTTCTCTTTTCATCTCCCATAAAATGAAGTGTTTGAATATTGGTCCTAAGCAATTCCTCCTTCTAGGCTGTAGAGACGGAGGTTATTTTGCCACTGGTGCTTTTATTTAGCATGAAGTCTGAACAACAGCTGTCTTGTTTATATACTGACTTAATAGGTCTGACCCTTTAGCACAGTATGATTATCTTGTATAGCACCGACAGCATTTATCTTAGTCTTGATCAAGCTGGTTGAACTTTCTCAGAATAAACACGATCCAGTGGAGCCACAGAAACTTTGTTACACAAACTGCTGAGGCAGGGGAAAACAATTAAGGTGGAAGAAAGCTGTCCTATCTGACTCTCCCGTGGCTACATGAATTCTATGTCCTTGGGCAGCTATCGTGTACAAGAATTCAATTTTACCTTGAACCAGCATCTGGTTTGCGGTAGTGTCACATCTAGCCTTTTGAGTTCCTGTAAATGTGGGCTTCTGAGCTGCCCTACATGCAAACTGGCTTTGTGGCATGGTACGGCTCTTTACCATTGTTTATAGCATACTACACAGCCTCAAAGCATGTCTCTCAGTTAGCAGGGTACACTGAACTTCCCATTCTTTACATTGCAAAACATTCCATGTATCCAGAGTGTCATTTTGCTGAGTGTTTGTGTTGTCATGTGCTCTGTCTTTTTTAACAACTCCTTTCATTTGTATCATTTGATCTAAATTTTCATTTCTTGTAGTGCTTTCTGCTTAAGGTCTGGAGACCAGGGCTTATTTCCTGTTGCTTCAGATAAACTTTACATCATGGTCCTGGATGTTGTGCTTTGTGTATTTGCTATCTTCAAAGCATAAAAGAGAAAACAGCTAATCCAGGCACTGGGCTAGAGACTCACTTATTTGTATGCAATGAACAGGTCATTCTGACCTAAGAGTAGCAGAAGATTGAATGCTGTAACCCTTTAGGCTCAAGCTTCGTCAGTAAAATTTGGGAGTTTGCATAACCAACGTGAAAAGGTGCGTAATAAAAGGTAGGGTGTTGAAATACTTTCCTTTCAGGTTTCATTGTTGAGGGTTTTTTTGCATCGTATCTTGCCCATCTATTCCCATTTGCACCTGCAAACTCTAGCTGAGAAAATACAGACTTCATGGTTCTTGCAGAAATATTAATATCTTTACTTTTTGCCAGTCTTGGAATTAATGATAAAGAAAAATAAAATTGAGTATTGGAAAGCAGGCTTCTGCACTTCTGAAAATCACTAGGCTCCACTCTGTGAGAAGAGCAGACTGGGCACTGAGTTGGAGTGGGAGTGGGTGCACAGTAAAGAGGAAAACATAATTCACCCTTGACGTGATGGGAGAGTGAACAGCAGAGCTGCCTTCATCCACTGCAAAGTCTTCTAGGGTATTTACAGTATTCTCTGCTCTGCCTGATGATAAATCTTTCTAGCCACTCGTGTTGTTGCCTTATGGCCTCTGCTAACTTTTCTCTCTTTATGGCCTTTTGGGCATAGATTCTCACCTTCTTAAATAACTTGAAGCTGAAGAAGAAACACTACCAAAACATATAACAGATGCACAAGTGTACCTTTGGGATGGATGTCTTAAGGACACAGAACTGTCGTCACACTTCCATAAGCACTTTTTTACCGTCTCATTCATCATGCATGTGTGGCTTGCTGGCAGAACAGTTGCTCCCAGTGGGGTAAACTTCTATTCTGAGTCCAAACTAGCCAGATACATCTTTTTACCCTGCATGTTAGATTTTCTCTTCCAGTCTGAGGCTTCAGATCTCCATCTCTTGTAAATGGTCTAAAAAGCATTTTTATACCCTACTTGATGTGCAGCTGAAACTTAAGTGTAATACTAGAAGTTTCCACTACCCGTAGCCTTGGAAAGAAATTCAAGGTCGTTTTGACAGTGTTTAGAAACAACGGGAAATCAACAAGTTTTTAAGGTCTGTGTGAAATTTACAGGAGTAAGATTTGTTTTAAAAAGATTACCAATGCCTGTGCAGAATGGAGTTAGATGTAATTATACAGCCCTGGTTTTATGTGAAGCTATTACAAATGGTAATCTGACCTAGATAACTGAGTAGATAGCTATAAAAATGCCTAAGTAAGAAATGATGGCAGCATGCCAGTCTTGACTGGCATAGTCCAGCATAACTGCAGGAGAAAACCTTCATGACTCTACACCAATAGTGATTAAGTACCACTTATCTTCACCCATTTTCAGAGATATTCAGAAAGATTAACTCCCTATGGAATAGAGAACTCCTTTACACAACAGTCAAGTGTCAGAACTTAACTTGTGTTGGGATTTTGATGTGTATAAACTATCCTGACTTTTTCTTTCTCTGGGATGATTTTCCCAGTTTTCTCCAGTGTTTTCTTCTAGTGTTTAACCATCAAAATGAGGAGAGGAAGGAGGGAATAACAGTCTCTTCTCATTGATTTACTCTACTGTTAACCTCCTATAAAAGCATGATTAAGGCACAAAAATCTTTGTTGTCTTACGTACTGAAGGGTCTTCACCATCACAGAGATATATGAAGCTCTTTCAAGTAACTGAAGAATCGTATGCAACCTTCCTCTTTATGTCACTCTGAAAAAAATATTTTCTCTGAGTTGTTTTCTCTGTAAGACTATTGTTTGTTTTCTGATTTTAGTAATTCTATTAATTTCTGGAAAACTACTCTAGATTTCCACTACAGAAAAAGTGACCACAACATCTCTTGTTTTTTTGCTTCTTCGAAGGTTTGGTGTGTGTTTGCAGCTAATGGAGAAAGGGGAAGGTGGCTCTTCCAGATGTGCTGAACCAACCACTGAGTGTATTTATTTCCAGAGGCATGCGAAGCAGTTCGTGGAGCTAAGGGTTATGTACACCCAGGAGATAAGATGCTGGCTGAGATTCTGCTGTTATTTTCACTGTTGTGCAACCTATAGTAGGACAATTTTTCTATGATCTTTAGTGGTATTAATACAAAATTGTGCAAGTTTTTATCCGAGTGTTGATATGTGAGTTTATGATATGCTGCTGGTTAGGAACGGCTTGAAGGTATTTCACAGGATACACAGAAATACGTATGCCATGCTACCTTAGTTACTGTTGCCCTTACAACTCATTGCTACAGTTTCTGGACATGAATTAATAAGTAAAACTTTCTGTTTAGACACATAGAGATTTTTAAGAGTAGTCCTGTACAAAGATTTTATGTGCTTGCCAATGTAGAGTAATGTTAGGAAAATTGACTTTTCCTAGCTTATAAAAGCTCTGTCAAGGCAACAAAACCCTACAGTAGTGATGGTGTAAATTCTGCAATGCCTCATAAATGTCCACACAGCATGAAATCGGGAACACAGTTTGAGACAAGATCAAAACAATATTTTAGCTCCTTTTTAAAGGAGATTTATCCAAATAATGCAGAAAACAAAAGGGATGTCTAAGATGCCAGCAGGATTACCACCATAGGAAGTATTCCTCAAACATGTGAATGCAGAGAAAGGAAGAAAAACTTAAAATTACACATCTTGATTCAGAAATAAGAGAAATATCCTAGATGAAAAGACCTTGTGTGTTGGAAACATCAGTAATTTTTAATCATTATTTCAGAAAAAAAAAGTTGCTTAAAAATTAAGAATGCTAGAATTGAAATGAGTTATATTGCTATACCAAATAATTAAACAATTAAAGTGTGTATCAAAAGCATTCGAATCTCGTCTTTCTTGCAACCACAGTTACATGATTTTTACCTAAACAAAATAACAAGAAGTGTAGCATGGACAGCAATGCAGTTAAAATTACCAACTCTTATCACTCTACATCATGGTCAAAACAATCTATTACACATCCCTTTCGTATTGTGTTATATGTCTGCAACATGAATGCTGGTGATTGAGCAAACAGCCTATCATTCACAGCAGAAATACAAGACTTTTAAATGGAAAATTAATTTTAGTACAGACCAGGATGTTATCTCCAACACTGTAGACCCTACAAAGGGGAGATCAAGCTATAATAGAAGCCGTCAACCCCACATGAACCACTTAATCAAGTTTATATATAACTTGCATATTAAAAAGCAATATCCAATGTCAATGGCTCAGATATAAAAATATCTTAATAGTCAGTAACTGACTAATGAATACTACAGTAATAACAGTTTAATTTGAAGAATTCTGACAGCTGGTTGCCTTGATGAATGCTGTTGCCAGGGAGCCCTAGTCCCATGCTGAGAACATCCACTGCATGCTGATTTATAGCAGCAGTGCAGAACTGTTTAATGTCAGCACCTCTCAGTTAAAGTAATAATAAACAGGAATGTTATGGTTTATTTTTCTGTATGAATTGTTCAGGCTCTGTATGGTAAGCACCAACTCAATAAGGGATAATAGCTGCCATTCCCCAGGGAGCTGTAAGTGAGGTTTAAGCATTTTTATTGGCAAGGATAATACATCGAAATGAATCCAGAAGTTGGTTTTGCTATTCTATTTTTTCTTTCTTTTTGCTTGATTTCTCATCCCATCCTGCAAAGCAAATATACTTCTCATAATTATGTAAGCTTCTTTTAGGTTTCAACTGCACTTCTTTTTTGTAATAGTTTAACTGCCTTCTTCTGTTTAGTGTTGAGTGTGAACTTACTACAGACATTGCTGTGTAGCTTTCTCACTCCTTCCTTTTATCCCTCCCCCTCTCCTAAAACTTGCAAATGTGAAGTAATTTTGCAGACTTCAAAGATTTGAAAGCAAGCTGCTATTTAGTTAAAACTTTCATGTAAAGAAATGTAATGCATTGAAAGATTTAAAGCAAACGTTTTATTTTTTTTGATCAGGTTGATTTGCAATGTTTCCCCTTTCTGTATACCTGCAGTTTTGAACAAAAGAAATTCCTTAGGGGCAGCACCTTAGAATACATTTAGAAGAAGTCTTTTCTCAAACCTTTTTTCAGAGAACTTCAATATCACTGACCCTAACCTCTTAAGCACATGCTGTATTTGGTAAACGTAGCCAGGCATTGGTAAGATTCTTGCCTTATTATTCCTTTTTCCCTTTTGCACTGTGACATTTTTGTTTTGTCTGGAAATTTAGATAGGAGAGTACTAACTGCCTAACCAAAAGATGGAAATGAAATCTTTTCATTGTTGATGGAAACCAGTGTATCTCTCGAGTACCCATTGGAGTTCTGCCAGAGCCCAATAAGGGTCACTCCATAAACTGGAGTTAGAGACTTGAGGAACTGTTTCTTTCTTTGAAGCAAATCAAAAAGAAAAATCTGTGATTACAGAGCACTTTTGGTTTACTACTAGTTTATGTTTTCTGCAAAGACACTTACTTTATCTGTGCTACAATTGTTACATTACAATTGATGAATATTTGAACATTCCTCTTTTATAATCCTGGGGCACAAAACATAGAGAAAATATATCAGGGACTGGCTAAAACCATGTCTATCTTCACACTAATGCACCTTGACAAAGGTAAGCACAGAGTAAGCAAAAATTCACACACACATGCCTCCCACGCACAGCCCTTGACACTCCACTCCAAGAGGGTGTACCTCAGGCACCCCTGCAGGGAAAAGCTGCATTAGAAGTGGAAAAGGGGGAAGGTGGTAGAAAGAGATGAAAAAAGGAATGTTAAAGTCTGCATAGAAAAAATATATGGTTTTGTATGTTTATGTACGTTTTATGTAAGATATGGTATATCAGTGAAATGTGCATCAGGAGAAGTGTGGCCAGCAGGTCGAGAGAGGTGATTCTGCCCCTCTACTCTGCTCTGGTGAGACCTCACCTGGAGTAATGCGTTCAGCTCTGGAGCCCTCAGCACAAGAAGGACATGGAACTGTTGGAGCGGGTCCAAAGGAGGGCTACAAAAATGATTCGAGGGCTGGAGCACCTCTCCTGTGAGGACAGGCTGAGAGAGTTGGGCTTGTTCAGCCTGGAGAAGAGAAGGCTGCGGGGAGACCTGATTGCAGCCTTTCAGTACTTAAAG
>Ga0065711_1036638_pt1 | contig 20770 bp, 25 predicted proteins | sample Hoacrofraction12_FD_59098 | JGI IMG/M metagenome (GOLD analysis project Ga0065711, IMG submission 59098) | Hoatzin crop microbial communities from Cojedes, Venezuela - Epithelial fraction 12 v2 (version 2) | ecosystem: Host-associated > Birds > Digestive system > Esophagus > Crop | place...
CGCCGACGGCGCGCCGGAGGGGCCAGACCTTGCGCGGAACGCCGGGCTGCAGTACCGCATTGCGGCCAGGCGGCGTTTCCTTATCGGGAAGCAGCACCGAGCGCGGCGGCGTCGCCCCGCACGCACCGCAGCATCGCCTTGCCGTTACCGGCGGACGGCAGCACCGCCGCGCGTGCGCTGCTCCCGAGCTGCGGGCAGCATTAGCATCGAGGATCGTGTTCTGAGCCTTCCGTCGGCTGCTACCTCAGCCCCACTCACGCCCTCCGAAGACGGTTATGCTAACTGGCGGTAGTAACGGTTCCCTTCCGGAGGCAACGCCGTCCAAGGCCCGACCCCTCTCCTCCACCCCGGTCCCTCCTTTCCCGTGCCCCCGTCAGCGGCAGGCCAGGTTTTATCCTTTACCCAGTTCTTGCTCTTACACCCGGCCCCACGTCCATCCGCCAGCCCCTTAATGCTCTTCTGCCACGCAGAACGTGTCGACTACGGCGGTCAGACAGCATCTCACGCTACAGCAACCGCGTGGGAGGCGAACCCCGCCTCAGGCAGCGAGGCCGGCGGGTTGGCCGACACCACCTCCTTCCCCACAGGATGAGCCCTTCCGGCGGCGGAAAGGCGCAGCCACCGCCTCTCTGGCCTACCTTGACTTTGCAGCTGGAACGGCAGGCCCTGCAACAAAATGAAGACACGTAACTGGGGAAAGCAAGGCAGCCCAAGGGAGAAGCATATGCCGAGGCAGGCGCTAACGAAGGAGAGGGCAGGGCTCTCTCCCCGCTCGACTAGGGCACCCCCGAGAAGCTGTAACCGACCCTTCCAGGGCACTGCCGCGTGTCCGGGGTCAGCCGAAGGTTCGGGCGCCCCTATCGTCTTCCGGGGCCGACGTTGCCGTCTCGGGCTTCTCTCGCCTCCTAGAAGCGCGGCACGCGCTACGGCCCTTGCTGCGGTCTTACGGACCGTAAACCTGTCTATCTGCATTTGGCAATAAGGGCTGTTGAGAACCGATCGTCTTACAAAAGAGGGCTACAAACCAACCGCCTCCGCGAACTTCTAGAAAGCCAAAGCCCAACTCGGCGTGCCTCGGCGGGTACAAAGTCAGACTCGGGGTCAGGTTTTGATTTCCACGTGGTTTAATAAGTTAACAGGTTCGGCCATTACACAGCAATGGAATTCTTCTTCAACATTTACAAAGGTGCGAGAACTTCATTCATTTAGTCCAAAGTAAGTCTTTTTATTCTCATCTCTTAAATAGCTATACAGTTCCTACTTTTTTTCCTCTAACCAATCCGGGGTCGAAATAATCCACCCAGAGACAAGGCATCAAAGTACAAAAGAGCACGCGCAAGGAGGGGTGCTAATTCAAAGTCAGCGTGGGTATTTGGTCCGGTACCTGTACGAGCAAGGAAAGGTGGCGTGGAGCAGTCATGCCTGTAGAAGGAGCCGAGATATTGCACGTACGCAAAGACCTTTTCCAGAAGTTTGACCGGCACTGGGACCGTTACTCTACCACGATACTCACCGTGACCTAGGGGAAAGGAGGGCGGAGGGAGAGAGGGAGGGGAGAACCACGCGAAAGACCCCAAAACACGCAAACGCCAGCCACCCAACATTCAAGCATCTCGCCAGCTATCCAGAAACGATTTCTCTGTAGTTTTAGCAAACGACAAACCGAGAGAAGCCGTCGCAGGAAGCAAGCGGCGTCGCGAAAGATGGAACCGCGGAACAAAAACACTTGTTCCGGTCTAGAAACAGTGCGTGCCCGTGGCGCTCTTAAGTCGGTTGGAAAAAGTTTTCATTACGCTCCCCTCCGCCGAACTGTTTTCTGACTAGCTCTCTACCCAAGCAGTCCCCCCTCAGTTACCCCGCGTCAGCCAGTCTGCCTAAAAACCCAACCTCAACTACAACAGCAGCGTGAGGGTGCTCGCAGGGGCAGAAGCTGGACGCGCTTGCTCGAGCGTGCCCCTGCGGAGGTCCGTGTAAGAACTATTTTGCGGATGCCGCATAAGCCGATCAGGCCAGTCTCCGGACCCACCCATCGGCCCCGTCGTCCTCAGTCACTTTGCAGCGTGACCAGTACGGGCATTCACAGAGCACGCTCTAATCACAAGCGCGTGCAAACGCGCGTAATCCCTCTGCCCTCGAATACGCGGCCTTTGAGCGCCCTTCTCCAAGTGTCGGGCCTCGGTCAGGCATCCATCACGCTAAAGCCTACGGCACCCCCAAAGCACTGAGGTTTTGCGGCTCCGTCCGTTTCTTCCCGTGCCTGTTTTCTCTCACCTCGAGAGGATACTCCTCACGGGCCGACGCCGAGGGCTTCGTCGACAGGGAGGCTCTTCAAAAGCCTTACCGAAACACGGGGAGAGGATGTATCCAGACAGAAATATACTCACAAGCATACATACAGTAGAGAAATCCATTTGCTTCAAAGAAGTAAAAATACACAGCACAGGTAAGTTCTAGTAACTCTATTCAGCCAAAATAGGGGAGAAAAAAACAAAACAAAACAAACCCACACCACACCCACAACCCAAAATGTTTACTTTGGCTTCATTTACCAGTCACCTTTTCTACTTGCGTAGCCGGCAGCGAAACGCAGCATTTGGAACGCAGGCCCTCATAAGCCGGCTGAACTCCCTCAGAAGCCTCCGTGCGTTCAAGCCCGCCGCCCTGCCGCTCCTCTCCCCCCACATATTCAGTCGAGGACCGATTTCACAAGGTGCCAATACCGAGCCTACCCCGAGACAGCAACCCGGCAACCGCAAATCATCGAGTCTAAAAAGTTAGACGGCAGCCCGCGCCACGCACTGGCGTTTACGAAACGCCACGGACCCCGCAACGGGTATCCCACAGAAGTCGAACAGGGAAAAGCAGATTTCAAATAGCATTTCTTCTGTCCTAAAGCCAGAAGCACAAGCGCGGATTAAATACCAAAGAGATTTCTTCAGGTGGTGGCTGCGCGGCGGGAAACTCCGTGGGACTCTGTCTTTACAGTTTCTGGAGGCCAAAGACCCACATGACCTTCCCTTTCCTTCCCAGAAGATTAGGATAGAAGAATCGTTTCTCACGCCAATAATCGCACCTTCCTCGCGAGGAAGATTCCTTACCGTTCTCGGCTTCGGGAAGCCCGGAGAGCCACCCGCGCTCGCATAGCTGGGACTAACAAAACTAGCCAGCTGCTACTTGGGGGATGAAAACAACTGCGCGTGCGAGAAAGAAGCCACGCGCAGAGAGGAAGAGAAAGAATCAAGACGTTAATCAAGAGCCTATCCATCAGAACTGAAAAACTCCCACTGCACACAGATGCGCCATTCTCCCCTGTCCCTCTGTCCCTCAAACAGCAGTTTACCCAAACACCCCTAAAAACATTCTGCACCGACCGAGAACATTTAGAAGAAGATAAAAGGTTACAGCATCAGTCCTACGCTGTATGACTTTGTGAAGCAACAAAATGGCAGGAAATACATCTCCGCTAGGAAACACAAGTGGGTGTGGGAGTTAATGTTTGGGGACGCGTTCTGTCAGCGCTCGACAATATCCCTCTCCTTTGCAAGCTATCTAACCGGACGCAAACTTCCATAGCAATTCACCGCTCGTGACAAAAAGCACGCCGAAAATTCAAGGGAATATACGGACCGACTGTCACGCGTCCCGCGTGCCTTTCGTTCCACGGACCGCAGGGCACGAGATTCCCAGACGGGTCTTCCGCCAGGTCAAAGCTCAAAACCCAAAACAGTACCTCCGCCACGACTCGTCAGCAGGCATAGCCTAGAGCCAACAAACCGGGAACAAATTCAGGAAAGCCCATTGAACATGGCTAGACAGAGATCCTCGGTCCTCGAGGCCGACGAGGAACTCCAGTTTTGGTTTTACTCCTAGCTTTGCTATCGTTTCCTTCCTTCGAGCCAGACCAAAACATTCCGGTCGAAAGCTAGGTATGCGTCTGTCTGACACGAACCTCGCTCGCCTTTTCCGCCTCCGGTCTAGGGGGACAAAAACAACGCTCGCTAGCCCTCGCGGCCCACCTCGTGTACACGAGGCCCAGATTCACGCTTTGGAAGCGCGGGTGGGAGCCTCAGGCGTTGACCTCCCGCTGCTCCGCACCGAGACAGCTAGAGTTGCTCTTGTAGTTTAAAGAAGAGAATACAGGACGATTAAACGAGACTCGCGGAAGGTTCTGCGATAAACCCACACCTGCAGAGCTGCCGGCTCTTCTAAAAGTTCCCTTCCGTTCAAGCCATCATTTCTAATGCAAGGTTTCACAACCATCCTGCTAGAGAAGCGGTGCTGCCTCGACTCGGCCAGCACTTTTCATTCAAAACAACCTTGACACGGTATTAAAAAAGAATAAACAAAACCCAAAAACAGAGTGTCGAGTACTGTTAGCAACAGAGGCAGAGTCGCAGCAGGGATGGTGCAAGAGACAAGGCCAAACTGGTACCAAAGCCCGAGGCCCTGGGAACGAGGGCACGCCTGCGAAGGACAGCGCCACGTGGCACGCCGCACCGACCCAGCAAAGCCAGGCTACGTCACACCGGCGGCCGGATCGCCGGAGGCGAGCTGCAGATCGCCAACTTCTACCAGCGCTGCAGCAGGGACCTGTCACTCCCATCGAGGAAAACGATTTTCAGCGAGAAACAGCGAGCGCTCCGACGTTCGTAGCAGACGGAGCTGCAAACACAGCCACAGTACCGTGCGGAGGAGGAAAGAAACAAAGGAGAAAAGACACGGAAGAGCTCGGGGATGACAGACAGACTCACGGACCCAAACAAACAGACGGAGAAGAGGTTCACGGTCAGCCAGCCGGACCAGTCCGATTTCTCACACGTGCCCAACCTCGCGGGGAATCGGCAGGAAAAACAGGAAGGAGACTCCCTCCTGCTGGCACGCGCCGGCACTTTCAATCCAAGCCGTGGGCGACTCCGGCCTTCCCTACCTCCGGACGCCTTCCAGAGACTCCCTGAAATGCCTACCCGTAAATCCTTTCACAGCAGCATACCGAACACATTCCAGTGTTTGGAAACGGCACACGACGGCCGTATCGGTAAGTCAGGATTCGTCCTTCTGAAGAACACCGACATGTTGTTTTACACACACCGTCACGAGAACAACTGCTTTTTCAGTCGGTCGCATCCTGCGTGAGGCGGGGGGCGGCCTCGGGAGGTACTGTAACAGGAGAGCAGAGCTAGCGAATTCCGTTAGGCCTAGGCGATCGCTCTTCAGTGAGGTTTTTCCTCCCCTTTGCCCCACCCATCTCCTTAACTCCACAACGCGCAGGAGAGCGGGATCTTTCGTTCAAACCAGGCACGCCGACAGGGCACGAGCGTTTCTCCAAAGAGCGTCGTTACACTGTCCGAACAGGGCCTCCGGGGATATTCGCAACGCGCGTGCGTCAGGACACTGGACAACCGCTCGTCTAGAAGGGCGGTCTCCTCTCGCGCGCGCCGTCGATTTTCCCCCGCACGCCTCTCCCTCTGCAAACGCCCGCTGCGGAAATGCCCGCTGTCTGAACACGGTGGATCAGGTTTGCCAGAAGAAAGGAAATGCCAGATGCCATCAAGAAATGCTCCTGCTACTACAGGAAACCCTTTCATCGATAAAAACGTGTAAACTCTCGCCTCCTTCCGCCACGTGGCTTCGGGCTGGCATCAGCCTGCCCTTTCGCTAGCATCGCCACATTCCTCACCGTCCATCCCCAGCGTAGTGCCACTCCTCGGTGCGAGTACCACGAGAGGCCGGGCGCTCTGCAGGTCCGGAAGGCGGCCTGGCACCCCGCCGACAACGTCCCCAGCTGCCCCCCAGAGAAAAGGTTCCGCTCACGCAACGGCTGGCGCACGCGTGCAGCGCGGCCCCTTCCCCGTTCCAGAACGCAGATGCCGAAGGAGGGCCGCTTCACAGGGCGACAGCACCGACCGGACGTTCTCGCAACGGCCCGGACTTCCACAAAAAACTCAACCTGCGGTTAACGCTTCCTTCTTCTCAGAGACTCCTTCCTTCATCAGCATAGCACAGAAAGCGCGTGTCCCTCCGCGCCGTCCGAACCAGAGACCGTTCCAACGGCAGAGCCGGGTGGAGAACTGCAGCTTGTTCTCCCGACAGCTCACGGCCCAGGAACCCGTCGCCCCACACCGCACCTCAGTCAGGTTACGGCCTCTGCATCGAGCAGAAGCAATGAGCGTGCTTAGACGGCCAGCGATTGTGTCATCCTCTCTCGCTGAAAGAGCTGAGCGAGACTACACCCCACGCTTCTCGGCAACGTAGCTACCCCGGTAGCTTCTCGATCCTTAATTCCGAGGGTCGCCGCTTGAGCGACCCTCCCCCTTTCCGAGACGCGCCCGGCAATGCCAGACAGCTACGCAGGCAGAGTCGCTTCCGCAGCTCCGGGGACCCCCCCCGGGGATTAGCACGCCACCTGGATTTTCTGGGAGAGCACGGTGGGTTACGACAGTCAGAGAAGGCTAAGCCAAGGCAGACGAGCAGCCTAAGCCCCGGGTTTGCCACCTCCGCTCCCCATACGGCGTAAAGCGCTGGGGTGTCTTCCCTCAGCCAAGGTCGGAAGGAACCGGACTGCAGGTCACAGACACCATGGAGTGGGAAGACAAGAGACTAGAAAAGGATCTCTGTGCAATCTTTCCGATGGGCTTCTCCCTCCTTCAGTTCTCACCTGCTGTCGTGCCGTCACTAGCTTTAGGTTTGGATTTAGACTTGAAGGAGAAGCGCTTGATGAGGCGGCGGGAGAAGCTGCCGGCTTTCTTCCTAGCAGCGGAGCTGGCGGCGACGTTGGACAAGTCATCGTGCGACTGGCTCAGGCCCGCTTCCTTCTGCTTGCTCCTTCTCCGGAAGATGAGCTTGGTACCGCTCCGAAGAAAGCTAACTGCAGAGACAGAAAGGAAGGAGACTGAAGCCACGGTAGTACCCCGCCCTGGCGAGTCTCGGGGGCGATAACGCGCTCGGCCGCTCTCGGACGAGCGGCAAAGACTTCTTCCGCCCCCAGCGACAGAAGCGCGCGTGGCAGGTTGGCGAATCCCAGCTCCCGACCGCAAGGCAAAGTCTACGTTAAGAACAGACTGCAATACCAGGCTGCTCCGCTACGCACGCCGTCGCGTGTCCCCTCTGCGTAAAAGTCCTTTTATGCAACAACGTCCTCCCTTCGGTGGAAGCGTGCAGATTTGCCATCAGAAAGCTAAGACTCGTACGAATGGAAAACAAGTGAGAACGTCTGCACGTGGAGACACTGGGAGGAACACGCAACGGCAAAAAGGCCTCTCAGACTAGCCCGTCTCAAGGGTGCCCAGATTCGCCCGTCATCGGTCCCCCGGAACAACTGCTCGCCGTCTCACGAGATGCCCAAACTTGGAGACCGATAACGGCAACGGCCCCAGAAGTCTCACGCAGGCGGGACAGGATGGGGACGCCGATCGCCGTCAGCCCCAAACGGGTGCAGAAAGGCACATCCGAAACCTGCACGCCGTACAAAGCTACAACAGTATTTCCTACGGAGGGGGTTTGCTTTCCATTTTCTTCCTTCTCTTCCCCGCCCACCAGGTCTCTCGAGAATCTGGGCCACGCACCTTTCTGCTCGCTGACGTGCAAACAAGGGACCGCCGCAGTTCAAACCGTACCTGGCGGTACCAGGGTACGACCCCCTGAAACTCATCCCGCTCTCACGCTCCGAGCAATCGCGATTTTGACTTGCGGTTGTTTATGCGAGCTTGTGGCTAACCGAAACCGTCGCGGCTACAAGCAGACAAATCCTAGGTGCGCCATCCGTCTCACCAACACGAGTCCAGAACAGCGGCTCGGTCGGGGCAGGCCCGCTTCATCGTCTAAAAGCGGAGAGCGTGTGTGGACATCCTACGGGACAACAGGTCAGAGGCGCTAGCTACTTTGACGCTAACAGAGCAAGAGGGAGGGCATCGAGGCCCGTACAATCCACATTGTTGGGCGGCCTCCATTTCCGTGCCAGAGACGGCCAAATTCAGAGCGGGAATCGTTATTTACGGACACGTGCCTGATGCGCGGACCCAAAGGCCAGGGAGCAAAAAGGGGGTTCTCGAGAACACGCAAGCTGCGCGAGGTTCCCATCTAAGAGAGCACAAAAACCGAAAAGGCCAGGGGAATCGGACGCCTGCAAACGGAGGAGTTTGCAACCGCTCCAGCAGGAGCCGCTCTTCGCCGCGCCGAAAGCTGGCCGCATCCCCCGCCCCGGGGAACTCGGACGTCGCTTTGTCCTCAAGCACAACGGGCTACCGTTAGCTACCGTCCAACGGTTCATCCTTACCTTTGTGATCTTTCAAGCTCCTCGTCTCAAGGGCTCCCGTGGAGCCAGTTTCAGACTCAACATCTTCCACCGACGGTCTCTCAGAGATGTCCGATCGCGTCGTCTCATCCAGCTCCTGACTGGCCCTTTGTCCCGACGGCGACGCTTCCAGCGGCCGTGACGACTCCGAAGAATCGCGCACCCGGTCGGCCGCACCCTCTACCGCAGAATCCCCGTACACCGTGGCCTCCAGGGATGCAGCGTAACCCAGAGAAAGTGCCGTTTCATCCTGAGCGATAGGTACCTGGAGGGGGGTTAGAAGGTCACACAGACAGGAAGAGAGAGTCTAAAGGACCGCATTCGTCTCCCTTCTTCCATCCACGCCTACATACGGATGCTCCAGTTCCGATCGTCAGCGCTAGACAGCAACGACGTGCGATCATCAATCTTTTGCCAAAACGCACCGGAACACGGCCGATTCCAAAGCGTTCTGCGGCACCTCCCTCATTCCCATAGGCAAGTCCAAAGAGAACTCCTCAGATTCTGCACGAGGTTCCCAACCGCCTACAGCAGCGGCCTCCCTTTCTGGCGCCGCCCTTTGCGAACTCCCACCGGCAGCTGCCCCGCAGACCGGCGAGGTACCTGCGACACTCGCCGGGAAGCAGCGACAAGCTGCAAGGAAGCGGCGAAAGGGTTCTGCCGACCAAGTCGTCTGTGCTGGAACCTTCCCACGCCGGTCCCTATGGGACGGGACGGTTTCACGCACGCATCCCTGGAAACCACCTCCCCGATCGGAAATGGAGCCCCCTAACTACCAGAGACCTTGGAAACTCCCGAGATGATCAGCGTGCTACGTTTTGTCGGGGTCTTCTTGGCAGGCTTGTTGTTCGTCTCGGTCAGCTGCCTGATCGCCGTCTCGGCCACCGGATCCAAGCCGTTGGGCATATGGCTATCCCCTGAGCACAAGAAAGATACCGACGCTTGAAGTAGCAACCTTCAGCACGGGCAAGAGGTCGCTCGCCGACTGCGATGCTTGTCATAGGCAACTACGTGCGCACGGAGGTAGAGAACAGAATGTTTTACGGACCTGCCCGAATAAACCAAAGGATGTAAGCTCCGTATAGCTCTCGGCTCTCTCTCGGCCCAAAAGGTTTGACTTCCCACCGGGCGTATCGTTAAAATATCCTTCCCGCCCAACAGAAGACTTCCAAAGACTCCCAAGAGTCTGGGCAGCCTCGGCCGCAAACCGTCAAAATGGCCACAGCTCTCTGTCCCAGAGACGCTCAGAGACACAGGCACAGGGTGAGCAAAGCCGTTCGGGTCCGGATAGCCCGGAACGTTCTGGCCGAGCAAGGAAACGCCCAGAGTCACGGACAGAGAGCCAAAGCCCAATTTCTTTTACCTGCCTCCACCCGCCACCGCCCCTCCGCCCCCGCCTTCGCTCGGGCGCTTGGACATTCTCCTCTGCCGCAAACGCGGATGAGTTCAGCGACCCGCATTCAGACTGTCGCCCTCCAAGAAAGGCTAAGGAACGCAGTCGCTCCGGTAAGAGCCTCAGATTTCCAAGCACTTACGGCTACCGCTGGGCAACGGGCCGCGAGGGCAGCCGCTCTCCAGAAGCACCGTTGTCTTCTTTTCAGTCACTTCCACCTTGGAAGGAGATCTCGACGGTGAATCTTCACGGCGAAAGAGAGGCGGAGACACAGAGACACCAGTCAGTGGAGACGAAGCTTAGGCAACTTCAGTACTGTACCGTGGCCCCCTGCGTGCACGCCAAAAAAAGCCTCGAGCGCACGCGGACAGCCTACAGAGGCTGGCTCCGTGAGGCTTTGCGGCAACGAAATCGCAAGAAGCCTACTGGAAAAAGACGTGCGAAGCAGCCCCGTCGCGAGACCTCATTCACGCTGTTTCCCAGCCCCACCTCACGGAACATCCAGCACATCATTCATCGCGACGTCCGACCGCAAGCAGCAACAATTGCCGGTAAGCAAGGTCAACACGCTTTCGGCTCCCCATTCAGTACGTACGTTCAGTACGTACATTCAGTACGTGCAGCAAAGAAAGCGGAGGAAGAGCGGTAAAACGCTTAGCCCGACACCACGCAGACGCCATGCGGCACCATACACGTTACAGGCGGGACCTCCCACCGTCAAAGGGCGTCAGAGAGGCCTATCCCTCTCTCGCCTCCCCCCAAACACAGGGGCTGCATCGATTCCCTTCCCGAAGGCTACGCGTGGGTCTCCAGCCAGCCGCAAGATGCTACGGGAACGGCAACGACGCCCGCGTTCCGACCCAGAAGCCAAACGCGCCACGCAAGGTGCGAGTCTGCAACAAGCACAACATCTAATGGCCATGTAATTTTGCTACTGCCCGCGTGAGCGGCCTCGGTAACACTGCAGCCGAGTCTGTACCCCCATAGCGGCCACCCATACCAGACGCCCGTCGCGGGACAGCCTCACCCAGTTTGCAGTCTGCCTTGGGCCGGGACTGAATCGTGGTGACAGTAGTCACGATGGTGCCATCGGGCATGATGGTCCGGTCCATCTCCACCTTCTTAGTGGGGGTGATGCTGGTTCGCAAAGACGAGGCGTGCTGAGCATTCAAAGCTGCAGGAGACTCCTGGAATAGCAGCTGCAAAGAGCAAAGGACATCTCAGAGGCTCTCCTCCTCCTAGACAGAAAGGCAGGCCAACGGGTGACAAAAACTACGGCTCCGGGCACCGAGAAGCCATCCTCGCTACAATGTCGGTCAAACGGAGGGAGGCTCGGGGACCCAGGGCCAGGTGACGCCCCTCCCCAGCCTAAGGGTCTGCCGGTCCTCTGCGACGAGCCCAGGCCTAATCGTGCTCGTCCTCGGCTAGAGGCTCACGTGGCGAACGCTTCCAGAGCACGCGTTTGTGCCGAGCTTAAAGAGTCGTGAGCTCACCTCCAATATAACGGTAGCTTCAGCCGCCAACGACCGCCCAGCTCCCGGGGCCAGCGAGCAGACCTGTCTCCCCGACGGCTGTTTGCCCAAAGAATCGAGCAAAAGCGTGGCATGGGCCAGCAGCACATCTGTGAAAAGGAACAGGAAAACAAAACCCACCGCATAACCTCAGCGCCTCAGATGTCTTCCAAGCAACCCCTGCTTCTGCAAAGAGGCCCGGCGGGCCAACGAAGCAGATCCCCACGACTCGGGGACCTCCCAGCTTCGAGGGGGGGAGGGGGCGGGCAGCGCTCCTCCGCTCCTCTTTACCGACCCAGAAATGGACTCCCTTAAAGGGGCGGCCACTGCGCGGCCTCCGCGAAAGGTATGTGCCGCGGTTAGTCTCTGACTGACTACCAATGACCCTTCCGCAACCTTCTTCCAATGCAGTGGAGACGGGCGGGCCACGGGAACCTCCCATGTACCGAAAAGGTCAGAGGCAGAGCGTGTCCCTAAGCAGAACAGACTCCAGAGTCACTTAACGCAGTCAGAGGCTCACGTAAAGCTGGATACGAAAAATCCTTTTCAGAGTTCATCGCACATCGTACTGACACAGAACTACCGCAGGCCTAAAGCACAGGAAGCGCCTCAGGCATTTTTGTCTCCCCATCTTACAATCCATTACGGCTGCCTGTACTCACTTCTCCCTCCGTCGCTGTTCCACAGCACCTGTAGCTTCAGCTCTTTGCTTCTAGGTCCCAGCTCCCTGTCGGAACAGAAAAAGACAGGCTGGCATTAGGCAATGTTTGCAAAACGGCCACGGAGCAGACGACCCCATTCCGTATCCTCCCTCCCTCTAATCTCACGCTCCTCGTCGCCTTTTCCAAAGCTCCAGGACGCGTGCACTACTATGGAGCACACAACAAGGGGCAGCAAACTACACAGAAGAGGACAACTCCGGTGCACGTCCCCTTGCGGGACCGCGTAGGCTGTCAAGAGAAGCCGAGAGGGCGATCTGTCCAGAAGGCTGGGATTTACGCTCCAGGCCCTCAGCGCCTGCCGCTCCCGCCCGCCGCCCGCCATCGGCGCTTCCGCCCATCCGTTTAAAACGCGGAGCGGTCCAGGACAGCGGGAAATACGTACGCGAGCTGGGGCCAATCGCCGGAATCAGCGGCCCGGCACGTTGACGGCGCAAACACACGCCGCCCGGCGGTGCAGACTCCACCTCTGCGCCACCCGCGTCAGTTACCGCGGTGTTGTAACGACACCCAGAGATCGTGCCGGTCTGCCTCTGCCGCGCCAGCCGGAAGGAGGGTAGACACTTACAGGAAGAGCTCTTCGTTCCACTCTATCTCTGCTGCGGCACCGGCACCGCCGGCCGTCACCGGCCTCGTCCGCTTCTGCTGCGGGGGGCTGTCCAGCTCTGCCACGCAGCAGACGTCCCCAACTCCTGCGACACAGGGACAGAGCGCACACGTGCGCTCGTCAAAACAAGGCACCGGCTCAGAGGACCCACGCCCCTCTTTTCCATTCGAACCCACCCGAAACATCCACTCGCCCCAGTCTCACCACAAGCACGCTTGCCCCTGTAGATCAGCGATGTCTTCACGCTTACCTCCCTTCTCCTGGCAGCCCAAGTTCAGCACGCGAAGATTCCGGAGCACCAGCTTAGAACCCAGAGGGGCCGCGGCAACTCCGGACGGGGACTCTCGAGTCAGCTTATTGCTGGGTACCTGAGGAATGACGACAGGGAGACACCTTTATCATTCGCTCACCAGCAGACAGCGGCAAGAGGCACGACGTTCATCCTTGCATCTACTAAGAGGCTTCTCACACCGACGTAGGGGAATACCCACAGAGCTGTCAAGAGATGCTGCGGGTTCCCCAGGCTGTCCGCCTCCAGCGGGTCCCTTGTTATTTCAGACGGGAACTTTAAGGCAGAGAGACAGACAAGAACAAGCTTGCCGGCTGCCAGACAGACAACCAAAGACAACACACCGTAGACCGTTTCGTGCCTGTAAAGGCTGCCCTGGACAGAGCCTCGGCGTTCGGGGCAACGGGGAGACTGCTAAAACAGAGGGGCATCTCAGCCAGTTCGGCTCCGCCTCAACGCAACCGGCACTCGGGAAACAAGGTAAAACAGAGCTGCCCTTCAGAGCAGTTTCTAATTATCCCTAGTCCCCGTGCCACGGCACCCCAGCTCCTACGATAGCGCAGGTCAGGATGCGCCCGTCGCCCAGAAGCGAGTCTCAACTACTGGATTCCCGCCTCAGCCCTCAAAAGCGCCCCGGGGCACAGCGTTCGAGGCGCAAGAATGACACGAGGAGAGAGCCTTACCACACCGGCTCCGGCGGCGCAGGCCTTCAGATTCACCATCATGGCCGGCTGCGTGCTGACAATGGCATCCTCGATCAGATCCCTTACGGTGGACGGATCTGCTCTCCCTTCATTCTTCTCTCCGCAAACCGAGAGAAAATGCAGGAAAGTCATAACGAGGCAGACGCATTTTCTTCCTACACAGCACCCGCTGCCTCTTCAGCCTCGAAGAAGCTACGCGGTCTCTCTCCCCGTAATAACCTTCCAGGCGCTCTTCTCCTATCCTGCACTCGCTCACCCGGTGTCTACAGCTTCCGTGTAAAAGCTGCAGGCAACTGCAGGTTGTCTAAACGAGACAAACGCAGCCTCTACATCCGTAGTCCACCCGGTGCAAATTTTCACAACACGGCTTTTACGGTTTACCGCATCCTCACCACCTCGTGAGATGTTACTACCGCGCTTTCAGGAGAACGGTGAAATTCCTACATCTACTCAGGATAAAGCAACGGGGGTGTCAATAAAACAACCAAATCGACCAACCCATTCGATCGGCAGAAGCGCGAGCACGCCTGCGCTCATCTCGTTGAACCTCTCATACCTACGGGTTCCGCAGGCTGACTTCTTGCGAAAAACCCAAACGAACAGAACAAAAAATAAAAGACACCGAAACAAAACAGAAAAACCACCACACGCACCAGAAAACCGAAAGCAGCCCAACTCATTTTGCAGGTCTACATCTGACAACAGCAGGAAGGCCTACGTAGACAGAAAGCCTATTTTGCTACGCACGCTCCCAGCTCTCGGCTGTCGCACCAAACTCGGACGACAGAGATCGGTACCGCTTCGGTCCCCCCGAGGATGCGCTGTTTTGACAGAGCTGAGCTAGTATCGACTCCAGGACGAAAGAATCCCCTCCCTCGTCCTCAAGGGCCACGACAGCGAGCTGCCGCCTCTTCCCTCCGCGGCAGCCTTATTTCTGGCTCGGCGCTGTTTCTGCCCCTCCCGCCCTTCCTCCGGTCGACTCCAGCCTCCCGCCGTTTGCCGCTCACCTCGCGAAGCTGAAGTCTCGGAAGAACCGAAAGGTTCAAGTCCGGTCTGTCCTCGAACATCCACGACACCAGGAGACCTTCGTTCTCTATCTCCTCCAAGTGGATCTCCACCTGGCCCAGAACAAATAACCACAGTCAGGAACGGTTTCTGTTTCCGGTAGGTGCCTTTTGCCCCGCTTCAAATTCAGCAACTGAGAGGCTCTCACAGCAGGGCAACAGTAAGAGACAGAACGTAAGAACACAGCTGGTCCCAGGCCTACGGGAAGAAGCAGCTGCAGAAGCCTCTGGACGCCCCGGCGCCATCAGAGGGAAACAAGATAGAAGAAAAAGGCTGCAAGACGATCCGAAAGAGCGAGCCGGGCACCGACACGGGCTATTTACTGAGCGACGTCAACTAACCGCGGCCAAACCTAAGCACGGCCATTCCTAAGTTAGCAATACGTCTCCAGGAGATCCTCCCGAGACTGAAAACTCATCCGGGTCACCGACACTCTGCAACAACAAACCAGACCGTACGCCATCCCGTAGCTCAGCTGAAAAGCTGCAAACCCATACGCCTGAAAGGCATCGTTCATGCAACGGACAGAAACAGAACCACACAGAAAGAACTCCCGACCCAGTATCTCTAGTAAAAACAGGGGAACGAAATCTAACGTAGTCCTGAACTAACTGACACACTGACGTTTATCTACCTCGAACACAGAAGGTCGTCAGCAGAAAGTGACAGACCTGGGACGCGGTAGCCAGGTAAGTAACAAACAAGAGGCGCGTAAAAGAGGCAAGACGCATTTGGGAATATAGTACTTGAAGCGTTCCGACCAACAGGCATACGTTAACCTCACCAGCATTTCACAATGCAGCAGCAAGACCCGAATTCGAATACCGCATGCGATTCTCCGCAAGAACGACAGAGACCTAGAAAACGCCAGCGAGCAGAAGAGCAATTTGATGAGACCTGACAAAGGCCGCCCGGCTCCCAGAGACTATGCAAAGATGAAAAGCGACCGCAGTTGCCGCCCACGACGACATCGGCGGCAGGCGTGCTAAACGCTGAGGGGAGACAGAGGAGCTATTTAAACGACCGCAGAACGGAGGCACAGAACCAAACCGGGATGATTTGACAGGTTGAGAATTTCACTAAAGCTTCTGAGAGCAAAGCGGTTCTAGAACGACCTTCCAACTCCAGCACCTGCCATAGCACGGGATCGGCTTCCGCTACCACCGAGTTACTTCCAATTTCGCCACGTCTCCCTACAGTTCAAACGAGCGTGCAGTCTCCAAACAAGACACCGTCTCCAGCATCGAGCCCTTCTTCACGACGGGAACAGAATCACGCTCCAGAGAAGCAAAGCCAGCCATAAAGCGACCACAGAGTTACCACGCATCGTGACTTCACAGAACGTCCGCTCCGGAAGAAGCGCCTCCAATATTCAACACAGAAAAAAATTTGTATCGTATTCTTGCGAATGTATTAAGAGGAGCGCCGATAAGCAAACCGCTCCTCACCGTGGATTTTTTTCACAGCGACAACCGGGACAACACCGTAATTGCACATACGCTCAGGACGCCTCTTTCCCTATCCGTCACAAGGCGAGGGGAACCGAACTCTGTGGACCTTTCGCTTCTTAAACGCCCGCTTAAAAACACGGTATCAAACGCCGCCTTGCCTCAAGTCTCTCTGGATTTTGTTACGGCTACGTTACGTAGCCGAGACGTGCAGAACAAGACTCAGAAAATGGGACTCGCCTCGCAGATCGGGAATATTCGCCACCCTGCAAACGTTCAGGACAGCACGCTGCTTCTCCTGGCACGACGAGGCCTTTATTTGCGCTAAATCGGGTCGTCCTTGCTCGATCGACACCGGGCCAGGTGAAAGAACAAGTTCAACGACTTAACTTTTTACAACTGTTACCTGAGCCTGCAGCACAGCCAAAGTGACGTGATAGGTGTCCACAGAAACAGCGGCTGGGGACTGCTGAGTAACAGAGACGGGGAATTTCACCGCTTCAGCCGACAGGTGGCAGGAGAGCACCTGGAGAGGAAGGGAAGAGACGTTTATATCCTCGGTGAGAGGCAGCCGTCTGATGGAACAGCCTCTAACAGCGTCTGACGGAACAACCTCTAACAGCGACAGGCAAGGCCGATCCATCGTGCCAGGAAAGAAACATCAGGTTTACGCCCAGACCCAGTTCCGCACTGCGAACCTGCCATCGCGGACTCTGTACACCAGGCAGTTAAGACGCGTCGACGACAGGAGCTCTCTTCTCCTCTCCGCTGTAGGACCCCGCCGTTTGGGCCCAGCATCCGTACACCCCAGCTCCACCAACGCATCTTCCCTCGGGGCTCTCCCAGAGCTCACCGATGCGCAGCCCCGGAGCCGCATCTCAGAGGCCTGTCAACGGGCCTCCGAACTCGGCAACAGACCTCGCCCGAAACTTCCCCGGTTCGACCGTTCCCGCCGTGCGCAGGCCTCGGCGATCTCCGTAGAACACGCCGTCAGTCGACAGAGAAACCCCACGGCATATAATCCAGAACGGCAAAGCCTTACCATGCTGTGGTCCGACTGTCCTTTGCACGTCACGCGACTTATATTTGCGGCCGGTGGCAACTGAGGACCCTCTTCAAATGTGATCTGCACTGAACTCTACGAAAAGAGAACTCCCGTTAGTTCCCAGCGGTCAAGGCATCCCACACGGTTTCAGAGAGGACGAATGATTCTGGCACAGGGCCCCAGAGACACTCCGGTCCATTTCCACGAATCCGGCCGGCACGCGGAACCGTCGCACGCTGCAATTCTACCCACCTGGTCTCGTCCAGACAGAGAAAGAAAAAAACAGGTCTCCAGTCAAGGCTTAGACTCACAAACACTACGTTAATTTCAGACCGGCAAGTCCAAATGAGAATGGAAAACTGTTCCGAATAGCAGTCAACTACAAGATTAAGTGCATTAACCTTTCTTCGTCGCATAAGCTTTGCCATTCCTTCTCTCTCTCCCCCTTCCGTGCTAACAAACAAACAAACAAAGAAAAACCACCAAAAAAAATCCCAATCAACAACAACAAAATCCACTCTCAGCATATTGTACGTCAGCTCCTGTACCGGACCCGCTCCATTTTTCCACCCTCTCCGGGTCTATTAGATCATCATCTCCACCGTGGCAGCATCCCTCTTCTTCGTTTGAGGAACATCCCGTATAACAGGACCGGCTCTCTACAGAGAACCCTTCTCAGAAAATACGAGACCAAGATAAAGAGTCGAGAGCGTCCCTGCACGAAACCCATCCCTCAAAGACTCCCTCTGCTCGCAAGGGGCAAAAAGAGAGAGCGAGCGGGCAACCCGAGCCCAAAGACAAGACCGTTCGCCGAGCTGTTCGTGCTTTAGGGCCAGGGTGACCGAAAGGGAGGATACAGGTATGGGAAACCGCACCCTTTCTCCAGCGAACGAGACTGTGCGCCGCCACCTCCGTGCAACTTAAACGCCCAGGTGACAGGCGGAGACCAGGTGGAAAGGACTCTCGGACACTAAGCTGACCGGCACGCATACTACAACCTGAAGAGCCGCTCGCCCATCAATAACCGGTCCGGATGCGTGCCTTCCTCTCAGCGCAGACACGAGGCAGCTCTCCCAGTGACTCGCTTCAAAACTGAAACACTGAACGGAGAAACAATGTCGGATCGCTCCCTGCCGCTTCACACTAGTAATGCCTGCTGTTTCTTCTTGTTGAAAGCCTCCTCCACCAGGGCCGTGCGTTCACCGACCCGAGTCCGGCCACAATATCGGATCAGCCCTTTCTCTCCACAACCAGAACCTACGCCCAGTGACTGAAGTATATCCGCAGCAGCGGCAAGCTGTCGCCCCGTTCTTCCCCATACGTCACGGTCTCCCTGAGCTGGGAGGCACCGGCCCGCTTCAAAAGCTGTCGTTACTCAGCCCGCTCGGAATGAACCGCGCACGCAAGGTAGCGTGAATCTATATATACCCCAAGGCACGGAGAAAACACGGCGAACAAATAAAACGAGGAAGGCAGCACACGTGTGAAAGGCAACCTGATTCCTTGCAAGTCTTTGCCCCGTTTTCAGGCAAGTAACCTGAAATCCAAAGAGGAAATACAAAATACCAGCTGCTAACATTTAAAGATCTACGAAAAAGAGCGGCACCTTGTGACTGAAGCCGCCCTCTCGAGTACCAAGGACGAGAACGAGACACGGCCCGGGGGCGGGCTGACCCTCATCTGCCCGCTGCCGGCTCCCTCGGATCGCGCTCCTCGCAGAACCCGCCCAAAATCAGACGCTGGCATGCTCTGACTACGAATGGCCTCCTATGAAGCTCCTACCATACGCGGTCACGTTCTCACGTTCACCGTGATTCGGAAACACGAGGAAACGTGGGCAAATCTAGACCCGAGCGAGATTAGGAGGTATCGTTTTAAAAGTCACCGAGCTGAAAGAAGCCACGTAGAAACAACAAAACCGCAGACGGAAACAGACTATCGAGAAGGAAGCGACCGAGCAGCTTCCTTCAGGACTAGGACTCAGGAACGCTAGCCTCCCTCTGTTACCCTTTTATGGCAAACCACGCGCCTTCTACTCCGGTTTTGGCATTTTCCTTTCCTTTTCTCGGGACTACGGGCAAGGGAAAACGAGACAGCACACCCAGAGGACAGTAACGATAGCTTTCGAACAGGCAATCGAGACGGGAATCTACAGTTCCTCCCAGCCATACCAACGAGCCTGTGGAAGCGGGCTTACAAATCTGAGGGCAGAGACCCTCCACCGCTCCGCATGCACGCCGAGAGCCGGACATACTCACAACCTTCTGCTCTTCCACAATAATTACGCTACTAAACCGAGTTTTGCAGAGCTGCGCTTCCTTACGGCTTTTTGTCAGTCGATGCAGCTAAAATGAAAAAAATGCGACAATGAAAAGAGCTAAGAATAAGTCTACCCCGGATCAAGTGAGATCGCTCGCTTCCAAGCATAAATCTATCCTCGCCTCCCCTCGGGACTTCAAAGGAGAGCACAGGTGGAATCAGACAGGGAGCGGAGAAGGAGTCGCTGCCGATTGCGACGAGCGCTATCAGGCCTTACGTCCCCTTCCCTCGACCGGATGCCGAGAATAATTCCGTAGGAGACAGACACGAGGGGAGAGAAGGCCACAGGGGAACGGTTTTTACGATAAGGCTTACCCGAAAGCTACAATGCGCCGCAAAAAAGGAGACACCGCTTCTCCTTCAAGATCTCGGCAGACAGGAGGACTACCTTTCATGCAATTCCACTACAAAAACAAAACAAAAAAAACCTGACATACAGCCGGTCTGGAACACACCTCCTGTTCCGCGGTCTTCGGAAGGTACGCGCGGACTACACGGAGAAGACTGCGGTCAACCTGAGGCCGACTTCATCTAACGGCGCTGAACTTTTAAAACATCAGAGGAGCGTCGTCTTGAACTTTTTTCCCAACTACAGTTAACGCTTTCATATTATTTAGTGAATCGGTATCATACTATCTTCTCATTTGGCAGCCCCCTAGATCGCTCAAAAACATAGTTCCTCAAGGCACGCAACGAAAAGTTACTCAGCCTCGCAACACGTTAGCAGAGTTGCAACAACCGAGACTGAAACAGTCTCGCTTCTACAGTACGGTCTCTCGACCCTACAGGCTGTGATGCGAAAGTTCCCACGTAAGTCAGCGAAGAACTCCTTGGCAGAACGCATCCCGCAAAAACTCAGTACCGAAGCACCAGCTAAAAGACACAACGCTAATTTTCAATTGTTTTGTCGCCTGACAAAGAGATGCCTCATAAACAACTGCATTATAACGGACAGCTGCGAGTCAAGGCCAAATGTAGCAACGCAGTAATTTTCTAGGTTAGACTGCAAAGTTCAGACGCGAATCAAATCATTACGCAAGTAGTCGTCTTGAACAACCATTACGTATCTCTGTGGCTTCGCGAGCGTTACTTGGATTCAGGGCCCACGCTAAGACTTCCACCTCCATCCCCGATTCACCGTCTACTAAACCGTACATAAACCTCTCAGTACCGGAACCAGGTGTGCTAGCGCTGTGACCAGTTGACCTAGCACCTGTCTCTGCGCAGACATGAAACAAAAAAGTATCTCGACTCTGTGTGTCGATCGACTTTTCGCACACCGGGTAGAAGAACCCTGATTTTGGGGCAACAACGCTCGACCACCACGACCGCGGCATTCGGACAAGAGGGGCGCGAAGGAGAGGGTATGTTTCTGGGGGG
>Ga0065711_1036639_pt1 | contig 20770 bp, 14 predicted proteins | sample Hoacrofraction12_FD_59098 | JGI IMG/M metagenome (GOLD analysis project Ga0065711, IMG submission 59098) | Hoatzin crop microbial communities from Cojedes, Venezuela - Epithelial fraction 12 v2 (version 2) | ecosystem: Host-associated > Birds > Digestive system > Esophagus > Crop | place...
CACATTGCCGCCTCATGTCCAGCCTTTCGTCTATCAGTCCCCCCAAGTCCCTCTCAGCAGAGCTGCTCTCGATCCTTTCATCCCCCAGCCTGTATTGATAGCAGAGATTACCCCGACCCAGGTGTAGGACCTTGCACTTGGCCGTGTTGAATCTCATAAGGTTCACACAGGCCCACCTCTCCAGCTTGCCCAGGTCCCTCTGGATGGCATCCTGTACTTCTGGTGTCTCGACCGTACCACTCAGCTTGGTGTCATCTGCAAACTTGCTGAGGGTACACTCGGTATTTGTTTACTTAACATTACTAATTTTAGTATGCCTCTAATAATCATTCAATTGCATGAAGACTAATAACGATTTTTGTGAAGACAGTCTTGAATGTTATAATACTACTTATGTTTTATTTTAAAGTAGTTCAGAATTTTTATCCCATACAAATATTATCAGGAAGCACATTTCCTTTACCAGCAAAAATGAAGCCTGTATATGATACCAGGACTATGCATAATTAAATGAATGAAGGGCAAAATATGTTATCAGTGTGCAGTTCATCTTCTGCATTAGACTTGCAATAACATTCTTTTTGAAGTGTCTAAAAAGAAAAATAACCGTTTATAAACATCTATTTCAGTAATCCCTGAGAAAATCTCATTACAAAAGCGTATGTAAAGATGGGTTGCTGAATGTAGGATTTCTAAATATGCAGTAATATAGAGCATAGACTTTTACACCTGGTAATAGTGACAGATGTAATAGCACCTAAAATGTGTATAATAGTTCAATACTGCTATCTTAAAAGAAAAAATGCTAAATGAACCGAACTACACATTTGATAGTACATTATCTAATGGTATCATTGAACATCATGAAATTCTGAAGATAAGGGAATGGTCTCAAAATAGAAAGACTGTGAGTATTCTGTAACAAGGCTAGTAGTTTTCTTTCAGGCCCATGTCCTTTTTTTTTTGTTGCTATGGAGAATTAGCTCCCACAGGTGGAAATACAGAGATAGAGAGAGGAATTAGAAATTAGTATACTTGCCTGGCTGTGGAGGTAGGTGATTACAGTACGTCAACTGTTTGAAGGCAGAATTAGGATTCAGTAATTAAATTAAAACAAAACCTATCCTCAGAGAAGGATCGAAATCTAATTTCTACCCCTTCTGATTTTAACATTCTAAGCCTCAAGCCTGCTATTAGTTGTACTAGTTAGCTATACTCCACGTATTTCTGGTATCTTCAAAGGCTTAAACAGTGTTGGTCACTCTGCTGCACAAAAGTCATTGGGACAGGTTCATATGAACAACAATTTACTAATAAGCCATAGCTAAATTTTAGATGTTTTCGTCCTGATTTATGTGACAACAAAGAGACTGAATATCACCCTTTGATATTATCCTATAATTTTCAACAGCTCTCTGATTCAGTTAATATTTTCCATCTCTAGCTTTCCACAAACAGTATCTTTCCTGTCCTACTTTGATCTTTCCGCATAGTTCAAAGTATACTCCAAAACATTTTTAAAGTAAATTAGGGAAGAGGAGGACATTTAAAGAAATGACGTAATTAAAGCAGTATCACAGTCCTTGTGCACTTTAGAGACAAACCAGGTACATGTAGGTGTAGAAATATACACATCCACATGTCATTCCACAAGCTGTGTAAAAATAAAAAAAATGCAAGTAGATTTCAAAATATAAATTCTGTTGTTCATTTTTATTAAAAGGTTTCCCTTGCAAGATACAGTTTATTCTTTTCAATAGTTTTTTCATTTGTAAATGTCAGTTTAGAGGCCACTATCTTAAAGTGTAAGATGTATACCCTGAGGAAAAAAAAAAGAATTGTAGAACTAAAAGTGAGAAAAACCATTATATTTAAGGCAAATGAAACCATTACTAACTTAAAGCTATTGACAGTTTCTGAGGTATTAAACATCATACTGTGTTTTCATCATTTTTGGTATGACTCCAAGAATAAGCTTCGTAATCTTATTTTGGTTCTCTTTCTGTTCTGTAATATCTTTATGCAATAAAAATTGCTGGATATATAGAAGGGCCAAAAAAGGCTTTTCTAGAAATTAAATAGTCCTGGACAACTCTGTAGTCTACTGTCTTTGACTGTGACACATCAAAATCCTCAAGGATATGATTAAGGACCCTTGTTATATACTTTGAAAACTAAGAATTTACTTTAATATTTTGCTGCGTGTGTGTGAACGTAGAAGATTTGAGAATGTTCTTGTATGTTTTCTTTACTGAGGTCTTAATTCACGTCTACATCTTCAGAATATCTACTTTTACCACAAATTAATGATAAATCATTATCAGGAAAACATCTATGTTTAAAGTTCATGACTGGAGCTTAGAATTTCTAGTTTACCAACTAGTTTTGCCACAGCATCCTATCTTAACTTGGTTATCATTAGTTTTTGTCAACAGAGGGAGTGAATATGGAAAGTACGCTTTTAAGCTCTTTCTCTTCATACACAATTACAATTAAATGCACTAAATGAAATTAGAATCTTTAGCAGGAGTAGAAACAGGACATATCTGACTTTAATTACAGTAGTGTAGTTCTGATCAGTTAACTGGACTTCTTCCAGTTTCTTATCAGTCTTATTACATGTAGACGTTGCTTCAATGTATATTTTCTATTTTTGTAGCGAGGCTTTGATATTCAATTGTAAATGGTGTGAAAACAGAAATGTTTTTCTCTGTTTGAATTCCTAGGCTGCCATGGAAAATACGGAAGAACCTTAAGGAACAAATCTTCTGAAGTTATCCTCAGTAACAAAGCAAGTGTGAAAGACAACTCGAATTTGCCAGGTGAAACGATGACTACAAAATCAGCAGTTTGCATTTTAGTGTGCTTTCTTCAACTATGTGCTGTAAATGGGCAGGTAATATGTGAGAGGCAAATGACTGCTGAATGGCGAGTGGAACCAAAGCCTAGTGTAATAAAATGGACTCCAAGGGAAAACATCTGCTCAGACTTTTTCACCGAATGCTGGAATATGAATAAAAGTATTACTGGGGAAATCTCAGAAGAACAAAATCTCAGTATCCCTCAGATATGCCCTTTACAGCTTCAGTTAGGTGATAGTCTCTTTATCTCCTCTGAGCCATCCTTTCAGTCCTATGGAATGAATTTGGTAAATGTCTCCAAGGAAGAATTTATTAACTGCCCAAAAGCTGATTTTCTTCAACAGCAAGTGATTTTTGTTTGCAGTATAAGAGGACTGCACCAAGTTGACCCTAAATGGCTTGGTGCTGGAACTCATTACTTTGCAGAGCTTCGTAAGAGAGGCCCACTATTGTGCAACATGGGCCTTCGTCTGAACGTAACTGTGAAGCAGCAGTTTTGCCAACTGTCTCCAAATGCACCATTATGCTCTGGACATGGAAAATGCCTAAGCCATATCTGGGAAAAAGCATATAATTGCCATTGTTTCTCACGGTATTCTGGACGATTCTGCCAAAAGTTTGATATGTGCTCCACTAAACCTTGTCACAACAATGCCTCCTGCACTGAGAAATCAGAACTTTATGGAGATTCTTATGAATGCACCTGTCCTCCACCATTTTCAGGTATTTATTTTCCCCTCTATGACTAAATGTTACATACATAATACATTTTCCTTAATGAATAATAAAGCAGCGAGAACATCATTAGCAAGGATTTTGTATAATCTGATTGTCCTTTGCCACTACCTCACTGATACTGAGTCTCTTTTGCACAGTCACTTACAGGAGACTGTGCTGTCGTTTGCAAGAAGTTTATACTTGCTTACATACATCTGTGCATTGTGGGGAATAATTGAATAAGTTATTATCATGATTCTTTCCCATTTAAGTACCAGACACAAGTAAATACTTGTGAACTTAAAGAAGCCACCAATTTTATTTCATTTGTTCAGCAGTTCAAGTTCTTACTGGAAATAACATTGCTCATTTGAAGTAAGCTCCCCAAAAAATAGTTACTTCACCAAGCTGCTGAAAAATAGAAAACAGTGTTGTTGAAATGAAAATTTAATTCAACCAGCCACAAAATCTCCCTTTTCATTTTAAAGACCTTTTAAATTACATTACAGAAATTTTTAAAATCAAAATTTGTTCTTAATTAAAAAGTCAAACATTTCATTAGAAAAGGAATCAAAACAGAATGCTTCTTCTTCCAGTTTGTTTTGCATGGTAAAAATCCTTTCAAAAGGCGTTTGCTAAATATGTTGTTATCACCAAATTAAATATTTCACAAATGAAAAATTATTACCTAATTCTACCTAGGAAATACTGCTGTACTTGTACCTATTGCAGAAATTGAATCTGGGTTTGGGACTGGACTTCCAGAGCTACAGCAAGCAGTACAGCATGATTAGATACATGCATACCTAACTATTTTCTCTATTTCATGGAGGAAGCAAAGGGGATAAAGGAAATTATGGGTATATTGTTCCTGCATTCAGACCAAGAGAGTTCGGGAAACCTGTGGAAAGTACCAGAAATATTCATTCACTTCAAAAAAAAGGATTGTTGTAGCTCTTTCTGTACTTGTGAAACAGAATTCTAGCAAAGTTCCTTTGATGGATTGCACTTCTGTGCTCTTGCAATAGCAATGCTATGTTATGAAACACAGCTGATGAGTCAGGAGCAAGTGAGGTTCACAGAACACAGGAGTGAAGGTTATGTTGTATAAAGTTTGCAGTAATTTTTTTAAATTGTTTTTCAAGCTACATAATAATTAGGAAGCTAATACATGTGCAAATAGAAGATTATGCAGGTATGAATAAGTCAATGTTATGAGAAAAATATTTTTATAACTATTCAAAGTTTAGTAAAATAGTGGAAAACACTGATGGTATGCAGTATGCTTTCCATTTCTTTTATGATTTCTGGGGGCTGTGTAAAATGCTTCAAAAATCATAATAACAAAAAGCATCTGATACTACTTTAATTCAAATTAATGGAGAGATTGACAAATATTCTGTTAAATGCAGTCAGAAAGCTTAATGTCATCAGCAAGCAATGCTTTAAATATTCTGTTAACCTATGTGGGACAGTGTTGGCTAATGCCATAATTTTGTACAGGTGACACTGGTCCAGTACATAAGCTGTATGTAAACAAGAAGATTTAGGAGATTAAACCATCATGTGTTACGGACATGGCTACACAAGAATAAGGAAAGAAAAAATTGCCTCCCGTAATACAAAGTCTATTAGAAATTTGAAAAGTTGCTGAAGTGTGAATAATGTCACAGCAACAATTCAAGTGGCAAGCATAATTATACGGTATTTAGACCTGTATGCTGTAATAGCATAAACAACTTATAATTGGAATTGTTATTTCCAGAAAGCTGCATATTACAAAAAATACAGACGAATTGGACTCCATGTGAGAACATCTTTTGTTCACAATGTTAGAAGTAAATGGAAGCTAGATACATGTCAAAAAGAAACAAATACTACAGTACTAACAGCATTTCTCAATTTCAAATGTGTGTGGATTAGTAACTATATGGTAGATGAAGTTGAGCACAGTAGCTCATATTACATCTTTCTAGCAACCAACATTAGCACAAATACCCATCTATCCATCCACCTATCTATTAAATATAACTTTTTATTTTACATATAAGTTTGACATTTCAGGAAAAATATAAATATTTACTAAAATTCAGTGTTCCTATTATCCCTTTTAAATAGGTAAAGATTGTAGAGAAATAGTTGGACAGTGCCAGCCACATACGTGTTTCAAGGGTAACTGCAGCAATGTTACTCCAAACACTTTTCTTTGTGAATGTGACAAGGGCTTTACAGGTAAGAAACACCTTTGTATCCTGTCTTACAGTAACGGTTTCCTGTGTTATAATAATAGTGTGAACTTTATTGAAACAGTTATTTCTGATGATTGTTGAGAGTTTTCAATTTCTTCACATCTTTTTTTAAATACGTTTTGTAAAATAAAGAAATCTGAATTCTATGTGACTATTCTAAAATAGCCATGTACTAAAGTAAAACTGTATAAATGATAGAGGCTTTTCATAACTGGATCCCATCCATGAGTATCTTTCTTCTGTTGGCAGTGTGGCAAAGGAAGACTTATAGTCACTAACTCACTGGTTCTGAAATAAGAATTCACAAGAATAGAATCAGAAGAACTTGCTGGATGATTTAGAATGGTCATACACCTGTATTCATAATTTCAGCATCTTCTTAACAGATGCACTAGAAAAACAAGATGGAGATAATTTAAAGAGTCAATAATCTCGTGATTTAGTGGTCAATCTTGATTAAAAAAACACCAACTTTCAGAAGCTAATCGGTTTACTTATGATATATTGGACATAGAAGATGCTTTCATGAGAAAAATTCAAATCAGAAAATGTATCTAAGGCCATCCTCTGGCAAACACTTTTTCTTGGGGATCAGGATAGCAGCCAAACTTAAAAGACTATTTATTCTTGTACTTCACAGCAGAGATTTACTGTGTTGGTATAAGAGAAGTAGCAATACTCAAAAGAACATCCTTTAACAATGAGCTAAGTATAAAGCTAGCACTTGAATAGCCAAGGACAGTAAAACTTCTAAAAATGTCTCTTCCTTGGAAGCATCAGTTAACCCTGACAATCACAGAGTGTAAATAAAACATTACATTGAAATGCAGAGTTCAAAGAAATGGAAAACAAAGAAGAAAAAAAAGACAGGAGGAAGTAAGAGGGATCTAAGAGCCAATCTTTATTTTCATAGCGAAAGACTGAATATTCTTATTAAAATTTTAGTTAATTCTGTGTAGAACTATAATTTTTAAAAACAGGATAGAGAATATAAATTCCTAGTAAATCTGTTTTAGATTACTCTCTTTCTCCTCCCTTTCCTTCATTGTAGAGGGCATCATGACAACTGTCATTCTGAGAAAAGTGAAATAAATCCTTTGTTTTTCAAAGGAGGAAAGTCCATCAGTAAAGTTTTCTGCAACTTTCCACCGTACATGATCTATATCTTTTTAAAACCCTTACTTTTGTTCCTTTCACCCAGATTGTGTGGGCACATTACTTATGAAATTATCCCCACAAAAATCTTTTGTATGTTTGAGATTTTGACCTAATGAGGGAGAGGAGGGGATGAGAAAAGAGGAACACCCTTCCACAGACAGTAAACCCAGACACTTAATGTCCTGAAAACAGTTCAATACACTCAACTCTGGTGGATGGCAGCAATCATTGCAATCAACGCTCCTGGTAGCTGGTAAGGATTGCGAAGAAGCAAAGGAGACTATGAATGTGAATTAACTTCCTTTTTATTCTCCAGTTAACTAAAAGAAAATCGAGAATCCTTTCTTTTTTCAAGCATAATAAGTACCATAGGAGGAGAAGGCAGACTTTTTTCAGACCCCACATGATAGGAGCAGACTTTTTTCCTACTCTGGTATAAATTGACTCAGGTTCTGCTGCAACAGGAAAGTATGTAGTACATCAGCACACCTTGCAACAGGACTGACTGACTAACATGTAAAATAATTTTGCAATATTTTTCTGACCACATATGGTTGTTTTAAGTGATTATTCCTTCCTGTGATCCTGTGTAAAAGTGTTTGCTAGTATTAAGGCAATTTCAAGAACAGTTACCTAAAATACCCCAGTCCTTGTGGAAAAAGACATTTGTCTATGAAAACAGATATTTTTCTGCTGTTATTCCATTGTGTCTATATTGTGTTCTCAGACAAGATGAGCTGTGTAATTATGAATCTTACATCTTAAATGCTATTCTAAGTATGCAAAGTTGGCAGCAAATTCAAAACATATCTCTGCTTTGATATTGAACTTATACACAGAAAACACAAACAATATCAAGATTGCCTAAATAATGTTTAAGATTTGATAAATTTTGACATATTTTTTTCTAGAATGAGGCAAGACACTGCCAGTAACTAGTTCACATGAAAATATTATTGTTACCATAAACTGATGAGATGTAAAATAAATTATAATAAATTTTTATACTTATATTTGTGATTATTATTTACAAGTATTTATTCAAAATAAGTAAAGGTTGCTTTGTCAAAGTTGTTCACAAGATATAATGATCCTACTAGACAAGCAATGTATGTATTCAAGCCAGTTACATATTTTTATTTTTTATTGTTTAGTTCAGTCACAGAGCTCTGAAAACTCTCTTCATTCTTTCCTGAAGGAATATTTTTAACGTAATTTAATAACAAACAGCTAACATTAGGCATTTCATTATTCTTATGATTAAATACTCCACATAAGAATTTCTACCCTTGAATTTATTAAGGTATGTTCAGAGGAAGGGGCTCTGGGCTAAACAAGGACAGGGAGAGTATAGAGAGGAAGGGGATATAAAATAGGCTGATAGTGAATGAGCAGTCACTGGTCACTACATTTCTCTAACTGAGCCTTGTACCGAATCACTGTAGCCTGTCCTTTCTTCTTAATAAATCTTTTCTTAACTCTCTTTCCATGTAATCTCAGTCTCTCCCCATCTGTGAGTGCTGTAAGGTCTAGATGCCAGAAACTGGAGAGATGAAAGTTATTGAATTTGGGGTCTGCAGCTGAGGTTAGACCACTGGTGATAGTGGTCCTAATGTCTGTGGTGCCAGCAGTAGGAGTAAATGAGGGTCTCAGCATCAGCAACTGAAGGGAGACCCCACATGATAGGAGCACATGTCTGCAGCGAGTGAATTTCGTGCCAGTGACCAGGTTCAGACCTTGAGTGATGGTGGCTCCCGTGCCTGGTGCCTGCTGGAAAAGGTGAGAGTCCTAGCATCAGCAAGTGGGGAGAGGATCATGTGTGATAGGGCCTGTGTGCCTGGGCATGAGTCACTGGGAGGACCAGAAAGTTTATATTTTCCCCTAACCTGGTGTGTGTGCGTGTGCATGTATGTGCATCTGTAACTCATTAGCAGACTTCAAGCTGGACTGTCTGGTAAGTAGGAGGCCTGGGATCTGGGCATCAATATTCAATGGGCTGAGGTCCCATGCTGTTATTCAAGGGACCCACAAATCTGTCTGTCCTTTTGAACTGGAGAGTAAGGGGCTGTGTGTTTTCACTAGCGAGCTTCAATCCTGATCTATCAGAGAGGAGGACTGGGATTTGGCTGTTTGTACGCATGTTTTATGTGAGTTCTGGTAGTGATACATGTGGGTGTTCTTAAAGGTAGTGCCCTGTCTGAGGGCAGTCTATGTAGCTGGCTGTGTTAGTGTCCTCTGCATGTTTCTCTGGTATGCATGTTCATCTTGGCTATTTTGCTGAGACTGCAAACAGGAAAACAACAGCTGCACCCATTGGTCTAAGACAGAGGGACTCCCAGGTCTCTGGGTGCATTGGGCTGGGCTCCAGCATCTGGGAAGCAGGATTCTCAGGCCCCACAGTCCCTGAGAGGAGGTGCCTTTTATACATTCACTAACAAAAAGGATGTCTCAGAAATTCTGATGGACGTTGTTGTCCTGTTCTGAAGATGTACAGAAAATTAATGTGACTCCTTCACTACCTACAGGAAATAGTAATATCTTAACCACCTCTGTAATGGTAATGCTTACCCTAGACAGTGTTTGGTGAATTAAGAACAGTAGTTTTCCATTTAAATATGTTTTGTTGAGTCTGGGGGGCTTTTTACTCCTTACGTGGGAAGATGGGAGATAAAAGAAGTGCTTAAATCCAACCCCTTGTAGAGCATTTGAGATTATTGGTTTTTTTCACATATTCCTGCAAGGGAGACCTACATTTTCTGCCTTCTCCAATGGTCCAGTTAGCCTGTTCACAGGTCATAATGAGTTCCCTCCTCATTTGTGGAACAGGAGATACTGTAAGAATGAGGTGGTTTTGCTTTGAGTCACTTTGCTAGAGCTTCCATCATGCAGGTGTTTTAGTTTAAAATGGTCTGTTCACTTACTCACTGAATTACAGATGGGGTACTGTAAAGGTCATAATCGTAAAAGGACTTCACCATATATATATGGAGGGAAGAATTTATTATTTGTACAATTAACATTTTAACAGCCTTATAGTTAATTTTGTCTAATACGAACACTCATAGCCCAAAGTAATACCCAAAGACTTACTAATAATAACCCTAAAATATTATACAGAAACACCTTCCTAACATCTGTTTTTCACTTTGGTATTATGCTGAGCTTTCCAGTGCTCCTCTTGGTCCCAAAAGCACCATATCAAGCTCCCTCAAGAAGAGGGTGCAAGTCTTGCAGCAGGTCATCAGCATCCTGAGGTCTTCATTGGGAGAAGTGTGACATTCATACTGGAAGTTTCTCCCCTGTCAGTCAAAGGTCCATCTCAAGCTCCTTTTACATGTTTTCACACCATTATCTGCTTCCTTCTTCCAGGCTGCCAGCTGCAGCCTGGTAGTGGTCCCCAGCTCCAGGCGTACAAAGGGCGATGGTTTGTCAGGTGGTGACTGATGTGAGGATGGCGTCACCTCCTTCCCAGAGGGGCCTTTCCCAGAGCTCAAGCTGGAGCAGGGGAGGCAGCAGTCATTGGGCACAAACACAGGAACTGAACCAAATCAGACAAGTCCTGAGTGCTTGCACTGTCAGGTCAGCACAAACGTCAGGCTGAAGAGATATTCCTGCTATGGAATTTGTTTTTTAGTGTTTCTCTAAGGGGCAGCAATGGGGGAGAGAAGGGTGCAATTACAGATGATGTTTTCCCAGGCTATTTAAATCTCACTTGTGATTTATTATGTTTTTCATTTTTATTGTGTTTTCTTTTGTTTTTTCTTAACTAACTGACTATGGCTTAATAAAACAGATTGTCAAGGGTGACAGTTTCCTCAGAGGAAGCTGTAGATTATGGGGATTATGATCCTTAGTTGTAAAAGACATCCTGTTAAATATTCCCTGACCGCTGCTCAGTGTCACCAGAATTAAGAAAGAATGGTCAAGATTTTTGGACAGTTTTAATAATGACACCAAAATGGCCATAAGTCTTTTAGTGTTAAGGAGCAAAATGCAAGTTGTATTTGGAGTGTTAATGAAGTTATTGTGATTCTTTTAATCTCATCACTTCATGTATATTTCATGATTGTTTCAAAAGCACTGTAAAATCTGTGACAGCATGTCCAGAATAAGTTTGCATCTCTGTCCTGATTCAAATATCACAAAAATATTTATTTTTTTAATATAAAATATTCTGTGTAAGAGAATTCCATATGATTTTTTTCTTTGCCCTTTCTACAGATGCTTATTTTTAACCTACTTTTGAAACAATTTAAAGGAGAAGTTTCAAAGTTAGAGTTTTAGTCTTTCTGACCATCCTTTGTTACATTTAATATCTGTCATAAATGACCATTCAGTAGACACTTTGCTCCACTGTACTTTCACTGTGGACCACAGGCAGTACTTGTCCTCACTTTCTGTGTATCCAAGGGAAGCAACTTCATGACTGGTGAAACTGATATGATAATTAAGAGACTCTGCTCTTCTCCAGACTACATACCTATTCTATGCCAGAGATCACAATATCTTTCAGTCACATAGGACCCAGATGTGAAAATAAAAATGAAAGTCCATATCCTTGTTCTCTGATCCAGTTACTACACATGTTTCTTTAGTAACTGTTTTAAAGTCAGAGTTAGTAGTTCACAACATTTTATTCGCATCATGTTTGATTAGGGTCCGTTAATTAAGACTGTGTTTTCTAGGGGCATGTGTTTCCAGAGAGTGATTCAGGGAACCGAGAACCTGAAGAGACTGTTTCAACAATAAAGGAATATTCTAGTTTGAGAGTTAAAGTAAATGCCCTTAGGTTAGGTGATGACACTATGTGACGGGATTTTTCATATGTGTTTTGAGACTAAAGCAGTTGTCACTTTACTGCTAGATAACTCTAGTAAAAATAGCTATAATTTACTCTTACAAACACAATACAGATCAATCTATTTTAGCTAGTAATAAAGATATATATACAACAAAGTCTTGTTGAAACTACACCAAATGACACAAAATAATTTGTCTGACCTGGTATGCTTAAGTTTTCTTAAATGTACTCTCCTGGCATGATTTTGTTTCACACTTCAGTAGTCTATTTTTCAAAACCTCCTATGAGTTTCGATAATCTTCCTGCATTGCACAATGTTTTTTTTGCCATTATTAATAGAAAAACATCATTGATTTGTAAATAATTTTCATATTTGTTGAGTATATCAACTCAAAGTTAAATATACTCAATCAATACAATGATTGAATTTATCTCTGATAACAGTTTATGATAGACAAGTACAATTGCTCTGGGACAACACCAGACACATATGCTTCTTGTAGTTTACTGTTAATTACTAAATAGAGTACCTTCAAATGCTGAGCTGTCCAGTGATCATTTTACTTCGTGAGTTAGCTAACTTGTACTCATATTTTCCTATTATTAACTTCATGTCAAGGCAAATTCCAGTGAGCTTTCCCAAGGTTAAATGCAAATCAGGACTTCGGGGAGTAAATAGTACATTTCACTGACACTCTTATCCAATATGACAACTAGTAAGTCTTTAATAAAATCAATTGTAACAAATTATTGAAAAAAAAAAGGCTGAGGAAGATTACCAACCATGAGATGAACAACAATACTTAGTTCTAAAGTAAAAAGTGGAAATTGTCCTGTTACAAAATAAGTAAGACTGTCAGCTCTAAAATAACTTAGAAATACACAGCAATATGCAAACATTCATGGGTGCTATAAAGATTTATAAGTATGTGATTTCAAGACACTTTGGGGATGTATACTTGAGCTGCGATCAAGTGAACAGTTTGGCTGATGAAATGCAGTGCAGAATATTAAAAGATGACTCAATTCAGAAAATGTGCTTTTCCTTGTCTTTTCAGTTTCATAAATTCACACTGTTTGACAATATTAGCAACAGTGTCATCTTAAAAATTTGGATGAACAAAAGGTTATCACTTTCAGTTTATATTTAATTATCTGGGCTTGTAAAAAGAGTCTTACCCTGACATCATGATTGGAAACTTTATTTTCTCGATTTTTAAAAATAAAATAATCCTTACGATATAAAAACCAGAAGAACTTATATGATAGCTGCTTTATTTTAAAGCAAAGAAAAGGTAAATTTATGTTTTATTAGCATCATAAAATTCTTTAAAAGCCGAGATCCCACAATACTGAAGCTATATGTTAGAGTGCATAGAATATATTAACCTGTAGAAGATGCTTTTTTTGAAGATATATATATGACCACCTATCTCATTTATAATAACTGATGTGACAGTTTGGTTCAGGATAAATAAATTACTGGTATTCCCTGCCCCACCAATAATTTTCTGATGTATTCTTCTTCAGGGAAGGGCTTTTTTCCCTACAAGATTATTAATATCATACTTCACATTGAATTTCTAAATTAATAACATTTTTGATTACCTTTATTAAATTAAATCTATCTATTTTTGAATAATTGATTGTGTTTTTTTCAGTAGTTGGAGAAGCAATGTACTTCTTACTATATCTTAACTAAATTAAAGCACTAAAGCAATTGCACTATACACTTATTAAATGAATGAGTTTGTTGCAAGGTTACAGAACTTCCACTATATGTGATGACTGAATATAACATGATATTATCAGGCTGCAGATCAGACTAACTCTTCTGCATCTCTTTACAGACAGAAAGTCTCCTCACTCTTTGAATACTTGTCCTTCACTGGAGTTGTTCACCAGTAATTCTTAAATTACTTTCTATTACTGGCCTTGCAAAAGGTAATGAGTAAAAAAGTTTTGTATTTATAAATGTTACCAGCTCATAAAAACTGATAGCACTGAACACAGATTTAGAAATAATCTGTCAAAGACATTAAAGAGTAAAATTACTGAAACTCTAGTGTATGAATGTCCATGTGAGTGAAAAACCCAAATTATCCTATCCCCCTTATGACCTCTAAATTTGCTGGTTTTCTCCAAACTCCTCCTGCTAGCTGAAAACACACATTTTTCTTCCAATTTAGTAGTAGTCTGTTAGCACTAAGCTTTTTTTAATTACAGAAAGAAGTGAGTGCAATTAGTTGTACCAAAAAAACAACTACTTGTAATATATAGTTGCAGCTCTTCTCCTTGTTATAGTTCCAGTGACATCTGGGAAAAGAGATACTTGGGTCAGGAAATGGAACAGAATCACAGAATCACAGAATCACAGAATGTTAGGGGTTGGAAGGAACCTCTGTGGGTCATCTAGTCCAAACCTTCCGACAAAGCAGGGTCACCTACAGCAGGCTGCACGGGACCGCGTCTAGGCGGGTCTGGAATATCTCCAGAGAAGGAGAATCCACAACCTCCATGGGCAACATGTTCTGGTACTCCATCACCCTCAGAGTGAAGAAGTTCTTCTTAATGTTCAGACGGAACTTCCTGTGCTTCAGTTTGTACCCATTGCCCCTTGTCCTGTCGCTAGGCACCACTGAAAAGAGTTTAGCCCCATCCTCCTGACACCCACCCTTAAGATATTTATAAGAATTGATAAGGTCCTCTCTCAGCTTTCTCTTCTTCAGGCTAAACCTGACAGGTTAACCTGTCATTCACCAGGACACCCAGGTCCCTCTCCGCAGAGCTGCTCTGCAGCAAGTCCGCCCCAAGCCTGTACTGTTGCATGGGGTTGTTCCTCCCCAGGTGCAGGAACCTGCATTTGTCTTTGTTCAACCTCATCAGGTTCCTCTCTGCCCAACTTTCCAGGCTGTCCAGGTCATGCTGAATGGCAGCACAGCCTTCCGGTGTATCTACCACCCCTCCCAGTTTGCTGTCATCAGCAAACTTGATGAGGGTACATTCTAACTCTTCATCCAGATCATCGATGAAGAAGTTGAACAAGACTGGGCCCAGTACTGACCCCTGGGGAACACCGCTAGTTACAGGCCTCCAGCTAGATTCAGCACCGCTGAACAGCTCACGATGCAAGGCTCTGATGTCAAATGCTCATGTGTGTTCCTTGTTCATGTGACACCAACTGACTTAGTCTTACAGAAGTAGATATGGCAGGAGTTTGTCCTTTGAGAACAGCTGGTATTCTTAGTCAGATCCCCAGTGAGGAAAAGTGAGGCTTTTCAAAGAGACTATTCAGTCATAATTAACATGCACTTTTAGCAGAAGAGCTAAGCCTGTAAACCTGTATCATGGTCTCCCGTGCTAATCAATAACACAAATCAAATGTTGTCACCAATACAAAATATGAACTTGCAAGGCTATGGAGGTTCTTCTCACATAGCATTGGTTTGCGTCTCAGCTAGACATCCACAAAGTTAAAATTCTTAAATGTAAATGTAGGTAAGTACACGCAAGAACTAAATGTCCCAGATCCTATTGCATACAATGAAAATCTAGTCAACACAAAATGGAGATAAGAGATGTAATCAACCAAGTGCTCGATGTTTAGAGAAAGCTGAATCACTCTCCAAGCTCCATTGACTAGTATTAGATACTTCACAACTGAAAATAGTGGGAGCATAAAGACCACATGAATGCATGCATGCATGCGTAGATGTACTTAACCACGTAACCACACAATTCTGTACATTTCAGAGTCAAAATGAGAAGCGAACTTACCCATGACATTCCTCTACAAGCTAAAAATCTGATTTCATCAGAGAAATTTCCTCAGAGCAATTAGTCTTAACCTAGATCTTAACCCAAATTATAATAAGTTTTTAGATATTTAGCTCACACATAATTTCTTGTGTCATAGATCTCTAAATTTAGGTAATATTCCTAAGTGTATTAGTGAAAACAAGAACGTTGTTGTTATGCTTGGTCTCTTCTTAAATTCTATATTTTAAATTCCTAGAATTTTAAGAGGAGTTAAGCTTTCCTTTCCACCTTTTCCACATTGCAATGTGGACTTGATTAACATTCTTTCTTAAAAAATTCTCTCCATACATTGCATTTTCATGTCTTTTGTTCAAGGGTCTGTATACAAGCATGTCAGTATTCTGACATACTGCAACTGTGGCTGAATTTGTTCACAGTTTATTTTATAATTTTATAGAAGTATGAATATTTAAGAGTTCACTTTTTGAAGATTAAAATCTTGGATAAGGAAATACAATCTTCAGAAAATATTTCTTTCTAAGAATCTGAATTTTCAGAAGAGAAAGCCTTTAATGATATTCCAGGCAAATATCTCAAAAAAAAAGAAAATATCAAAACAAAACCTCAAGCAAGAACAACAAAGAAAAGTAATGTGGAACTGGAGGAAAGGATTAAAAGCCAGTTAAAAAATAGGAAGTAAAGAGTAGGAGTCGATGTTCATTATTTCAGGATAGAGAGACGTCAGTCATGCATTACCCGAAGACGAACAGCGTGTCCTACTTTATTCAGCATCTTCAACAATGGTCTGGAGAAGGGAATAAACAGTGACATCTCCAAGTCTGCAGATAAAATCATGCTCTTTCACGTAGCCACCTGGCATGCCAAAAATGAAGAATCCCAGGAGAACTGCGCAAAACTGAGCAGAAAAAAAATGAGTGATGGGCTTCATCAAGAATAGCACAGGATGGAGTGCACATTCTGTCACAGAGTTCTTGGTTTGTGCTGAAGTTAAAAGGGGGAACAGCAAAACCACTACCACGGACTTTCGGAGGGAGACTCAGGCCTGTTCAGGATGCTTGTTGATAGGGTCCCTTGGAAGAGAGTCCTGAAGGGCAAAGGGGTCCAGGAAGGCTGGACATTCTTCAAGGAGGAAGTCTTAAAGGCACAGGAGCAGGCTGTCCCCATGTGCTGCAAGACAAACTGATGGGGAATATGATCAGCCTGTCTGAACAGGGAGCTCTTGCTGGGACTCAGGAAATAAAGGAGGGTATACCACGTATGAAAGAAAGGGCAGGCGACTCAAGAGGAGCACAGGGGTCTTGACAGGTTGTGCAGAGAGAAAATTAGAAAGGCAAATGCACAGCTAGAGCTCAGACTGGCCACTGTTGTAAGGGACAATAAAAAACATTTTTCCAAATACGTCAACAACAAAAAGAGGGCCAAGGAAAATCTCCATCCCTTATTGAATGCGAGGGGGAATATTGCCAACATGGATGAGGAAAAGGCTGAGGTACTCAATGCCTGCTTCACCTCAGTCTTTAACAGTCAGGCTGGTTATTACCAGGGTAGACAGCCCCCAGTGCTGGAAGATGTGGAAGGGGAGCAAGACAAACCTCCCATAATCCAGGAGGAAGCAGTTAACTACCAGCTACGCCCTCTGAACATTTACAAAACTATTGGGCTGGATGGGATCCACCCAGGAGTGCTAAGGGAACTGACGGAGGAGCTGGCAAAGCCCATCTCCATCGTTTGCCAGCAGTCCTGGTTAACAGGGGAGGTCCCAGATGACTGGAGGCTTGCCATGTGATGTCCGTCTACAAGCAGGGCTGGGAGGAGGATATAAGGAGCTACAGGCCTGTCAGCCTGTCCTCAGTGCAGGGCAAGATTATGCATTGATTCATCTCGAGAGTGGTAGCTGGGCATGTGAAAAATAACCAGGGGATCAGGCCCAGTCAGCATAGGTTCAGGAAAGGCAGGTGCTGCTTGACCAACCTGATCTCCTTCTACGACCAGGTGACCCACCTAGTGGAGGAGGGAAAGCCTGTCGGTGTTGTCTACCTGGACTTCAGCAAGGCCTTTGACACTGTTCCCGACAACATCCTCCTGGAGAAACTAGCTGCCCATGGTTTGGAATGGTGTACACCTCTTCGCTGGATAAAGAACTGGCTGAATGGCCAAGCACAGAGAGTGGTGGTGAATGGGGTTCAATCCAGCTGGTGGCCGGTCACGAGTGGTGTTCCCCAGGGCTCAGTTTTGGGGCCAGTCTTGTTTAATATCTTTATCAATAATCTGGGTGAGGGCATTGAGTGCTCCCTCAGGAAGTTAGCAGATGACACCAAGTTAGGTGGGAGTGTCAATCTGCTCAAGGGTAGGAAGGTTCTGCAGAGGGATCTGGACAGACTGGACTGATGGGCCAAGGCCAATTATATGAAGTTCAACATGGCCAAATGCCAGGTCCTGCACTTGGGTCACAACAACCCCATGTAACACTACAGGCTTGGGGAGGAGTGGCTGGAAAGCTGCACTGCAGAAAAGGACCTTGGGGTGTTGATTGACAGCCAAATGAACATGAGCCAGCAGTGTGCCCAGGTGGCCAAGAAGGCCAACAGCATCCTGGCTTGTGTCAGGAATAGTGTGGCCAGCTGGAGTAGGGAGGTGATCATGCCCCTGTACTCTGCACTGGTGAGGCTGCACCTGGAGTACTGTGTTCATTTTTGGGCCCCTGACTACAAGCTGGACACTGAGTTGCTGTAGCATGTCCAGAGAAGGGCAACGAGGCTGGCAAAGGGCCTAGAGCACAAGTCTTATGAGGAGTGTCTACGGGAGCTGGGGCTGTTTAGTCTGGAGAAGAGGAGACTGAGGGGGGACCTTGTTGCTCTCTACAAGACCTGAAAGGCGGCTGTAGTGAGACAGGAGTTGGTCTCTTCTCCCAGGTAACTAGTGGTAAGAGAAGAGGCAATGGTCTCAAGTTGCATCAGGGGAGGTTCAGATTAGATATTAGTAAAAATTTCTTTACTGAGAGAGTGGTCAGGCATTGGAATAGGCTTCCCGGGGAGGTGGTTGAGTCATCAGCCCTGGAGGTGTTCAAAAAATATGTCGATGTGGCACTTCAGGATATAGTTTGGTGGGCGTGGTGGTGTTGGGCTGACGGTTGGACTTGGTGATCATAGACGTCTTTTCCAACCTATGATTCCATGAATCTAAGTAAGACCTTGATACAGTCATATCTTACATAATGCTTTTTTTTTCATTTCCTAAGAAGAATACAGAGAAGTTTGATGAAAATTCTTGCCACTTATGTTTATAGAGGGAGACAATACCAATAGGCTCAAAAAAGATTTAGTAGTGGCCGTGTTCAAATTTTTCCAGTTGCTGTGATCTTTATATACCCAACTCTAACAGAGACTCAAAATTTAGCCTTCCATGGAAAGGAAATGTAATAGAACATTGGGAGACAGTAAAATAAATAAAAGTAAAGTAACAGAACATCAGGATAAAAGTAATAGAACACTGGGATAAAGTAATAGAAAATTGTGATAAGTTGATCATCACAGGGAACAAAAAATGTAATAAAGGGAGGAAGTGAAATGATCAAAGGCAAAAATGGAAAAAAAGGGGATGGTAGGGAAAGAGTAGAGTACTTGCTCAATACCTGCTGTTCCATGGAGGTGTCCAAGGTGACAGTAGACTATGCTTAGTTGTACTCTGATCTACAGCTTGATCTGCCACACAGTTTTGTCATTCTGCCCCAGAGAGTTGGCTTCAGCCCTCCTTGCGGATGTCGCTAGAGGACTGAGCAGCAGGGATCAGCATGAAAAGAAGCATAGTCAGCTTGTGAGTTCATATCACATAAGGTCTCCCCATCCTCCTCATCCTCCAAAAAGCACATCTGCTATCAGTAATCGATGTCCTGTTGTGCCCTCCCAGCCCTCCAAGATTTCTGCCTGCCACCCTTGGCAGCTTTGACCGTCTGCCTAGTGAGTTGCAAGTGTTTCAGTTGCCAAGCAGACTGACTCAGCAGTGCCATAGAAGGAGGTGGGTGTTATGGATCACAGGGGATGCTGTGGCTGGGACCTTCTTTTGGCATTTGAGTGGAGAGTGTCCTTTCCTCCTTGAAGTGCAGGATAGTCTTCGGACTGTGCCCTGAAGAGAAGGTGTAACACATTCATATGGGAGTATTGCACCTTGTAGAAGGTTCTCTGGTATGGAATAAAAATAGACCTCTCCATCATGCCCCTTGACATGTGTGCAACTATCAGTATTTAGATGACTGATCGAATGTGGAGGTAGAACATATGGCAGGGTCTTGGTCATTGCAGCTCAGTGGGAGATGGCTAACAGGGCGGCCAAAGTAAAGAGGACAGACAAGGGAGAGAGATGCACAGAACTGTGAAAGGGCCAAATGAAAATGAGGATCATGCCCATGACAAAGTCTTCACAGAATCACAGCGTAAAAGAATGGTAGGGGTTGGAAAGAACCTCTGTGGGTCGTCTAGTCCAACCCTCCTGCCCAAACAGGGTCACCTACACCCACTGGCTGTACAGGACCCTGTCTAGGCGGGTCTTGAATATCTCCAGAGAAGGAGACTCCACAACTTCCCTGGGCAGCCTGTTCCAGTCCTCCGTCATCCTCAGAGGGAAGAAGTTCTTCCTCACGTTCAGACGGAACTTCCTGTGCTTCAGTTTGTGCCCATTGCCCCTTGTGCTGTCTCTGGACACCAATGAAAAGAGTTTGGCCCCTTCCTCCTGACACCCACCCTTCAGATATTTGTAAGCATTTATAAGGTCGTCTCTCAGCCTTCTCTTCTTCAGGCTAAACAAGCCCAGCTCCCTCAGCCTCTCCTCGTAGGAGAGATGTTCCAGTCCCCTCAACATCCTTGTAGTCCTCCGCTGGACTCTCTCCAGTAGCTCTTCATCTTTCCTGAAGTGGGGAGCCCAGAACTGGACACAGTACTCCAGATGAGGCCTCACTAGGGCAGTGTAGAGGGGAAGGAGAACCTCCCTCGTCCTGCTGGCCACAATCTTCTTGATGCATCCCAGGATACCATTAGCTTTCTTGGCAGCTAGGGCACACGGCTGGCTCATGGTTAACCTGTCTTCCACCAGGACACCCAGGTCCCTCTCCACAGAGCTGCTCTCCAGCAGGTCCACCCCAAGCCTGTACTGATACACGGGGGTTGTTCCTCCCCAGGTGCAGGACCCTGCATTTGCCTTTGTTGAACCTC
>Ga0065711_1036640_pt1 | contig 20770 bp, 14 predicted proteins | sample Hoacrofraction12_FD_59098 | JGI IMG/M metagenome (GOLD analysis project Ga0065711, IMG submission 59098) | Hoatzin crop microbial communities from Cojedes, Venezuela - Epithelial fraction 12 v2 (version 2) | ecosystem: Host-associated > Birds > Digestive system > Esophagus > Crop | place...
GGGGGGGGGGGGGTCGCATCGGAGCCCTGGGGGCGCGGAGTGCCCCCGCTGCTGTGCTGCCGGCGCCTGGCTGCGGGCACCCGCCTTGCACTCGCTGCGGCCGGGCCCGGGCTCCGGCCCGAGCGGGGTTTGTGCGGCGGCGGGTGCTAGGCCCAGCGCCTGGGCGGCCCCCCCCGGCCCGCCTGCTCCCCCCGGGACCGGCGGTGCTGGCTGGGGGGCATCTGCCCCGCGGCTCGGTACCCGCGTTGTCTTCGTCTGGTGTGGCGCGGGTCGCGTCGGACTGCCTGCCTTCGCTGTGGAGCCACCGGTGTTCTGTTGCAGAGTTAGTTCGTCTGGCCGCCCACAAGCGTTATTTGATTAACCTTCGCTAATAGTGGAAGAAGCGGTCGAGTGGTTTCTGGACCTCAGCTTTTGGAAGAATAGCATAGTTGTATTTGTAAGGTGCTTCAGCTAATAATTCTGCTGGATTCCAGTGGGTGCTGCACTCATGGGTTGGTCCATTCACACTCGGATAACCTGATGGTGGATAATAGTTATTACATATTCAAAATGCCCAAAAACCACTCCTCAAACTCCAGAGTTCATTACATCCCAGAAGTTCAGGGTGAATAAAAGGAGGAGCTTGTTTTTGAGATATGTTTTGTCAGCAGGAGAGTTAGTGTGCGTTTTGAATTTTCTTAGCAGCAGTTCTCTTGTAGTCACTGGAACTTGGATTCTAAGACTAGTGATTTGAAATCTGGACAGAAATACTGGAAACATGGAATTACACTATCGACTTAAAAGAAAAAAAACCCAAATGCTTGTGGATTTCCTACATCAAACTGACTTTTTTTCTGTGCTGTTTAGTTCTTCAACTTGTTGTATACCTTTTGGTAGGTTGTAGTGCTGCAGGCCTTTAAACTGGTCATGCAACCAAAACCAGCCCTTCCCTTACTTATTAGTTGAGTATATGCGTGGCTGTGAAAAGACTATTTACCCAAAATGTTGGGGCTTCATGTCTTTTTCTTCCAAATTTGTGGTCGTAGTGAAGGATCAGCTGGTGTGCATTTGTTTGGGGGTTTTTTTGAAAAAAAAGATTACTGCAGTGAGATAAAAGCAGGCCATGTGTATACACTTGTGTAACTTCAGCCTTGCTTTCCTGTGATGGTGCTGTGTGTGGGATGAAAATGACCACAAAGAGATGAGGTAGACGTGAGTCCACATGAAAGGATATGGGACTGGTTTTGTTGCAACAGTGCAAATGTAAAGTCACGTTAAATTATATTGTGAGTGACATTTATTAAGTTCTAGGTACAAAATTAAGATACTTAATAGGTAAGTATACTTCTTGGCAGGTCTAATGTAATGTTTCCCAACTTCTCTTTTAAAGAAACTGAAGAAGTTTTTAAAGTGAAGAAATCAAGTTACAGCAAAAAGATTGTAAAACAATTGAAGAAAGAATACAAAGAAGATCTTGAAAAATCAAAAGTTAGGACGGAGGTCAATTCTCCAACAGATGGTAACGCAAAACTAACAGTAACTTTTGTAATGGAAAAGATTGAGCGTTGTAAATACAAAGTACTCGTTTTTGAGATTAATTGTTAGTCTTTTTAGAGGGTTTAGAACTGAAGTAAAGCATGCATGAAGTGTGTTCTATCTGAACCTTACAAATGCTGTTCTGAAGCTGGTAGAGAGTTCTTTGATTCTCTCTCACATGGAAGTGAATGTAGAAGGATGAAACTTCTCAGCTACTTATACGTTTGTCAGTAGACCTCTAGTTTCTGTATTTCAGCTCTGTTTGTCGGATGAGTTTCTTCCTATTGAATCAGGAAGGAATTAAATTAGTTTAGAACTGTGTCTGGTCCTCATCTAACAGGATGTGTCCATGTAATGCGTTTTCTCAAAAAGGAAGATTTTTGGGGTGAACAGAGTTGTGTCCTTTGTTATTACATAAATTGCTCAACAGCTGCCTGTTTCAGGACTTGGACCTTAGAGTAGATTTGATGATTAAGATTACAGGATGAAAGTGTTGGAGAAGAAAGATCTTTTAACAATGTACAGTCCTCCAGAGCTTGGAATAGAGCCTGGGATTTCAATTTCATTGCACTTCTGTTGTTGGTTTTTGCAAAGCTCATTGGTAAAGCATAATGATTCTTTTTCCAGTTAGGTTTGTGTGTAGAGTAGTAACCTGCAATGCTATGAGCACAAGCTGAGAGGCTTATGGCCTAAAGATTGCAGCGGTATAGCTGAAGCATATGAGAGTTGAACATGGTCCCATGCAGAAGATTGCCCTTTTTTAAATGAATTAAATTAGTCTTTTAAAAATCTTAAAGATTTTAAAAGGATTTGTCTGCGTTTAAAAACCACACAAATTCTTTCTCGTTAGAATCTTTGTCTATGCAGTGGTATAGGGCATGAGCAAAACCAGAAATTATAATTTCTGTGGTTAATGTTCAGGTAGTCTATAGAAACCTGGGTCTTAATGTTTGCTTCTGTCACAGACATCCTTGAAAAATTGCATTTTACACATGGCTAGTGTGTGCTTATTTTCTGTTTGTCTGTTTTTCAGTCTCTGTAGTGGATGTGGTTGTAGTGCAAAGACCCCGTGTCTGCTATGGAGTCAGTAGTCTGGATTCTCTAAATAAATGCTAAGGTCTAAAAACTCAGACATGCGCAACTTGGATTGGGTAGCTGTGTTTAACATGCATTTTTTTACACAACATTTGTCCCTGCTGCCTGTATCTGTATGTTACCCACCTAATGTAGGGTAATGTTGCACCCAGCCCAAGAGGAAAATGAAAAGGTTCTTTTGAAATGAGTCGGTTCTTGTGGAAAGGTTTGGTGTAACACAGGCAATGCTTTATAATTACGTAAGTGAGAGGCTGTGTAAAGGTTGCACATATGATCTTAATTATTGAGTTCCCTCACTTTTCTTAGTGCTTGGCAATGTGGAAAATGTTTAGTGGTTGTTGGGGTGTCTGCTTTATCAAATTTTATTTTGAGAGGATGTCAGTGACTTAATCACAGTTTTGAAGACATATTTTACTAGATCTCCCACAATACAATTATCATTTAACGTGTTAGTTTGATTTTTGCTTTTGATTGTTAGAACTTAAAAAAGTACTTCCGAGTGATCTTGATAAAGAGAGTAAAACATGGACTTTGTTGTCTTACCAGTCGAACCACCACTAGAAAAGACAGGACAGATTAAGGATATAGGTCAAGAAGATGGGACTGCAAACAGTGAGCATGGTGAAGAAGAAATGGAAGTTGAAAGTGAGAAGGAAGAAGAAAAACCAAAAGCTGGTGGGGCTTTTTCAAGTGCTCTGTCATCACTGAATGTTCTCCGCCCAGGTTGGTTATTGTAATATGTCTGATATGTTGACAAATGCTTTAGGCAGCGTTTACAGCAGGCTAATATATTTGAGAGATTAGGAAATACTTTCTAGCAACATATCCAGCATCCAAGAATTCAGGAAACTGCTGTTTTACAAAATTGTTCAATTTTACAAGCCTTGTGAGAGAAAGTGTTTTACTGCAGAATGCTTCATCTTGATGTCAGAAGCAGGAATTTGTCTCTCAAAGTGAGGACAAACTGTAAGAAAATGTAGATTTGGAATAGGTGACTTAATACGAATTTTAACTGCTTTCAGTTAAAATTCTGTCTTAAGTTCAAATGTCTCAGTGACAGGTCTGCAATGTATCTCAAATGTTTTCTTATCTCAGTTTGCGTAACGAAGTTCTAGTCAGGCCCTGAGGCCAAAGAAATCAGTCTGAGAAAGTATTTTTGAAACTAGTTTACTAATTGTTAGCTAACTCGTGGTAGCCTGCTCCCCAAATACAAGATGGATGTCCTGGGTCCACAGACTTGGCCGTATTTCAAGAGAAAAAGAATTTCCTAGTTGACTCCCAAATAATTTTTCCTTTCAGGGGCAATTGCAACGTGATGCAATATGTACTTTATTGCATCTCTAAAAATATTGCTGGCGTGAATAAAGTGTCTCATGTTAAGTATAAATAGAATCTGAAATTTAACTTTTTGCATGGGCCTAATCAAAGCGGTGGTAGAAGTTATTCATGTTTCAAAAAATTGATTTTTGGGGGCTATTCTTTATATGACTTAACGTAAGTTGCATTAATTTTGTTCTAGATATTTTAGATTTTTTTAATTAGGTCTGCTTTACTTGTTTTCCCTCGATGATACAGTCTTCTTATACTAGCTTTGTCCGGTTTGGTGTCCTCTTAATCTCTGAGTTGTTGTCATCTGGTGAAATGGCCGAAGTTTTTTGTTCCCCCGAAATAGGAAGGGTTGGGAGCAATATCAGGAAAGGAAGTGACACAGTCAAGAACCTAAATTTCTTCCTCCCTTTTGAACAGTCGGCTGCTGTAAAGGGCTTCCTTTTCTTCAGGAATACTTCCCATGGGAACACCAGGCTCCTGCTCTTATGGCACATGAGCTGTTGGAAGCAGAGCCAAACTTTTTGGGAAAGATCCCAGCTTTGAGGGTTTCTGGTCAGAACGTTTGCATGTGCAGCTTGTAAGTTGCTTGCAAATGTTTCTGTGAATATGGATTTTTTTCTGTTTGCAAAGATGATTTGATAGGATGGCAGAGATGAGTGATAAGAAGTCATAATACTCGTGTTATTGCAGTGGTTGTTTAACAGTGCAAACATCTATCTCTAGGAGAAATTCCAGATGCTGCTTTTATTCATGCCGCTAGGAAAAAGCGTCAAATGGCTCGTGAACTTGGAGACTTTACCCCCGTTGACAGTGAACCAGGTAAAGGCCGCCTTGTTCGAGAAGATGAAAATGATGCCAGTGATGATGAAGATGATGACGAGAAGAGGAGGATAGTTTTTACAGTGAAGGAAAAATCCCAAAGGCAAAAGATTGCTGAGGAAATAGGTAAAACATTTTAGGACAGCTGATAAACTTTCACACTGTTTTCACTCCAAGTGCTCCCATTCAACATTTTTAAAACAACACTTTTTTCAAACAGGCATTAATCTGGAGCTATATTCAATTTCTAAGGAAAAGTACTGCATAATGGAACCACCGTATAAAATCTTTTGCACAAAGTATGTTTCTGTGCTTAGAAGCACACAACTCTGCTGAATCTAGTAGAAACTTACACTAAGGATGAATTAGTATTGTTCCTGTAATTTGTTTTTTAGGAAGTATATACTTGTGGAAAGAAAAACGTCAGTTCTTTGGTATAGCATTCTTCTTGCTGTCAAGCAGGTAAAATAATCTTTTGGAAAAGGAAAGTTAGTAAGATACATAGGATTTTAACATTAGAGTGTTTTACCAGCAGTTAATTGCAAATTTACCCAGTGGATTTTTTTGGTGGAACCTCTGTGATAATAATTCACAGGGTAGTGTCCTTAATTCCTCATGAAGAGGAAAGGAGGATGCACTGAGATGTTCCCACCGAAGCATGGTCTCTCAGGTTTTTTAATTCATGGCCCTCACTATGAGTAAGTTATCTTCTACTTTTTGTTACCTGTCTGTTTTACTCGTTATTAAGGTATTGAGGGAAGCGATGATGAAGCGCTGGTGGCAGGGGAGCAAGATGAAGAACTCAGTAGATGGGAGCAAGAACAGATACGGAAAGGAATCAACATACCTCAGGCATGTATTTAGTTCTGAACTCTTTGTTTTGTTTCTGCATATATTGGCTAAATTCATTACAAACTTTAGTAGTTTACTGCGCGTTGTTATATCTGAGAAGTTCAGCGTGTAACTTCTGAAATTCTTTTAAAGATAAATGGGGGGTCAGATTTTAAGCATCCGGTGGTACCCGTTTCATTAGTCTCTCTCTTCTGGGTAGATACTGGTTGTTTGTGGTGCTGTTAAGCAGCATTTATTTGCAACCTAAGACAGATCTAGAACCGTGCCAGTTTGAAGAAACCTCTCTTGTTGTATTGGTGGAGTCCATGTAAACAGTGTGTGTTTCTTTGTTGTTTCTGTATCTTGTGTTGCAGTGTGGAGTTGGAATTTGTAGCAGGTTGTACCATATGTGTCTCTCTATTCATAGTGAAGTTGCCACTCAGTTGAAGAGGATAGGGGTTCTTTTAAGAAACGTTTCAGCAAAATCACGTTCAAACACACTAACTTTAAGAACCTATGTTATTCTGTTAGTCTTAGAAAATTTAGTGTAGTCCCAAGCACTTGATTGTTGTAGGAGTTACAGGCTGGTTAAAATTGTCATTTAACAACTTGTTATAAGCATAAATATTGAGTGATAATGATGCTAAGAGTTTGTCCATTTAAGTAGGTGCTTCTGAGGGAATTTGTTTCTTCCACCTTAGGTGTTTGAAGTTCTACACTTAAATCCACTTGATAATTACGTACCTGCCTACATTTTTCACTTTATAACATTTGAAATGTGAAAGAAAAGAAATTTCTGCTGTCTTTAAAGTCTAATATAGTACAATTTCATTTCCTCTTCCATTAGGTTCAACCAAGTCAGCCTGCTGAAGTGAATAATCTGTACTACCAGAACACTTACCAGACACTGTCTTATGGTTCATCATATGGCATTCCATACACTTATGCTGCATATGGATCATCGGAAACCAAGTCTCAAAAAACAGATAATACAGTTCCTTTCAAAACTCCCAGTAATGAGATGACTCCTGTTACTATTGATTTGGTAAAGAAACAGCTTAAAGACAGGTAGGACAGACCATCTTTTTAGACTTAAAGACCTGTCCCCTAGCTTTCTGTTCCTCAGGCGTCTTTTAGTCTCGGTGAGCAAACACAGAGTTTCATCGCTGGAAAAGTACTGACTGGCACATCCATTAAAAAAAAAATAAAAAGGCAAACAAAAAAAAGCTCAAAGTGAAGATGACACTGACACTTTGTTCGAAAATCTCCTTGGATTGCTTCTCTGGAAGTGAAGCTTTAAATATGAGGCCATTGATCTTGTTGAAGACAGGTCTGAATTGCATCTTCTGGACACTGCACAGTCTTATAGTCAAGAATTGAAAGGCCAGTGAGGTGTTTAGCTTGTCAAGTTGCATTCTTTTAAACCAAATCAGATTTTCCCCCTTCAGTAGATAAAGAATTTAAATTTTAGTGTATATAGGGTGTGGTGTTTTTTTTGTGTAAACATTGTAATCTGCTTGTCAGGTACGCAAAAGGTCCTACTGAATGAACAACCCAATTGCAGTGAGAAATCATTTGTAATGAACAACTTGCACTTTACATGTCTTCAGAATTGGTTTGTATGCCCCTTGTAGCGTTACAGCCTTTGACAGTGAATTGAGTTAGTAGAGGAATAGGACTGCTCTGTATAAGCTATAGTTCTTTCCCCTAGCCCATGCCCCACCCCACTCCCCCAACCTTTTCTCCCAGTTTTACTTTAGGGACAGCCTTGCACTATTCTAAGTGATAGCAACTCCTGTAAAAAATTGTGGGAGTGAGCAGTGCAATGCAGTTAACATAGTCTAGCAAATTGATTTAAACTGTTAGCCTTGCTGTTCATGTAGAGAGGGGAGAAAGTGACAGAGAATGTGTCTTTGCAGCATTTCACATATATACACTTGGTACTTGCACTGTCTGTTTAATATCTCAGCGGTCTGAAATATATAGACTTTTGGATGTAAATTTGCTATTTATCCGTTGCCCTTCAGGTTGGACTCTATGAAAGAATTGCACAAAGCTAATCGGCAGCAATATGAGAAACATCAGCAAAGCCGAGAGGACTCTACCAAGGCAATTGAAAGATTAGAAGGGTCTTCTGGGGGTATTGGTGAACAGTATAAGTTTTTGCAAGAAATGCGAGGGTATGTCCAAGACTTGCTTGAGTGTTTCAGTGAAAAGGTAAGGATGCAAAAACATTCATCTTTTTTCAAAAAAAAAAAAAAACAACCACAAAACAAAACAAATAGGGACTCTTAGTACATGCCAAACACCGCTTCTCCCTCTGTTTTCAAAAAAAGTCCCCTGAGAACATACTCTTCTAAAGGTTTGGTTATTCCAGGGTTGAAAAGATAACTTTTCATCATGCCAAGTTGGTTATCAGAAACCTCTCTTTCACAGTGTAAGAGATCACTGACTTCAGATTGCCCCAAAAAACTTTTAGATTATATGTCTTTAGGATTTCAGTAGATATTATGTCATTTCGACTTTACTCACACGCTGCTTTTTTGCTTGTGTTGGATATGTGGTTAACAAAAAGAAGGGCTGAATTACAACATGCTAGTTTCTGGAATGCTTTATGAACACCGTAACAAAGACTGGTATTTTGTGTGGTGTTGTAAACTTCCTCCTGCCAGGCAGTTTCACATACTTGGTATTGCTCTAGTGTCTGAAGGAGAAAAGTTTTAAAGCTAGTGTAGCTGTCTGAAGACACACCCAAACTTAAAAATATACTTGTTTCATATAGTGTGATACTTTTGTACTTACCCAACTTGAAAACTTAGTCTTTCTTTCTTATGTTATTCATTACATTTTGATTACTTACTTCGTTGTAAATATAACAGGAGCTCCTGAATATGTATATATTTGTTTATATATATATTACACACGCATAGGAGCTGTAAAACTCAGTTAGCACTACATAAGCTATTTCTTCGTTGTCCTCCGACTTGAATACAATAGTATAGTATCTTCTTAATACATTAGCTGTCAGAATTACTTGAGTAGTTGAAGCTGCCGCTTACCTAGCTTGTTAGGTGTGGGAGAGGAATAGAAAAGCATTCCGGCTGCTAATCGGTTAGACGTTAATTGTCCAGCATTGGTGGGGTTGGGAGAGTCCCATCTTCAGTCCTATAAGTTGAAGAATAGCTGTCTTGTGAACAAACCGAGGAAGTGTAGACCAGTTAATTCACCCAGCTAATTGATTAGTTACAGTAGATAGCATTTACTGAAGAAGCAGTGTTCCTGAGTCTGTACTGGCATTAGCTGTTGAGGGGTAGTAAAGGTACTTCCTTTGCAGCTCTGTCAGTGCTGGTTGCTCAGATGCCTAAATTTCTCCTTAAAGATAACTTCTTATATTCTTGCTCTGAGATAAATTTTTATTTCAGAAAACAAGTTAAATACCTATATCTATTCAGCATTTGTTTTCTAAAGACCTCCTGTTAAATTACTTTTGTGATAACTGTAAGCTATGGCTGGAGATTCACTTTGACGGTTCGTGCTGTCTTGTTCACATATTTCGTCTAAACAAATTGTTTTAGAATGCACCGTTCTGAGTATAAACCAAGCCTTTTAGTCTCCCAGATATTGTGTAAAGCAGGAAAACTTACTGTTGAGTAACAGTTTAACAATTTCAGTTCCATTTGTAGGAAGATTGTTGACCTATCTAGCTATACTAGTAAATAAATCAATTCCAGCTATTATACAGCAAATTAGCTGCTGATAATTTAACAGGCTTGTTAAAGTTGCTTTCTTACAATATAAGTTTGCTTTCCTGGTGGTTGGACTTTGAAGGATTCTACACTGGGCCACCTTCCTGTCCCTTCCCCCCCATCCCCATGCTCCACCTGCCATGCCAGTCCATTGAACTTTTAAGGTGTGATTTTTATCATCTCATGCTTCTTAGGGGCATTCACAGATTTTTGCTGTTTTCAGTTGGAGGCTGCTGCAGTACCTGTATGCACAATGAGTTGCAAAATTAGGATGTGACACAATCAGTTTAACAGGAGCATTGCATTTATTATGGTGCCCTATATATTCCTCAGTTCCTTGGCCAGATAATCTGTTTTGGAATTCAGTGCTTGCAGCGTGCAAAAGTGCTATCAAATTCAAAAACAGTAGCCCACGGGATACTGCATGGTTTTCTAAAAAGGAGGCGGGAGGGAGGGGACAAAATGAAGTAATAAAATCAGTATCAGTTTTTATTTAAATGAAATAATGAAATGCAGCAGGACAGTAAATTCTTCTTAAGTGTAGATGTAAATTACCTCTCAGATTTTTTGTAGAACCTCTGGTCCTGACTACTTCATATTTAAAGCGTGTGTGTGTTTGTAATATATAATGTGTGTAGTAGTTATGGTTATAAAATACATAAACATATACAATGTGTATCCATATGTGTAATAACAATATTGTGTGTGTGTATGTATGTGTGTGTATATATATACACACACATATATATGAACACATACTCTAAATGTGTATAAAGCTAGGTTCCTCCCTATCCTTTCAAATATGATGCTTTGATGCTTTCTCTTTATTTTATTGGACTAGCCATGGTTATTAGTCAAATTCACATGAGTATTGTTCTGAATGAGAAAGTGGTTTGCTGAAGATGCATGAATGGATTTGCAATATACTTGTCCACTCCGAAAGAGTCCATTCCCCTAGAGTTTGCTTGTATGTCTGTTGACTTCGTTTTGGAGAACAAACATCATTGTAAATTAGACTTGCTTCCCTCTGCCATCTTATTTCTGCACCTGTTCACCATGCTTAACCCTTCGTGAACCCCAGCCAGGCAAAACCATTTTGTTTATATTCTGTTTTGAAGAGATTCTGAGTGTTAGAAACCCTTGCTCATTTGTAAGTTGCAGTGGAGAGTATAATGAGGCAGCTATTATGCAAATATTAGACACAAGCAGTAGAAATGTCAAATCCTCTATATTTTTTTTTCCCATAAATGATAAAACCAATGGAGTGGAAGATGCTTGCATGGCTTCCTTCACAAGTAATTACTGTCAAAATTATGCTTTCTGAGAAGGCTAGAAAGTGGTAACGGTGTCTTTACATTTTGCATGTAGGAATATGCAAGGGATACGGAAAGATCAAATTGTTCCGAGCGTATCTTTGACAGCACAGTTAGATGAATTGTTATTTTACCTGCAAAAGCATATTATCAAAACACACTGTGTGTCAGAGAGGTGGACTGTAGGTGAAAATTATCCTTGTCATCTAAATATTCAGAGAGCTTTCCACTTTTCCTCTTAGACTGTGAACAGTGTAAGAGAAGGAAAAAAAAGCTAAACACTGAATTTAAGATATGAACTAAACAAAACATGATGAATCAGGGCTGTAACTTTATAGTAGTCGGTGAAATTGTCAGCCACTCATCAACCACAGTATTGATTATGGAAGAATAATGGCTTCTAAGTCTGTTTTTTAAGGCAGAAATACTTTGAGTGGATTTGTGTATCTGAATACATAGCTGTTTTTTTTTTTTTAATCCTGAGGCAATTATAGAAAGAACCTCTAGAGTTGCTTTGAAAATTTTTCATTTAACTTTTCAATTTTAGAATTCCCTTTACACAGTTAAGAGAAGCAGCTGTGTTTTCTATGGTAAACTGCCATAAAACTAGTATTTTTAAAATTATTATTTCTGTTTTCGAAATTGTCTTAAATTCCAAATATACACTTCCAGCGCTGGGATATTCCCTCCTATTTCTCTCTACTCTATTTTCTTGATAAGAAAGTTGTACATTTTGAGTTCGTGCAGAGTTGCTTTCATTTTAATCCCTGTAGCCCAGTTTATGCCACAGAGAGCTAATTCTTCTTTCCTTTAAATATCTCCTCTGATGCGTGTGTCATTCTCAGCTGAAATGGCCTTGTAGCTATAATCTCTAAATCTTGTATTTTACTGGAGGATGTCCTTCAATAGCTGCTGAGTCACATTCTAAATTACATCAGGAGACAATTTCTGATTTTATCTTTGGTTTTGAAAAAAACTTAATCCTGGATGGTAGGCAGCAATGAGCTGAAAGGCTGGAAGACTGTGGACTAAGCATATGTCTTGGAGGTAAGGAGGATATGGCTTAAGTGTTCATACCAAAAGGACTTGCCTTTCCAAATTAAGAGTTTGTGAAAAGTTCTGTTTTGCATTTGAATGTTCATAATCTAATTTTAATTTGTCCCAGGAAATGAATCTTTGCAACAGTGAGCAGTGAATCTGCTATTTAATGTCAGGAAATTCCTAGTTGTTACAACATCATTTATTTTTGTTACAGTTGCTACTGAAATTTAGTCCACTTAAAAAATACAAACAAATAAAAAACAGTGGCAGCTCTGATCTGACTTAAGTCTGTATTGTTCAAAGGTTATACTTAATGCATAACTCTCACGAATTGTACAATTTTAATGTTAATGGTAGGCTTGATTAACACTTCGCTGATTTGAATTACCTGTTGGCATAACCTGCTTATGCAGTGTTTTATTGCATTTCAGTAATAATATTTCAGCATATGCAAATAAGAGTTAGAGCAAAACAATACCTGCTGGCTTCAGGAGGTTAGATTCATGCTTTGTTTTTCCACTGTATACAGTCAGGTTATCTTCTCATCAAAGTGTAGAATACTAGTATATTCTTGTTTAAAGACAGAACTAGTGAGGTCCGAGAATTGTAAGCACTGTAACACAGTCTGTAATGTACTTGGTAGAGAAAACGAGCACTTGAAATAACATCTCACAGTCTAAAATGGTTGTCTTACTGTGTAGACTCATTCGATCAAGAGAGGTTACTTTCAGAATGCTATTGCTATGGTTGAAAGCTGTCAACGTTGTTAAATGCATGCGTTTTCTTCAGGTTGAAATATTTACTGGTCCAAATGATACAAACGGGTAAAAGGAAACAGTTTGCGCTGCTAAAAGTACAGTGACAGCATTATGCTTCGGAATAGTATGGTACCCCAGAAACTAAGCACCTGAAGAATTTGGTATTACGTAGTGTGTTGTATTTTTACAGGTGCCTCTGATTAACGAACTTGAATCTGCAATGCACCAGCTGTACAAACAGCGAGCTTCCCGCCTTGTCCAAAGACGACAAGATGATATTAAAGATGAATCTTCGGAGTTTTCAAGCCATTCAAGTCAGTCCATCTTGAAGGTTTTTATTATTCATTAAACAACCTTGTTTACTTAGTATGGCTTAATTTAAACGTAAATGTTTAAAGTATGACTGTCTTAAAGTTTATCCTTACTCTTGAGATGGGCAGAAGCAAGCTGAGATAAAAGTTCTCTAATCTGTTTTGTTTTAAACTCAAAGCCACTCTAACTTTGACTTCATCTCTCCTTTCTGTTGCTCTTAACTGTATTGTCTCTTTCCTAGCACTGAAAAAGTATGAATGGTGGCAGTGGTAATAGTGGTAGCATGTTTCTCCTGATTTTTCCCTTATATCAGGACTTTTTTTTTCCCCCCAACCTCCTTGAATCCCTGTAACATCTACAGTTAACTCTGTACAAATCCATGAAGCACTGGGCTAGAGATGGCTTCTAATGCTCTGTTGTGTGGGCAGCATAAATATTTAATTTCAGACACTTCACTGGTAGAGCTACAGAACTGGAAGAGGCTGGTGCCATTGTTAAAAATCAGACTAATACAAAGTGACTCTATATGAAATACAGCTTAAAATTAGCCAGTTAAAATACCTGCTAACTGTGAGTGTTTGGATGGGGGATTCTCATTAAAGAGTAATCACCACAAGGAAACTCAGTGTGCAAAACTCTACGAAAGTATATATGTTAATTTGGATGGAAATACACGTTCCTTGGAGGAGGCTTTATCAGCATGCTAAACAACGGGTAAAATATCATATTAATAGTAGTGATCTTTCTGCTTTGGAGAGCTTCGCTTTTTTGTCTGTCCTATTGCTGACCTAAAATCCTATAATAAAAGCCATTTTCTATTTTGTCACAGCATGTCCAGAGATGAAATTCTGATAGTACCATTACATAGAACTCACTGAGGGTGATAAAGCATTAGGCCATCAGAGCTGGTCATCCCTTTACGGAGTGGTTAGCGCTAATATTCCCTTTAGCACTTTATTTGGAGCCCCAGGCATCACATGTACGCCTTGCAGTTTTACCATGAAAATGCTGTTGTGAGATTCTAATGTGCTAGGAACATATTTCCTAAAAGAAGCTTAGAATGGATTATTTTAGACTGGAATTTAATGGTGGGGTGGGAATAGTTATCATTGACAAGGTTAGGTTTTAAAGAGAGATCTTATTTCGTATCTGTGAATCTTGAGAATGAATTTCACTGAGTCTAGAAATATTTCAGTTCTGTCCCTCAAGTTATCACAGAAACTAGGAACTGATGCCAGCCTTTGGTTTAACGTGTGTCGCGGACAGACAATCTGCTTCTCTTCATAAAGTATCAGAACACTAAAGGGCTAGAAAATTTAAGTTTATCTGCCAACTTTTGCGTTACTTCTGCATAAAGCCAAGTAGCTTAGCTTCAAATAACATTTTAAAAAATTGGACAAATGATAGTTTCCTCTGTATGTTAAGGCTCTTAGTAGTTCTGGTATAGAATTGGAATACTGACATAGATCATCATCAATATTTTTAATGATGAGTTTGTAAATAGATTTAGGTGGAACATATAAACTTACTCCTGAAATTTGGGTAGGCTTTTGTTTAAATTTTGATGTTTATATTGAAGTGGGTGTACTTGAGAACTGGCTAACATTCAGTCTACTTTTAAAAAATTTACCTGAAAAGGATGAACTGGAAACTCTCTTGGGTCTGCCTGCTGGTTGCTGATCAGCTTCACTGGTTAGCTGTGTTGTTTTCTATAATCAGGACCATCTGTGATGAATCGCAGCTTTAAAAGAAGAGGGAAGATGTTTTATTTTCCTGTAGATTTTAATGTGTTTTAAACTTTAGGCAATCTAAAGTGTACAAACGTGGATAACACTATGACTGGAACTATGAAACAGCATGTATTCCTGCTCCAGTCACTCTTCTCTGCCTTTGTTCATTTTTTTGTTTTCTGAAAGATACATGGTGAACATGTTTATGTAAGGATCACTTTTTGTTTTGTAACATTCAGTTTAAGCAATTTCTCTTAAAACCTGTTGACTTTTATGTAGTTGAGCACTGTTAGGAGAGGGACAAGAGTGAAGTATGGTGAAAACTATTTGACATTTAAGTGAAGATTTTTCCTAACTCCACCACTTCCTCTTTTAACCTCTACGTTTGCGAATTCACACTTCTGGGTGCATCTTTTTGAAAACTTCGACTTTCTACTTCAAATTACACTTATTTTAAAGTAGGTAAAAGGCTCTTGTGAAGCTGCCTACAACGCATTTATATAATCATAGATAAGCTTTTTAATTTTCATCAATGTAATTTTACAGATAAAGCACTGATGGCACCAAATCTTGAATCTTTTGGACGAGACAGAGTGATCTATCAAGAACAAGTAAAGCGTCGGACTGCAGAAAGAGAGGCTAGAAGGTAGAGTACTGAGATTTATTGTCCATTAGGAGTCTTTGCCTGCTTGCAGAATACAGTTGTCCTATGTGACATGCTAACATAAGTAGCAATGTTTGCTCCTTTCCTGCAAAGGGAAGAAAACACTTAAGCTGCTGTGCTGGGCAGGGCTATGCTTATATATCCCAGCTTATCATAGAAGTGTACAAAACAAGGCACCATTACATGATACTGATTTAAAATCACTAAAAGCATAGTAAACCCATTCCATATCTGTATGGTCTCTGCTGGTTTCTCTTCCTTTCATTGTTTGAGGCAGCAAGATAGTGGAACATTTGAGGTGGTGGCATAGTGAAAGTTTTTTTCAACCTGGATTTCCTTGCGTTAAAAGTTAGGACAAGCTTAAGTGGGTCTGTTCATTGTATATGGAGTTGAAAAAAAAAAAGGTAATAGCTGGTTTATACTACTGATCCTTTTCAGAGCTCGTCGTAGACAAGCAAGAGAACAAACTGGGAAGATGGCAGATCACCTTGAAGGCCTTTCCAGCGATGATGAGGAAACTTCAATGGATATTACAAACTTCAACATGGAGCGAGGTTAGAAAAGCTACTGAAGCTTTATGTAACAAAATACAGAAAATTTGGCGAAAAAAAATTGATCCAAATGCAGCCTTGTCCATATATTTCACCATGTTTTGGAGAAAACAGGAACTGTTCCTTGCTATCAGTGTGAGCTCTTTTGCCAACCTGTTGTGCAGTTAGCTAAATACCCCATCCTTAGTGAGATTCTTTTTATTTAATTAAAACATTCTTTTGCTGGCCAGCAGTAAGCTTTTGTACCTTCACTAGATACTAAGTCTTCCTTGTAATTTGTAATGTGGTTTACCATTCTTCAAATATCTGTTTGTTTTACACGTAAAATCCTGAAAACCTCAGTGCTTTAGAAACCTTTTTTTGCTTGATAGGAAGTATTTTCTGGAGTTTTGCGTAAGCATCTAGAAATGCAATGACATAAGTTTTGTAGACTTGTTACAGCCTGTCAAACTTTGCAGGTGGCAGAAAACAATGCTGAATGCAAACACTGCAGAAAGATCTTGCGGTACTGACTTGATTTGAAATTCATCCACAGTTTTATGGTGTTTTGCTCAAAGTAACCATTACTATGCCATTATGCATAACCCTGATGATGCAATAAACGGGGTTGTAAGTTAAGCTAATGCCTCTAAAGCACTGGGAGAACTGCAAGAAACCAGAGACTTGGGGAAGTATAGATAGTTTGATGGAACAGTCATCTTTTACAGCAGCAATTAAAAGGCAAACAATTCCAGCAGTTACTGTGAAACCAGTAATGAAGAAAGTAGAACATCACTGAAGTAATCCTTTTACCTTCTGAGTGCAATTACCATTCTTTCTCATTAAAGAGAATTTAATCAGATTAGAAGAAATATGAAGAAGGGGAGCAGCAAGGATCACATACATAGAATTGTTTATGTTGTATGTGAGGAGGGATTAAACAGTTTTGGACTCTTCAGCTAGGAGAACGATGTTGACTTGTCACAGTGTGAGGGCTAGAGGGCATGAAATGAAGTGGCAGGATAGATTTAAAGTAAACAAGTCACTTCCCACAGACAGTGTAATAAAAATGCTAAAGTCATTGCTGTAGGTGGTTGTGGAGACTCAAAGTGTGAACAGATGAAAAAAGCAATTAGATGAACTGTCTAGCAGTTGGATCCCTCGGAAGTGCAAACAGTTTCCACACCTTTAGTTGCTGGCTGATTTACCAAAATTGTGGATGCCAGGAGAGCTCTTTGATAAACAAACCAACTGTTTAAGGTTGTTACATGCTATAATTAACCACTAAGTTAAATTATCTAGATTAAAAATTAGTGTGGCTGAATTGCTCTTTGTAACTTGGCACTTTCATGTCTACAAAATCCTTTTGTAGGTGTTCCATCAGTTTCTGAGCTTTTTTTTTTTATCATTGGTAGCTCCCCTGTTAGTCCAAGGGATCATAATGGCTGCCCAGTGCTAACAGCCATGTTATGTTCAGCAGTTCAGCATTGTGTCTGCCAGGACCTGCTCTGTCTGAAGTGCCGATTCAGCTGGCTTATCTGAGATGCCCTCCTGTACTTGCACTTGGATAGGCAATGCTGTAGAATAATTTGGGTTGGAAGGGACAGGGAGATCAGCTGTCCCAAACTCCCATGCAGAGGAAGGCCAGCTTTGAAATTAGATCCATACTGAATACAGCCCAATACATCACCAGTCCAGTGTCTGGTAACTGAAAATCATTGTATGAAGTGTTTAAAGCGAGACCTGTGATAAAACAGTATATCAGAGAGTACTCGTATGGTCATGTTTTTATTGCTTTGTGTATTTGAGGCAGCAGTAACAGAACTTTTAAAAGGTGGTGGTTTTTTGATTTTGTTTATAGGAGTTAGCTTATGCCAGTGAGCATCAAATTCCATCTTGACAGAGGTATTACAGGGAATAGGTGATAAATTTACTACTCTTTTTCTCCCCCACCAGATCGTATATTGAAAGAATCCAGCAAAGTTTTTGAAGATGTTTTGGAAAGCTTTTACTCAATTGATTGTATAAAGTCACAATTTGAAGCTTGGCGTTCAAAATACTTTGCTTCTTATAAGGATGCTTATATTGGCCTCTGTTTACCAAAGCTGTTTAACCCTTTAATCAGACTTCAGCTGCTTATCTGGACTCCTTTGGAGGTAAGGTCCTCTGCAAGCAACTTCTGTGTAAGCTTCCATATAGTGGTTCTTTCACACTTCTGCAGAGCAAAGTAAATTGTCCCTTTAATGTGTGCCGCTTATAAATGCGTGTGTTGGCTCTTGCTGGGGAATGGGAGTGGGTCAAGGCACAGAGTGAGTGCAGTTGCATAAGCTTGCTTGGGTTTATTTTGGGTGTTTTTAGGAAACTGAGCTAATAAGGCAGATTGTCGTCTCTTCCCTTTCAAAACTTAGCTCATCTGCAGCACTGTCTGCAGATGTGTCAGCCTATCTCACAAATGACTGGATCTCTCCTTTTTTCAGAAGTGTTTTTTTTCTTAATTACAGAGAATATTTGTAAAGGGGATCTTCTGTCCCCTCTGCTCTGACTGCATAGGAGGGGAAGCATGAGTCTTCTTCAGAGAGCATTCAGAGTATTTATTTTGAATACGTGAGGGAAAAATCTGTGAAAGGTGTCCTCATTAAATTTAGATGTGTTTTTGTACGTTCTTCCTTCCCCCATGCTATTTCTCTGTGAGTTCTCAAGCTGGCAAAACAAATCTCAAGTTAGTTGGAGACATGGTGTACAGAATTCTTAAATCTGATTGTTTTCACTACTCTGTGTTACTGGTTTTGTTAAGCATTTTGCTAAGTTACAAAAATTACAAGGCATTCATGAAAAGAGGTTTTTAATCCAGAAAGCGTAGTTATATAATGCAGTACAAATAAACTCTACTTCTCACTTTTACCCTATTCTGTGGCCTTTTATTTGGCTCAAGTATAATTAGGAGTTAAAATCTGTAGGGCAACAGCTGCCAAAAAAAGCGGTCTTACTTCCACTGTTTTCACTTCATTAGGTCTAGTGGTTGTAGAGTGAATTGCTTCATTTGGCTGATTTGTGGAAAATTGACCTTGCTGCCCATCCTCTCTCAGATTTTGGTTGGATTGGGCTGTCCACATACACGAATCTGACCTGTGATGGCATGATTAGTAGTGTTCAGGCAGAGGCAGAACATTTTCTTCACTTCTCAGGAATCAGGCTTGCCTGTGGTTCTGAGAGAAGTAGTATCCCTGCTTCAGAAGTAGGGAGCCAAAGCAGGTGAAGTAATTCGCCCATCCTTGAGCTATATTAAGAGACTGTTGGTCTTGAGGCACTATATCTTTTTTATTGTTATTTCCAGTGCAGAGGAGTACCTGACACAGTGACAAAAAGGGCTAGATTCTTGAGTTGTTATTGTGCTCAAGTGCTGCTTACCCTGCCTGCTTAGCACACCTGGTAGACTGTTTTAAAGTAGTTTGTCTGTTTTGTGAGTGTATCATACTTGCATATATAATATTTTTCTTTGCGTTGACTTCAAATCTCTGTTTAGGAATCTAACCTCAACTGTTTTTTTATTAGGGCAAGTGTCGAGATTTTGAGACGATGTTGTGGTTTGAATCATTGCTGTTTTATGGCTGTGAAGAACAGGAGCAAGTGAAAGATGATGCTGATATTTCACTATTGCCTACCATTGTAGAGAGAGTTGTTCTTCCTAAATTAACAGGTATAGTCTTAGAAAGAAAATGGAGGAAAAGGGGGGGGGATGTGGAAGCTGAGGTTTGTTTGTGCTTGCAGATTTTACTATTTTGTAAATTATTGCCCGACTGTCTTAGTACCTGTATTTGACTATTTGCAGAGTGGAGTAATTCTTTAATCTCTTACAGTGATTTCTGAAAATATATGGGATCCTTTTTCTACAACACAAACATCTAGAATGGTAGCAATTGTACAGAAACTAGTAGATGGATATCCTTCAGTGGTGAATGCAGAAAACAAAAATACCCAAGTAAGTTTTTTTTTTCTTAAATATCATGCATAAGTGAAGGAATTTGAATATATTTTGAATACTCTATATTGGAGAACACAGCATGCTTAGTGAGGAGCAAGAAAGAGAATTTTGCAATTATTTGATGCTCTGCAGCCTAGTTATGGAGAGTCAAGTACGGTGATAAATTAGGAGGAACTCCGTGAAGTCTCCCCAAAATAGATGCTGGAGATAAAAAGGAATACCAAATCTACAAAGACTTGTTGGCCTGCAGTTTTTCTGTAAGGGTTAGCTACAAATAGTCAGTTTTTTCTTTTTTAGATCTTTGTAACCTTTTCAAATGTATTGCCTTGAAATTTGTTTTACCTGTCTTCTATGAATTTGAGAACCGATGTCATGAGTTCAGGTTCTGTAGCTAACGCAGTGTATGCATTGCCTTTAGAATAATGGGAGATAGGCCAAAGTGCATGTGTATGGGAAAGTTAGCAGAAGATTAAAGGTGATAAAAGCCCTGACTTCACAGAAGCTAGTTGTGTAGCCAAGTTTAATCATAAAGTCATTCCATTGCCTTCAGTTTTTATTGAAAGTGTCAAATTTCAGCTGTTAATTATTATAGGCTTCTCTTAGACTTTATTTATATGTGTGCTTAAGTATGTATACCTTTTACTGTTAGGTTCACAACTGTTCTTTGTTGCTTTGAAAAATCGATTTCTAAGTGGTTAACTACTAAAGCAGTGCTTTGGACACTTTAAAAAAAAATTTAATCTGTTTCAGATGCTTTTAAAGGCACTTTTGCTAAGAATGAGGAGAACACTAGATGATGATGTATTCATGCCCTTATATCCAAAAAAGTAAGTTTGTGATTCTGTGATTAAAAAAAGTAAGTCTGTGATTCTGTGATTTTACTTTCAACTATGGTGTTAGGTCTTTATTAGCAAGTCTGTGTCTTCTGTCCGTAGTTAACAGGGTTTTTTCTCAGCATGGTTCACTAGCTGGATACAGGCAATCTTTCCGTATCATGCTGTGAGGATTTAGCAGACACAAGCAGGATGGAAGGGAATATTTATAGAATTGAACTGTGAGTGGGAAGGAGGAAGCCAGTAAACTCCAGACAGAGGTGGTCTTGGTT
>Ga0065711_1009656_pt1 | contig 20769 bp, 9 predicted proteins | sample Hoacrofraction12_FD_59098 | JGI IMG/M metagenome (GOLD analysis project Ga0065711, IMG submission 59098) | Hoatzin crop microbial communities from Cojedes, Venezuela - Epithelial fraction 12 v2 (version 2) | ecosystem: Host-associated > Birds > Digestive system > Esophagus > Crop | place...
CCAGAGAAGGAGACTCCACAGCCTCCCTGGGCAGCCTGTGCCAGTGCTCCGTCACCCTCAGAGGGAAGAAGTTCTTCCTCATGTTCAGACGGAACTTCCTGTGCCTCAGTTTGTGCCCATTGCCCCTTGTTCTGCCTCTGGGCACCACTGAAAAGAGCTTGTCCCCATCCTCCTGACACCCACCCTTCAGATATTTATAAGCAATTTTTTTTTTTGTAACCATGTATTTGTCCCTTATCTTTGCATTTTTGGTCACTGCATTGGATTTCAGACAGAGTAAAGGCAAATGATAAATGTACCCTAAGCATAGCTTTATGAAATTATAGCTAATGACTAGCTACAGCTTAATTTGAGTCGGACTATTACAGCTGAGGCTGACTGTTGGATATAGCATATTCACAGAATCACAGAATGGCAGGGGTTGGAAGGGACCTCTGTGGATCATCTAGTCCAACCCCCCTGCTGAAGCAGGGTCATCTAGAGCAGGCTGCACAGGGCCTTGTCCAGGCAGGTCTTGAATATCTCCAAAGAGAGAATTCACCGAATAACTGGAGAACTATAAGAATTCCCCTCTGAGCAGGCTTTTCTTCTGGTCTTAGAGGTGTGCCTGACATGACAAGAAATACATATCGGTAATAAAATCTCAGCCTCTTGCTAAGTCTTTGTACCATATTTAATACCATGAGACCTTATTTCTGGTTCTGGCCTTTAGGAATTTTTGTAGCTCAGTGTATTTTTTTTTTTAAAGAAAGCAGCAGTGTGAGCCTTCGTATCTCAAAGTCACTAGGAGTAAGTTGTAGTTTTTCAGGTTGTTTAAACTGATACTCCTTTACTTCTTCCACATTGCAAGGATCAAAGATATAAATATATACCCTTTGTTTTTTGTAGGAACTCAGGGAAATGTGGAACATGGGAACCAGTATCAGATTAAATTGATGTATGAGCACAATCTGCAGAGAACTGCTTGTAATATGACTTATGGTCCATTTGGTGGTGTGAAAGGTAAGCTCCTTGTTGCATATTTTTTATTATTAGTTGTTTAAGTGAGCAGTTGAGAATTAACTCAGATTTTGAAAGGCAACATGATGCTGCTGTCTAGAGGAAACCATCTTTCGATGAATGATGTTATCTTTTATCTGATACGTGTAGGAAATAACTGAAGTTAATATGAGGTAAAGAATATTAAATACAGAATAGTTGTTCACAGCTTGAACAGGATATGCATTTACAAGGATAATATTGATTTTAAAATAACAGTATAAAACCCCTGGCTCTTCTGTTGTAAAATACTGTGACATCTAAAATAATTGTTTTATTCTGTGCTTTAATTCTGTTTTGCTTTTATGCAACTTGCTTATCCTGGACAAAGAAAACAGTTAACATCTTCATTCTCTGAACCTAACATATCGAGTATCTTTAAAGATATGTAATGCAGACTTTACAAAAAAAAATTAAATTGTAATTGGAAAAACATAACAGTGGAAAATATTTATGGTGTGTTTGTAGTCTTGAATGAATTTAATATATACATCTATCAGTCTTTTTCTGAACTTGACATGATTATGGATTTTTTTGCGTTCCAATTCGGAAGCCTTTAGGTTTGCTTTATGTGACAGCTCTTTCTCTTCAGAAGTAAAGCTTGCCCAACAGTATTTGGAGTGGTAGTCATGTACACAGGTAGTGTCACTAAACTGTTGGCAAAGTAGTATCACTTTACCAAGGCAGAAAGCCTTCTGAGTTGATATGGCAAATTTATGCAGACAATCCCTTAGTTCTGTCAAGCTTGTCCCTGTGATTAAATTCAGCTGACCAAAATTCACACTGAGGAGATTTTCACCTACTAATTTGGCACAATCAGTGTGGAAAAATGGTCAACTCGCATGGGTGAGAAGGTGTAGATACTGTTAGTATCTTGAGGGGGGTGAGTGTATGTGTATAGGGCATGGGCATATTCCTGTTAACAGCGGAAAGACAATATGAAGTTTCCTAAATTTGAGAAGAGGGAATAGTGTGCTTCCTGACATACTGTAGTGGAATTGCAGTAGCAGATGTGTTGAGGGGATTGTAGGCTCTGAGTTGTGAGTGTCTGGAATGGTTCAGCGATAAAACAAAGTACCCATGTACTGCCATGCAGTTCTCCAGAATAAACTCTGGATTTTTGATGTATGTGTTTACCATGGAGATCTGAGTAGAGGTCTGACCACCAGCTCAATCTTGATGCCAGACTTGTCTCTTACATACCTTATCATGGGCTGTGGGGCATGCCAGTGATGTAATATGGGCAATGTCTTTGCAAACTAGAGAGGCAGAAGGTAATGTTTGCCTCAGAACCTACTCAGCCAGCCAAACGCTTTTCAACAGCTAGGATGGTCAAAATGAGTGCCAATCCTGACAAAGCGGCAAGAACAGCAGAGGGAGCTCTGGTAAGTTCTGCTAACTTGTGTTCTAGTAGCACTTCAGTTCCAGAACGTTAAGCTGCTTTCCTCTTCCTTTTTTCTTCTCATATTCTCAGTTCCAGTTCATGTTAGTGTGTTTATTGCTGTGCAAAAAGAATGACCTCAAGTGTTGTTTTGAGGTGGCAAAAATGTTAATAAACAAGGAAGGCAGAGATTTGTGTTAGTAACAAATACATGTTCATATCATAAGACAAAGCTTTCTATTGAAGACCTAAATCTAGGAGAAATCATAGTGAATGTTCAGCTATCTGATAGCAGGCTACTAAGGCATATATTGAAGGATCACAAAAATGGGCAAAATGTCCTTGTAGACTTCCTACACTGAATATCCTTTTTATGTGGCTTTCCTGGTCTGTCTGATTAGATTTCTTGTCAAGGATGTGGTTTTAATCTTGCCCCTAGCTTTATGCAGTGAATCTATTTCAGGTTTTTGAAGTATAATCTTTTAATACCCTCTTCTCTCCTTGAGGCTTATGAAAGATGCTATTGTGACTTTATTTCCATCTTGCAAGACCAGCCAGAGTGAACCAGAAATGAGGTCTATCGAGCATTGTTAATTTTAGTAAACAGATGCCTGTCCTGGTCTGGCCTGCCATACTATCTGTGAGTATCTTTGGCAGGCGTTCTGGGCTGCAGACTCAAACTAGTTAGTAAATAAATAAATTTTGGTTTTTACTATCTGCCTTCCGCAGGCTACTCTGGAATTCTTGCTAGGCATCTGTTGACACTCTCTTGCCTTCTGCAGAGGTTAATTCATGATGGTGGCAGTGCTGTAAGAATGCAGCAGTGAACTTGCTTTGCTAAGTGACCTCTACACCACACTCTAGAAGTGGACTAACAAAACACAGGGAGGGTTGTTTTTGTATTTATTACCTTCTGTTACTGCTGTGACTAATGTATCTTATTGCTATACTCAAGCATCCTTGAAACAATGTGAAGGTGAAAGAGGCACTTCAGAGGTCATGTTTACAGAGCTACTGAAGCGGACAGGAGAATGGCAGTTAAACAGAAAGTATGCTGTGGGAGTGTTGGGGAGGAGGGTGGATATAAGTCCCCAGGGAACGTAATCTTTTGCCTGAGGAAGCAAAGAATGCTGCAGGAGTTGATACAGGGCACTTGATCTATGAAGTTGCTCAGTCTTGCTCATATTTCACTTGCTGAAGATCATGCTTTTTTGTTTTTAGGGAGCTTTTAATCCTATACCTTCAGTGGTAAAGCAACTCATTCTACCCAACCATACCAGTTAACACTGGCAAAAGAAAAACAGGATTTATTGTGTACTTCGGTTTGTACTGTGGTGTGCTCTAATACATTCTTGAGGGTTTTTCGTCCTTTCTTGGGATGAACAGTTATTTGGGTTCCAGTTAATGCTCTGTATCTTTCTTGTTGGACTGTTTCCAAATCATTGCCTGTCGATTAATGGATACTGCTGAAAATGATCAGCTCACTACTGCTTATTCTTACATCGGATAAAATAGTTGCCTCTTGGCATTCAGATTTCTCCTATCATCATTTGTAATGTGATTTCTACTTGTATGCAGATGCAGTTTGTGCTGTCTAGTGGGCCACTACAGCTGTGGCCTTAACTGAGATGCCAAGTGCTCTGTTAGTCTCTTGATGCTGTGAGGTTGCGTAGTCAATTTTGAAAATTCGGATGTGAAGTCAGCACAGTTTCCATTTCCCATTCCACATCTCCTTTGGCCTCTACTCACTCCTTTGGAGTAAGTTTCAATTTCCTTCGAAAAAGGGAAGTTGGACAACAAAGAAGCTGGCTGAGGCTTGCCTCTTCCAGACTGCTGCTCCCTGCTTTGTATAGAAATGTGTGGGGAAAGAGTTCAAGCATGCTCTCTTGTCCTCAAGAGCCTTCCACAGCGTGGGATGGGGTAGGTAGGGTTGCAAGAGATGCATAAAACAGGCTGGAACCAGAAGTTTGAGGCTGGGTGACTGCTACTAAAGTTTGGGAACAGTTCCATAAAAAGGCAGCAAGGTATGCATAAAGGTATGGAAGGGAACTCTGTTTCAAGCCAGTGGTTCTTTGAGTTGCTGAAAATCCTGCAGTTCCCTTTAGATCGTTACAGGGGATTAAGAGGTAGAGATTTATTCAGACCAGGCTTCCAGTTTTCAGACCAAACTTTCAGTTTTCATAGTATTAAAGTTTGGTTTAGATTGTATTGGAGTAGAATCTAGTTCTCTAATTTACAAAGCAGTTTAGTGTCTTTAGGATGCCTGTCTAAGGAGAAATTGCCTGAAATTTTTCTTTGTTTTCCCAGAAGTGGATTTGTTTACCTGGTGTGTGGTATGCCAATGTAAACACAGAGCAGAGGTATTGTCTTTTTTGCATATTTGTGCAGATATGGGTGTTAGGTGATAACTCCACAAAGCTAGCGCACTGCTTAGCAGAGTCACAAGGACTATATACTCTTACAAAACCAAAGAAATTGCTCCTTATGGTCTAATTAGTTCATTGTGTTATACACTTGTCTTAAAGTTATATTCCTTGTTTATTTAACTACACATGCTTGCAAGCTGGGGGGGTGCGGTCTTTCTGGTTATGAATTGAGTCGGTGGTTGCGATCTCCCCTTGCTGCCCTTACCTTTTTCATAGTTACCCTAGGTTCTTGCTAACTTCATGCTTCTTCAGCAATCATCCAGCTTCCAGTGCCTTCTGGGCTGGATGTTCCCCTTTCATCAGTCTGTTACTCCCCTTTAAGGGTGTAGCTGTTAGTAAAGCATACATTGTCTGGACAAAGTAGTCAGGCCTAAACAGTGCCACTATGACCTGAGCCTTTCTGTCCGATACCATCTTCAGTAGTGTTTGACTTGGAGTGCTATCAGAGCTTTTCAGAAATTAAGCAGAAGAGCTGTTAGAAGCAAATGCTCTACTACTGTTTTATGTTTTGGTTTGGTTATGAAGCCCCACTAAGCTTCCTTAAGCTGTTTGTAATTAAATGTGTGCTTACATAAACCTCTCTGCGTGCCTACTCTGCAGCTTCATAGGGAGAAGGATTTCTCACAGCTTCTACTACTTTGGTAGCTGGGGAAGAATGTCTCTGATGTTGTTTGACGTGTTCAAAATATAGAAACAAACACCACTAGATGTATATCACATTCTGTCAGCTTCCTCCAATGTAGGTTGTTGCTCTTCTGTCCCTGCTAGTTTGTGGCAATCTTAGACCCTTGTTATGTTGTAATCTGGTCTGTTAAACTGCATGTCTGTTCAGCTAAAATGTGATGGAGGTGTGAAGTATACAGAGTACAACTGTAATTTCTCACCTGGTGATTTTTTGGTCTCTTGTACTGAAAAAAAAGATTTTATAGATTTCTGAGGAGAGACTTGAGGTAAACAAACCTATTTTATAGCCTAGTTGTTAGCATCTTAATTCTTGGTAGTGTCTTCAGATTAATGATTTGATGCTAAGAGCAAGTTTCACATGTGGAAGAATTGACATGGTTCTCAAAACAGGAACAGATGAAGACAATCAACTCGTTTAGTCTCATCATAGAAGGCTGAAATTTAACTTAAAGAAATTATTAAAGCTATGTAATAAAAAACCCCAAAGACTGAGCAGTTGTCCAGTGACTTGCATAGATTAACAGTATGCGTTTGTCTTTAAAGTAGGAGGCTGTGAATTGTGGTTGTCACCACTAGATGGTCCTCTCATTACAGTTATTGTTTAGCAGGCTGCAATCTCGAAAGCTGTATTTATACTTGAACTGATTCAACAGGTGTATTTACTGCAAGACTTAAAGTACAGAAAACACAAAAGCCCTTTCTAAAAAACTCTATAGCTAAGTGTTTTATTGATTGAAACAAAATGTATTCTGTTGGTTGTAGAACTTTAACAAAAAGGTGAAATGAACTTGAGTCTTGCTTTCAGCAAAACTGTTAAAGGGTCAGGGATGTGGGAAATAGCAAGGAAATCCCTTATGTTTAGCTAGAATCCTAAAAAAACTAAAGGAAATGTTTAAAAAAATAAATGGAAAAAAACTATCAAGATGAAAATCTAAATCAAGCATCAGTGCCTAGCCACAAAATGTCACAGCCCTTAAGTAATGAACAGATTGTACAGTCTTCATAATTTACTTCAAATATAAAATTTAAAGAACTTGAGGTGATTCTGCTGTAAACTCTTTTGATTTATGTTTTTAAAAAAAGTTAAGGTGAAAAAGCATACACTTGAAAGATCTGTATTGCACCCTTACCTATGGTGAGGACTCAACTCACAGATTTCACTTTAGATAACCTGTTTCATCACAATTTTTATAAGGTCAGGCTATACTATTAGGGCGTCATACATTATGCCACCAGAGATTGCTGTATTATCAATTCAACTTCCATTATATGATAGTGAGGTTTGATAGTTTACAGTATCTTGGAAAGTCTTTTCTGTTTTCACATCTGTAGTATGTCATTCTGAGTTTAGAAGATTTGTCACGAGCCAAGTTACTGGGTAAGATTGTGTTAAAGAACCTGATCAGTTTGTGGTACAAGAGTATAGTTTGCATAACTCTGGTTTATGTTTTTGTTTGGGGGAGAAGTGGGGAAGTCATTGAGCATCTTAGACTTGTTTAGAATCTTTGGTCACCCAAAAGCAAAGCTCTCTCCTTATTACCCTGTCTATCAAAGATCTGATTTGGGTTTCTCTAGTGCGAGCAAGGATGTACTTGTGCTTCTGTGGTTGCTGTGTGGTGTGGAGGCAGCTGTGCTGGTTTTGCAACAGTGTGTGTGCTACACACAGCATGAGATGTGCTGGCTTAGAACTCTCATTTGTATACTGGGTAGCATCTCTCGAATGTCTTCTGTGAAGTATCAAGGTTTTTGAGGACAAATAAATAAGAGTGTAAAATAGTTTAAAATGTTGTACTGGGCTAGTAAACCCTAAATGTTAGAACTTCTTTTGGCTGATTGAAAGTCACTGCTGATAGAAGGCTTGTGGTAAATGAGTTGCATATTTTCAGACTGTTAAAACATGGAATGGAGTGAATCAACTGAATTGAATATAGTTTCTTAGATAAGAATTCGTTTTCTTTCTTCTTTATGTAGCAGTGTACCTCCAGTTCTTCAGGCATAAATCTGCTATTAATCTAGAAATAGTCAAGTCTTAAGCAATATTCTACTTAGTGTTTAATCTTAATGTTAAAAAAAAGTTTATTGAAACAAGTGAGGAGATTTTAAGTATGTAGTAATTAGATTTTGAGCCAGCATTGTTAAATTTTGTGATTTATAATTTGATCATAGTTTGTTCCATTAATTTTTTGTTTACAGTTCTACCAAAATAGTGTAGTTTGTGTTCTCTGTGGTAGAATTTCTCTTGGGTCTAGTTCTTTTAATTAAAACAATGCAGAATTGGATCTGTTCTAGCTGTGCAGAAATTTTGGTTAATTTACCACTGTTCAATTATATGAAACAATAAGTGAACCATCCTCATGTGGTAATATTAAAACTTCTTATAGGTGGGTAATCACTCGGAGATAGTAGACATAATTATCAACTGCTTACTTAAGAATCACATGAAATTGGATATTGGTGCAGTAGAAGACTTGCAGGCTATGGGCATTAGACAAAACTGTTTTTTAACTCAGGATAAATAAATTCATATTACTTCATAATTCACTTTTCTAGCTTTTTTCTAATGTGATGATTAGATAATTGGTGCTGCAGATATCTTAATTTTGTACCTGCAGCAACTGGAAATAAACTGTCCTGTGCTTTTACTTTGTCTTGTTCACATTCAGAGTATTTAGACACGGTGTGTTGTCCTGCCCTTGGACAAATCTGAGAAAGATACTAACTTGGAAAATCACTCATGTTCCTACATTACCAGTCTCTGTTGAATGGGTTACTACTCAGCTGGCTTATAGCCATTAGCCTAAGTCCTTCTACATCTTGGGAAAGAGTCAGTACACTACTTGTGCCTGACTGTTCTTAGAGAGATTTACTGATGTGGAGCAGGGTTATAAGAAATGACAGTATTATGGTCTTACATAGTAAAAGCGTCCCTGCTACTGCTTTGACAAAGTGTGCAGATTAGGTCGCAGTTTCATTCTTTGCCTTGTTTGCCTGGAGTCGGATGTCACTTATGTTTGACAAAAGTGTATGCAATAAACTTCTGCTGAAATGTTATAAAGAATGGAGAAATGCTTTGAAGTAAAAACAAAACCACTATTACTTGAAGCTTAGGTAGCTTTATGGATTATCACATAAATTTCCTGTGGTCAGTTGTGAATTAGACTGAATGGTGGGCAAGATAGTAGCTCATATATGAACAAATAACAGTGTATAAGGAGTGAATACTAAAATTCTGCACTTTGAGGACTTGTGTATGAAGTGCAGTTTCCTGAGCTACTGTCTGAAGTGCTTGGGAAATCTGTGAATGATGGCGTGCTGTAAGAGGAGGATGACCTTTCCCAGGTAAACGGTTGAGTTCTGTGATTGTTCTCCAGGGCAGAAGTGGTATGTTAAGGTGGGTGTATGAACATTGTCAACTTATAGTTTTCTTTTTCAATTTATGTTAAGATTTTCACCTTCTACTTAAGAACTAAAGAAACAGCATATTCATAGCTTACCAGTGTGACGCACAAGCTATTGCGTTACTCTTGAATAGAATACTGATTTTACTTCATGACAGAGAAAGCATAGTTTAATAACCTTGCTTTCTTAGTTGCTGAGTTATTTTTTCATGGTGTTCACATAGATAATGGCTTTTTATTTTCACTGCAAAAGCAATATTACCATTTTGTGCAGTTCGACAAAATATACTTGCATTATCTAGTAGCTAAATAATCACTGAATTCATCCTGGTTTTATATAATGTCTTCAAATGAGTTGATAAATGATTTAGAATTGGATCCCCCTAATAATGCAGAGGTTTTAGAATTTATTTTTTAATCTTAATGCCTTAATGTGAACTATTCTGGAAGCCAGCTTTATTTGAAATCGTTCAATGGATACTGTGCCAATAAAAGGAAATAATAAAACAGCAAAGAGAAGGAAAAAAGAAAACACAGCTTTGACATGAAAATGTTACAAGCAAAAAAGTGTGAAAGTACCTTGAACCTATCTTTTTCTCAGCAAATGGCCCTGAATTCATTTTACTTTTATTGTAGCACTGGCCTAGAGGCAAAGTATGTTTGAGTGTTACAACAAAGAAGGTGCTATACAGAGGAATTTTTTTAATAATGAAATACAATGTATGTGTAAAACATGTAACCTCGTAACAGGAAACTTTATAAGAAGGGTAGACTGTGCTTAACTTTTCCACAATTCTGCAAGAATGAATTTTATTAGGTGTTAGTCAGAAAAAAATTATCAGCCAAGTTTTATGCTGTAAAGTTAAATGATTCTTATGACTATGTTAAATACAGCAGCAGTATATATTTGGACTTTGATTTATTGGCTAGTTCTGTTAAGGAACAGAATGTTTAACTGTTACCTTCCTGTTAAATTACTTCTGGATAAGGACAGATTACTTTAAAGGCTTGGTCTTCAAGTTTTTTCATGGAACAGATCTGCTGATGACTAAATGGTTTCTCATGTAACTTTGGAAACCTGTTAGTGGTGTTTTTTTGTTTTTTTTTTAAATAATGGAGTTAGAACCTCTTTTCTAAATTGAACATGTGAATGGAAAAATAATTGAGGAACATGTTCTCTGAATCTTACCGTGCCCTTTCTTTCAGCTCCCTCAACTTCTTACAACATTGAGTAAGATCGTAGCCTAACAAAAATAAAAACTCTCATTGCCTTTCAGTATGCCAGAACTTTGCTTCAGTTATAAATTGCTAGGTATGTCACTTAATCTGCATTTCATTTAAACAAAGCACTATAATTAAAATGAAGTAAACCCAACTGTAGAAATATGTAACTTTGGGAGCAGTTGTGTACACAAGTAAAAGACTTGTTTTTCAAAACTTTGATAGATTTGGTATGATGCTTTTTCCAATTTCTTTAGATGAAGTATGGTACCCAAATGTGTGCAGTTGTGGTGTAGTGGTAGTATAAAACATTTTGTCTTGCTTGTGGGATTATGGCTTCTGCAATACTCCTTCCAAGAATCACAGGGTGCCAAGCAGAACTATAATTACCTCATATGCTTTTAATAGTGCATGAGTATTAATAATTACCCAATCTTACATTTGTCTTTTTGATGACATATTGTTGACTCATATTTCATTAATCATCCTACTCTAATCCCCAGATTCTCCTTCTTAGTGCTATTGCCTGCCTGTGAGACAATTGTCTGAGATCATATCAGATGTTTTACTTAAGTTTAGAGATGCTGTCTCTAAAGTTTAGAAATGCAGTGTATATTGTTATCCTGTCTAGTAAATAGTTTGGCATGATGAATTTTCTGTTACTTCAAACCTATGTATAGCTGTATTATTTACATATGTACTTTCTTAAGTGTTCCAGAATTTCATGTTGGATGCATTTCTCTATCGGATTTCTTTGCTGCCCCAGATTTTTTCATCCAAAAGAATGCAGTTTTAGTTTCTATTCAGTCTCTTTTGTCTTCTCGAAGGGTCTTTCAGAAATGTGTGTATGTAGCTTTTGTTTATTTTTCTAGTGTACATCTGTGACTATTCCATCACAAAAAAGTCACTAATGTATGGAAATTTTTTTGGATGGTCACCAACCCTTGTTAGTTGCTCTTAGAGGGGTGAAATGTATCTTGTACAGGCTATGGTGCTTTCTACTAGTTGTACTTTGGGTTATTAGGTTTGGTACGAGCCATTCCTGTTAGAAATCACTCTACTATGTAATTCAGGAGAGATCTTCTTGGAGACTTTAGGTAGTGGTGAGTAGCTTTGAGTGTATCCTCCAAGCACAGAAAAGCATGCAAAGCAAAGACAATGAATACAGCTTTCCTGTATCAGAAGTGAGAGGAAGCAGACTAGCAAGAGGAGAAGAAAATTGCTGAAAATGTGACAATGTAATTTTACTTCAGATACATGAGGAGCATTCTAATTCTGTGGTATCCAGTAGGTGTTTATCCTGGTCACAACTTGTTCTAGTCCTTGTTGACAGGTTTATCATTGGGAAACTTGGACAGCTATGCATATGCAGATGAAGAAGATTTTTAAGTGTCACAATAACTAGAAATTCAAGAAGGTAGAAAAATAAACATTTTTGGTAGGCTTCATTTTATATGATTTTGTGGGGGACTGCCATGTTTTCTGCTGGGTGGTAATGTGAGCTTTGGTCAATGAGACTTGAGCCTACATTAATAATAGCTCTTGCTAAGTAGCAGAACCTCTGCCTACTGGAAGTTTGAGGGCTGGTCCTGTGCACTGCTGCCATTTCAAGTGGCAAAGTTTTAAGGGAAACTGGGGAGTTCTGGGAGGGGTGGTAGAAAAAGAATCCAGCACAAAAAAGTCTAGCAGACCAAAAAAGTTCGAGTTACTGGATTCAAAATTTCCTTTTTACACAAAATTAATCTGTAACTTCACCATGCATTGTGGTGGTTGTCCGCTTTGTTGTGCCTTGTGTAAGGTCAGATCAAATGAGTGTGTTATAACTTAGAGTTAGGCTATTTAAGCCTAATAGCTGCAGCCTTGCTAAATGTTTGCATTTTTAACATGACTGAGTCTGGTTATGAGCATGGTTTAATAAAGCTAAATATGAATACCCCCCCAAATGTATTTGGCGACTGTAGTGAATAAAATGGACAAGGATGGATTACAGCAGGGGAAAAAAGTATGCTGCTGCTCTTTAGGGTGATGATTGATTGGAATGAAAATGTGTGTCATCTTGCTTACCTTCAAAAGTATGAAATCAATATTTTGCAAGATTAGTGGCGAAGTAATAAGATCATGTGAGTATTTGCAGTGTGCTTCCAACAGTCTTAAAACAGAAGATAACAAATTGTTCCTGCTTGCTAAATCTATGGTGTCTTTTCTGAGACTGCCAAGAAGGAAACAAATAGGGATGGTGATTTTTTTTTTTTTGATAGAGATGTAATTCACTGACTCATTTGACCACAAAGTAAGAGTTAGTCCTTTCCTTGTGTTGGTCAGGATATATATAGACAAATGATCTGAATGTGAGAGGTGGCTGTATTATTGGTGTGTTATTTGATGAAGCTGTTCATTTCTAATCTTAACAGGTTATTGAAGAGATGTTGGCGCTCCACCTAAGATTCTGTGAAGTAAACTCTGAGGTTTTGTAAGCTTCAGGCTGTTACTTTGTTATAAACTACATTTAATGAATTCTTTGGATGTGACTTCTGTTAAGAGCATTCTTCAGCAACTATTTTCAACAATTCTTTCTCAAAAAATTAGTAAAGAATCAAAGTGCTTTGGGAAGTGCTTGGGAATTATGAAGCTTCTTAGACTAAGGAGACTGGAAATGGAGAAGTAGTAGAAAAGATGGGGAGTTTCACTGGTGTTTAGCAGTGGGATTTTTTTTTTGTTTCGTTATAAGTTTGCAGGTCTGTCTTGAATGGAATTTTACAGATGGTAGATTTATTGTGTGATGGTGACTTATGATCCTACTGATAACTTTTGAAAGTACCTAAAATATTGCAAAATAGGGCCTATATTGAACTTTATTTGAGTTCGATGAAAGGTCTGCTATTGATTCATCATTAATTAAAAACATCCATGTGCCTTAAGTAACTATTCAGTCAAAGGCTATTGATTTGGAATGGCAACTGCTAACAGTACTTGTCTTTTATTTGGTTTTTACTTGTGGGAGATTTGCTAGTTCAGTAAGGTGTTTTATAATATTTATATAATGTGGTAGGTGTGTAGCTTGAAGTGAGGGCAGCTTGACATGGGAGAGGTTCATAGACTAGAATTTTTTTTCTGCCTTCTTCAGAAAAAGCATATGTTGGTAGTGTAATGCCTCTATAAATGCAGGGACTTCGAAGAAGGTTTCTGCAGTTGTCAGGGTATGAGAAGTAGTTGCTCAGTTAAGGCAAGAAACAGAATTTAAGGAAAGGATTCTACCATTTCATAATGAATCATCATTGTTCAGGCTACATTTATGGATACAGCCATTCTCCCATGCACAGCTAATGTTCTTTTTCAAGACCCAATCTATACTGTCTATAATCAATTTGCTGTATTGAAAAAATAACAACTTTGTGTGATACTGCTTTCACAGCTGCCTGAACATTTTTCCTGAGACTATTTCTTGTACTAGATAGAAACATCTGCTTTTGAATGTGGAAAAAATTCTTCGCTTAATATGAAGGTTGTAATAGACAATTTTTCATACTATAATCTGTTTAGGAAAGGAGACTTTACCTCATCTACACAGTGCCAAATACCAGGTTTGTTTCAGTGGAAACTTTCGTGTGCTGGGTGGTGCAGCTATGATACTTTCGGATCTCTGTACTGCATGTGAGTCTTGTGCTCCTTTGAACCATATTAGTGTTTTTCCTAAGGGTCCTTCCACCACCTCAGCTCAATATGAGGTTTAAAGGGATCATTCCCAAGTTGCATAATTTAACTATGTCATTTTCCGTGTTAAGAGTCGGATCAAGAATAAAGGAGTATATCACCGGTCTCTAGAGGATTGATTGTGTGAGTGAGGGCTGATTGGCCTTTGGAGATATTTTAGTAGTTCAAGATTCCCTTTCCATCTAATCCTTCTTATGCTTTATGGCAGGCAGAAATCTGAAAGAGGTTAGGTAGAATACAGTATGATGGCTGAGAGAAGCAAAAAGATTGTTTTTGCCATGGCAGTCCTGACCGCGTGTTTTACTGTGTCTTGACCGGGGAGGCTTCTTAGAGTGGGCTGTTGCAGAATCTCCCTTGTCTTGGGACTTGTGAATATGTTTTACTGCAATACTTTAGTGTTTGGAAGGGGTTAGAAAATAATTAAAGATAACGTCAGTAGAATAAGGATTTAGTGCTTTCCTTAAACACTTTCCTTAGTTTCTCTTAAAGTCTTATCCACTTATGTGCTTTTATTTCTTTCTGGTTGGAGTGAATTTTTTCAATTCCAGCAGAAAAGCACTTAGTCAATCTCAGCTGGAACATATGTGCAGTTCCTGCATTGTTTGGGATGGGTACATGCATGAGCACTGAATGATGCAGGGCATTTCCTTTCCTTTATGTGTGTTCAGGGTATTCTAGTGTTGTGGTGGTGCTGTCAGATCCTCTGGCCTAGAATGAATGACTGGTTCTGAAGTTCTGAACTTTGATCCCTTCTGTAGTAATGCAATAGCAACCACCAGACCACCAAGCTAGTCTATTCAGAGCTCCTTCTGAATGTACACTGACATGTGCTTCCTGCTTGGGGTTAGGGAAGTAACCTAAGACTTGCCTTTTACTAGGCATACATTGTTTTAAGAACTGCCTGACATATTTTCAAATGGTTTTTCCATTAGTCAGAAGTGATTCCTGAAGTACTTTTCTCACAGTTGACCCAGATCTGGTTTGCTTCAGGAGCTACACTTAGGAGCACGTTGAATTCTCCAAAAGGGGTTTGAACTGGAAGAGACTTTCTTCTCTATACTGAGAGAAATTTTGGGGGAAAAATTTTGATGATGAAGGGAAAGGAAAATTTCGAGTCAGGACAGTAATTTCTGTTCCAGTGTCTGGGAATACAGTTTCTGTGCATTGCTTCACTTGTCAATGCACTGTGGATTTAGCTTGCTTTTGTCGAGTTAGGAAAACATTTCCCATGTATCATTAAAGGGCTCTTAGGTTCCGTGGTATCTCATTTTATTTCATTCATGCCTCCTTCCACATGAGGCTTTTGATTACTATTGAAGGAAGTGAAGTTCCCTGCTGATGTCCCCCTGAAATCTGTAACTTTCACCTTCTCTGATTTCTAATTTATCCCATTTGATACTGTAGTTTTCATTGCATAATTTCACATGGTGCTCAGGCCTTGTGATTACATAATGTACTTATGAAGATGATTTAGTGCCAGAAGGGAGGCTCAGAGTAGAGGAAATCATTAACATGCAAAAAACTTGAGCTCCAAAATAGCTTTAATTAGAAGCTTATTTCAAAGAGCTACCACCTGCCTCTCGTTTTGGCTTTGCATTAGTTCTAAAAATATGTTGTGGTTTAAAAGTGTGATGTAAATGTATTCATATCATACTAGAATAACAAAACTACAAAACAGCAGTAGCTGGACTTGTGATTAGAAGTAACACTTTCTGGCTGAGGGACATTCCTCTTGAGGCACAAGCTGCTGAAACCATGTAGAGTACGCTAAGTGATTCCATCTGATCTGCAGAAAACATTATGGATTATATTTTCACTTTATAAATATGTCACTGGCAGAGCCAACTGGCTGCAATAAGCTTTTCTGAAATGGACATTTCTGACTGACTTCTTGGAAGACTGCATTTCTTAAAGGGAAACATAAAAACTGCATTCACTAGCTACACATTAAAAACAAATGGCCAAAGGAAATAAGATTACCTATAAAAAGCTGGGAAATAAGAGTTCATACACAATTTAATTTTCTTTAATTATGCTTTAAATGTAATAGTTTGGATAATTGGAGTTTGATCCACTAGTACAAGGTAGTTAAAATCCAAATTTGGAAATTAGTGAGTAGGAACAACACAAATACGATGAACAAAGTGGTAGGTGTATTAGGAAGTGATGCTGTGCTCTTAAAGGCAAAAAGACTGATTACTGATTTGGTCTTAAGTGCCTGATGCATATTTGTTTCCTCACATGGTATGTTTCAGTACTGCAATATACTTGGAGATCATTGGAGTGCTCTAAAGAACTTGTCATATTATGTCATGTCATATTCAATCATATCACTACTCTTAGAAGATATTTTAACAATGATATTTGTGTATGATTAGGGATTATGAATGTTACAGATGAGTGCTTCCATGTCTAATATGACATGCAGCTTTATATATTGCAGAAGGTGCTATAGGATTTCTGGTTCGTTGTTTTCATGATGTAATTTGGTAAGAATAAGATTGGTATTATAATATATGAGAGCAGAAGCTAGTACTACTTGTAACTTAAGCAGTAACACCTATACTGACCTTTACTTTTTTGTTATTTGAATTGTAATATGTCTACTAGATTACCACTGCACATCAATTATGTCTGCTGTAGAAGAATAGAAATTAGCTACTAAACTGTATATTTTAGACAAGCTTAAAGCCTGAAGGTTGCGGTCAGAAAGTGTCTTAAAGATAGCTTTCTCACTACCATCAGTATAACCAGAAGTACCTGAAATTTGATTCTATTACAAAATCTGTAAGACTTCTGTATTGGTAAGGGCATTATTTAGTATATAAGCAATATTTAGAACTTTTCAAAACAGTAGAATAGCAACATGGCAAAAATGTAAACATAATTACTGTTCTAATTTTTGGCAGTTTAAATTATGCATTATCTTAATTTTTGAGTTTTTCCTGGCTTTTATCTATTTCTTTCTAAGGAAGATAAGATGACAAATAAGGAGCCTTAGGAAACAAAGTACAAATGTGTTTTACTACTGTGCCTTTAAAAAAGGTTTTTTCAGGCTGGTATCTGTAATCTTTGTCTTCAGGTTTCAGGTGCCAGGGAGTTCCACTGAAGTGAGACATTGAAAGTTAAGGTTCTGTAAATAGGGCAGACAGATGCAGATGTCTTCTGTAGCATACTGCTGATGATAGAAAAATTCATCAGAAACTGAAAGGGGAGTTGAAGACTCTCTATACCTAGACTTACAGGGTTGTATTCTTGATAATGGTGTAAAGTAAGTGTAACTGAACAGTTAGCTAATATGAAGTGTTGAGAGGGTTTTCAGTAAGCCTTTTAGTGCTGAATGTGAACATATGTGATTTTGAGGTAACAGAGGTGGAATAACCATGGTCACATGGACACCTGGATTATGAAGCACTATTCTTGCAAGCCAAATAAAAATGCCACTAGTCATTTCTAGTAGCCAATAACTATACTTTGATAACTATACCTAAGTGACTGTGGTGGCAATCAGTGGGCTAGCACCTTTTACTAGTTATCAATGTTTGTACAAGTTTCTCAGTACTTCTACTAGTTACTCATAATCTTATACAGCTGACTACATACTTTTTCTAGACTGTATCAGTAGTGTGATAATAATGTCAGGAACTCTTGGGAAGTGGAAGCTGGGTATCATTAACATTACTAGCATACCAGTGCAAGACATCTCAAGTTTCTCTAATGGCTTCCACTGTTTGTTGATCAGGAGTATGTGATAGCACTAAATCCTGTGAAATTTCACAGCCTAGAGGAATGCGTATCTAACCATAGTGCCTTGGACTTGATTAGAGATGAAAGATAGAATGCTGCCTTTAAATGCCTTATTTGAATGATTCTTCTCTGGACTTCATCTAGCTGAATCCCACTTCCCAAGCAGGTTCAGCTAGAAGTAGCTCAGGATTGTGTTCAACTGTGTTTCGAATATGTCCATGGAAGGACACTTCACAACATTTCTGGACAGTGAGCTCCAGTGTTGATGACCTTCGCAGTAAAAAAAAAAACCCAAGCTTTTTAATGTTCATATAGAATTTCATGTGATATGATTTGTTCTGGTTGACACTTGTCCAGTAACTGGGTGCCACAGAAGAGTCTGCCTTCCTCTTGTTCGTTCTCTCCCATTGATGAGATTGCCCCTGAGCCATCTCTTCTCCAGGCTGAACAGCCCCAGCTCTCTAGCTTCTCATCTGAAAGATGTACCAGTTCCTTAATCATCTTTGTGGCCATTTGCTCGACTTGCTGTGGTATGTCCTTGGGGTGGGTTTTTTTTTGTACCAGGGGCCCCAGAGCTGGACCCATACTCTGCATGTGGCCTCACCAGTGCTGAGTAGAGGGAAAGGATTGCGTCCTTCAACTTGCTGGTGATACTATTGCTAGTGCAGCCTGGGATACTGTTGGCTGCCTTTGCTGTAAGGGTGCATTGTTGACTTATGGTATAATTTGTCCAGAAGGACCCCAGGTCTTCTGCAGAGCTGTTTTCCAGCTGGTTGGCCCCCAGTGTGTACTGATGCTCGTGGTTATTCCTTCCTGGGGTAGGACTTTGCATTTCCTTTTGAACTGCATGACGTTTCTGTCTGCCTACTTCTCCAGCCTGTTGAGGTCCCTATGAATGGTAGCATGCCTTCTGGACCTGGTAATTTAACCAATCTTCAGTCCGCCTCATTGTCCACTTACAGCCTGGACTTCATCAGCTTATGTATGGGGACGCTATGGGAGGTAGCACGAAAAGTCTTCCTAAAGTCAAGGTAAATGGCATCCACAGACCGACTATCTATCACTGTTCTTGAACTTGGAGGTGATCCTTGAATATTCGACCAGCTCTCTTGGACCTTTTCTCTCCAGGATCATATGCCAATAGATTATTCTAGGCAGATCCCTGAAGAGGTTAATGTCTGCTCTCCTGAAGTCTAGGACTGTGGTCCTGTTTATGCCCTACTAATTCCTCTTATGCACCTAAACTTAGCCTGATCATCCTCTTGACCATCTCATAGTCACTGCAGGCAAGGTTGTATCCCAACCTTCACATCCTTCCTTGCCTGTAAGTATCAAGTCCAGCGAAACACTTCTGTTAAGCTCATCAGTCACCTGAGTTGAGAAGTTTTTTTCAATGTGTTACAGAAACCTCCTACATTTTTTGTGCCCTACTGTTGTCCTTCTTACAAATATCAGGGTGGCTCAAGTTCCCCATGAGCACCAAAGCCACTAAATGTGAGGCTTCTGCCAGTTGTCTGAAGAGTGCCTCATTGACATCTTCCTGATCAGGTTGGCCTATGGCAGGCACTCATGTTGGTCTGCTCACTGATCTTGACCCATAAGCTTGTGACTGGGCTCATCACCTGTCCCCAGGCAGAACTCCATGTGTTCTGGGTGCTCCCTTGCTAAAAAGGGCAACTCCTGATCACCATCCTGGCCTGCCCCTCTTAAAGGGTCTGGATGTATCCATTGTAGCACTCCAGTCATGGGAGCTAGCCCACTATGTCTGTGTGCTCCCAATGAGGTTATAGTCCTGTATCTGCACACAGACTTGCAGTTCCTCTTGGTTTTCCCCATTCTATGTGTATTATTGTAGAGATGTTTCAGAAGGGCACTCAAAAAGGGCATGAGAGCTTTCTCTATAAGGCTGCTGTTGCATGGGCACTTCCTTACTTGGATTCCTATGCTTGAGGTCATTCCACTTCACTGTTTTGTTGATTGCTATGTCCCTTTGGTTCATGTCATCCTGGGACCCTTTGCTTGCCTACCACATCTACCACTCCCTCAGCTGACTGCTGTAAAATCTCTCCCTCCCCTCTGATTCCTAGTTTAAAGTTGCTGTGACTTGACAAGCCTGTTAGCAAAGATACTTTTACTGGATTTAGTCAGGGGATCCTGTCTCTTCTAAACAGCTGTCAATCCTCAGAGGTTCACATGGTCATTGTTCTGGTTTGGCTGCTGCCGGCAACAAAAGTGCCACGTGGCTGCCCCTCCCCCCGCTGGGGTGCGGAGGAGAATGGAAAGAAAACAGGCAGAAAACTGGTGGGTCGGGATAAGGGCAGTTTAACAGAACAGCAAACAAAGGGAAACAGCAACAACAACGATACAGATAAGGGGAATACACAGAACAAACCGCATGACCACAGAGCCGTTCTCCCGGACCGCACTGCCGCTGAGCCCTCCCGAGCTGTGAGTGAGTTCCCGCTGTGCCGCCCCCCACCCCGGAACCCAGCATGATGGCGCATGGTATGGAATACCCTGCTCTGTTTGGCCAGGTTGGGGTTGGGTCAGCCTGCCCGGCTGTGCCCCTTCCTGGATTCTGGTGAAAATTAACCTTGTCCTGGCCAAACCTAGGACATTATCCACCCCTTATTCCATACCATCTACGTCATGCCCAGGTCCTTCATTGTCCAGTTGATCACCACCACTTCTGCTGTCTCCAGATATCATTCCCTTAGTCTGTGGATCATCGCTCTAAAGTGTCTGTTGAGTTCATTTAATCCATAACTTCGGGCTCCATCTGTCGTAATGGTCTTCCGTGACAGGAGAGGTGATGTGTGGTGATGGGCGGTCACTTGCTGCATCCGGAGCTCACAGTCTACAGGAGATGTTGATCTAAATGAAGTTGCTGGGTGCCAGTTGTTGAAAACCAGGTCCAGTCCCATCATTGCTGTGCTCTGCTAGGTTTTCATCAAAAAGTCCATCCTTCTTTAATCTGGAGAATTCTTACTACGATACTACTGGTACAACACATAACAATTATAACAGTGATAACACAGTGACAGGGTTATTTAACAATTAACTTTATACAATTTATTTATGGACTATTCTCACCCAAAATCAAATCCCCATGAGGTACACATCGGACTTCCCCATCCTTCTGCATTACCCACCAGGTACACCC
>Ga0065711_1036636_pt1 | contig 20769 bp, 15 predicted proteins | sample Hoacrofraction12_FD_59098 | JGI IMG/M metagenome (GOLD analysis project Ga0065711, IMG submission 59098) | Hoatzin crop microbial communities from Cojedes, Venezuela - Epithelial fraction 12 v2 (version 2) | ecosystem: Host-associated > Birds > Digestive system > Esophagus > Crop | place...
TTTTTTTTTTTTTTTTTTGCCAATTTGCCATCCCTCTTATCATTTTCTGGCCTCATAAACAAGCTTCTGGTTAGCTAAGTGAGACAAACCAGCCAGATGACTGTACGTGCAAGCATCTTAATGACGGTTACAGGTAGTAACCAGTGCCAAAGTTGCCACCTAATTAGCTGAGCTCTTTACTCTCCCCTACATTTATTTTGCACCCCACACAAACACCAGCTGCATTCCCGTCTTTCAAACTGCACCTGACCAAGCCCTCATACTGCCTTTCTCTCTCTTATGCCCATACCACAGAGGTACAATAGTTCTAGTTTTCAGTTGGTGATCGGCTCATTTTTTCATATGATCCTCAACACAACTTGCACTTCAATAGGGAACAGCAGAAAAAGCTTTGTAACTTCCCGCATCCTATTTCAAGTCCAATGCTCACACGTGGCAAAGCATGCCATGAAAAGGATGTGTAGAGATCACTCCTTGCTGACCGTAAGAAATAGACAGAAGGTAGAAATAACAACTATTTAAAAGCAATAAATCGGAAAGAATATGAGAACTTTATTGCTCACTGCATAGTGAATGTCTGGAAAAATTCATGCCTAAATTCAGGTATGTCCACTTCAGGGAATTTTACTTCCTCAGTCAAGCACTATGATGTCCACTAGAACAAGCAAGGCCAGGGAATTTGGCAGCAACTAGACCATGAAATAAAGACAGAGGCAGTTTCAGATCTGTCAAAGCAGCTACTGCACGAAGCTTGGCAATGAGCTATATGGCAAAAAAAGGGAAAACTGTTTTTCTCAGATCATTAGTTAGATTGTGTTTTGGCCAGCTGCAAGAGAAAACCTAGCTGTTACAGGTGTCTTTACTGTTTTCACCTTTTTTTATTCCCCTCCTAACTAGGGACTATACTGCCACTTTCACAGAAAAACTTCCAATAGTTGGGGGCCAGACCCCTTAGCTATGGGATAATGATTAAAATCAAGCTGAGTCTCAGGGCTGCAGTTAAAAGCTGAGCTACCTCAGCTAAAGTTCAGATTTCCAGCACCAACTTTTCATAAAACTGAAATTCACAGGTCAGGCCAGCTAGTCTCTTAGGGTTTCTGCTGTAAGTTTCTACCTTCTCTTCCAATTCCAAGGTAGTCAACACCTAAAAATGAGATTAATTCAAAGCAAAAATGTGATTTTACAGGGTCCCTGGTAAATCCAAATCCAAATGTGCTTTGGTTGATGTAAAATTAATCTTTTAAATTCTAAAGCACTTCAAAATATATTTAAATATATTTTTAAAAATCAAGACTTGTTTAACAGCTACTAAAACCAAAATAAATTAAAAAAAAACCCAACCTACGTTAGTTCTTTAGCTTAAACAGAACCATAACTAAAAATAAAAAGAAGCCCTGCTTTCCCATTCTGTTATACTGGCTACATATAATCTTAACTGCAAAGTATTGTGGAACAGAGAAGAATTCCCTAAGTGTACTGTACAATTTTGTTTGGAACACTCTACTAAAAAAATTAACCCCCAACTCAAAACCCAAACCATTTGCATTGCACTACAGTCAACACAACATTCAAAGAATACTGATAGACCAACTGGAAACAACAGAATAGCAAACTTTCTACTTGGCTTTTCTGCACTTCTCGGATTTGGCACGTAAAGACACACTTTCCTTTTCCTTCAGGTACCAACTCCAGGTACCATGATATGGTGTATCTATTTGAAGAATGAAGTATATCAAGAAGACACACTATTATGAAGCTGCACGCAAATATTACTGCACTCAAAGGAGCTATCTTTTTTCCAAGGGGGAAGGTAAGTTTTTAAATAATAGAAATAAAGGTGTTATTTTAAAAAACCTATATAGTAGGAAATTCCATAGACTTATTTCACTTCCATATCTTGTACACATTTCAGTATCTCAGGTATTATTACTCCTTTTATGGTTAACACTCTCAGATAAAAACTTCAGTAATACTGCAGGAATATAGAGAGGAGTGGTTATTGTTAACATTATGTGGTATTTCATGTTTTATTAACCTGTTTTTAACTGCTTATAACTGCAGCTAATAATTTGTTTTTCCCTATCTTTAATATCCAAGGTGGGAACATTGTGGGTTATTCTTCTTTATTTGTTTGTTTTAGAGTAAAGGAAATGTGAACAAGGCAAAAACGAAAGGCAAATTCTTCTGCCAAACAGCTTTGCTGGTCTTGAGAAATATCTGGCATATGTTAAAAAATGGCTGGTGAACAGCTCTGGTATTTCACTGATCTGGAGCAGGGAGATTAGGCAGGAGGGAGTTGCATACAGACTTTTGTATAGTGAGTGTGGCTTTTCACATGCACATGAAAATCTGTCTACATTTGCCAAACAGAGGTTCAAAATTATAATTTTAAAAGGCTTATTACATTTTTAGAACACACAGTCAAGACTAACAGCTAAACTTCTCAAAAACTCATTAAGACCCTACCTATGAGCAACACAAAGAAAGTAAACACTTACTGGCCCAAGACTCTAGGACCTTAGCAAGGTTTTTCCTGGCATTTCCGAGTCCCTCGGGGCAGCTCTGAGCCAGACCCCAATCAGGCAGGAAAATGTGGGCAGAAAGCCTGCCTCCCATCTGTCCTCCAACACCCATGCTGAACTGAGAAGGGAGTTGTCTCTCTTGACTGCCCAAGTAGAAAGAGAGAGAAAAAAAGATGTGGTCGAGGAATATGTTGAGATAGGAAATTTAGAAAGGGATGACAAAGCTGATTGCTATTTAAGAAAGAACAGAAACATGTCAGTAAACCAAACCCATAGGAGGTCTTTGGAAGATGGGACCAAACTGTCTGATGGCTACAGACAGAGACCACCCTAATACCTGCACCACCTCATGTAACTCTCTTCCCCTCTTCCACTTACCTACTGCAAGTCTGCCTTTCCTCATACACAGAGTCCCATTTTCTTCTTCCCTCTGTCAAGTAAGGAGGCTCTAGTAAGACTTATTCTACTTTATCTCTCTTCTCTTTCTGGTCTGATTTTTCCCCACTCCATTCAAGCAGAATGTTTGCTACTGCATGCTGCCAGGGCAGTCATGTATCATGGTACAACCTTAAACTGAGTTTATGTTTTACCTCACATCATTGCCCCAGTCAGTAAACAGAATGGATCTACTCTTGGCATCCAGTTGGACACAAACCCCAGGTTACATAATAAAGCTGTTTTCCATAGTGCCCTTCTCTGAACTGTTGCTGAAAGTGGAAGCCATGTGGGAAACGTAAAATGAAACTATAATCCTACAGACAGTGCTACCCTGAGGGACTGGCTTCTATCTCTTCTCTTCTTGCACATTGTATCATTTAAACTAGCCCCCTAAGGGTGACTACTATGTGTTCTTGATCTTTTGGGTACTGAAGTTGAAGAACTGTTGAAAACACATCACTTCTGTTAGAATGAAAGAGGATCTCTGCCTGGAACAGACAAAGTGCTATGTAATAAAAAAATCCTCTGAACTATCAGGCACAACTCATCGCAACTGTAGCACCCAAAATCAGCAGATACTTTTTATGTTTGCTTTTTAGTACTTCAGCTGCTCACCACATTCAGCTGTCTCCACATTGAAAACTGGGTACTGTAAAGACACCTGTGAGCTACTCAGACCTAAAGGGATAAGAACTACAGAAAAGCCCAAAGGAAATTATTAATTTTGTCATCAGTACACACTTTGATTAGGGTGCAGTAAATAAAGCCTATGGCCACACACAGAACAGTGAGAATGAAACAAAACAATGAAGGCAGAAATCATCAAGTGAGCTTTATCCCTTCTGTGCACTGAATGAAGCGTAAATCCTAAGAGGAAAAAAACAGTATGGGATTCTCTAATTAAAGACTGTGCAATTGTGCATAAGCATAGGGAGGCTAAATTTAAGATTATATAAGCAGCTTTAATTCTTGAATTTCACAATTTTAAGTGCCTTTTTCCTCTGCTTTAATAGAACTCTTAATACAGCTTTTCAGATGCAATTTAGAAACACACACATAATAACAGCTCCAAGAACAAAGCAGACAAAAATAAAAGGCAGAAAATAAAACCATTTTTTAATTCCATGAAACTTGCACAAATGTTTGATCTAAAAACCCAAATTTCTCACTTTTTATTATGAACCAATACAAGTGATAAAGTGATATCATAGCACTGAAATGTAGGAGATGTGGAAAGATGCCTGCCTTTTTTTTTGGTGTTGTGACTGTTTGACCTTCCTAAGCAAAGAGCATAAAATGGATTTTTGTCACCACAACTACTGTTATTCTCTGTAGTGAACTACAGCTTGATTGAACAAAATGCACAGGAGCAATGATATTAAGCTATAGGAACATCTATCCAATTTCTCTACTAAAACTGTCTATTTAAAATCATAAAGTATGATTATTTAGAGAAGATTGTTATGAATCTGCAGAGTCAAGATTTTTATCCCTCTCAGGACTCTCAGAATTTTCATATAAATAGGTTAAATAGAGACCTAGTATTTTAATATTAATTGGGTTTTTTTATCACAAAGGTAGTTTATATCATCGTGGTATTGTAAATTACTGGGGTTTTTTCCTTTATGCCATAAACCAAATTAAGTTTACTTTTTATAATTATTTACTTTTATATAACATCTTAGCCTATTATAGAAACATATTAACTTGTCCCATAAAGTATGTGAAATACAGTATTATCTAAAATTTCAGATTAAAAACACTTCTGTGAAGCTACATATTAATCCACTTCCAGGTTCAGCAGATTTTTATCCAAAGAAAACCTCATACTTGCAGAGTCATTAGAGCTTGTTTACAAAAGGTTCATTAAATTATTTAAGAAATTACTCTATAGCTTGTTCTGTAGTGTTTACAGGCTTTGCACCAGATGATCCTCATTTGTATAATGCTTGTGGTTTTATATATGGAAAATGTATCCTATTCATTACATTAAGTTGTCTATAGTCATTATGGTCAGCTACTGAAACTGATTTTCCTCCTGCATTATGATTACTCCCTTAGATATTTTCCAGTAGTACTTGCAATTAAAACATTTGTATTTGAATACATACTAATGCAAAGGGAAATGCCTCACAAAGTTAGTAAAAAAAATGAGCACCTCAGACTAACATGTCAGGTTTCTCCTCCCAAGCTGCATATTTTATTCCATTATTAGATCCAGCCTAACTTTTCTCTATTTAATCTTAAGAGTATTATTTGGTTGTGGAGGTGGAATGCCATGCAAAACAACAAAAAAATAGTACCAGGATAAAGTATCGTTCTCTTGTTTCCCAGCACAGAGACTACAGATCTTCAGCTGTTGCCACAATCCATTCCTCTAATCTTTTTAGAGCTGCGAGTCTGCACAGGGACTTGCACTTGGGTCAGTTCCTCATAAAGTACTGTATAAACCACTCAGAGATAACAAACACAATACCATAATAACAGAGAGCACTCCATGTTTGCCTCAATGTAATAGCTTACTGGATCAAGACTGAACGCTCTCCTTAAAAGTAGTCTCAGCATCCTGGTAGTATCTTGCTCTAAAGGCATCTTGCTGCCCAGACTGATACAACCTTCTTTCGAGTATTGTGGGACTGACAAAAGTCAGACTTTAAGAAGTGAAATGGGTATGAAGTGCTCTCATCTCTGTAATTACAGGACAATTATCTATTATGTCTCTCAGAAATAGACATATAACAATGGTATTAACTGACTCCAATACTTGGTCTTTTCCAAATATCACAATATATTCAGAACTGTAAAATTCCATTTTACAAGCTTGAACAAGTGTATTAAATTACTAACTTCGTCTTTAAATCTTTTTATAAGCATTCTGTGCTACATTAGCAGACTACTAGCAGCTTTACCACAAATCAATTGTCCTTTCAAACAGCTTTTCTGCATTTGTTATCAGCAAAGACATGATGAGACAGGAAAGAAAACTGTACACATAGCAGCTATGTCAGGCTCATCCATTTACTTAATGCAGAATGCTTATGAGAATACCAGATTTCTTTGCTATTGAAATGAAACAGCCTAAATACGAGGCTGCGGCATCACAGAAGCAGCTCATTAGGAAATGACAGTGCTGGAGAAGAAAGCTACTTGTAAAAAAAATAGATTTATCAGAAGCAATACATTAAACAAACAAACAACCCTTCCCTTCGTAGAAACTGCTCAATTGCAAGCACCATTATAAGTATTTTTAAACAGACTTTTCAAACTAAGAGTTTCATCATCTGTCAGATCAAGACACATTGCATAAGTGTATGGTTGTCTTCTAATGGTCAAGCTGGCCAACATTTCCGCAACATAACCTCAATTCCATTATATGGTGATACTTTCATAGAATCATAGAACAGAATCATAGAACACTTTGGGTTGGAAGGGACCTTTAGAGGTCATCTAGCCCAACCCCCTGCAATAAACAAAATATCTTCAACGAGACCAGGTTGCTCAGAGCCCCGTCCAACCTGGCCTTGAATGTTTCCAGGGATGGGGCCTCCACTACCTCCATGAGCAACTTGTTCCAGTGTTTCACCACCCTTATTGTAAAAAATTTCTTTCTTACACCTAGTCAAAATCTACCCTCTCTTAGTTTAAAGCCATTACTCCTTGTCCTATCACAACATGCCCTGCTGAAAAAATTTTTCTCATCTTTCCCATAGGCCCCCTGCATGTACCAAAAGGCTGCTCTAAGGTCTCCCTGCAGCCTTCTCTTCTCCAGGCTGAACAGCCCCAACTGTCTCAGCCTTTCCTCAGAGGAGAGGTGCTTCAGCCCTCAGATCATCTTTGTGGCTCTCCTCTAGACCCACTCCAACAGCTCCATGTCCTTCTTGTGCCGGGGGCTCCAGAGCTGGACACAGGACTCCAGGTGAGGTCTCACCAGAGCAGAGTAGAGGGGCAGAATTATCTCCCTCAACCTCCTGGCCACACTTCCCTTGATGCAGCCCAGGACACGGTTGGCCTTCTGCGCTGCGAGTGCACATTGGTGGCTCATGTCCAGCTTTTCATCCACCAGTTACCCCCAAGTCCTTCTCGGCAGGGCTGCTCTCAATCCCTTCCTGCCCCAGCCTGTATTGATAGCATGAGTTAATATATTGATATTTGCATGCAATTACTGAGCTAAGCAAACTTTCAAAAAGCCTGCCCTCAGGCTGTTAATGACATTTGTGGATCTCTATGAATAGGTCATCATGGTACTATATGGAACAACAACAACAAAAAAACCCCTGACTCCGAAATTCTTTTTTTTTTTACATTATATGAAAATTCAAAACAAAGCTTTAAGTATCAAAGACATGTTTTAATTACAATAACCATTCATGACTTCAGTATATTGTCTTGTCTTCTAAATGGAGTTTACTTTAGTCCAGCATGAAAACTATTTAGTGAGATCATAAAAATATTATCCATGTAATTATTCTCAAATATGAGGGATACTATTAATAACCTAAACAGCTGCAATGTCAGTGGATTTAATTAACGGTTAAAAATACGAGCAACAGGGAGCAAGACAACATGCTGTTTTTAAAGATGTGCAAAATGAAAGTATCCTCTTCTTGTACCTGGAATATTGATGACCCAAATTTGCTCTAGCTCACTGCACAAAAGACAGGCACAAGCCTATTTTGAATTATTGAAAGGATGCAAAGGAATTCTCTTTTCCCTTTCAAACCACTTCAGAAGGCAGACACTGGTAGTTGTTTTAACCCTCCTGAGCCTGCCTGAGCCCAGCTGACAGCTTGCCCTTTCTGAAGTTTCTGCAGATGACTGAGAACTGCTAGATCAGGCCTGGAGAAACAAACTGCCACAAGCCTGCTCAGAGGTAAACAATATGGCTTAGACTTCTCCAGTCAAGATCTGAAAGTCATCCTTTACTGCACTAACGCAACTAAATGTTTACAAAGTTTTTCACTGTAAGAGTCCGTGGTTACTGATGTTATATTTCATGATCAATAATGTGCCAACAGAGATAGATTATATTGGGAGTTACTTCTACCCCATCTCCTGACCTTTTTGATTAAAAGCACATGTATCACCTAAAAATAAAGAAGAAAATCTGTAGATTGTTCAGCTGCTGTTCTCCCCAGCTGATACATTTGTTGACAAGTTTTCCAACCTGAATCTACCTTCAAAAACTAGCTCTGTGCCTTTGCCCCTTGATCTCCACAATTCTTTTATTTTTTTCCTCAGCCTATAAGCTTTAAAAAGAACCATCTTAGCCATTTTATTTTCTGGAAACTGAGATTAAGACAAATAGATCCTGCTTTACTTTGCAGAAAAAAATAATCTGACATTTGCCATCCATATAACATTACTAAAACTTTCTTCCTTCCATGTTTAAGAACCTGTGGAAAACTGGAATCAAAAGAGTTTCTGCTGAAGAACTCAGTTTTCTACAGTAGGCAATCAGAAAACACCATATTTGCTTTTTTTCTATGCCTTAGCAAATCCTAAGCCTATCTGCCAAGTTTCATGGTTTTAAGCAAAGCACATTTTTCATGTGGTACAGAATGCTCAGTCCCCCCGCTAAATCGTTATTACTTACTGCTTTCATGTGTCCCAGTCTTCTTGAAACGACAGCCAATTTGGACAGTCTGCTCTGCCTTCCTTGTGTCTGACGATACTAGGAACAGATGAATGGGAGGCACACCCGGCTGTTTGAGCTGCCTATCAACATGAGGAGAGACTGTGGGGCCTGATGATTATTTAGTACCGACAAGCTTTGAATAGAAATACGCTCTAGGCAAACAGAGGAAAAAAAAAGTATTTTTTAAGAGTATTTCCCAAATAACTTCTGCATGAAACGGGGTTTTCTCACTAACAAGAATTTTCCATACTCAATAGCCACCTTAAACATTTTACATTAATATTTAAGGCAGCACGGACCTACTGGCTATTTAAGTGTTAGGTATCCCAATGTGAAAATCAAAATTCAGCACAGCATATTTTAAAACCCAGGGCTGGCAATCTATGAAAAGAAAAAGGAGTTTCACAGTCTCGACTTTTATTTAACTGAGGCCTTTGACTTGGTAAATCACCAATTAATATTAACTTCATTAGCTTGAAACTGAATTAGATTGACTGCAGTACATTGCTTATTTGGCTCCTTCTGTGGTCAATGCAAGCAGTTCTAATGGTGTTAAAGCTCAGATGAAAATGTTAAATAGTCAAGTCAATTGCAAGGTCATTACTTTTTTTTCCAAAGTAATGAAAACAAAGTACTTCATGCAATATACAATTATAGGTTAATGATACAGTCCTACAGAGTGGCTCTAAGGCCTTGTTCAATTTAAAATACTGATTTAAACAATTTCAAAGTATCATTTAAAGTATTAAGTGTTAACAAGAAGTGTTAGTCACAGTTTAAATGTTATAGCAAAGCTACATGTGATTAAAGAAAAAAATGAAAGGGAAACATTTTTAATGCAAATACTGCAATGAGAAAGTGATCTAAGCCAGTATGAAAACAACACTCACTAAAACTAGATATTACAAAGGCAGATCTCATGAAGCAGCATTTGCTTACTAATTCACCTTGGACTTTCTGCAATATGAAAGATCATTACTGTAAGACAAAAAACAATATTTGGGAAAGTTTGATGGCACTTTGTTTGCAACTATATGTTGCAATGCTATATGAAATTAACCCTCAACAATATTGTTTTTAGAAACCACTTTTTTCCTCTCACCTTCTGACTCACAAAGATCCACACTAGGTTCCCTTCTCAGTATCCTGAACAACAACAGAGAAGATGTCAGGATATGTTTCATATTGATTTTGACTCTCATCGAATTAAAAAAACCGCACATTATTCCTTCCACACCACTACACTAGCATTTCCCAAACAGGAAAATACCCCAGACAATCATTAAAAATGAAATACCAGAGTATCAACTTTCAGAGCAACAGCAAGCTATAGATAATAACAGGACAAAAATAATAGGGAATTTTGTACAAAAGTATAAACTTTGATGAAATTCATAGCCTTCAACCTCTGACTAGAGTTCTGAGTTAAAACAGCAAAGCTAAAAGAATGGGGATTCAGGGTCTCTCTGGGACAAGACTGAGTTGTGAGGCACCAGTAAAGAAAGTATTTCTTTCATCAAGACCAGGAACAAACTCTGACCTGAGTATTTTATGCAGAGTATTTAGACACTTTTACGGGGATAGCCAAGAGAAAAGATCTTTTACGTACACCATGTTCTTCAAATCTACCATAAGACTCAGAAACACGGATAAGCATGGGAGGCAGAACGCCCCTGGTCACGAGTAGCATTGTAGACCTTATACTCTGTTACCAACTTCCAGCAATGTCTCTGGACATACCTAAATACCCATGTTTCAGCAGGGTCCTGTCATTCCTAACATGATACTAAACACTCTGGAAATTACTCAACACCAAAGTGAAGAGCAGTGAAGAGGCTGTCATTTGTACACCCTCTCTCTGCGCAGCTTCTGCCAGAAGGCTCTGCCTCACCACAGGTCTTGGTACCTGGGCACCAAGGCCCCACAGGACAGCCCCAGTGCAGCACAGCTGTGCCAGATAGGCTTAGACTACTGAGAAAAACCAAAGAAAACATCTGTCAAAAGATAACTGAGGTAAAATGTATAGACAATGTTAGGACTGCTCACAGAGGATTTAGTAGCTGTAGGAGTCATAGAATCATAGAACGTTTTGGGTTGGAAGGGACCTTTAGAGGTAATCTAGCCCAACCCTCTGCAGTGAGCAGGGACATCTCCAACCAGACCAGGCTGCTCAGAGTCATGTCCCACCTGGCCTTGAATGTTTCCAGGGATGGGGCTTCCACTATCTCTCTGGGCAACCCATTCCAGTATTTCACCACCCTCACTGTAAAAAATTTCTTCTTTATATCTAGTCTAAATCCACCCTCCCTTAGTTTAAAGCCATTATTCCTTGTCCTGTCAAAAGGGAAAACACCAGCACAGAAAGGTACAAAATCCTACAGGAGAAAACACACTGGAGGCAGGCTAGTACTGGCCAGGGATGGTCAGGACTGGTCAGGTCCAGCTGTCACTGCCACCCATGCTCAGGGTGCCAGGGGACAACAGTGACTCAGCCACAAGGAGGGGCTGCCTCTGGGAGCCGCAGGGGCAGACCCTTCCCCACCCTGCCGGTGTCTGCCAGGGCAGACGCTCCAGGGCCACCACGTTGGTGCTTCTCCTTAGCTGAATAAATCCTGTCCATCTTGTGTGTTGGCTAACACACAACTGCTTTACGTGCTAAAACCATATATATCCCGCTTTGCAGAGCCTCTCTGCATCCAACGGACGATGTCTGAACAAACCATGGCACACTGTCTTCTGCACAGAAACACCTCATCCCAGACAGAATTGCTCCACTGAGATCCCTCCCCAGCATATCCTCCCCACTTCTGCTCCCAGGAGTCATCTTGAGATCTCACGGTACAGCGTGGTGGTAGAACTGAACTTATGCAAGACCCTATGCTAAAGCGAAAATGCCAAAAAAGAAAACTCTTAGCAAATATACTGGTCACTGCCAATCCGGATGATGTGCCCAGCTGCCCATCCCCACAGACCTAAAGCAGAGGCAGATGTGTCAGTCCGAGCTTTCACAGAAGTCCTGTTGGATGATGCAGTGCGAGTTGTATCCCCAGGGAAAAAGCGATGGCTGTTTGCCACCACCTGGGTTACGGGAGGATGCACGTACCATAGGGACACACTTTTACAACTCAGAGGAATTAGCCTGCCAGACAGATGGCTGTGCTTAAGGCAAAATAGTTGTACTCGTCACTGTAAATGAACGCAGTAAAATAGTTGTAAAATGTTATGTTAGTAAGACTTCTACAATTTCATTCATTCATAAAAATGTAGATATCATCAGGTTCATGAGTAAAACCAGAAACAATTTTTAGTCAAAACTATACCAAAGATAAGCTCTCATATGTGGGAAGAATCTGATTTTTACTGCAAGTAATTGCACAACTTCTACCATTTCTCCACGGCCTCTTCTCTAGTCTCTTTGGTCTCTATTAGAGATCAACATTACACCTCCATTCAGACCCCCATTCTTGTGACACAAATAGATGGAGGAAAGTGGTGTTGCAAGTACATTGGGATGCAAAGCCTCTCCTTCCTCTCTAGCCTCCCACCATTTTATTTTTTATCTTTCTTATTTTTCTTTATTTTTCATCTTCCTAAACATCAGGAAGGTATCTGAAAATGTAGAAACCACTGGACAACTACAATTCAGGAGCAAGAGAATGAAGACAACATTAATCCTTCCAATCTCTCGATAAACAGTTCTAGAGAAACATGAACTTTCAAAAATAACAAACTATAAATTTAATCCTTAATGTATAAACAGAAAGTCTGACTCGAAGACTGGAAGCACCAGGGCCACCCCTTACCTTCCACTGCTGACAAGAAAAATATACAGTCTAGAAGATAAACAGAATTTTGAACAGATACCGATACGTATTTTTGACTCTGCCGCGTCAGAACAGTTGAACAGTAAATACCAAAGACTTCAGTTTCTGCAGTAGAATAATGAAACTAGTCTCTGCTGCAAAATACTATAGTACCCAATTTGCAAAAAGAACTTTTTAAAAAAAAAAAATCTTCCTCTCAATGGTATGCTCCTGTAGGGAGTTGAAACAGACTGACACACTATGCTTTTACTTACTTTGTCTTTTGATGCAGGAAGTTGGTAAGTTTTTGCACAAGAAACTTTTATTTTCACAGGTTTCCATGCTGCTGTTGGATGTGTCTGTCCTTTTCCTTCCAAATAGCTAACCAAAATGGTTTAAAGAAGGCTTGTTCAGCACGCGGTCTCCTCACTTTAGATCCATTGCCTGAGGCAAACATGTAAGAATTTGGTTCCCAAATCACAAATTTCTCACATGCATCAAACAACTCTCCAGGGAAGCTCAAGGGGAAACCAGCCGCTGATTCTGTGTTCAGGGCACCCTGATACACCCCGAACGGACAAGATGCTCCCCGCTGCACGGGAAAGGTGCCAGCAATGCAGCCCTCCGGCCGAACACAAACAGAAGCCCCAGCCTGGTGCTCAAGCACATACGTATGACTTCAGGGCTTCGCTTACAGCAGGTCGTCTGCTTTAACCACTCTACAACTGTACCTCGTGCTCTGGATAGAATAATCTTCTTTATATCTTCTTTATGCCTCACAGGAAACCCAACACATTTATGTTTTATGTGACATCTCATCTATCACTCCCAGGCCACTACAGGGATTTTCAAGTTATGTCACACGCGTGTCCCAGGAAAGTTCAACAAACTCTTTTTAGGTCTTTTGTCATCTAGTTTTAACTGAGTATGTACAAGAAGGCATAGAAATCTCCTTTTCATGGGGTACGTATGGCAAGGCATGCAGCACGTTGGAACAGAGATGAAACACAGCTTTACAGACTGATTTTCACACCACCTTCAAGGCTAGAAGGGCATTACAAGGAGGAATTGATTGCCACAGATTAAAAAATATGAAAGAAGTGCCAGGCCATGTACTTGCAGCCTGGCTTTATTTACAGTGACTGAATGGTATCTATAAATATATGTAAATAAACAGTATCTATAATCCTCTCTGTTGAGGATTAGTACTGATACCATCGATACTTACAGAAAATGTGGCTCCTCATTCCCAGCCCAGCGTTGCACCTCCTCTCGCCGCACATCCTGGCAAAGCTCCCCTTCCATCAGAAATGGGGCAAAACCTCCGGGGTGCCCTAGGACCCCCGAGCGCCTTCCAGCCTTCCCCCAGGGCAGGCTGGGAGCTCCAGCAACACCCACAGCCTATCGGGTGCCATGGGCAGGGACACCTTCCACTAGACCAGATTGCTCAGAGCTCCATCCAGCCTGGCCTTAGACACTGCCAGGGGAGGGGCAGCCACAGCTTCTCTGGGCAACCTGTTCCAGTGCCTCACCACCCTCATCGTGAAGAATTTCTTCCTTATATCTCATCAAAACCTGCCCTCTTCCAGCTTGAAGCCATTACCCCTTGTCCTATCACTACATGTCCTTGTAAACAGGCCCTCTCCAGCTTTCTTGTAGGCCTCCTTCAGGTATTGGAAGGCTGTGATAAGGTCTCCCTGGAGCCTTCTCTTCTCCAGGCTAAACATCCGCAACTCTCTCAGCCTCTCCTCACAGGAGAGGTGTTCCACCCCTCGGATCATTTCCGTGACCGCTCCAACAGGTCCCTGTATTTCCTAGGCTGAGGGCTCCAGAGCTGGACACAGGACTCCAGCTGGGGTCTCACGAGAGCAGAGGGGCAGAATCACCTCCCTCAACCTGCTGGCCATACTGCTTTTAACAGAATCACAGAATGGTGGGGTTGGAAGGCACCTCTGTGGGTCATCTAGTCCAACACCCCTGCCAAAGCACAACTGGGTTAGAAAGTAAGTTTTGCATGCTAATCCTGGTTTCACCTAGCCCATGCTTTCCTAGCTTGCTGAGGAGAATATTATTTGAGACAAAGCCAAACAAGGTACCAAGGTCAATATTCATAACTTCTACTACAAGTCATATAACAGGACTTGTATCCAATTTAAAATTATAATTGGCATTACCATAGTACTTCAGAATCAGTCTTGAACCAGAACCTCACTGGGCTAGGCACCGGATAAACATAAAGAAGAAAAAACCACCAGAGAGTTGCTGACTTACAGAGCTCACTGCCTGAGTACTAATAAAGACATAATGGTGTACAAAGATGCAACAGGGCAAAAGATGAAAATAAGATGAGCAACAACATACCCAAAAAGCTATAATATGCATACCCGAAAAGAATTATACTAAAAGAAAAAACAGACTAACACTGAATGCCTAAACATCTGAAGATGTTCTTTTGAAAGGAGTTAAGGAATGATAATCAAGTAGACTTGTAGAAATATACGTGGAGCTTTTCTGATATAAGAGACAAAAAAGGTAGAGAGTAACAAGTGGCTAGTAAAATCTGGCAGGATGGGTTGATTACAGGCAGTAAGTTCACTCTCTTGTTATTTAGAGGCCAGGCAGGGCAGAGAGAAGCTGTAAAGGGCTTTAGAATCAAAGACCTGCAGTTTATACTTGATGCAGCCAGGAAAAGGATACACTAAAAATGTACACAGAGGCTTCAAATAATTAGGAAACATCTGGTTTTGCACAAGACTAGACTATTTTTCAATTTTGTAGCCTTATTAGAGCAACTCACATCACTTATCATTACTTCATTCTTTTATTCTGATCCTAGCTCATGTTTTGTTCTAATTACTGAGCTGTCGGGACAGGAATATTGCCTATTTCTGTAGTTGTCAGAAACAGATACCTGACTTTGTTGTCATCCTCTGAACATAAGACAATCAATTTGACCTTCCAGTCCTATGTTCCACCTCAAAAAAAGCCACAGCAAAACACATCTCCTGCTAGGACTCTCTAGGTGTCTCTGACAGACCTCACTGCTGCCCTGTCATTGCAAGGGCTAAAGGCATTAGTGGTGCCTCAGCCACCTCCATTTTCTGTGTTACACACAAAAGTTAGACTGTGAAACAAAAATGTTCTATTGACAGTATTTAGCTCCATAAAGGTGACATTTAAATACCTGTGATATATGAAGACAGAATAAAGCATGTAGTGCTGCCTTCAGGTTTGGGGTTCAAGGAGGCAGAAAAATGTACGGCATTCGGCACAATGGCGTGCCACTTTTTGTTGCAACCACAAAAAGAATTCTATTAATCCTTTTTTTAGAAAACAAAACCAAAAGCTGCTTGCAAAGCTGAAATTAAATGCAATGACATTTTTTCCTGTATCAAAATATCAGGATATCAATCTGCAGTTAAATATGCTGGACTGTATTTAGGAAAATATTTCCACAGCTCAGCATTATTTTTCTCCCTTCCAGCTCCCAGGACTTAGAAGAGTGAGCTGAAGGTGCAGTGTAAACGCCTATGGACATTTCCAGCTGTATAACTTCTCCTTTGTTTCAATGGAGAGCATTGCTTAGATGTGTCCCTAATACATAATAACAATTTAGATAAGGCTAGAAAAATCCTAGAAGACAAAGCATCTCAAAGTATAGGGGACTAAAGCTAGGAATAAATTATATGGAGAGAGGGGCTGAATTGTCCTCAAAGTCTTCTAAAACTCTGCTTGTATCCAACTTTACATATACACTTGACTGCCTATTTCCAGGCCATCACAGAAAAACCCATTCAGCACTGAAACACTGACCACCCTGATATTATTTGTGGTGAAAGCTCACATTTTTAAGCATGAATTCAGCCTAGGATTTTTCTTAGTATCAATACCACTCCATTTTCCTTGATAATAATTAACTGCCACTCGTGCCATCAGCAACAGAAGTGGTAGTTACGTGGGTCCCCAAATATTTATATTTTAACTTGACTGCAATTCATTTATTCAACGCATCACACGAATTTGAGACTTATGATTTGAGAGTCAATCTCTTGACATGTGGAGAGTTTTATAGTTTGGTATTTAGTAATTTGTTGAGAGTCAATGTCTCTACAAGCAAAAAGTTTTATCGTCCACTGTTTGGTAATTTGGATGAGACAATTCTCCTCACTGCTCTGGTGATAACTGCTTTCAAAAATCCCAAGAAACAATTCAAAGACTGAAAAGTTTGTCCACAAGATCTTGTATCAGTCGATATTGTTTTAGTGCATCCATACCTAGCACAAGCATACTCATTTACAGGAACATTAGCATTGCAATTGCTAGGATTACCAGGTTCTCAGCTCAGATGCCAACCCTCTGAACACTTCAAGTCTATTTATGACTGTAGGCAGAGCAGCATGAAAGTTCACATAGCTTTATGGATGGGATGTATTTCTTCACTAATGACACTGTGTGCACATATCGTCTCTCGTCCAAAAACAAGTTTTGAGTTACCCAATGTCTTTTGGGTTCATGTAGCATAGCAAGGGAATGCTGAAACAATTATATATGCATGTTATACTGTTTGTGTGTGTATATACGCACACTCAGAAATGAATGTGTCAGTTCTAGATATCAAGAGAAAATGAAACAAACAGAACAGGGTCATTTAATTTCAGAGACTATCAAAGATACAATGGGGAACAATAAGGAACTTCATAACTAACCTTAACTGCAACTAGATAAGGTGAGCTATATTCTGCCTGCATTACAGGTTGCCTTGATAAATTTAGGCAGATGGGCAGCGATATTGTGTGATGGTGACCACAGGATCCTTTTTCCTTTTTTATCTGGTGAACAATATACAGTCCCAGCCCACATTCAGATACTTGAGGCTCCAGGAAAAATATACTAATGTTGCGGTCACCAAAATATCTCAGATGACCAATTTCTTAAAAGGTTTCCATGGTACAGCAATTCACCACTCTTGTGGAAGCAATCATCCTTCTGCTTATCAGATTCACTCAGCTTCATCTTAAACTCCAGGCAAACTTAAAACGAAATCAAATTTTGTTCTAGCAAAACAAAGGTTAAGTTCATTTGAGATCTATTATAAAATGGAAACAGACTTACAAAAGTCACACACAATATTAAAACACATTTTTAGATTATGTTTAATGCCAAGACTTCTTCTCAACTTCTCCAGTATTTCAACTAGGGTTTTAGGGACATGCATATCTTTTCATTTTAACTGTAGCCTTTTTACACCAAGCAATTTTCACTCTGTAATCGTTCATTTTTTATTTTAGCAGATACTACTTCTGTGCTTCCAGGAACACTTAAGCGTTTCTCTTTCATGTCAATGCCTGAACACATTCGACTACAATTCTTCACATCTTCCTGATGGGCATCTAAATTGTCTTATTACAGCCTAAAGAGAAACTAAGTTCAGCAACTACTGTTATCTCACAGGGAGTTTCAAAACACCTAGTAAGTTTCTCGATGAACTGCAGGTCTCAAAATATGGGTGCATCACAGGCAAAAGTCACTATCAAAATAACTGAGAAACACTTGCACACGTGAGAAAGAACATAAGCCGAGAGATCTAACTAATGGAATCCAAGTGAAAAATCCACATAAAATATTGTACTGTAGTTTAAAATCCTAAACAACCAAATACAGACATATTCTGCCTTTTACTACACACAAAGAACTCTCGCAGAGCAGGTAGGTTTGCAGTACCAAAATCTGCAGTATAATCAAGATAAATTCAGTTAGAGTCTCATTGGCTTTTCCTTTCTTCTCTTACGAAATTTTGTTTTTCCTCCTTTCAATAGGTGAAATAACTGAATTTTACAAATTCCTTGAAAAATCACATATGGTTGCTATGAAGGTATTTAATAAATTTATTAGTATTTCATTTAAAAGTAAGATAACAAAATCTGACTCTACACTGGAATTGCATTTCCTATTTAAAGAAACATTTACTTTTCATCTGGTAACACATTCCAAATTTATCTCTAACATATTATAACTCACATTATAATGTCATATGGAACAAGCATTTGAAACAGTAACCCACTATGCTGTAAGATTCATGAGAAGATGTTTGGAACTTTGAAGTATACCAAGCATCTTACAGCTATTTGACACAGACTAGAACACATCAGGGTAAAATCAAACCATAGCATCACGAAATGTTAAACTACGCCTCTTTCCCTTTCCAAAATGTGAACTGTGCTATGATCATTTGCATTTATTGGTTCTACAGAGGTAAAAAAAAGTTATTTCATTTTATTATGGGAGAAACTAGTAATTACACGGACTATTTTCCACCGTTTTCTTTTTAGTTGGAGAGCTTCATATATATCATATATACTATTCAATGCTTCAGCTGCAGAGCAAACCAAATACGCAATACATCCTTTGTCTTCTGATATTTTCACAGTATGATTTCAAATTATGGTATAAGCTTTTAAAATAGCATAAAATTGCATATGCACACATTCTCAAAACTGTAATTACTTTCACAAATTGGCCGACTATCATTTAGTAGATAAGACATGTAACTATAAATGACAGATTTCAGTTTAGATGAAACATGTGATACGATTTTGAATTAAAATATTAACATTTAATAAAATGTTTTTATAGATTAAATAATGTAATTTTATATTACTTATACGTTCCTTCTGTTTATAATTAAAGGCAAATCCATGAATGCACAAGATCATATTCTGCTACCAATATATCCACTAGTAAGACAAACAATGAGATAATTACTCACAAAATAATGCATTCTTCACTGGCAGTTAGCAACAGAAAAGAAGATTCCTGCTTTTATTTCCCTACATTGCCATAGTTATCATAAGCCTTCAGACTAACCAATTCCCTCTGGAGTAATACATTAATCTCTTTCCTCCCTTCTGCTCTCCAGGAATCTTAGGCAGACTAGCTTACTAACTTCTGCCCTACTTAGGCAACATTCCACATCCACTGCTAGGTGTATGAGTATATCCATACTTGCATGAAAGCTGTATCCAATAATCATGACCAAGGTTAGGTGCCTGTTGTGTTTGGCCCTGTCTATGCAACTACAACATGTATTACAACCAGCCTTCATCGTGCCCCATTCCAGCAGAGCATATGGACACAATTGTGTTGTGCCATACACTGACTCACAACTAGCTTGACTACGCATGAGGCATCTACGCGGCTTTGATTTCCACCTCTAGTCTGACTGACCCCAGCTCAGAGATCTGTGTATCGTGTCCCACTGATCAGATCATCAAAGCCCATACTCTGAGATGGCAGAGTTATCTCTGCAGGTTGCCTTTGCAACTAGAGAAGGAAGCAGACGTATCGCTAGAAAGGAAAATACATGCACACAGATTTATCATAATTTGTCTAAGGGTACACCAAGGGAAACCTGTATTGCATACCAAGGCAGGCCCACTTCTCCTAATCAGATGGTGTCCTCTAATACTCTCCTTCCAGAAAAACAAAAAAAGCCTCAACAAAAATTGTACATTATTGTAAACACGGAACTTTCGGTGACCTAAGAAACTTTGTGCTTGTACACCTCAAATATACACAGCCCCTATAGGAAAAAAAATAAAAAATTGTGACAGGAAGTTTTATTGCAAAAAGGATAATTCTCATAATTCTCCAGAAGACAAACAGCAAGCTAAAAATAGCTAACTGGTATATGGGCCTAAGTGACCTAGATAATTTGAAGAGGATATTGCAGCTAAATGAAAGGGGGTAGAAAGCTATTAAATATGTTTTTCTTCTTTAGAGATAAAGGAATAACATAAAAAGGGTGTATTTTTTTCCAGTAAGGCACTTTGCTCGTAGTCTTATAGAACTGGGAAACATAAGATTTAAAAGATGTTTGTAACCTGTTTGACCTTCACACACATTTCTTGTCAGCCCACAAACCGAATACATCTCCAATCAACTAGAAGAACATACAGGGAAAAAAATAAAGCTTGTTTAACACTAGTTTCCTCCATTTGGCTGATGGGGAAATCTAACTGAATGGCTAAGCGTGGTGTAGAAGGTCATTGAATATAGCTTAGGGCTCTGAAACGTAGAGGTTTTCAAATGTGTTTCCATTATTTCCTGAGAAGCTAATAAAAAGCATCTACTGTAATAACAAACAGAACATAGCAGTCAGAGTGTCTCATATTCAAGCGACTTTTTTTTTTAATCACGTTCAACATAGGATTTTTAAGTGCAAATGAGAAAAATTAATTCAACAATACAGCCTTACCTTCCCAGATTCTCAGGGAAGACAGTCTGGTGCATTTTTATGAGGAAAGTATTTTCTGCTGTGATGGTTTAACACACACACACGCACCCCCCAGCCCCTCCCCCCTCCCCTTTTTCT